>OLVT01000003.1_pt1 | contig 329622 bp, 266 predicted proteins | sample 1673241 | NCBI WGS metagenome assembly OLVT01 (sample SAMEA3178936, study PRJEB25190) | human gut metagenome | biome: human gut; feature: human-associated habitat; material: faeces | place: Austria | collected 2013
TCAGGGATTTTTATCCCTTAATCCCCTATTTTTCGCTTGCACCTTTACTCCCATTGACGGGGCGGTTTGAAGGGGAATGCGGAACATGAACGTGGCCAAGTAACGGCGTTCACCGTTCAGCGCATGGGAAGGCGGCGTTTTCTGAAACAGAAGCCGACGGTAAAAGTAACCAGAGTTCCGATGGTAACGCGCCACGGAAATGCTATTTCCGGAACATATTGTTGCCAGCCGGAGGGCAGAGGGATGAGTTCCGTCAGTAAAGCGATGACAAAGAATCCTGCCGCCATGGCAATGATGTTTCCTGAGTCGCTGCCTCTGGTGCGGGTCAGCATTCCCAACAGGAAAATGCCAAGCAGGGAGCCATAGGTATAGCCGAAAATGCCCAGGGCTATTTGGATGATGCGGACTTCCGGGTGATGCACCACATACCACGCTGTGATGGAACCCACGAGGATGAGCAGCAGGGAGAAAACGACCGTTCCCCAGCGCACGCACCGGAGCAGCTGCCGTTCCGTGGCTTCCGGTTTGAATATCCCCTGGTACCAGTCCTTGGTGGCGGTAGTCGCCAGGGAGTTTAGAGCCGTGGAGAGGGAGCCCATGGCCGTCGCCAGAAGTCCGGCGATCAGCAGCCCGCGGATGCCGTTGGGAAGTTCATGGATGATGAAGTAGGGAAACACATGCAGCTGCGGCGTGTCTGCAGGGAGGTTTGCCGGGTTGTATTGGTAGAAGACATAGAGAAGAATGCCCGTGAAGAGGAAAATGATGACGATGGGGAAGTCCAGCAAGCCGGATACGATGACTGCACGCGTTCCCGCCTTGCTGTTTTTTGCCGCCAGCATGCGCTGCACCATGTCCTGGTCCGTGCCATGCGTAGCCATGGTGATGAAGGTTGCTCCCAGGAAGGCTGCCCACACCGTGTATTCCTGGCCCAGCACGCGGGCGCCTTGTTGGAGGAAGTCCAGGCCTTCTCCGGTTCCCCAGGAGAAGAATTTCCAATCGTCTCCGCCATTCATGGCGGCGGAGATGGAGCTCCACCCTCCGGGGATATGGGAGAACAGTACCCACAGGGCGGAAAGCATGGAGACTCCCAGAACGACGGCCTGGAGGACGTCCGTCCAGACGACGGCTTTCAATCCTCCGATCGCGGTATAAATTGTCGTGGCGACGGAGATGGCAACCAGGGCGGCAATGTAGAGCAGGACAATCTGGTCGGCGTCTGCCGTGACGCCTGTCAGGAACTGGTAGGCAATGACCAGCAGAATGCCCGCGAAATAGAGCCTGGTTCCGCTGGCGAGCACCCGGCTGATCAGGAAGACCATGGAGGCTGTCCGCCGCGTCAGGAGCCCGAATCTTTTTTCCAGGTATTCATAGATGGAAACAACCTTGTAGTCATAATAGGGCTTGAGAAAGAGCCTGCCGACGATGATGCGGCCCAGGATGGTGCCGATGCAGAGCTGGGCGTATGTGAAGTTGCGGGTATGGTACCCTTCTCCGGGAGCCCCCAGGAAGGTGGCCGCGCTGATTTCCGCCGCCAGGATAGAGGCCAGAATAGCCCACCAGGGCAGGGAGCGGTTGCCCAGGGCATAGTCTGTCAGGGAGTTTTGCTTTCGTCCCGCATAAATGCCAATGCAGAAGATAGCAAGAAAGTAAATGACGATGACGAAAAGGTCCGTGAGCATGCCTGGAAAGAGAAGGCCTTTTCCGGAATGGAAATTCCGGAAAAGGCCCCGGGCTTAATGAAAGGGTCAGGAGTGGCTCTTGTGCTCCAGCGCGGCTGAAACCAGGCCGGAAAAGAGCGGGTGGGCCCGGTTGGGAGCGGACTGGAATTCCGGATGGTACTGGCAGGCGATGAAGAAGGGATGATCGGGAAGTTCCACGACTTCCACCAGTCCGTGTTCGTCATTGACGGCGCTGATGACCAGCCCCGCGTTTTCCAGTTCGTCGCGGTAGGCCGGGTTGAATTCGTACCGGTGGCGGTGGCGTTCCGTAACGCTGTCCTTGCCGTAAAGCTTGTGCGCCAGCGTTCCGGGCTGGATCAGGGCCTTGTAGGCGCCCAGGCGCATGGTGGCTCCCATGGCCTTGATGCCTTTTTGCTCTTCCTGGAGGCTGATGACTGGGTGGGTGGTTTTCTGGTCGAATTCCGTGGAGTTGGCGTCATCCATGCCGCAGATGTGGCGTGCGTACTCAATGACGGCCACCTGCATGCCCAGGCAAATGCCCAGGAACGGGATTCCTTTGGTGCGCGCGTATTCCACCGTCTGGATTTTTCCTTCAATGCCGCGGTCTCCAAAGCCGCCCGGCACCAGAATGCCGTCCACGGAGCCAATCATGGCCTCCGCGCCCTTTTCCTCAATTTCTTCCGCGTCTATCCGGAGAATTTCCACGCGGGCGTCATTTTCCGCACCGGCGTGAGTGAAGGATTCATAGATGGATTTGTAGGCGTCCTGGAGAGCGATGTATTTACCTACTACGGCAATCCTGATGGAGTGGCTGGGGCTGATGACCCTGCCGACGTAACGCTGCCAGTCCGCCAGATTGGGCGCCGGAACGTCCAGTCCCAGCCGCCTGGTGACAATGCGGTCTATTTTATCCTGGCTGAGATCCAGGGGGCATTCGTAGATGGTGTTTTTGACGTCGCGGAAGGCAATGACGTTTTTGGCTTCCACGTTGCAGAACATGGCGATTTTGCGGCGTTCGTCTTCACTCATGTCGTATTCCGTCCGGCAGATGATCACGTCCGGCTGGATGCCGATTTCCCGGAGCTTGGCGACGGATTGCTGGGTGGGCTTCGTTTTCATTTCCCCGGCGGCCTTGATATAGGGGAGCAGGGTGACGTGAATGAAGCAGACGTTGTCACGGCCCACTTCCAGGGCGAATTGGCGCAGGGCTTCCAGGAAAATGTGGCCTTCCATGTCCCCGACCGTGCCGCCGATTTCCGTGATGATGATGTCCACGTCTGATTTTTCCGTGACTTCATAGAGGCGGTTTTTGATTTCATCCGTGACATGCGGAATGTATTGAACCGTTTTTCCCAGATAGTCTCCCCGGCGTTCCTTCCGCAGCACGCTTTCAAAGACCTGTCCGGAAGTGAGGTTGTTGAGCCGGGAGAGGCTGCAATGGACGAAGCGTTCGTAATGGCCCAGGTCCAGGTCCGTTTCCGCTCCGTCGTTCAAGACGTACACTTCCCCGTGCTGGAACGGGCTCATCGTTCCGGGGTCCACATTCAGGTAGGGGTCGAATTTTTGAAGGGTTACCTTGAGTCCGCAGCGTTCCAGCAGCGTGCCGATGGATGCCGCCGCCAGTCCTTTGCCGAGAGAGGAGACAACACCGCCTGTGACGAAGATATATTTCATGATTTGCTTCCTAGTGTATGTTTAATAAGATTTGTTCCACCTGTTCCGCCTGTTCCGGCGTATCCACGCCCACACTGACGTGGTCCGTCAGGATGACCCGGATTCTGGCCCCGTTTTCCAGTGCGCGCAGTTGTTCCAGGGATTCCGTCTGTTCCAGGGGGGTCGGGGCCCAGCGCACATAGTTTTCAAGGAAGTCGCGGCGGTAGGCGTAAATACCCAGATGGCGCAAAGGCGGTGCTACGCGGGGGTGGCGGGCATAGGGAATGACGGAACGGGAGAAGTACAGGGCGTCTCCGTTACGGGCAAGGGCCACTTTGACAATGTTCGGGTTGTCCAGATCCTCCCGGGTGCTGATGGGGCAGGCGACGGTGGCCATGGAGAGGGCTTCGTCCGAGACCAGGGCTTCCGCCAGCCTGTCAATCAGGGCCGGGTCAATGAGAGGTTCGTCCCCCTGAATATTGACGACATGGGTGGCGGCAGGGAAGGAACGTACCGCTTCCGCCAGGCGGTCACTGCCGCTGGGATGGTCCGGAGAGGTCATGATGGCCCTGGCTCCAAAGGATACGGCGGCGTCAAAAATGCGCTGGTCGTCCGTGGCGATGGCGATGGCGTCCAGGCGGGAACAGCGGCAGACGCGTTCCCATACGTGCTGGACAAGAGGTTTTCCTGCAATGGGATGAAGGGGCTTGCCCGGAAATCTGGAGGAACCCCAGCGTGACGGAATGAGGCCGATGATATGATGGGAAGTATCTGCTGCCATGGGAAAAGGAACCGCCCCGAAAGGTAGCAACTCCCTTTGAATTAGTCCAGCCTCAAGCATAGGGGACGCCTGTTTTTCCCGGGAAGGAACAGTCAGCCGGAAATGGATGCCGTTGCGGCGGCTTGCCGTTTTTCCTGCGTTTTCCGGATCATGAGCGGCATGTATTCCTTGCGGACATGGAGAGATACATAGAGGCCCTCCCTCTTGGCGCAGGAGTAGAGTACTTTGATGATGGCCAGGGATATGATGTCCATCGCAATAGTGATGCTTTCCCCAAAGATCAGGAAAAAGAAGATTGGTTTGGTGAAATAGACGGCGGAAACATACAGGATGCCGAGCTTGTATTGATGGTTGCGGTAAATTCTACTGACGATCCATGCGTAGGTCATGCCAACGACGGACAGGATAAGGTACAGGGAAATCCCTATGTAGCCGAGCGTTTGAATCGTGGAAATGGGGCCGCTGTGCCATTGGCCGTTCCACGCAAAGGCGCTTTGGTCTTTGCTCAGGTTGTAGGCTTCTTCATATACATTGGCTTTCACGATGCTGATGTCCCGTGAAAAGCCGTCTCCGAATATTTTGTCCTGAATAAAGTGTTCACGGTCATCCAGAGCCCAGCTCCACATTTCAAAGCGCCAGTTGATGGAGTCTTCGGCGTTTGCCTTGGCTTGCGCGCTGACGTCCAGGAAAGGAACGGCTGAGAGGGTGCGCTGGATGCCGAAAGGCAGAGAATGGAGCATGCCCGCAGAGGAGAGCAGCAAGAGCAATAGCACTCCGAGGACGGGAGCCAGAAGGCAGAAGAACCATCTTCTGTAAATTAGGGATATGGTGAAGAACAGGAACAGAACCTGGGCCATGGCGGAGCGAAATCCGCTTAACAGGATGCCAACGGTTCCAAGAAGAAGCAACGCCCCCCACCAGGGACGTTTGATCATCTGCCACACGGAGTAGTTGATGATGAGCAGCTGCATCACCAAGATAGAAATTCTGAGGAAGGAAGAGTTCCGGGAGTTTTCGGAGAGTGTGCCTGCGGAGCCCGCGCTCGCGGCGAGATCCGCCCCGGCGCTATCCGGAGAAAGGAGGCTCCGGGCGGTTAGGATAAGGGTAAAAACGATGGTCAGGAAAACAGCCCATTGAAGCACCTTGCCCAGTTCATGGCTGGTCGTTTTTAACGAGGACAGGCAGAGATAGGCCAGGAGGGCCTGGAGGAAAAGGATGTATCCCTTGCCTCCGTAGTAGTCTTCCAGCACATCCAGCCCCAGAGCGAAAGGGTGGCTCAGGAAGATGTAGCCCACATGCATGAACAGCACGAGGACGACAGCGTCCAGAAGGGGGGCGGAATTCCACGTCAAGCTTGAACGCCTGAGCATGGCGTTCCACAAGTAACAAGGAAGGGTTATTCCGTAAGCAAGGAGGGGAGCGTAATCCCTTAAGGAGGGGATGGGGAGGAAAAGAATGGGTATCAGTATCCACAGATACCACACTTTTCCCTTCATCAGGAATAAGGCGGCCAGGATAAAGGGGGAAACAGCCAGAACTATAGAAAGGGGATCGCCGTCCGCCGACATGATGCCGCCTATGATGGCTAAAAGAATGGCAACGACTGAAACCAGTACAATTTTAAATAAGTTACCATTCATAGGGCTACCCGTTATTCCCGAATAAAAAACAGTAGCGGGAAAGAGAGATGGATGGTGGAGTATAGGGGATTCGAACCCCTGACCTTCTCATTGCGAACGAGACGCTCTACCAACTGAGCTAATACCCCGTGGGAAATACCGGAAAGAATTTAGTTCATCCCGCGTTTGAAAGCAAGCGGAATTCGTCAGGAAAGGCAAATAAGAAGGAAGATGCCGCCTTTCCTCATCTCGTGCGGGTGTTTCATGACTGCCGGAGGCCGTCCGCAGGGAAGATGGCTATTTCCGGGAACGCCCGGCTTTTACGGGAAAGGAGGAACGCCCCGGTCTGGAAGCCGGAGGGCCTGCGGGAATGTTCAGGTGTAAAGGCAGGCGGACCTGATGTTTCCGATTTTTGCGAAGGCCCGTTTGCCGGAATTGGAGCGTCAGCGGCCCTGCTTGTTTTTAATGCGGTTTCTGAGATGGGCTTCTTCAAAAAGGCCGTCCATGTATAATCCCACGGCTTGAGCTTTTCTGAGACTCCGGGCTGCATCCCTCAGGGCCGGAAGCGCTTCTTCATAGGATGGCATTTTTCCTTTTTTAACAGGGGATGCTTCCACAAGGTGCCACCCCCACCGGCTTTTGAGAAGTACCGGCCTGTTGTCCGGGACGTCTGCCAACGCCAGCCCCAGGGTTTCCTTGGCGCGGGCGGGGCTTATCCAGCCGAGTTCCCCGCCGGCGGGAGCGGAACGTTCGTCTTCACTGAATTCCCTGGCGAGCCGGGAGAAGGATTCCCCTGCCTTCAGCCGCTCCAGCAGCGTTTCCGCGGTTTGCCGGACCTGGGCTTCTTCCCTGTTCAGGGTAGCCAGGAAGATGTGCCTGGTTTTCCGCAGATCAGGAGGGGTGAGCTGGTCCCGGATCAGGTTGTAGTAGGTTTTCAGGTCTTCGTCGGACGCTTCAGCCGCCTGGGCGGTTGCCCGGTAGAGCTGTTCCGTTTGTTTGAGCCTGGCCGCTATTTTTTTTTGAAATTGTTCCTGCGTCAATTTCTGGCCATGCAGGGTTTTCAGGTATTGTTCCGTGTCTCCGTCAAAACGGGACCGGATTTGTTCCACGGCGCGTGCCGCTTCCGCGTTGCGGTTGGGGAGCTGGAGGTCATTGACGCTGGTTTTCAGGCGCAGAAGGGAGGAACCGATCAGGTCATACCTGGCCCGCGGAGCCAGGTCGCCGGGGATGTCCGGTTCATGAGTAAGTTTGATCCCGCCTTCCATATCCAGCACGGGAGGCTGGCGCAGCATTTTCAGTTCCGTAATTCTTCGGGAAAGCTGGTTGGCGGTGACGGGTTCCCCGTACACTTCCGCTATCCGGGCGGAGTTGTCTCCTGGCGGCCCCGGCAACGGTTTCAGGTACGCGTCCATCCTGCCGGCCAGAAAGCCGTGCCAGATAAACAAGTCTCCCACCAGATAGAGCAGGAAGGCTCCATAAATCACAAGCCTGAGCGTGAATTTTCCAGTGGGAGACATGGCAGGAGAAGGAGGGCAAAGAGCTTAGTTTCCGCCGCCGGAGTCTGCCAGGCGGGCGGATTCCGGAGGAAGGAAGTTGCGGAATCTCTTCTTTTCAATGCACTTCATGTAGGCTTCTTCCGGGGAGACGATGCCCTGTTGGAGTTTTTGCCAGATGGCGTCATCCATGAATTGCATGCCCATGGCCTTGCCGCCGACGATGACGTCAGGGATTTTCTGCGTGGCGCCTTCACGGATGATGGCCGCCACGGCCGGCGTGGCAAAGAGAATTTCATTGACGGCTACGCGTCCCGGTTTGTCGCTGCGCTTCATCAGGAGCTGCGCCACGACGCCGCGGAGGGAACCCGCAAGCATGGTGCGCACCTGGGATTGCTGGTCGGACGGGAATACGTCAATGATACGGTCAATGGTTTTGCTGGCGTTGTTCGTGTGCAGGGTGCCGAATACCAGAAGGCCGGTTTCTGCCGCCGTGAGCGCCAGGGAGATGGTTTCCAGGTCGCGCATTTCACCCACCAGCACGATGTCGGAGTCTTCACGAAGGGAAGCCCGGAGGCCGTCTGCGAAGGAAGGCGTCTGGAGAGGCACTTCCCTCTGGGTGACGATGGATTTTTTATTGGGATGGACGAATTCGATAGGTTCCTCCACGGTGATGATGTGCCGCGCCTGGTTGCTGTTGATGTAGTCGATGATAGCGGCCAGCGTGGTGGATTTACCGGAGCCGGTGGGCCCTGTGACCAGTACAAGGCCGGATCTCATATGGGCGAATTCCTTGACGACCGTAGGCACGCCCAGTTCTTCCAGCGTGGCTATTTTGGTGGGAATGAGGCGGAAGACAGCCCCCAGGCCGTGTTGCTGCTTGAAGTAGTTGCAGCGGAAACGGGATGTTTCATCCATTTCATAGGCAAAGTCCAGATCCCCTTCTTCCAGATATTTCTGGAAGGCCTGGGGATCGCATATTTCCGCGAGAAGGTTTTTGAACGCCTGGCCTTCCAGGTTTTCGTCGGAGATGGCGGAGATGGTCCCGTTAACGCGGACTTTAGGAGGCTGGCCTTCGCTGAGGTGAAGGTCGGAACCGCCCGCTTCTACGAGGTATTTGAAGTATTGGTCGATGACAGCCATAACAGGAGTGTTTCAAAATTAAAGGTTACTTGATTCCCAGGAAGGATTTCATGATGGTTTTGTCTTCCGCGCGGAAGATGCAGTCTTCCGTGGTGATGAGGCCCGCCTGGTGCAGGGCCCGGAGCGAGTCGTCCATCAGGATCATGCCCTGGGCTTTCCCTGTCTGGATGCAGCCGGGAATCATGAATGTCTTGCCTTCGCGGATGCAGTTGGCGATAGCCGGCGTATTAACCAGCATTTCAATGGCCAGAGCGCGGCCGTTGCCGTCTGCTCTGGGAACCAGCTGCTGGGAGATGATGCCGCGCAGGGATTCGCTGACCATGATGCGTATCTGGTCGCGTTGTTCCACCGGGAAGACGTCCAGCACGCGGTCCACCGTACGGGCTGCGGAACCCGTATGCAGGGTGCCGAGCACCAGGTGGCCGGTTTCTGCCGCCGTGAGCGCCAGGGAGATGGTTTCCAGGTCGCGCATTTCGCCCACCATGATGACGTCTGGGTCTTCACGGAGGGCTCCGCGGAGGGCCCGCGCGAAGGATTCCGTATGTTTATGCACTTCACGCTGGTTGACGTGGCAGTTTTTGGAGGGAATCAGGTATTCGATGGGGTCTTCAAGCGTGATAATGTGGTCGTGGCGGTCCTGGTTGATGAAATCCACGATAGAGGCCAGCGTGGTGGATTTACCGGAACCTACGGAGCCCGTGACTAAAATGAGACCGTTGGTGTAGCGGGTGAGGGGCACCACGTATTCCGTCGGCAGGCCTATTTCCTCCATGGTGCGCACCCGCGTGTTGATGATGCGGAAGCAGATGTCATAACCCAGGCGCTGTTTAACCACGGATGCGCGGTAGCGGCCAAAGTCATTGGCGTAGGCGAAGTCCACGTCCCCCCGTTGCTGAAGGCGGTTCCATTCCGGGTCTTCCAGAAAGCCCCTCGCCAGCACTTCCGTGTCCTGGGGCGTGAGATTGGGCGCTTCTTCCCAGATGGGGAGAAGCTGGCCGAACCGGCGCCAGGTGGGACGGCTGTTGACGGCAAGGTGGATATCGGAACAGTCATAATCCTGTCCAAGTTTGAGATATCCGTCGACGTGGGGCAAAATGTATTCGCTCATGTTGTGAATGCAGCAAACTGATAAAGCTACATACTAACGAAAACAGAGCTTTTTTGACCAGCAAAAAATGTCTGGGTACCGATTTCCGTGAAAGCGGCTTTGCCCTGTTCCGCGACGGGTGAGGAATTTCGAGAGGGGAAGTTTTGCGGAAGAGCTGCGGGCGTTTGTTTCCGGGGAAGGGGAGGATGATGGAACGGGGGGGCTGGCGCGGCAGGCCGGCTTTTTACGCCAGGCATGATTTATTGTTCCCTGGAAGACGGGAAGGATATGGGGAGGTTCTCATTTAACGGCGCGGGAACATCCCCATTTTTTACGGCAGCGGAGTTCCCGAACCTTTTTCAAGAAGCGGCAGAAAACCGCTGTATTGGTCTGAAAATCCTGTTATTTGAACAGGTTGAGGAATTTTTTGCCGGCCAGGCCGATCCCCATTTTTTTCAGGGAAGGGAAAGCCAGGGTAATCAGAATTTCAACGATGAAACGGAAGATGGAGGAATTAACCCAGCTTCCGGAAGTGCGCGGCTGCGGGGGAGGGGCCGGATTGCTTTTTTTCCCCGCAAACATGCGGATGAGAAGAACGCCTCCCACCGTTCCGACAATAGAGCCGATTACAGGCAGGGACATGGCCTTTTTTTTCAATTTACGGAAGTGGTCGGCCTGCTGCTGCGTCTTTTGCACCAGGCTGTCCGCCTCATTGACGATGTCCAGCCGGGAGGAAGCCACCCGCATCAGGAGTGCGAGCTTTTCTTGAGAGCCATTTGCAGACATGATAAATCCGTTTTAAGTTCTTCCGCCGTCGCCGGAGCGATAGGCGTTACATGGGTTCGGTTGAAAAGGATGAACCCGGCTGCGGCGGCCAGGAGATGAAAGCCCGTGGTTACGGCAAGCCCGGCGATGATTCCCCAGAAATACGCCATGACCACAGTCAGAAGGCACCACAGAAATAGATAGCCGAAGAAGGCCATGAAGGCGCCCATCAGGAGAAAGGCCGTTTTTTTGCCCAGCCTGCTGGACGCTTCCTTCAGTTCCAGTTTGAGCAGCGCGGCCAGGGCTTCCGCATGGGCCAGGGCTGCCGTCCCGGTTTCCCGGAGGGACCGGACCATGGCCATCCCTTCTTCCTTTTCCTCCACAAGGGGGGTGACGAAGGTTCGCTTGAGTTTGTCGATCAGTCCCATGGTTCGGTTTGAAAGGGGAAGGAGGACGCCATGCGCATGGCACGCATGGCGCGGGATGAAGGGAGAGGGTTAACGACGGCGGATAAGCAGACCGATGAGAAGGCCCACGCCCATGGCAATCAGCACGGACTGGGTGGGCTTTTCCTTCACGTATTCTTCGCCTGCTTCGTGGAACTTCTTGGCCTTGTCACGGATGACTTCTCCCTTTTCCTGGGCGTAGTCGCAGATGGTGCTGGCCTGTTCCGTAGCCGCCTTGCGGATTTGGTTTACTTTAGCTGCGGCGAAGGCCCTGGCCTGTTGAAATCTGGTGACGGCAAGCTCGCGGGCGGAAGGGCAGGAGCAGGAAGTGTCGTTTGCTGCTGCGGTCGTTTCAAGTTCGGTTTGGTTGTCTTGCATGGTTGATTAGAGTATTAAGGGTTGGTTCCTGTTGAAAAACATGTCGACTTACATGTTTTCGCCTCTCACATTGGAAATTATTTAGCACGCTTCCCACTATTGGCAAGTGTGTAAAGCGGCTTCACCCGGAATTGTGCGGTCTCTCAGCGGCGGCTTCCTGAAAAACCGCCGCGGGGGTCCGGTTTGACTTGGGGTTCGTTAGGATTCCGGTACCTCAGAATGCCGTAATCCCTCAGATTGCGGATGAATTCCTGAGCGTTGGTCCGGAAGCGAGCATCGTACATAAGCAGCCCAAGAAAGCCCTGGTTTTTACGTGCATCGGCCGTGAAGGAGGAGATTTGTTCAGATGCTTTCCTCAGAGCGGCCAGCGTAGGGGGGATTGCCTTGACGGCGGGGTCCAGAGTGTTGAGCTTTTCTTCAGCTCCGGCAATGAGTTTGCGGGCATCCCGGACGGTGTCTTTCATGGCCGCGACCGAGGAGCGCGTTTCTTCCATGAGGCCGGGGAGCTGTTCTCCCGCCCGGTTTATTTGAGACAGTACGCTGCCGAGGTTCTGGATGTTCTCCCGGTTCAGGATGCCCTCGTTGATCAGCCTGGTCGTCTGGGCCAGCCCTTTGGCCGCCTCTCCGATATTGAGGATGGCGTCGTCAATGTTGTCCGAATTTTTCTCGATTTGCTTGAGGATTTTCAGGATTTCCTCTGTGGCGCCCACGGCATTGTTTTTGATTTTGCTGAAATCGCTTTCCGGCTGACCGATGATGGTGGCATGGGGAAGGATGTATTCATGCGTGGGCTGGGCCGGAGGGACGATATCGATGTATTTGTCGCCCAGGATGTTCTGCATGTCCACCCGGAAGACGGACCCTTGCTGGATTTTCACGTCGCTCTGAATGCTGGCTTCCAGCATGACTTCATTGCCGGAAGGCAGGAGCTCAGGGGCTTTGGTGACTTTCCCCACCGTGACGCCGCCCAGGCGGATCTGGGAATCCTTGATGAGCCCCGCCGCATCTTTGAAAATGATGTTGATGGGGTAGGTTTGCTCCTTGGATGTTTTGATGTTGCCGAATCCCAGGATGACTCCGATAATCATCAGGATCCCGGCGATCAGAAAGATGCCTACCCACGTTTCCGGTTTAAGTTTCTGTTTCATGGCTCTGTGGCAAGATGGTTATTGTTTGCGTTCCCGTTCCGCCCGTTCCAGCAGAACCCGTTGGAAGTTTTCATTTTTGCCGGACAGGGCTGCCCAGTTTTCCCCGGAGTCCCCGTACAGGAATTTTTGCAGGATTTCGTCTTTGGAGTGCAACAGTTCTTCCGGAGTTCCCGTCCAGTAAACCTCACCGTTTCTGAGATAGACGATTTTGTCCGCGATGCGGATCACGCTGGGCATGTCATGGGAGACAATGACGGTGGTGATGCCTTTGTCCTTGCAGATTTGCCGGATGAGGAAGCTGATGCTGTCCGTAACGATGGGGTCCAGGCCCGCTGTGGGTTCGTCATAGAGCAGGCATTCCGGAGTGGTAATGATTGCCCTGGCTACGGCGACGCGCTTGATCATGCCGCCGGAGAGGCTGGCCGGCATTTTTTCCTGCTGTCCCAGCAGTCCTACGGAATCCAAAGCGGCTGAGATACGGGTGTCCAGTTCGTTTTCATCCCTGATCCCCGCCTCCCGCAGGGGGAAGGCTACGTTTTCTCCCACGCTCAAGGAATCGAATAAGGCTCCCTGCTGGAACATGAATCCGATGTTGCTGCGGATTTGCTTTTTGATTTTTTCCGGCGCGCCGCTGATGCGCCTGCCGTCTATTTCCACATAGCCGTCCAAAGGGTCCATCAGGCCGTCCAGATGTTTCAGAATGACGCTTTTCCCGGCTCCGGAACCTCCTATTAAAGCCATCAGTTCTCCCTTGCCCACGTCAAAGCTTACGCCTTTCAGCACTTCCTGGGTGCCGAAGCTTTGTCTGAGCTGATGGACGCGGATGAATGGCTGCATGGCGGCGGGGAAAGGCTATCTCATGAATCCCATGGGGAAGAAAGAGTTGAGGATCATGGTCAGGATAAAGTTGGCGATGAGCAGGGCCACGGAAGCGTATACCATGGCCTGCATGGTGGATTTGCCTACGCCCACGGCGCCGTTCGTGGTGTTCAGCCCCTCCCGGCAGGAGATGGTGGAAATGATGAGGCCGAAAGCAAGAGCCTTGACCAGGGCTACGATGATGTCCCCCATAGTAACGAATTTGCTCATGAAGTGCATCCAGTAGGCCTGGTCTACGTTAAAGGCGGTGACGCTGACGATGTACGCGGAGGCGATGCCCACCAGAACGGCTTCCATCATCAGGATGGGCATGGAAATAAGCATGGCCTGTATCCGCGGCTTCACCAGGTAGTCTACCGGATCCACATTCATGGATTTAAGGGCATCCACCTGTTCCGTGACTTTCATGGTGCCGATTTCCGCGGCCATGGCGGATCCGACGCGCCCCGCAAGCATCAGCCCGGTGATGACGGGCCCCAGTTCCCGGAACATGCCCACGGCGACGACGGCCCCGCCCATGGTTTCCATTCTCACCGTTTGAAGCTGGAATAATGTCTGGGCTTCCAGCACCGCGCCGGTGAACGCGCCGGTGATGATGACCACCGGCTGGGATTGTACCCCGATTTTTGCAATTTGCTCCACAAGCACGCGCATCCGGAATTGGCCGGACCACATGCATGAAGCCACTTGATAAAGCAGCAATCCGATTGACCCCAACCGGTCAACCAGCCTTAAAGCGGCGCGGCCGATCATGGTTGCTACATGGAATTGCATGGCTTCTACTAATCACTTCTTCCACTTCAAGAGCAAGCGCAATGTATGCCACGGGAGGAAAAGGGAGGTTCCGCGTCAGTCTGCCAGCCGATGGATATAAGGCGTTTCCTGCGTTCCGGGGATGGAGCGCAGCATGAGGTGCGGCGGCAGTTTCAGGCGTGTCCATTCGGATGCGCGGGCCTGCCGCTGCAGACGGCGGATTTCCCTTTCCGATTCCGGGAACCGATTCACCAGCTCCGTGGCGGATTCATGTTCCCGGTGCAGGCGGATGAGAAACCCGTCGCGCCTGGCGGCCTCCGGAGCGGGAGAAATAAAACCGGGGAACAGGTTTGCCAGTTCCGTTTCGTATAAATCCCCCAGCGGCATGAAATCCGCGGCTAAAGCGGCTGGAAGGAAGCGGGGCACCGTCATGATATCCGTCCCCGTCAGAGAAGAGAGCAGCAGGGAGCCTTCTTCTTCCGCCCATTGGCGCATGAGCCACGCGATTGCAGCTTTTTCGTCCAGCCCTCCGGCTTTGGCAGGGAAAGAAACCGTCCGTACGCCAATGCCAGCCGTGCCGGCGAAGGCTTGAACTCTTTCCCGTGTCTCTTCCGGAATGCCGGGCAGGGAGGGGAGGAACCCCGTCACTTCCAGAGAGGGGCACGTTTCCTTCAATAGTTCCGCCAACAGGAGGGATGCGGAATTTTCCAGCAAATTCAGGCAGACGGCTCCGAACCCGCTTTTCAGAATGAAGTCTTCCATTCCTTTGCGGAGGGCGTGCCGGAGCTGTTGTTCCGGGGAGGGCAGGGGGGGGGCCGTTCCTGTGGGGTTTTCCGGTGAAATGACGGCGGAATCCCGTTCAAAAAGACGCAGCCGTTTGAGAAGATTTTCATTGCCGGACCATACGGAAGATGCGCCGGGCAGCAGAAACGGACCTTCTCCCCCGGCCAGGCGGGCCGTGAATACGGGCAGGCCTGTTTCTCGCGCCGTCAGGCGGGCTTCTTCCTCATCCTGTTCCAGTAATCCCTCATGCCATGCGTTGGCAGGCGTGCGGAGCAGCAGGCATGTGGCGGAAACGTGCGGCGGAGGAATTTCTCCCCACGGGGCGATGGAAAAAACGGCCTCATCCTCCGTTCTCCAGATGCCAAAGACGGGAACGCGTTCTTTTCCATGCGGGGAGGGAGGGATAACGGCCTGCCGGGGAAAGGAAAGGCCGTTCCTCAACAGGTGGAATCTTATGCCTTCCGCATCCGTCGCTCCCAGCAGCAGGGGGACGTCCGCTATTTCCCGTGCCAGGTAGGCCAGGGCCGCCCGGTGCTGGGTCCGGAAGCCGCTGCGCAGAGCCAGTTCCCCGGTATGCACGCCGCTGAGGGCCAGCGGCGGACAGAGGACGAGCTCCGCGCCTGCGTCCAGGCAGGAACGGTACAGTTCCACGATGGTTCTGAGATTTCGGGGAAAGTGGCCGGGAATGGTTTCCGGCTGGATTAATCCTGTCTTCAGCATGCGACGGAAAGGTAGACCATTACGGGGTGGCGGGCAAGCCGGGATGCCCGGAGGTCTGCCCGCCAGGCATTTACCCATGCAGTTTTTATCGCAAGGAGCTTGTCATTCACGGTCTTCATGGTATGATCCCTGCCGATTGCGCGCCGTCCGTTCCCGGGCGCGGCCATCCGGAATACTTATGAGGAAACAGTCAACAGAGGGGCAGGAATCCTCCATCCAGCGCGCCAGGGCATTGTGGCGCGAGTATCTTCTTCCTTATAAGGGTACGCTGGTGTGGGCTGTGGTCGGAGGCATTGTGGCCGCTGTTTCCAGCGGTTTCGGCATTCCGGTGATTTTACAGGAGATGTTTCCCGTGATTTTTGACGGGAAACCGCTGCCTCCGTGGGCGGAACGGGTGCTCTTGTGGTATGTGAGCCCGGAAAACCTGCCCCTGGTGACGGTGTGGGCCACGGCGGCCATGCTCCCGCTGGTGGTGGTGGTGCGCGGCCTGTCTTCTTTTGTCAATGTCTATTTGCTTTCCAAAATAGGGCTGGGAGTGCTGGAGACATTGCGGCTCAAGGTGTACAGAAAGTATCAGGATTTGTCCCTGGCTTTTCACGACCGGCAGCAGAAGGGGGATCTGCTGAGCCGCCTGATGCAGGATACCCAGTTTCTCCAGGGCGGCCTGGTACAGATTGCCAATGACCTTATTATCCAGCCCCTGACTCTTTTGGCCGCGTTAGGGTTTCTGATTTACAGGGCCTCCGTCAGCGAGCAGTTTCTTATTCTGCTGGCGAATATGCTCCTGGTAGGCGTTTGCGTGATTCCCATCCGGTACATCGGCAGGAAAATGCTTGCCCGCGCCCGGGTAGTGCAGTCCAGCCAGGGGGACCTTTCCTCCACGCTCCAGGAGAATTTTTCTTCCCAGCGGGATATCCGGGCCTTTGAACTGGAACAGCAGCAGATAAGGCTGTTCAGGGACAGAATCCGCCGTTACATCCAGGCATCCATCGGCGCGGTCAGGTGGCAGAGCCTGCTGACCCCTTTGATTGAGTTCGTCAGCGCCATAGCCATGGCCGCCACCCTGCTGGTTGGCAACATGAACGGCATGAACATGGGGGATTTTGCCGCGCTGGCTACAGCCATGTATCTTTGCTATGAGCCGGTCAAGAAGCTGGGGGCCGTTCATAACAAGGCGGAAACCCTTAATGCCGGTCTGGAACGCATCAACCACGTGCTGAATGCTCCTGATGACGTTCCCGAACCGGAAAACCCAAGGAGCCCGGCGGCATGGAAGGGGGAAGTGGAGTTCCGCAACGTTTGCTTCGGTTACCAGCAGGACTCTCCTGTCATGAGGAACATTGATCTCCGCATTCCGTCCGGGCAGGTGGTGGCCCTGGTCGGTCCCAGCGGAGCGGGGAAGACGACTTTCATTAATTTGCTGTGCCGTTTTTATGATGTCCTTTCCGGCAGCGTGAAGGTGGACGGCATCGACGTGAGGGAGATGAGTAAAAAGGAACTTCTTTCCCACATAGCGCTGGTTTCCCAGTATCCCGTTCTGTTCCGCGGCTCCGTGGCGGACAATATACGCATCGGCCGTCCGGACGCTTCCGACGCGGAGGTGGAGGAAGCCGGCCGCATGTCCGCTGTGGACAGTTTTATCAATGAGACGGGGGAAGGGTATTCCCGCATGATCGGGGAAATGGGGGAGGGCCTTTCCGGCGGCCAGCGGCAGCGCGTTTCCCTGGCGAGGGCCTTTTTGAAAAACGCTCCCATTCTGGTGCTGGATGAGGCCACGGCTTCCCTGGATATGAAGAGCGAGGAGCAGATTCAGAAGGAGATTGAGAGACTGGCTTCCGGCCGCACGACGTTTATTATTGCCCACCGTTTCAGCACCATCCGGATGGCGGACCGCATTTTGGTGCTGGAGAAAGGCCGTGTGGTTGCGGACGGCACGCATGAGGAACTGATGGCTTCTTCTCCCCTGTACCGGGAACTTTACAATAAGCAGCAGATGGTTGCGGAGGAGGAAGGAGGCGCTCCATGTTAAGCCAGTTTTTTGAATATGCGCGGTATTTGAAGCCCGTGATGAAGCTGTTCATCGCCGCTCTGGCTGCCGGGGCTCTGGCTGCCGCCGCCAGCGGTTTCGGCTTTCCGCTGATGATTGCCAAAGTATTTCCGGTGGTGTTTGACAATACACAGATTCCACCGGAGCTTCAGGACATGATCGCCCGGCTGGTGGCCCCGGAACACATGCACCTGGCGGTGCTGCTGGCCGTATGCTCCCTGCTGCCTCTGGTTTTCGCCGTCCGTGGCATAGGCACGTTCTTCAACGTGTACTGGATCAGCATCGTCAGCATGAAAGTGCTGGAGGCAATCAGGCTGGACGCCTTTTCCAAATTGCAGACGCTGCCCCTTTCCTTCATTGACCGCCAGAAACGGGGGGACCTGATCAGCCGCCTCATCAATGACGCCGCTAACGTGCAGGGGGGGCTGGTGGTAGCGGCCAATGACATCATCAAGCAGCCCCTGACTCTGCTGACCGCCCTTGCCTTCCTGGTGTACAAGGTATTTGTTGATCCGAATACGGCAGTGGTCCTGATGAATCTGGGGCTGATTGCGCTGGCCATATGGCCCATCCGCTTTTTCGGCCGCCGCGTGATGAAGAAGTCCAAACAGGCTCAGGACGAACTGGGCAATATTACGGCCGCAGCCCAGGAAAATTTAGCTTCCCAGCGTGAAATCCGTTCCTACGGAATGCAGGAACAGCAGGTAAATCTTTTCCTGGGGCTGATTCAGCGTTTTTTCAAAATCAATCTCAGAACGGTGAAGTACAGGCACTTCCTGGTTCCCGTGCTGGAAATGGTGACGGCGCTGGGTCTGGGCGTTTTGCTGGTAAGGGGGCATGAAATGGGCATCACCAAAGCTGATTTTACTGCTTTGGCCGCCGCCCTGTTCATGTGTTACGACCCTCTCAAACGGTTGGGTGTGACGCTTACCAATTTGAAGAGCGCTTACGCTTCCCTGGAACGCATCAATTACCTCCTGAAAGAACCGGATACCATGCCGGAGGCCGCTGACCCCGTTCCTATGGGACGCGCCGCCGGCCGTCTGGACTATGACGGCGTTTCCTTCTCCTATGACGGTGCCCGCAAGGTGCTGGACGGCATAAACGTGCATATCCGCCCCGGGGAAGTAGTGGGGCTGGTAGGGCCCAGCGGAGCCGGAAAAACAACATTTGCCAGCCTTCTCCCCAGGTTTTATGACGTTAGTTCCGGAACTCTGCGCGTGGATGGCGTGGATGTGAGGGACGCTTCCCTGCACGATGTGCGCAAAAATATCGCCTTCGTTTCCCAGCACCCCGTCCTGTTCCACGGCACCATTATGGAAAACATCCGGCTGGGACGGCAGGACGCTGCGGATGATGAGGTGGTGGCTGCGGCGCGCGCCGCAGCTGCGGACGGCTTTATCATGGGCATGCCGGACGGCTACCAGACCATGCTTGGCGACGGAGGAAGCGGGCTGTCCGGAGGCCAGCGGCAGCGTATAGCGATTGCCCGCGCTTTCCTGAAGGATGCTCCCATTCTGATTCTGGATGAAGCCACCGCTTCCCTTGATGCGGAAAGCGAGGCCCTGATCCAGCAGGAACTGGACCGGCTGGTGGAGGGAAGGACGGCGCTTATCGTGGCCCACCGTTTCAGTTCCATCCGCGTGGCGACGCGCATTCTGGTGTTTGAGAGCGGGCGCATCGTCGGGGACGGTTCCCATGCAGAGCTTTATGCCTCATGCCCGTTGTACCGGGAGCTGTATGACCGCCAGTCCCTTTAAATAAAAAGGGGACGGGAAGGAAAGCGTTCTCCGCGCCCGCACCGGGATGAATATGGCGTTTTTTTCTCAGGCCATGATGGAAAGAGCTATTGTCAAACAAGGGGCATGATGTACTATTCCGCCAGCATGAATACACTGGACGAATCCCTGATGAATGCCGTTAAAGAAGGGAAGCTTTTGGAGTCTTCCCGGACCAATATCCGCCTTCTGCTGGATGGAACCAAATCCCCCATAGCACGCGAGGCCGTAGAGGAACTGGTTGCCGCCGGGGAATGGCAGGAGTTGAACGACCGTTTTTACAAAACGCTGGCCTTCGGAACGGGGGGGCTGCGGGGACGCACCATCGGCAGCATCGTAACCCGGGCCGAGCAGGGGAACGGCGGCGTGAACGGCCGCCCGGAATATCCCTGCGTGGGAACCGCCTGCATGAACTACTTCAATGTTGGGCGGGCAATGCGGGGCCTGATTATTTATGTGAAAAAGCATGTGGAGGCTACGGACCCGGGCAGGAAGCCCCGCCTGGTCATCGGACACGACACGCGCCACTTTTCCCGTGACTTTGCCGAATTCTGCGCAAAAATCGGCACGGACCTGGGTTGTGACATTTACTTGTTCGACAGTCCTCGCGCCACTCCTGAAATCTCCTTTGCTATCCGGGAACTCCATGCGGATTCCGGCGTGGTGCTGACCGCCAGCCACAACCCCTCCCATGACAACGGTTTCAAGGCTTACTTCAATGATGGGGCCCAGCTTGTGCCTCCGCATGACAAGGCCGTGATCAAGGAGGTCAATTCCCTGACTTCCGAAGAATATGAACCGTTGCCGGAAGACCGGCGCGGAACCCTTCATGTGCTGGATTCCTCCTTTGACCGTATTTACATGGACCGCTTGAAAACCGTGCTGCTCCGTCCGGAGCTTTTCAACAGGGGAGGGGCTAAGATCGTTTATTCCAACCTCCACGGGACGGGCGGCCATATCATCGTGCCCCTGTTGAAGGAACTGGGCTGCAACGTGCAGACCGTGGCGGCGCAGGATGTGCAGGACGGCCGTTTCCCGACGGTTGCTTCCCCCAACCCGGAAAATCCGCCGGCTCTGGCCCTGGCCATTGAACAGGCGGATGCTTCTGGGGCGGATATCGTCATCGCCACGGATCCGGATGCGGACCGCATGGGGGTGGCTGTGCGCGGGGAAGACGGCAAGATGCACCTGCTGACCGGCAACCAGATCGGCTCCCTGCTGGCGTGGTACCGCTGCATGAGCATGTCCGATCTTGGCATCATCAATGACTCCAACCGTTCCCGTGCCGTGATGGTGAAAACCTTTGTGACGACGGGGCTTCAGGATGCCATCGGCCACCACTTCGGTTATGAAGTGGTCAACGTGCTCACGGGGTTCAAGTATATTGCCCAGAAACTCGGTAAATATGAACAGGCCATTCCGGCGGAAAAACGGGAAGGCTACCGCAGGATGAGCGAGGAACAAACGCGTGCCCTGCGCCTGGAATACAGCCGTTACTTTGTCTTCGGCGGGGAGGAAAGCTACGGCTACCTGGCCCAGGACTTTGTGCGGGACAAGGACGCCAACTCCGCCGCCATCATTTTTGCGGAATTGGCCGCTTATGCGGAAAGCATCGGCAAGAGCCTTCTGGAACTGCTGCATGAACTCTTTGAGCAGTTCGGTGTGTATTTGGAAATGGGCAAATCACTGGTGATGGAAGGCGCAGACGGCGCGGCCAGAATCGCCGCCCTTGCCGCCTCCTATTCCTCCAATCCTCCTACGGAAGTGGACGGCGTAACCGTCAGCGGCATCCGGGATTTTTCCAGAGGCGACCTGGTGGATGCGGAAGGCGATCCCATTCCGGCGGAAAAAATGATTTTTGTGGATTTGGCGGACGGCCGCAGTTTTGCGGTGCGCCCCTCCGGAACGGAACCCAAGATTAAATACTACCTCTTCGGGCACGGGAAACCGGGCGCCCCTGTGAAGGAAGCATTGACGGAGGTCCAGGCCTCCCTGGATTCCCTGTGGGCGGCTGTGGAGAAGGATGCCCACAGCCGTTCCTAGGGCTAAATATTGCTGATTTCTTTCCCCCGTCTACCATGTAATGTGGACGGGGGAAATTTATTTTCTTGCCAAGGGGGCGGGAATTCCGCAGTTTATAATTCTTATGACATTTGCGGCCCACAGAACTCTCTCCGTGGCTGGTGCCCTTTTGGCCGGCCTTTTTCTCTCTTCCTGCTCCTCCCAGCAACAAGTTGAAGCTCCTGCGCGTCTTCCCGCCTACCACTTTGTGCCCGGCAAGACGGCCGTGCTGCACAACGGGAAAGCCATTCCCCCCAGAAATGCCCCTTCGCAGGTCAAGCGCGCCATTGCAGCAGCCAATTCCCTGGTCAACAAGCCGTACCGGCTGGGCGGGGGGCACAGGAGGCATTATGATACCCATTATGACTGTTCCGGCAGCACTTCCTTTGTGCTGAAGGAAGCCGGTTTGCTCACGTCCACCCGCCATTCCAGGCTTTTCCTGAATTACGGGCAGAAAGGCGCCGGGGACTGGATTTCCATTTATGCCAAAAACGGACACGTCTTCATGGTCATCTGCGGCCTCCGGTTTGACACCACGGGAAGCGGGCGCCGCGGCGAAGGTCCCCGCTGGAGAGTGGACGGCCGCAATACCAGAAACTTCCTGGTGCGCCATCCTACAGGCCTTTGAACCGGGGCTGCGCGGAGGAAAACCGCGTTTTCTGCGTATGTTCGCGCAGGCTTTCTTGAATAATGGAAAGTAATGTGCTATCTGGTGCGAGGACGTTGATAGTTCCTTGACTTTCATGGCTAAGACAAAAATTCACGTAGGGCTTGAGATAGGGACAAGCAAGACTTGCATGGTCGTAGGCGAAGTGAAGCCGGATGCGACCGTGACAATCATCGGCGTGGGTGAGGTTCCTAGCGAGGGCGTGGTTCGCGGAGAGATTGAAGACACTTCCAAGGTCATCCAGTGCATTTACGATGCGTGGAACATGGCCCAGGACCATGCGGACGTGGATATCATGACCGTCTATCTGTCCGTGACGGGAGCCCATATTGTGGGACAGAACAATCGGGGGACATTCCGTCTCCCCCCGGACGAAAGCATTATTTCCCAGGAGCATATGGACGAGGTGACGGAAATCGCCCGGGACGTCGCCCTGGGGCCGGAACAATTCGTCCTGCACCGCGTGCCCGGCCTCTTTTCCGTGGACGGGCAGGAGAACCTGACCAATCCCGCCGGATTGACCGGAAGAACCCTGGACATCGACTGCCATATCATCCACGGAATCAAATCCCGCATCACCAACTCCTTCCGTTGCGTGCGGGAAGTCCCGCTGGATATTGCGGATGTGGTTTTTGCCCCCATTGCCACGGCCCAGTTTGTACTCAACAGGCAGGTCAAGCAGGCGGGCGCTCTGCTTATTGACATGGGAGCGGGCACGACAGACTATGTGCTTTACCTGGACGGCCAGCTTGTGGCCTCCGGATGCGTGCCGCTGGGCGGCGACCACATTTCCAATGACATCACGCTGATGACCGGCATTCCGCTGGCCCAGGCGGAGTTGCTCAAGAAAACGGAAGGGGACGCCAACAGCTTTTCCGGGAAAACCAACGAGATGGTGCGCGTGCGTGGAGAGGGGCATATGAAGGATGCCGCCATCGAACGCAACGTGCTGAATGAAATCATCCGTTCCCGTCTGTTGGAAATCTTCAATCTGGTCAAATCCTCCCTGCCCAAGGATACTTTCAAGGGCAACCGCTGCCACGGCGTGTACCTGTGCGGGGGCGCCAGCCTGATGCGCGGTGTGGGGGAACTGGCCTCCCACGTGTTCGGCGTGGCCATCAGCCGGCCTACGCTGGTCAAAAACGGAGCGCCTTCCTACCTGGACGATCCGCGCTACTGCACGGCCATAGGCCTGATACGGTATGCCCAGATTCTGGATGCCGAGCTGCCGCAACAGCGCAGCTGGCTGGGCCGGATGCTGGGTTTCTTCGGAAAGAAGAACTCCTGATCAACCTTTATCCAAATTAACAACCATGCTGGAAATTTCTCCCCAGGGGCTGTCCGGCCTGCCCGGAAAAATCTGCCTGTGCGGCATAGGGGCCGCAGGCACCAAGGTAATGGAAGAAGTGTTGTTGCTGTCCCCTCAGCCAGCTTCCGTTTGTGCCATGAATCTTGATGCCCGGCTCTTGAACGCTTCAGCCGTTCCGTGCAAGATCCATCTGGGCGCCAGGCTTACCAGAGGGCTCGGCTCCGGCGGAGACGCCTCCGTAGGAGCCCAGGCGGCCTGTGAAAGCGAGTCTTCCATTCTCCGTGCTCTGGAAGGCAGCGCCCTGGCTGTTCTTGTCGCCGGGCTGGGCGGGGGAACAGGGTCCGGCGTGGCTCCGGAAGCGGCCCGTCTGGCCAAGGAACAGGGGGCTTATGTCGTCAGCGTTGTCATCCGTCCCTTCAGGTTTGAAGGGGAACGGCGCGCTGTCCAGGCGGATGAAGCGCTGTCCCGCCTTGCCCTGTATTCCGACATGGTGCTGCGGTTTGACAATGACGCCATGGAAGGTCTCATAGACCCCGACAGGGGAGTGCTGGAAGCCTTTTCCGTAGTTAACGCCCTTATAGCCCGTGCCGTGCTTATTGTGCCGTCTCTGTTGAATTCTTCCGGAAACCTGCTCCGGGTGGGATTGGACGACCTGCTCAGCGTAGCCGGAACGGGAAAAGGAATTTGCTCCTTTGGCGTGGGTGAAGCGTCTGCGGATGCTTCCGTGGCGGACATATTGGATCAGGTCCGGCATTCCCCGCTCTTTCTGGAAAAACGTTTGGGGGAAGTGGATGATGTCCTGGTTCTGGTGCGCGGCGGAGCTTCCCTGACACTGCAGCGCCTGGAAGCCCTGGTGGACGGTGTGGCGGAAATCCTGGGGAAGGGGGTGCGCCTCCACATCGGTGCTTCCGTGGAGCAGCAGACGGAAGACCGCCTGTCCCTGACCGTGCTGGGCGCCGTGCCTGTGGTAGAGACATCTGTTTCCCCGTCTGTTGTGCTTCAGCGGGAAGTGGCGTCGCAGACAGTGCTTGTGCCGGAGGAAAAATCTTTCCTCGGAGAGGGGAAAACCATTATTCAGCCTGCACCTCCTGCCCCGGTTGACGAACCGGAACGGCATCCGGAGCCGGATCTTTCCGTCCCTGTTCCCGTCCCCAGGAGGGATGAACGTGAATTGGAAGAGGAACTGGTGCCCGTAAGGCCCGTTCCCGGGATTCCGGATGAAGAGGAGACGCTCCGAGAGTCCGCGTCTGTTGCGCAAATTTCCGAAACGGAGGCGGAGCCGGAATTGGAGTCAGTCCCGATGCCTGACATCAAGGAGCTGGAGGAAGGCTTGCCTCCGGAGGAAGGAGAGGAAGAGCGTGCGGGCCACGGCCTTTTTGCCCGTGTGCGCCCCCTCATTCTGGATGGGGAAGACCTGGATCTGCCTCCCGCACTGCGGAAAAGGAAACCGGATCCTAGCTGATGATGTCCCCCCGCACGTCCAGGGTGTGGTTTTGGGCGCTGACCGCAGCCGCCTTATTGTATACGGCGCTGCTCAGCTGGTGGAGTCCTCTCACTTCCGACACGTACCATCATGCCCTGACGGGCATGGAGCACTGCTTCTCTTTCAGCCTGGTCTGGGAGCGCTGCGTAGCCTCCTACATGACCTGGAATCCCAGAATCGGGGAATACCTGGCCTTTGCCGTAGCGACGGCGGGAAAATGGCTCTTCATGCTGCTCAACCCCTTTGTACAGGTCGGTCTTGCGCTGATGATGTTTTATCTGGCTTCCGGGCGCAGGGTGGATCCCCGTTCCTGGCCGGACGTGCGTCTGTTCGGATTGGGGCTTCTCCTGCTGTTCACGTGCACGGCCCGGCCCGGCGTCACGATTTACTGGCTCTCCGGCGCCACCAACTATTCCTGGGGCGCCGCCGTCTGGCTGGGCTTTCTGTGTCTGTACCGCGGTTTGCTGGACGACGCGGAATCCGGGAGAAAGGGAGATTCCGGAAGAAACAGTGGCTGGGGAAAGTTTGCCGCTGCGGCTGTTCTGGGATTTCCGGCAGGCATGACCAATGAAAACAATATTCCGGGAACCTGGCTTTTGCTGGGAGCCTTGTTTGTTTTTGTCCGCCTGGTGCGGAAGGAAAAACTTCCTTTGTGGTTTTATGCGGGCCTTGTGTTCCAGGTGGCAGGTTCCCTGTGCATGCTGCTTGCGCCCGGCATTTCCGCGCGGATGCATTCCGCCACTCCCGGCTGCGCGGAACCCCTTTCCGGTTTTTGGAGCAGATGGGAAGCTCTCCCTTCGCTCCTGTTCCGGATGCATGAATACCTGGCTCTTCCGGTGTTGCTGGGCGTGGCGGCTGCCTGGGTTCTCTGGAAAAGTTTTCGCAAGGACCGGAACTCTTTCCGGGCATGGAAAATTTCCCTTGGAATAGCGGCGGCATATATTCTGGCGTCTTATGCCATGGCTCTTTCTTTCGCCGCCGCCGTCATTCCGGCGGACCATGCCATGTTCTCCGCCACCCTGCTGTTCGGCGTCGGCGTGTTGGTTCTTCTTCGTATGTGGTACGGCATTCCCAGTGCCGTGCCCCGTCCGCAGATAACTGTGGCCGTTTTTCTGGCGTTGTCCGGAATATGCGTTTTTTCAACCCTTCATGATCATCTGCTTCTGTTCCGGCAGCATGAAAAGCGCGTCCGCCTGGTTCTGGAGCAGAAAAAGGCCGGTATTCAGGAAATCGTTGTTCCTCCCCTCTCTCCTCCCTCCCCCTGGTGTTCTTTCATTTTCTGGGTAGACCTGTCGCAAAACCCGGAAGACTACGTCAACAGAGGCGCGGCGATGTATTATGGCGTGAAGAGCATCAGAATCTTTTAGCAGGAAAAAGCTGTGGAATGTTAGAATTTTTTGCTATGGAATAATGGGAAATGGCAATAAGATATCATCTGCGTCTGATGGCGGTTGTTGTTAAAAATATAAGAATCCTTTTAATAAGTTGCGCTGTTTCCCTGTGCGGTTTTTCCTTTGCGGACGTGGAGGAAGAGTATTTAGGCGCGTTGAGGATTGAAACGGAAACAGAGGAATATTCCGCTGATATATATTTGGGAAATACTGCTGAAGGAAAGCCTGCCCAGCTCCGGCTTCCGTTGCCCGACAGCATCTCCGCATTCAAAACGTCTCCTCAGGAAAAGAAGGAGTTTCTTTCCCTGTTGCATGAAAAAGAGCTGCCGGATTGTTACCGGGAGGCGCGGAAGAAACTTGGCGCCTTTAGTTCCAAGGGAGCTGGAGATGTGAACGCAGAAGACGTCAGGGTGTTGTCCTGGATTTTTTACGCTGTCTCTTTAATGGACGTATTTCCTCTGAATCATGATGAGAATACTTCGAAGGACAGCTTATACGATAACATGGATTATAAGCTGAAGGCTAGGGTTGTGGAATGGATGAACGTTTTATCCTGGGATATATCCGGAATCGTTTCCCGATGCGGCGTAAAAAGAAAGGAGCTGTGCAGAACCTGGGCAGAATATGGAGCGGTCGTATTGAAAACATTCAGGACTCAGTATGATCCGGAATTAAAGCAGAAACAGGCCAGGATGAAGGAGGAATACGATAAAATGAGTGCCGAAAGAACCTTGAGACTGGTTCAGGAACGAAAACTGAGTTTATTTCGCGGGGCTGATCCCCGATCAATTTATTACAACAATAAGCTGCTGTCTAATGAAGACAGAAATAACAATTGTAAGTATCATTTGGAAAAGAGATTGGAACCTGCGTTTGTGGGGATGCTGGTCCGTTTTTATCCGGGGCAGGCTGGTGAAGTGGTTAAGTATCTTAAGAAGGCCGGGTACACTGACCAGGAAATCGGAGACCTGATTGACCGTACTGTAGGCCGAGATGGAAGAACGGAGTTTTTATATAAGGGCGACCGGGGGCGCCAGCACGATAGAAAGATAAAGTCCCGTGGCTCCGGGCATATGAAATAACATGGAGGATTGGGAACTTCCCGGAAAATTCCATTGTTCCGCCAGGGACGCCAGGGGTGTATAGCGGACGGGAGCAGGCAGATTCCGGGATGCTGCGTTATGGAAGAAACGGGGGCCGCAGTATGTTCTAATCCATCGGAATTGCGTAGGAGTTCAATTTGTTGAACTCTCCGCTTTGGGGGCCTTCGTCAGTAGTGCCGTTATTGGGGGCGGCGTAGGTATCCAGGGTCATGGAATCCGGGTAAATGGTCAGGATATAGTAGGCCGTAATGCCGGAGCGGTATTGCAGGGTTTTTACCCGGGATTTTGCAGGCAGCAGAAAAGGGATGGGAAGAACCTTGTTCCCCGCAGGGGCGCAGATCAGGGAGGTAAGGGTGTTTTGTCCGTCCGGGGAGGTAATCATATACAGGTCATGGGCGTGCAGGTGTCCGGTGACGACGAAGCGCACTCCGGCGTCCCGGAGGTTGCGGTAAAAGATGTTTTGCTGTTCCGCCGCGCTGTCGTTGTAACGGCCCCACAGGCATTCCCGGAATTGCATGGGCGTCTGCAGGGTGCGGTGGGTGAAGACCAGGCAGTGCCTCGGAACGGTGTTGGCCTTGCTTCTGTTGCGTTTGACCCACGCACTGAAGTCCACGAGCTGGTCAGGGGTGAGGTCAATATCCATGAAATACAGGGAAGCGTTTTTATGGCGGATTCCGTAGTTCAACTTTCTGGTAGCCAGCCCTTTGGCGCCCTGCTTCCGCGTAGGCAGGAAGAGTTCCCGGAATTGTTCCGCCCGGAAAGGAAGGGATTCATGATTGCCGCGCACGGCATAAAAGGGGATGCCTTTTTCTCTCAGAATTTTGTTGAGTTCCTTGCGTTTGGCGAGTCCCTTGACGGGGGCGCTTCCTTCAATATCCGCCATGTCCCCTACCTGGACGACCATGTCCACGTTGTGTTTCAGGATTTCCCCATAGAGGGTTTTGATGAAGTTGACTGCTACTCCCTCGCTTCCTTCCATACGCTTGGGGGAGTCGTGCGTATCGCCGATGATCGCTATTTTCCATGGGGCTGTATCTTCCGCCAGTACCGGCTGAAGCAGGAACATGAGAAATAACGCAAGATATTTCATGGCACTGAGTTTTTACAACCTGCCTGCTCTTCCCGCCAGAAAATTATGACTGAGGCGGAAAGACGCCGCCCGGGGCTTTTTCTTTTTCCCGGAGGCAGGCGTTGACGTGCTGTCCTGGGGAATTCTGTTCCCCGCTGGAAACGGAAAAGCCGGACATTGGAAATTCAATGTCCGGCTTTGATGATGCCGACAGCGCTTGCTGAAATTTATTGCTGGTTGACCTTCAGGGTTTTGGCCTGTTCTTCCGTGAGTTCCACGCAGTGCCAGGGTAGGCCGCGCCTGTTGAGCTCGTCCATGAAGGGATCCGGATCATTTTGTTCCATATTGAAGACTCCTGCGCCAGTCCATTTGCCCGTAAGGATCATTTCCGCGCCAATCATGGCCGGAACCCCTGTGGTATAGGAAATGGCCTGGGAACCTACTTCTTTAAAGCATTGTTCATGGTCGCAAATGTTGTAAATGTACACAGCCTTGAATTGGCCGTCCTTGATTCCGGTGATGACGTTGCCGATGCAGGTTTTTCCCCTGGTCGTCTTGCCCAGGTCCCCGGGGTCCGGCAGAACGGCCTTGAGGAATTGCAGCGGGATGATTTCAACTCCGTTGTACATGACCGGGTCAATGCGGGTCATACCCACGTTCTGAAGCACTTCCAGGTGCTTGAGGTAGTTCGGTGAGAAGGACATCCAGAATTGAGCCCGGCGGATGGTGGGGATGTGCTTGACCAGGCTTTCCATTTCTTCATGGTACATGCGGTAGATTTCATAGGTGCCCACTTCCTGCGGGCAGGTGAAACTTTGGTGCATGCTCATGGGAGCGGTTTCCCGGAAGGCTCCGTCTTCCCAGTGGCGGCAGGGCGCCGTTACTTCCCGGATGTTGATTTCCGGGTTGAAATTGGTGGCGAAGGCCTTGCCATGATTGCCGCCATTGACGTCAATGATGTCCAGCGTATGGATTTCGTCAAAGTGATGCTTGAGAGCCCATGCCGTGAATACATTGGTGACGCCTGGGTCAAAGCCGGAACCCAGCAGGGCAAAAATCCCGGCTTTGCGGAATTGCTCCTGGTACGCCCATTGCCAGGAGTATTCGAATTTGGCTACGTCACGGGGTTCATAGTTGGCGGTATCCAGGTAGTTGACTCCGGTTTCCAGGCAGGCTTCCATCAGGGTGAGATCCTGGTAGGGCAGGGCTACGTTGATCAGCAGCTGCGGCTTGATTTCCCGGATGAGGGCTACGGTGGCGGGCACGTCGTCCGCATCTACGGAATGGGTAGTGATGCTGACGCCCGTTCTGGAGCGTACGTCCTCCGCAACAGCATCGCATTTGCTCTTCGTGCGGGAGGCCAGATGAATGTTTTGAAAAATATCCGGCAGCTGGGCGCATTTGTTGGCTACCACATGCCCAACGCCGCCTGCTCCAATGATTAAAACCGTGTTCATGATAGGTTCTGTACATAAGTGAAAACAGGCTGAAAGGCAACTCCCGATTTGCTTCAATAATGACACCGTCTTCCCATGGGGCATCAGTTTTTCCGGCATCGGCCGTATGCGGACTTCCCTGCGGAAGACGCACCCTTTTGGAGATTTTCTAAAAATGATTGAACAGGGGATTGACGCGGGCTGTCCGATTCTACAATATTGAATTGTAGATATGATTAAACAAATTCTGCCAATTGTTGTTGCCGCCTGCGTCGCTCCCTGCTTTGCCGCGGAAGGGTGGATTACCGATATGGATGCCGCCAAAAAACAGGCCGCCGAACAGAAAAAGGATTTAATGATTGAGTTCACCGGTTCCGACTGGTGCCCTCCTTGCATGCAGCTCCGCGCCAACGTATTCAGCAAGCCTGACTTCCAGAAGGAAGCGCAGAAAAATTTCGTGCTGGTGGAGCTGGATTATCCGCGCGGCAAGGAACAGTCCAAGGAAATGAAAGCCGCCAATGAAAAGCTTGCCCAGCAATACGGCGTGCGGGGATTCCCGACCGTTGTGTTTGCGGACGCTTCCGGCAAGCCTTTTGGGGGATTTGTTGGAGGGCGCTCCGGGGATGATGTCATGAAAGCCATGCAGGATGCCCTGAAGAACAAGGAAGCTCTTAATGCCGCGGAAGCGAATGTCGCCAAGGCTGCTACGGATGAAGCGAAAGTTGCCGCTCTGATGGAAGTGCTCAAGCTGGCTCCTCAGGAATATGTGGACAATTTTTATGGTGACGTGAAAGCGGAAATCAAGAAGCTGGACAAGGATGACAAGTCCGGCCTGAAAGCTGCAGACGCCCTCTCCGACCAGCTTAAAAAGGAACGGAAAGATGTTCAAAATTATCTTGCCGGCAAGCTGACGGACAAGACTACGCCTGCGGAAGCCCTTCAGGTGGTTAAGGCATATCCCGACCGCGACAAGCTTCTGCCGGAAACACAGCAGGAGTTGCTGATGATGGAGTTCGGGACCTACCTGAATTCCACCGGTGACGTGGACGGCGCCGTTCTGATTCTGGATAAGGTGGCCGAGTTGAAGCCGGGAACGGAAGCCGGAATGCAGGCCCCCCGCATCAAGGCCGGCATTCTTGCCAACAAGGATAAGATCAAGGCCCAGATTGACGCTGCCAAAAAGGCGCAGGGCAAATAATTAAAACAGCTTTTCTTTTCCCTTGATTTGGGAAAACAGCCCCGCAACGGTTTTCTGCCGTTGCGGGGTTTTGCTTTCCCCCTGTTTCTCCGGTTACTTAAAAGGGATGATGGAAAGGAGGCACTGTGGCTTATGAGGGGCGCTGTTCTCCTGCGGCGCGTGTTTTCGGCGCTTCTGCTGCGGGAGTGGCGAAAGGCAGGATTTGATGCCGGTTCCGTCAGGCCGGGTATATGGGATAGGCAAGAGTACCGTGTGGCGGCAACACTATTCTCCGGTAATAAAAATCCGGTCTAGGAGAGAGTGCGGGAAAGGCATGCTGTTTTCTTGGAAGAGCGGGTTATTGAAGTTTGATGACGGTATCCAGCCTGTCCCAGGTGACACCCTCGGGCAAAGTGATTTTGTACTGGTCTCCTTCCTTTTCAAGCCTGACGAATTTTCCGTTTCCGGTACCGTTCACAATGAGGGTCGCTCTCGTGAATTTTTCCCCGATATCTTTGATGAACAGGGGGGTATTTCCCTTCAGCTCTTTTCCCTGTCGGGCAATCCGCGGGCTGACGTGCAGGTAAACGGTTTTTTTGCCGTTGTGATCCGCTCTGTAGCAACTGCCGCCCCATGGCTGGTCCCTGTAGGGGCCTCCGCGAGTGTTGTAAATGGCCTCCTTGTAGAAAGCAATCCATTTTCCCATGGACAGAAAAGTTTCAGCCTGTTTCGGATCAAATGTTCCCAGTGGAGTGGGACCGATGTTGTAAAGCAGGTTGCCGTCCTTGACAATGTTATTGATCAGGAATCTGATGGAGGTTTCGACGGGTTTGGTTGTTGCGTTGGATGTGTAGGACCAGTTGCCCGTCCAGCGGGTGCCGGGGATATCCGCCACGGTCATGCAGCTTTCCCAAGGCGTTTGAGTGTTGAAGGGGCCTAGCTTGCATTCCGGCGTCAGGAAATCCCCTTTCAAATCATCGGGCAGCGGTTCCTTATTGCCTCCGCGGGTGCTGTTCATGCGGTTGTTGATCAGAATGTCCGGCTGGTACTGCTTGATGCGGCGTATCATGGTGCGGGGATCCCACTGGTTGAGGGAGCTATTGCCCAGGCTGTCGAACCAGAGCACATCCACCTGGCCGTAGCGGGTGAGCAGTTCGCTGACTTGGCCGAAGTAGTATTCCAGATAACGGTAGTGCTGGTCGGTCAGGTAGTAGGGGTTGTACCAGTCTCTTCCAGAATAATAAAATCCCAGTCTGAGCCCGGCCGCATGAACTGCCGCCGCGAATTGTTCCACGATGTCTTTGCCGTAGGGGGTGGCAGCAATGGTGAAGGTGTCGTAGTTGGAGGGGAAGTTAGAGAAGCCGTCGTGATGCTTGGTGGTCAGCACGGCGTATTTCATACCGCTTTTTTTGGCGACGGACATCCATTTTCTGGGGTCATATTGCTTGGGGTTGAAGCGGCGGTGGGCGGAGTCGTACTCAAAGTCTACGGTATTCTTATGACCGCTCGCGCTGTCTTTGGGACGCGCCGCATTGCGTTCCCAGCTTATTTCCCGTTCCAGCAGGGAAGAAGGGTTCCAGTGAACAAACAAGCCGAATTTGGCATCCCGAAACCATTTTAACTGTTTATTATCGGCTTTGAAATCGAAGAGCCCGTTGACGGCTTCATTAATCAGGTCACGGTCTTCTACTGGAGAGAAGATGTCTTTTTCAGGAGAGAGAATCACCAGTCCTTCCGCCATGGGTTGCATGCGAAAGTTCGGTACGGGAGATTTTTCCTTGTCTCCCTGCCAGAGGTTGAGTTGCAGAACCCTGGCCACATTGCTTATTTCATAAGCTTTCTGTCCGGCTGCTTCCTCCATGATTTCATCAGGCAGTTCCCTGTTGAAAATGGCCTGTACAAAGGGTTGGCTGATATAGATTTTTCCGTTTTTCCGGAAAGGTCTGATATCTTTGGGCAGAGGGATTCGTTTATTTCTGGCCATCGCGCAGGGTGCGCCATGCAGCTTGTCCGTATCTACGGTAAAGTACACGGCGTTTCGAAGTTTTTCAGATAGTTCCTTTTGAAGTTCGTTCACATTTTCCTGGTAGCTCCTGCCGGGATGGAAACGGTTATTGATGCTTTCCACCTGTTTTTCCGTGATGACCGGGCCGATCCACTGGCTGGCAGCTTCGTCTTTGGTTCCGCAGCCTACAATAATCCGGAAATATTTTCCTGCATCCTTGTCCGTCAGGGTGTAGGATTTCGCATCACGGCCCTGCTGAACCACTACGGTTTTTCCGTTTCGGACATCTGCTTTTTCCCACCGGATCACAGGATTGGCGGATTCTCCGTCAGGTGTGCTGTAACGGCTTTCCAGCGTAGTTCCGACCACTTCTTCACCGTTAATATAAGGTCTGAGCCACGGGACGGTGATGGCATTCCCTACCTGAATGGAGATTATCCCCGCGAGTACGGTCAAGATACAGGATGTCCGGTGTTTGAATTTAAACATGGGAAAAATTTAGAGGAGGAATAACCGGGAGAACAGGATAAACCCCCTCCGTTTTGTAAAAGACCAGTAAGGAAGAGGGGTGTTTTTCTTTCTATGAAATTTTATATGTATCATGAGCGTACGAAGGAAAATATATTGTTAAGCCGCAGAACTGGGAGCCGGGTGGGATAAAGGTTCTGGGAGGAGCCTTCCGCTTCTGGGCGGGCGCTCAGGTCGTTGTGGTTCTGCCGCCGTATTTCTTGACGTGAAGCCTTGCGTACGGGAAGGAAACCTGACAAAATCCCGCCATGCGCCTGTTCATGATGTTCTGTGTGATGCTTTTGCTCGCCGGATGCGATACGCGTACGAGCGTGGAACGGGCGCAGGAGGCAGGCGTGCTTATCGTGGGCAATAATGCGGAGCCCCAGAGTTTTGACCCCCACATCGCCACTTCCGTTTCCGATTTCAAGATGATCAATGCCGTCATGGAGGGGCTGCTGCGCGGGGATTCCAGGGATGACGCCGTTTTTCATCCCGCTGTGGCGGAGTCGTGGACGCACAGTCCGGAGGCGGACAAGTGGCGTTTTTCCCTGCGGAAGGGCGCCGTGTGGAGCGACGGCGTTCCTGTGACGGCCCATGATTTCGTGTATGCCTATCACCGCCTGCTTCATCCGGGGTTTGGAGGGAGGTACGCGGACATGCTTTATCCGCTGAAGAATGCGGAAGCCTATAACCGGAACAGGCGCAGCCTGCTGCTGTGCGGTCCCGGTTCCCGGCTGGCTGGGGAAGAGGGGCTGGAAGAGAGGGTTTTGGCCCGGGTGGATTGGGAGAGGCTGGATGGTATGGGAGCCGGTGAGCTGGAGGCTCTGCGGGATGATCCTTCCCTGATGGAGTGGCCGGACGGGATGCCGAAGGAAGGAGCGCGGAAGATTGCGGCCCGGATGTTGGAGGATGTCCGGGCCGGAAAGCCGGATTTATGGGAGGAAGCCCGCGTGGGCGTGCGCGCCGCGGATGATTATACCCTGGAGATGGAGCTGCGTTCTCCGATGCCCCAGCTTCCCCTGCTGTTGCTTCACTGCACCTGGTTTCCGGTTCCCCGCCATGCCGTGGAAGCCCACGGCGGCATGCTGGACAGGACGGGGAAATGGACGCGGCCCGGAGCGGCCGTAGGGAACGGACCTTTTCTCATGGCGGAGCACCGTTTCAATGATTATGTGGAGGTGCGCCGCAATCCCCGGTACCGGAAGGCTTCCGCCGTCCGGCTGAATGGAGTCCGTTTTCTTCCCACCGTGAACGGCTTTACGGAAACCCGCATGTTTTTCAACGGCAAGCTTCATGTCACCAACAACGTGCCTCCGGAGATGACGGCTTACGCCCGGGAGCGCGGCGGCGATGATTTTTGCCAGGATGATTATTACGTGACTATTTTTTACCGTCTGAATACGTCGCGTGCGCCGCTGAATGACGCCCGGGTCAGGCGGGCCCTTTCCCTGGCGGTAGACCGGGAGGCCCTGGTGCGGGACGTGGTGTGCGGCGGCGGCCAGCCGTGCTTCGGCTTTACGCCGGACGGCGCCGGATACAAGACGCCGCATGGGGTGGAGTTCAATCCGGAGAAAGCGCGTTCCCTGCTGGCCCAGGCCGGTTTTCCCGGCGGGAAGGGTTTTCCCCGGCTGGAGCTGATGACTACATCCCGCGAAGTTCAGAAGACGATGGCGGAAGCCATCCAGGGCATGTGGAAAAAGCATCTGGGGATTCATGTGGATATCCGTTCCTGTGAGTGGACGGCCTACAAGTTCGCACAGAATTCCATGCAGTATGATTTTAGTTCCTCCTCATGGTCCGGGGATTATCTGGACCCTTCCAGTTTTCTGGATTTGTGGGGTTCCGCCTCCGGGAACAATAATACGGGCTGGTTTCATCCGGAGTATGAACGCCTGCTGGCGGAGAGCCGCGCCACGGGAGACCAGGAGAAGCGCATGGCTCTGCTGGCCCGTGCGGAAGCGCTGATGCTTTCCGAATCCCCGGTGATTCCCCTGTATTGGGCCAAACGGTCCTATTTGAAGAGGCCGGAGGTGCGGGGATGGCACCCCCTGCTGCTGGATAACCATTTGTTTGAGGATATCAGCCTGGACGACGCCCGGGAACATGGGAAGGAGGCCGCGCCTTGACCAGGATGATTCTGAAACGCCTGGGGCAGGGGCTTCTGGTCCTGCTGGTGCTGGAAACTGTGACGTTTTTCCTGATACGCCTGTTGCCGGGGCACCCCTTCATGGGGGAAAAGAAACTTCCGGAGCATGTCCTCCAGCAGCTCCAGGCCAGTTACGGGCTGGATCAGGCTCCCCTGGTCCAGTACGGGCGTTACTGGTGGAACATGCTGGTTCATGGCGACCTGGGGCCGTCTTTGGTGAAGGAAGGCGTCAGCGTGGCGGATATGATCGGCCAGTCATTCCCTGTTTCCCTCCAGCTTGGAGTCATAGGCATGGCTATTTCCATTCTGGCGGGGATTCCCGCCGGAATTGTGGCGGCACTATACAAGAACCGGTGGATGGACTGGTGGGTGATGCTCGTTTCCATGGCCGGCATTTGCATTCCCGCTTTCGTCGTGGCTCCGCTGCTTGGCGTGGCGCTGGGCATGCATGTGCCCGGCTTGAGCGTGGCCGGATGGGATTCTCCCGGTTGTGTGGTGCTTCCGGCGCTGACGCTGGGGCTGGTGAATGCCGCATATCTGGCGCGCCTGACGCGCGGCGGCATGCTTGAAGTGCTGGGGCAGGATTTCATCCGGACGGCTCGAGCCAAGGGGGCGGGGCCTTTCCGTACGGTTTGGAAGCACGCTTTGCGAGGCGGCCTGATTCCGGCCCTTTCCTATCTGGGGCCTGCTTTTGCCGCTATGATTACCGGTTCTTTTGTGGTGGAGACCTGTTTCCAGGTTCCCGGCATGGGGCAGCATTTCGTGAACGCAACCACGGACCGGGATTATTTCCTCATCCAGGGGCTTGTCCTGTTTTACGGCATTCTGATCGTCGCGGCCAACCTGGGTGTGGATCTGGTGCAAATGGCCGTCAACCCGAGATTGAGAAAGGAATCATGAGAAAAAGAGGATGGAACAGGACGGAGGAACAGGGTTCCTCCCTGTGGAAGGACGCTTTTCTGCGTCTTTCCCGCAACCGGGCGGCCATGTTTTCCCTGCTGGCGCTGGCGCTGATTGCGTCGGCCTGTTTTCTGGGTCCCCTGCTGCCGTGGCTGCCTCATCCTAATGTGCAGGATTTGTCCCGGATTGCGGAAAGCCCTTCCTGGGACCATTGGTTCGGCACGGACCAGCTTGGGAGGGACCTGCTGGCGCGTGTCCTGTACGGCGGCCGCATTTCCCTGCTGGTGGGAGTGGTCGCTACGGGCGTTTCCCTGGTGATTGGCGTGGCGTACGGACTGGTTTCCGGTTATGCCGGAGGCAGGCTGGATGCCCTGATGATGCGCCTGGTGGATGTGCTTTTTGCCCTGCCGTTCATTGTGCTGGTGATTATTTTTTCCTTGTCCGTGGAGGAGCCGGCCCGGAGGCTGACGCAGTGGGTTTCCGGCATGACGGGCTGGTCTGTGGAAATGGTGAGCCCCATGACCGGGCTGATTCCCCTGTTCATCGCCATCGGCGCTTTGGGCTGGCTGACGCTGGCGCGTATTGTCCGGACGCAGACGATGGAGCTGAAAGGGCAGGAGTTTGTGGAAGCTGCCCGTTCCCTGGGCATCGGCCACATGAAGATTCTGTTCCGCCATATTGCTCCGAATTTGTTCGGGGCCGTCATCGTGTATACGACGCTGGCCGTTCCCGGCATCATGCTGCTGGAAGCCGTCCTGTCCTTTTTGGGGCTGGGCGTGAAGGCTCCCAATTCCTCATGGGGAACGCTGATCAAGGAAGGGGCGGACCGCATGGAGGTAAGTCCGGAATTGCTTTTGTTCCCGGCGCTCCTGTTTTCGGCTACCCTGCTGGCGCTGAATTTCCTGGGAGACGGTCTGCGGGACGCCCTGGATCCCAAGTCCTCCAAGGACTGATGTTTTTAAGTAAAAATCATGAAGATTGCGTTAACGATTTCCATGCTGGTGGTCTCCAACATTTTTATGACGTGGGCGTGGTACGGCCATCTGAAGAAGGGTTCCGGGGCGGATGGCAAGCCCCTGCTGATGATTATCCTGATGAGCTGGGGATTGGCGTTTTTTGAATATTGCTTCATGATTCCCGCCAACCGCCTGGGCAGTGCGGGCGGGCTTAACGTGGCCCAGCTCAAGATTATTCAGGAGGTGATTACCCTGTGCGTGTTTATTCCTTTCGCCCTGTTCTACATCGGAGAAAAATGGAAGTGGGATTACCTGTGGGCGTTTTTATGTGTATTGGGAGCCGTTTTCTTCGTCAACAGGGAGCGTTTGTTCGGGTGACAGACTTTTTCCGTTCGCATGCCTCCCGCCGGACTGTCTTACCCTGAAGAAAGATGAAGATGAACATAATTACTGTTTTTGCCGCTGCAGCCTCAATCGTTCTGGCCGCAGGCTGCCATCATCGCCACCACGATCGTGATGATTACCGTTCCGGGCCGCCGCGCCATGATAATTATCATCATGACCGTGACGGCTGGGATCAAAGGCGGACAAAGCCGGTCCCCAAGCCGCGCCCGCATTACATAACCGCCAATCATGCTTCCTATCCCCGCCTGTACCAGCTTCTGTAGATTCGCGGGGACGTTTCTCTGCATCCGGAAGGGAGCAGGGCAGGTCCGTGACATGGAACGGGAGGAAGGGCCATGCGGGAAAATGCCAGCACCGGCGTGCCGTTTATTCCGCCTTTCGGGATGGATTCCGTGCCTGTTCCCTCACGTCGGGACCGGTGGCGGGGGCCTCTTGGCCGCGTTCGATGAGCCGCGCACAGGATATAGGCTTGAAAAGGCGCGGTGCCCCCGGCACTCTATGCGCCAGATCAATGACTATAGATGAGCAATTAGACATATTGATGGGCGGTACCGCCGTCGTGATCAGCCGCGAAGAGCTGAAGGAGCGCCTCAAGCTGGGCCGCCCCCTGCGCGTGAAGCTGGGCGTGGACCCTACTGCGCCGGACATCCACCTGGGCCATACCGTGGCTATTGAGAAATTGCGCCAGTTCCAGGAACTTGGCCACCAGGCTGTTTTGCTCATCGGGGATTTCACCGCCACGATCGGCGACCCTTCCGGCCGTTCCGTGACCCGCCCCCCCCTTTCCCGTGAACAGGTGCTGGAGAATGCGGAGACATATACCAAGCAGGCGTTCAAGATTCTGGACCGTGACAAGACGGAGATCGTGTATAATGGGGACTGGTTCCGCAAGATGACGTATGAGGAGGTGCTGAAGCTTAATTCCCGCGTGACCATGCAGCAGATGCTGGCCCGGGAGGATTTCAAGGCTCGTGTGGAGGGCGGTAAGGAGGTGCGCCTGCATGAGATGCAGTATCCGATTATGCAGGGTTGGGATTCCGTGGAAATCCGTGCGGACGTGGAACTGGGCGGGACGGACCAGCTTTTCAACATCTTGGTGGGCCGCGACCTTCAGAAGGAGGAAGGCATGCTGCCGCAGATCGCCATGACGATGCCTCTTCTGGAAGGTCTGGACGGCGTGCGGAAGATGTCCAAGTCCTACGGGAATTACGTGGGCGTGGATGAGGCTCCGGAGATGATGTTCGGCAAGATGATGAGCGCCAGCGACGAACTGATGGACCGCTATTACCTGGTGCTGCTGGGTGAGAAGCGGGACATGGGATTGCATCCGATGGAAGCCAAAAAGCTCCTGGCCTGGAAAATCACGGCACGCTATCATGATTCCGCCGCTGCGGATACCGCGCGTTCTGACTGGGAAACCCGTTTTTCCAAGAGGGATTTGGCTGCCGCGGATTTGCCGGAAGTGGAGATTGCCTCCCTGCCTGCCGACATGAATGCCCTGGCCCTGGTTTCCTTCCTGTTTGAGAATGTTTTCCAGGTGAAAAAATCCAATGGCGTTCTCCGCAAGGAGCATTTCACGCCCGGCGCTATCCAGTTGAATGATGTGAAAATGACAGACCCCTCCGCCGTTTTGGAACTGGCTCCGGGCAGCGTCCTGCGCCTGAGCAAGAAGCATGCTGTGCGTTTCAAATAGAACGCCGGAGGCGGTATTTACCTTTTTTCCTTCTCCATGCCGGGATTCCTTGCCAAATTGGATCGCTTCACCATCGGCCTCATCGTCAGTGTGGGCGCGGGAATTCTGGTTCCCTGTTCCGGAGTATGGGATACGGTGTTCAGCCGCCTGAGCGATGCAGCCATCGTTCTGCTTTTTTTCCTGTACGGGGCCAAGCTTTCCCGCCGTTCCGTATGGGAAGGGTTGATGCACTGGCGCCTTCAGGGGCTGGTGGCTGCGAGCACCTTTGTTATTTTCCCCCTGCTGGGTATGTTCAGCATGCCCTTGTGGAATAGTGTGCTGGGGCCGGATTTGTGCATGGGAATGCTGTATGTGTGCATGCTGCCTTCCACCGTGCAGTCCAGCATAGCGTTCACTTCCATGGCGGGCGGCAATGTGGCCGCGGCCATTTGCTCCGCTTCCGTTTCCAGCCTGCTGGGGGTGTTCCTCACCCCCTTGCTGGTGGGGCTGGTGTGGTCCCGCGGAGGGGAAGGGGGCGTGGATTTTTCCACTTTCCTGAACATCTGCTATATTATTCTGGTGCCTTTTGTGGCCGGCCAGTTCGCCCAGCGCTGGATTGGCAAATGGGTAGTCACGCACCGGAACCTCACTTCCTGGACAGACCACAGCACCATCTGGCTGGTTATTTACACGGCATTCAGCCATGCGATGATTAACGGCGTATGGAAAAATCTGCCCTGGCTTTCCCTGGTGGAGGTGCTGGCTTTTTGCGGCCTCCTGCTGGCCGCAGCCTTGTGGCTGACGGCTTTCCTTTCACGCAGGCTCCGTTTTTCCCGCGAGGACCGCATTGCGATTATTTTCTGCGGCTCCAAAAAGAGCCTGGCTACCGGCATTCCGATGATGAACGTGATTTTTGCCGGAGCCCCCATCGGGCTGCTGGTGATTCCCATCATGGTGTTCCACCAGATCCAGTTGATGGTTTGTTCCTTCCTGGCCCGGAAGTGGGCGAAGGACGTGGGAAAGGGAGAACAACTTTAAGATGGCCTCTGTTTGCCTGCCCTCTCAATGTCCGGTCAGGCGCAGGACTCCGTCGTATTGCATGTCCCGGCCCGGAACAATGATGTGGCTGCCGCGGGAGGGAACTTTTGCAGTAACGGGTTTGTTGCGGAACTGGGCCAAAAACCGCTGGAAGGATTCCATGTCTTCCGGAATGATTTTTACTTCCGTGTAGGCGGGGTTGGAAGGCGCATTCGTGATCTCCACCCGGAAGGAACCCGCGATATTGCCGTCCGGCGCATAGAATTCCAATGATTCTTCCGGAGGGGCGGGATGCATGAAGAACAGGAAGAACATGATGCCCAAGGCCGCCAGGGTGACGACAGTCAGCGGAATGTTTTTTCTGAGGGGACTGATATGCATGCCTTCTTTTCCTTTCTTCCATAAGATTATGGGTTTTGCCGGAGCGTGTCAACCCCTCCGGGGGACAGGCGATGATGCATTCCTTCCCCATATTCTTTTCAAGGAACCTGTTCCGGAAGAACGGGAGACGGAAAAAGGGTTGCGTCCGCGGGTCAATGTGGTAGCTTGTGCGGGCAAAGGGAACCCTATGACCTTACCTGTAAAGATTCTGTCCGTATTGGCAGGGCTGAGCCTGGCGGGAAGCGCCCGGGCGCGCATTTGGACGAATGACCGGGGCGCTACCGTCGTAGCCGTGCTGGTGGCCGTCCGTGATGCGGAGGTGGATTTGAAGCTTCAGGATGGTCGCGTGGTGGCTGTTCCCAAGAATATTTTTTCCGGAGCCGACCAGGAATATATTCTGGAATGGGTAAAGTCTGGCGGGACGCTCCCTGATACGGATGTGGGGGCTGAGAATCCTCCTGTGCAGGGGGATTCCGGCAGACGGTACGTTCCCCTGGAGCCGAATTGGGATGCTCCCTGGCCGGAGAGGGTGGTTGTTCCCGGTTTCCTGCTGGTGAAAACCGTGCAGGAGACGGAGGAGCTGAGTGTGTATGAAACGGATCATTTCATCATGGAGTCTCCCGGAAAGCTGCCGGAAGCGGAGCGTATGATCCTTGCCCGGCGTTTTGAAACCATTCTGTCTGCCCTGGCAGCTGTTCCGTTGAATCTGGCGGTGGCCCGCCGGCCCTCCCGCAAGTATCTGGTGAGGGTATGTTTCCAGGAAGAGGATTTCAACAGGGCTCCGGGCCTGCGGAACGGGCATCTCAAGTTTTCCCCTACCAGTTTCACGGCTCTGCTGTTGCGGGATAAGAAGGGAAAGCTGCTGAAGCCGGAACTGGATCCGCGCTTTGCCGTCACGCACTGGGCGGCGCAGTCCATGGATTGGGATCACTGGCTGGTGGACGGCTTTTCCGCGTACATGGCTTTTCTTCCCATGGAGAAGGAAGCGCCGGTATTCCGGAAGATTCCGGAAAGGCTGGCCGCGATGGTTCCGCGCGCCGTCCGCACGGGCAGAGAAACTCTGCCGGCCCTGGCGGACATGCTGTCCAGGGATTCAGCACATTCCGCCGCGGAGCATGGCGTTTCCTCCAGGGGAGGAACGCTTCAGTATTGGGCCGATTTGTTGTGGATAGTTTACTGGAGCCACCTGGAAGGGAGCGGAAAGGCGGAGCGCCTCAGAAGCTATTTGAGGGTTCGTGATGCGGAGGGCGGCGGGAAGGCGCGTGCTGTTTTGCTGAATGGGAAGACTCCGGAGGATGTACAGGGGGAAATGGCCGCGGCCTGGAAAAAAATGGGATTGAGGCTGAGATTTTCTCAGCCGGCTTCTGCTGCCGCGGACAGGGAGTCTGCGGGAAAATAACGGGAAGGGAGGGAAGAAAAACTCCTGCCGGGAAAGTGTGGGAAACCTGCGTCTCAAATGGTGCCGTTGAGTTTTCTTCCTATCCAGAACAGGGTAAGCAGAAGGATGAGGATGGAGAGCGTATACGGGTTGCACCAGAGCAGGATGCGCGTTTCCATGGGCGGCGGCACCGGGAGATCCCTGATTTCCTTAATGAGCCGCTGTATTTCCTCAGCTTTTACCATGCGCCCGCGTGTGATGGAGGCCATTTCCTCCATTAGCTCGGTATTGACGGGGCTGCCGATTTTTTCCAGCGTTTCACTCATGGTGATGACGGGAAGCGTAACGGATTTATCCGGTTCCGCAGAGGATGAAGCAGTGAGCTTCCAGGTGCCGGGACGGTTGATTTTGACGGAGGCGGTAAAGGAGCCCCATGTATGGTCCATAGTGTCCATTTGAACGCGGCTGGAGCTTCCTTCCGGAGTCGTAATGTCCAGAAAAACCTCTCCATTCTGGAGAGGGGCCCCCAGTTTGTCGGAGACCATGGCGGTGACGGTCAGCGTGTCTCCCGGCCGGGGCCGTTCCGGGGTGGGAATCAGACGGATTCTTTCCCCTGCGGCCATGTTGCGCTGGTAACTCATCCAGCGGGCCACCTGGCTCCAGAAACGGTAATGGTATTTGTCTTCTACTCCTCGCCTCCATCGCCAGGCGGAATCCGTTCCCATGAAGAGGACTTTTCCGTTGCCGCAGGACTGGGTGACAATAAGAGGAATGCGGCCATAGGCATTCTTATCCGCCGCATGCACAGCCAGGACAGTGCTTCCCGCTTTGGGCCGTTCCACGGGGGCGTACCAGTTGAAGCCCGGCAGATTGCGCCATACTTCTTCGTTTTCACCCTCCGTATCCGCCAGCATGGTAAGCAGGGAGCCGCGGCCTTCCGGCGTCAGGATAAGGGGGGATGGGGAAGGCTGGGTTGTCCCCTCCGGCTTGGTGTTGAGGAATGTAACGGGCATCAGGTCCCCCAGTTCCGATTTCAGGAGTTCCATTTGCCTGCCCTGGTAGCCGGGGAGGAAGACGATGCCGCTGGCCTGGTTTTTTACCATGCCTTTGAGCAGGGAGGCCTGTTCTTCCGTTAGCCCTTTGGAGCCCAGCCCCACGTCGCCGATGAAGATGACGTCATACCGGGCCAGGTCTTCCATCCTGTCCGGGAATTTGACCAGGTACCCGGGGCCTTCCCCCATTTCTTCCAGTCCCGGATGAAAGAGCAGGGTATGCACGTCCACGCCGGGATCCCGGTACAGGGCGTTCCGGATGAAGCGGTATTCCCAGCGCGGCAGGGTATCGATGACCAGTGCTTTGATGGATTCCCTCCTGCCGGAGATGCTGAAGGAAGAGGCGTTATTATTGTGCATCCGTTCCTGGGGCTGGACCGGGAGTTTGAGTTCCAGCGTTTCCGCTCCTTCTTTTTCTATTTTCCACAGAACCGCGTCGGATACCTCCCCCTGGGCCGGAATGGTGACCGTGCGGGTGACGGTTTTTCCTGTATCCCTGGAAGTCATGATGAGCGTGGTGCGCGTTTCTTTGCCCAGCGTGCTTTTAATGGTAAAGGGTATTTGCACCGTTTCCCCGATGATGCCGTAAGTGGGGGCTTTCACGTCCTGAAGGGCCAGGTCCGGGAGGGGATACGGGCTGCCTGCGGAAATGATGAACAGGGGGATGCCCCTGGTGCGCATGCGCTGGGCCTGTGTCAGCACGGAGGATGAGGCGTTGTGGCTGCCGTCCGTGAACATGATGACCGCCCGGAGGTTGTCGGAGGATTGCATGGCGTCCTCCAGCGGCTTGGCCAGGTCTGTGCCGGCCATGGCATAATCCGGAGAGTCCGGCGCAGGTGGCGCGCCGAAGGAGGCGTATTCCACTACATGCGTGTCTTTGAGGGATTCCGTACTGTTGCCCTTGAGCAGTTCCTGCACGTAGGCCGTGCGTGTGACGACATGCTGGGGGGAGATTTCAACATCCTGCGTTTCCATGGAGCCGGAGCGGTCCTCCAGAATGGAAACCTTGGGTTTTTCCTGCGGGGCGGAGGTGATGATCCATTCCGGCTGGAAGAGCAGGAAGCAAATGAAGCCAAGGATTGCCAGGCGAAGAATTTCCAGTTTGAATGTCAGCGGCCGGCGGTTGCGCTTGCAGGCGATATAGCTCATCCAGATGCCGGCCGCCATAACCAGGGCGGTCAGGATGACGCTTGACGCAGTAGGTTGAAGGCTCAGGTTCATGGACGGGTGGTGGGGGAGGGGCGTTTGGCCGTCTGGCCGGGCAGGCACAGGAGGGCTTCCATCAGCAGGCTGGCGAGGGCGAAGAACAGGAAGAGCTTCCATGCTTCCTGCACCAGGGAGGGGGCTTCCTCTGCACTCTGCATGGAACTGATGGAAGCTTCCGGCAGAAGGAGGTGGAGTTTTTCATCCGTAATCTGGTCAGGCATGTCTTCCGGCCAGGGGCGGTTCACGGCGTAGGTCTGTGCTCCCAGTCGGTACACGCCTGCCGTATCGGCCGGAGAACCGGAGGGGTGGCTTCCCTGGGCATTATCCAGGCGCACGGGGGTGTCCGTGGCGGATTGCGGCAGGGAGGCGTCATTCACCCGTAGGGAAATGGAGGTGGAAAAGCGTTCCGCCCCCCGGTCCGCCATGCGCTGGAGCAGGGGGAGCAGCAGGTGGCCGTCCGCCAGGTTGGACCAGGAATATCTGGGCAGCGTTCCCAGGAACAGAGCGGACCCTGTTCCGGCCCTGACCTGGGCCAGAGCGCAGGAACCGTCATCCCAGGAGGCCAGAGTGCGGTATTTGCCCAGCAGGGGTTTTCTACGCACGGCGCGGAGACGGTTGGCGGGGATGGGTGTCTGATCGGAACCGTCGCGGAGGAATCCCCTTTGCCGGTCCCACGTTTCCAGACGGTAGTATTGTTCGGACGGAGCCGTCTCCGTCGCGCCCCAGGAAACGCCCAGGAATGAATGCCGTGTTCCGTGTTCCGTGTCGTCAGGCAGGAAAAGGGCTATTCCTCCTTCTTCAATGAATGTCTGGAGTTTTTTTTCCATTTCCGCGCGCGGCGGCGGCCCGTACCAGACGACCATGGACTGGGAGGCCAGATTAGCCTGAGCTTCCCGCGTATTGCCGGGCATCGTGGCTTTCCTGCCGGGCAGGCCGGGAGGGGCGGACATCAGGGAAAGGGTTTTCCCCACTTCTCCCGAAGGACCGAAAATCAGGATGTTGGCGAGAGGCTTGGGGGCGAAGGTGAAGAAGGAAATGTCATCCCTGATGAAGTCGTCATGAGGCAGTGCAACGAAGCCGAAGCCGGATTCCTTTCCCTGCGGCAGGGGTATTTCTTTCCGGATGGAGGTGTTTTCCCCTGCCAGTTGCAGCGTGGCGGAGGAGGAGGCGTTATCCACGGAAAGCTGCATCGGCACGTCCTCCGGCTGGTTGGGGTTGAAACCCTGCCGCAGCACTTCCAGGTCCAGCACCAGTTTCCCGTTATTTACCTGAGCCTGCCGGACTCTGATGCCGCGGTTGCTTTCCGGCCTGTCGCGGAGGGCCATGATGCGGATGGAAGGGGGCAGGGGAAGGGCGGCCAGCCTCTGGCGCACACCGGGCCAGAGAGGGGAGTCTGGCTTCCAGGAAGAGGCCTGCATGTCCGAGGCAATCCAGATTTCCGTCTTTCCTGCGCCGGATTCTTCCAGGTACGGGATGGCTTTTTGCAGAAGTGCCGGAATATCCGCGCCTCCATCCGTTGTCTTGCTTACAGTCAGATCCGCCAGGGCTTCCGGAGCGGGAATCTGGGTCACGGTTCCGGTGGCGGAATCAAGCAGGGACAGGCGGCAGTGGCCGAGCTGCGCGAACGTGGATTCCACCAGCGGGGGGATGGCATCCCGGAGGGAGCTGGTTTTGTCCGGACGGGCATCCATGGAGGCGGAACGATCCAGAACCAGCAGGACTTCATTCAATCCGGAGCTCCCCCAGCCGAAAAAGCTTCCGAGCAGGGGCCGCGCAAAGGCCGTTACCAGTGCCGCCACGGCCATCACGCGCAGTGCCAGAATCAGATAGTGCAGCAGTTTTTTCGTTCCACGTGTTTCCCTGGCCGCACGGAGAAGGAATTCCATGGCCGCCCAGGGGACGGAACGGTGCCGCCACCGGTTGACCAGGTGGATGATGATGGGAACGGAGGCTGCAAAGAGAGCCCACAGCAGCCAGGGAGAGTTGAAGGACATGGCGGGACAGGGATAATTGGAGGGTCAGAGCTGCCTGGTCAGGTGGAGGGCGGGCCGGGCAGCAGTTGCCGGAGGATGTGAAGGGTCATTTCCCCGGTTTGCTGGAAGGATTTTTCGCCCAGAATGCCGATGTTATCCTTGGAGGTGTGCCACCAGTTGCCGTCCTGGAAGTCGTCAATCAGGTTCAGCGTGTCCACGCCGCGCTCCATGAAAGGAACGTGGTCATCCAGGATGGCATAGCCGGATACTCCCCATTCCTCTGGGGAATAACCCAGTTCACGGATGGCGCGGGAATAAACCCGGTACATGGATTGGGGCGTCATGGCCGGGATGCGTATCTTTTTACCCTGCCGCCCCACCATGTCCAAATTGATCATCCATTCGGGGAGCGGCTGCCGCATGGAGGATGCGTAATGCCTGGAGCCGTACAGGCCGTCGTCGCTGTCCATATGTTCCGCAAAACTTTCTTCCCCGTCAAAAAACACAAGCTCCAAATTTCCGGCGCGTGCGGGGTCTCCGGACAGAATGCGGGCTGTCTCCAGAATGGCCGCAGCTCCCGATGCCCCGTCATTGGCGCCGGTGAATCCGTCGATGCCCCGCTTGGTGTCAATGTGGCAGGTCAGTAGGCCCCGAACCGGATCCAGGAAGTTTGGAGCCTTGCCAAAACGGGCCCTCAGGTTGACGAACCGGACGGGGCCCTGGGGCGTTTCCTTTTCAAAAGCCTGTTCCCGGCAGGTCCAGCCGCATTTGGCCAGTTCCTCCTTCAGGTAGTCCATCTGCCTGCGGTAGCCGGGAGTGCCTGAAGCCCGGTTCCCCATTTCCGTTATCCGCGCGGCGTGGAACAGAGCGTTTCCTCCGTTGAAACAATCCGTTTGCCGGATTTGCGCGGGAACGGTTTCCACACCGGGCAGGGGCGTTTCCACGGGGTTTTCGCACTGCATCAGCAGGGCCGTGAACAGGAGAAGTCCGATGCGGGGCGTCATGGAAAAAGGGGGAGGAAGTTTACTTGGAATCAGGCCATTCATCCTGGCCCAGAAGCTCAAGGATGCGGATGAATTCCGCTTTGCTGGAGAAGGTGATTTCAATGGACCCCCGGCTTCCCTGGCCGGAAATGTTCACCGGAGTACCGAATTGTTTGGCGAGGATGCTGGAAATTTTCTTATATTGAGGGGAGGACGGTTTTTTAACGGGAGCCGGCTCCGGCGGGTTGAGCATCTTCTGAATAGCCTTCTCCGTCTGGCGGACGGTGTAGCCCTTGTTGACGATGTCGCGCCCAAGCTGGATTTGCTGGTCCTTGTTTTTGAGGGAGAGAAGTACCTTGGCATGCCCTACGCTGATAAAGGTATTGCCCAGCATGTCCTGAACCGGTTGAGGCAGGTCGAGCAGCCGCATGCTGTTGGCCACGGCGGCGCGGGATTTGCCTACGCGCTTGGCGATGTCCCCCTGCTTCATGCGGAACTCCGTTTTCAGGCGCATGTAGCCGGCGGCTTCTTCCAGCGGGCTGAGGTTTTCTCGCTGGAGATTTTCAATCAGGGCCAGTTCCAGCACGTCCTTATCGGAAGCTTCCCGGATGATAGCGGGCACGGTGGACAGCCCCAGGATGCCGGAGGCTCTCCAGCGCCTTTCCCCGGCAATCAGTTCATATTTGCCGCTTTGCGTTTTACGGACGATTAAAGGCTGGATGATGCCGTGTTCCTTGATGGAATCTACAAGTTCCGCCAGTTGTTCCGGCGTGAAAATGGCGCGCGGCTGCAGGGAGCTGGGAATAATGGCGGCATGGGATAGTTGATGCACAACGTCTCCCGCCTGGGGAGCCGCCAAGGATTCACGAGACAGATTTTGATTGATAAGGGCGTCAAAGCCTTTCCCCAGAGCCGGTTTTGCCATAGCAGGGAAGAGACTAGCATGAACCGGTTCCGTTTTCAACAGGGTATTTGTTATCCAAGGCGGAAATTCCGGCGTTTGTCTCTGGCGGAATATTCCTTGTTCCCGGACGTATCAGGCGTGTTGCTCCCGCCCCAAGGGCAGGACAAGGATGTCTGTGTCCGGGAGCGGTCTGATGTCACCGCCGGTTCCATGCCGGTAAAGGCCAGTTTCCGGGCAATAAACAAAAAAATGAACAAAATGAATAGCAATAAACAGTCCTGCCGCAGCGCCATTTTTTCCCACGGAACCGTTGCGGCACAACATGCGCGAGAATTCCAGGAATCCCTCACCCCCTCTCTCAAATGAACTTCAATTTGACAGAAGAACAAAAGAAAGCGGCTTTGGAGGCAGGAAAACAGGGCATGAAAAACGCTTATGAAAAAAGCGGAACACGTTCCGGATTGACTTGGTGGGAACGTCTCTTGTGGGTGGTTCTGGCCGGAGCGGCTTATGCGGCGTCTTCTCTCCTCTCCGGCTGCGGGTATACCGTAGACGTGACTGCAGAGCGGGCGGAGATATGCAGGGACGATTCCTGTCTGGTTCTGGAACCGGGGCATTTGTCCTGCTTCCAGAAACAGCCGAAAACGGAGATGCCTCCGGTTATCCAGAAAATCCGGCAGGGCAAATGACTGGGTGCCGTCCGATCTTTTGCTCCGGCGGTTTTAGGGAAAAACGGTTTTTCAGGAGCCGTTCCGACGGGAATCGTCCGGTGCGCCAGCGGTTGAGGCGGCATAAGAAAAACTGGGTATGAACGCTTTATCTGCCGCCTTTTCCTATTATCTGGCTGCAGGCCGGAGGGTGGAGGAAATGGAGGAAGACGGCCGCCGCCAGGATGTCTATGTCCGTACTCCGGAGCTTGTCCTGATGGCGCGCAGGGTGGATTCCTCCGCATCTTTCGGAAAGATTGTCGATGTCCGCTTCCGGTTTGAGCCGGTCCGGTGTGATGCCTGGCATCTCCATTTTCTGGCGGGAGATGTACGGGAATTGCTGGCTTATAAACGGGAGATTCTTTCCCTGCCCTGGATTCTGACCCAGCATGGCAAGCGGGGGGACGGGAGATTGGTAAAATTACCTGCTTCCCGGTTTTGCCGTCTGCTGGGAGCGTTTGTGGGGGACGAAGCGTTTTCCTGATCGTGTTAATGAAAGAGCCTCCGTGCGGATGTCTGCACGGAGGCTCTTTCATGGCATCCGGTGCATGGAAACAGGTTGCTGCAACAATGGTTGAATTCTTCTGCACTCCTTTTCCGGGAGTTTTTTTGCGGGAACTTCCCTAAACCAGGGATTGTGCGAACCGGTATGCCTCATTGCTGCGGTTCAGCCATCCTTTGCCGAACACGGGGAACTGTTTGCAAGAACGGTAAAATGATTTGCGCCGTTCGTTCAGAGTGGAGAGAAATTCGGACTCTCCCGTTTGGGCGAGAACGGTTTTCAACATCTGCCGGGTTTGTTTTCCCGGGATGCCGTCCACCACAAGCCCGGCGCCGTGGATGTTCAGCGCGCGCTGCAAAATTTTCCCGGTATTCCTGCTCCCGGAATTGAAATAATGGTCCCGCAACATAAACTCCGTGGCCGGAAAAGCGTCAGACCCCAGCCAGGAACGCACGGCTGCGGTGTTGTCCAGGACGTATTGCAGGCAACCTTCCCAGGCCTCTTCACGCCTTCCGGCATCCAGCAGGGCCTTCAATCTGTTAAACACGTCCGGTTCAATACCGTCGCAAATGCCGCAAATCTCCCACTTGCCGCCCTTGTCGGCAGCGGGAAGGCGGGAAACGCGCAGGGAATACGGCCCGGTAACACGGCTGTCTTCAAACCGGAGGATAGCCGCGGCCATCTTTCTTTCTGTAGTATCCATGGGCTTGAATCATGGTTCCCTTGGTCGAAACGGCAATGGAGGCGTATTCAAGGGGGGAAACGGCTTGCTGAGGCGGCGTTATCGCCAACGGAACCTTCTTCCCGCTCCGGGAATGACCCTTCGCTGCCGGAAGTTGACGGGGATGCCCGTGGGTGGAATGGCCTCTTGCCAGATGTTGTGTCCGCTTTGCTTCCTGCGGCTGCCGCATTCCGCCGGAGATATGAATGGATGATGAATGTTCAAAAGCGGCACGCCGGAAATTCATGGGAACGAGTAATGGCGCACGCCTCATAAAAGCAACCCGCTCAAGGATTGACCTTGAGCGGGTTATGATGGAGCCGCTTGTCAGATTTGAACTGACGACCGTCCGCTTACAAGGCGGGTGCTCTACCACTGAGCTAAAGCGGCATGGTAATGAGGTGGCCCATATCTACAGAAGATGGCCCGTTGTGGCAAGCCGAAAATGGATAGTCAGGCATGGATATTTCCATTTTAAGAGATTGAAAACGTTTCAGGAGTCAAACAGGGAGCCCTGTTCCAGCGGCGGATCGGCAGGCGGTTCCTCCAAATGTGGGGCTGTTTCAGGATGCAGCGTTTCCGCGGAGGGGGCGGGTGAGCCTTCCGTCCGTTCCGCTGTTGCGGAAGGAGCGGTTGTTGGCCCTTCCGTTTCCTCATTTCCGGACTTGGCCGGAGGCATGATGCGGGAGACGCGTTCCACAGGATGCCTGGTAATGATATTTCCCTGGGCACCGCGGTTTTTGATTCTCAGGTCCGCGAAGTGGAAGGGCCTGATCAGGTTACGGAGTTTCAGAACGGCTTTCAGATAAACGTTTACGCTTATCTGGGAACTGTTTTCCTCCGTTTCATGCACGGAGAAGTGGAAGATGCGCGTTCCCTTTGCGCCTCGGGTAAGCGGATATTCCTTGTCCCTGGTGAACCCTCCTATGCGGAAACGCTTGGCGTACACGGGGCCGTCTTTTCCGTCCCGGTAAATCAGGTTGAACACGGAGGCGTCCCCTTTTTTGATGACGGAAATATAAAGGGGATTTTTACCAGCGAAAAATTTGTCCTGAATCCGCACGATTTTGAGCACGCCTGCATTGTCAATGATCAACACGTCATCCAGCGTGGAGCATTTGCAGACAGGGTTTCCCTTCTTGACGCCGTAACCGGCAAAGCCTTCGTCATCAATATACAATGTTTCATTGGCAACAGCCACCTGCGCGCGGTTTACGGAGCCGAAGGAGGAAATTTCCGTTTTCCGCGGATAGGCGGCGCCGTATTTTTTACGCAGGGCTTCAAACCAGCGGATAGTGAATTTGGTAAGCTGGTTGAGGTTCTTCTGCGTTTGTTCGATGTCCTCTTCAAGCTGGCGGATGTGCTGGTCCGCCTTGAAAGCGTCAAATTTGGAAATCCGCTTGATTTTGATTTCCGTCAGCCTTACCAGGTCGTCCCTGGTAATGGGGGCGCGCAGCCGGGATGCAAACGGCTGCAATTCCCGGTCAATGGTGCCGAGCACTTCTTCCCACGTTTCGGAATCTTCTATGGAGAGGTAGATGCGGTTTTCAATGAATATTTTTTCCAGGCTTGCCTGGTGCCACGCCTCGTTCAGTTCCTTGAGTCGGATTTCCTGCTCCTGGCGCAGGATTTCCTTGGTGGAGTCCGTATTGTAGCGCAGGATGTCGCTGACACACATGAACCTGGGTTTTTCCTCCACAATGACGCAGGCATTCGGGGAGATGCTGACTTCACAGGCGGAGAAGGCAAACAGGGCTTTCCTCGTCTGCTCCGGATCCGCTCCGGCCGGGAGATGGACCAGGATGTCCACATGCTGGGCCGTATTGTCCTCAATGCGGGCGATTTTAATTTTTCCCTTTTCCGCAGCGGAGACAATGGAATCAATTAATATTTCCGTGGTGACGCCGAACGGGATTTCCGTGATGCGGAGAAGTTTCTTCGATTCCGTGAGGATGCGCGCCCTGATGCGGACGCGGCCCGTCCCGCGTTCTCCGTCACGGTAGTTGGTGGCATCCATCACGCCTCCGGTCGGAAAGTCCGGCAGAAGCTGGAAGGGCTGGCCGCGCAAGTAGGCGATGGAGGCTTCAATCAACTCATTGAAGTTGTGGGGAAGAATTTTACTGGAAAGCCCCACGGCGATGCCTTCCGCTCCCTGAGCGAGAAGCAGGGGAAATTTGACGGGAAGGCTGACCGGTTCCTTGTTCCTGCCGTCATAGGAGAGCTGCCATTCCGTGACCTTGGGGCTGAATACTACGTCACGCGCAAAGGAGGTGAAGCGGGCTTCAATATAGCGGGAAGCCGCTGCGGGGTCGCCTGTCAGAATATTGCCCCAGTTCCCCTGCGTGTCGATAAGCAGCCCTTTTTGTCCCAGCCCCACCAGCGCGTCTGCAATGGAACGGTCGCCGTGCGGATGGAATTTCATCGTGTCTCCCACGATATTAGCCACTTTATTATAACGCCCGTCGTCCAGGCGGTCCATGGCGTGCAGAATACGGCGCTGCACAGGTTTAAACCCGTCATTGATCTTGGGTACGGCCCGTTCCAGAATGACATACGAGGCGTAATCCAGAAAGTAGTCGGCATACATGCCTTCCACAGACTGACTCGCGGGAGCAATGTGGGCGGGTTGAGTCACGACGGTGGATATTAAAGGAATTGTTCCGGGGGGGCAAGCGCGATCTCCGTAAAGAAAATAACCGGCTTCCCTTGTCAGGGGAAGCCGGTTTTCCGGAAAAGGAAGGAATAAAAGCAATCAGGCCTGTTTGGCAGTCAGCCTGTTCTTGAGTTCCTCCGCTTCAGCGCGCAGGGCGTCGAGTTTGGCTGTCTGGGCTTCAAGGTCGGCGATTTCTTCCAGAACGGCCGCCAGGCGGCGCAGGTCGGCGGGTTGGGCGGCTGCGAGAGGCTGTGTTTTGGGAGCAGTTGTATTTTTGGTGCCGGGCTTGCGGCCGCGCTTGGCCTTGGATGCCTTCATCCAGCTTGAGATGGTCACCGTGCTGATGCCGAAGCGTTCGGCGGCTTCTTTCTGGGCACCCCTTTTGTTTTGGGTTTTCCGTTCAGCAATGAAATCAAGAACGGATTGTTTTTCTTCAGGCGTGTAGCGCCTCTTATTTTTGGTACTGTCGTTGGAATTCATGATGTTGACGAGTGGTTGTTTATTTAACTAATCATCCTTGGTCTGGCAAGAAAAAAGTATATGTGTTATAACATTTTTTAAGAGGATTCTTAAATGACTGGTACGTATTCTTGAAGTTCTATTACGGGCGCTTTACTTTATTCATGATTGTTGTTGTTAACATATTGTGTTTTTTATGATTTTGCGGGAGAATACGCGGGATATTTAAACGCTTTTCCATATTATATCTCGGGTGAAGCCTTTTTTCGCAATCTTCCTGTTGAACCACGCACGGCGGCTGTTCCCCGCCCGTTTTCCAGACGGTATTTTGAGGTTGCAGGGGGCCGCGGAATCGTATAAAATCACTCCAATTTCCCAGCCATTTTATCACGATGACCGATCAGACAGGAACCCCTTCTTCGCCGGAACCTCCCAAATTGCGACGCCGTTTGGTAACGGCAGCCCCTGCGGCCGCACCCAAGGTAAAGTTTGTTTCTCCCGCCGCGGAAGGCGTGGAGGTTGTCAAGCCGCGTTTTCTCACTCCTGAGTTGCAGGCCAAGCTGGCTCAGGAGCAGGAGGAAGCCGCCCGCCGCGCAGCGGAACAGGCGGAGGCGGACAGGATTGCTGCGGAAAAAGCGGCTGCCGAGCAGGAAGCCGCCCGTATTGCTGCCGAAAAGGAGGCGGCGAGAATAGCTGCCGAGCAGGAAGCCGCAAGAATCAAGGCGGAGCAGGAGGCTGCCGAAGCCGCGCGCATTGCCGCAGAAAAGGAGGCCGCCCGTGTAGCTGCCGAAGAGGAAAGAGCGCGCCTTGCGGCGGAGCTGGAGAAAAAGGAAGCCGCTTCCGCTCCGCAGCCCGAGCCTTCCGTGGACGCCCAGATTCAGGATGCCCTTGCCAAGGTAGCGGAGGCCCAGAAAGCCCTGGCGGAGGCTCAGGCCGCTGCTCTGGCCCAGGCCGCAGGGGTAGCGCCTGCGGCTGTGCAGACCCCGGAACCGTCTGTTCCGGAGCCTGCTCCTGCGGGGGGGGCTCCCAAATTGAAAGTTTTCAAGACGGCCGCGGCTCCCGCTGCGGCGGAGAAATCCCCGGCCGCCGCTCCGGAAAGCGCCGTTCCCAAGCTGAAAGTATTAAAATCCCCCGTGGGGGCAGCACCAGCTTCTTCCGTGGCTCCCGCTGCGGTTCCCCAGCCTGTGGCCGCCGAGGGAGTTTCCCCTGCCGCTGGCGCTCCTCCGGCGGGCGATGGCGGTATTCAGCCTCCCGCCGGAACGGAATCCGCCCGGGATATGGCCGCTTCCGTGGATAAATCCAAATCCCTGCTGCGAGGTGTCATTTATGGGGTATGCGCTCTGGTTGTCATCGCTGCCGGCGTAGGGATTTATGCATGGAGCACCAGCAGCAAGAAAGAAAAGGTGGAAGGTGAGAACGCCCGCCTGAATGCGCTGGTCGTGGAAGGCGGGAAACTGGGCCGCAGCCGTCTGTTTGACTCCAAGAATCTCAGCCGTGTCCCGGATGTGAAAGTCGTTCCCGACGCGGAGGATGCCGCTCTGCTGCTCGCCAATGTGAGGGGAGTCAAGGGCAACAGGGAAAACTGGCCCGGCGCCGCCCACCTGGTTTCCATCATGGCCCAGATGGATGACAACATTGCCCGCCAGGTGGTGGAAGACATGAAAAAAAATGTCGGCAGGTACAGTAAGGAAAAATATTCCATGATGGTGACCCTTTTGGCCAAGTCTTCCAGCCCCGCCATGCGCGACATGCTGAAAGACCTGTACGCTTCCATCAGCGAAAGCAAGAATAAGAAGATCCAGGACAAGCAGGCCGTGGTGCTCAAGTACATGCGTTTTGCCATGAAGCTGGACGACCTTGACGACGTGATGAAGATCCTCCAGAAGAAGGATGCTTCCCCGGATTTGATTTCCTCCGCTTTCCGTACGGCGCGCTACCTGATTGACGAAGCTCCTCCAGCCAAGCGCAAGGCGCTTTCCTCCAAACTGCTCCAGTATCAGAAAGATATGCCGGAGGAAAACGTCAAAATGCTCTACAAGCTGCTGGCCCGCACCGGTGATCCCAAGGTGCTGGACATGATGGAAAAGAGCTATAAGGAGGATACCAAAAAGGCGCTTGCCATCATTACCGCCTGGGGGGACTGGAATACGGATGACGCCGTTCCGTACCTGTTCAAGGCCTGGAAAGACGAATCCCTGCATGAACGCGTGCGTTCCCAGGCCCATGATTCCATTCTCCGCGTACTCTCCGTGGACCGTGACCGGGATGACAACGCCACGCTCAAGTTGTTTGACCCCCTTATTGCGGATGCCAAAACCAGCGAACGCCGCCAGTTTCTGGTTTCCGCATTCAAGAGGCTCAGCAACCGCCCGTATGTGATTCGCTTGCTGGGCCGCATTAAGCAGACTGCGGAAGACCAGAGAAACGCGGTGGAACCAAAGTTCCAGGCTGCGGAGGAGGCCTTGTTCAAGGCGGAGGACAAGTTCAAGGCCAATCCCGGCGATGCGGCAGCCAAGGCCGATTATGAGGCCAAGGAAAAGATTTATAATGAGTTGTCCAGTCAGAAGACCGGGGAAGACAAGGTGATTGCGGCGGTGGACAAGGCTCTGGAAAAGGTCAGGAAGACGCCTGTTCCCACCAGGAAGGCCGCTTCTGCCGAGGACAGGGATGATGACGACTCTTCCGTGATTAAGACAATTTAAACGGTTTTAACGGCCGTATCCGAAAACCGGAGGGAAAATAATCCCTCCGGTTTTTTATGTGCGGGAGTGACAACCATGATTGGCTGGCCGCTTCTGCGCAGATGAGGCCGAATTGGACGTTGAGCCGGGCGGAAGGGGGTAGCGGACTTACTTCATGTATTTTTTGATTTCCGGCAGCAGTGCGTCCGCCCAGAGACGGTAGCCTTTTTCTGTAAGGTGGACGAGGTCCCCGGTAATTCCCGGCAGGAAAGTGCCGTCCTTGTCCAGGAATGCGGAATTAATGTTGACGACATGGACTCTCGGCATATTTGTTTTGTCCAGCTCCCTGTTGATCATTTCATTTTGGATGCGCAGGGGGTCTTCCGCCGTTTTCCCCCGGGGAAAGATGTGCAGAAGAATAATTTCAGTGGCGGGGTGGAGCCGATGGATCCGGGAAGCTATTTCCCGGATACCCTCCGCCGTTTCCTGCGGGGTCTGCCTGCCTTTGTATTGCCCCGTGTTATTGGTGCCCACCATGATAACGCATACTTGGGGGGAATGAGGCGTTTTAAGGGCAGAATCGTCAATGCGCCACAATACATGTTCCGTCCTGTCGCCTCCTATGCCGAAATTGACAGGAGCATAGGGGGAAAAATATTGAGACCATATTTTTTTGCCGTCGGTTTCCCAGCGGTGGGTGATGGAATCGCCGATAAACAGCAGTTGGCATGGTGTTTCCGCCAGGGTCTGCTTTAACAGGGCGTGCCTCTGGCTCCACCAGTCAGCTTTTGTTTTGGAAATGTGGGCGGCATCGGGTTTTCCTTTTTCCGGCTGTTGGGAGAAAACAGGCAGGGCGAGTCCGCATCCCAGAAGGCAGATGGAGGCGGATATGGCATTGATAGACGGGAAATGATTCATGTTGTTTGTACAATACGGGGAATATTTCTGCCGCCTTTCTTTTGGAGGATAAAAAATCCCGTCGGTATATTGAATGCGTTTTCCTGCCGGTACGGCATGATACCGAAACATGGCGTGGACCCGGCTGGAACGGCAATTCCGTATTTCCTGGCGTAATGGTACTGCAGCAATGGATGGACAGCTTTGTGTTCAGGAATTGATAAAAAGAGGGAACGGCTAACGTATGTTCACGGACAGAGTCCGTTGAATTATCTGATGAATATTCCTGTTACCTTGATTTTGCTTGCTTTCCACATGGCTGCGGCGGCTTCCGCATCCATCTGTGCTTCCCGGAAAACAGAGTGGGCGGATTGGAATTATTTAACTTCTTACGGTCAATCCCTTTCTGTGGGCTGGACGGCTAAGCCCGTTGTAACGGAAAAGCAGGAGGAAGGGGGCTTGTATATGTTCAGGGGAGGGGTGAGAGCGTATGAGAACGGCAGTGACCGCAAGATGCTGGTTCCTCTGGAGGAAGGAGTGAACGGTCCGCGCGGCGAAACTCCCGTATCCGGGGCTGCCTGCCGTTTGTTCCGCCTGATGCAGCATTATTCTCCCGTTACGGCTTCCCGTATCTGGTTGATTTGTTCTGCGACGGGAGTGGGTGGGGCGAGCCTTGGTTCCCTGGGCAGGGGAACTGGAGCCTACAACCGCATTTTGGATGATTTGAAGGCCGCCAAAATACTGGCTGACCGGGAAGGGAAGACCCTTTCCATGCCTGCGTTTATCTGGACCCAGGGAGAGACGGATCACCAGGACAGAAAGACGAGGGAATGGTACCGGGAAAAAATGGAAAAGCTGATCAGGGACATAAATCATGACGCCAGGGCCGTGACCGGGCAGAAAAACGATGTGGTCTGTTTCGGCTATCAGGTTGGTTCCCATTTGAATTATTATCAGTTTAATCCTACGGATTATCCGGCTATTGCCCTGGAACAGCTGGAGATGGCTTTGGAGAAGGACAGCCGGTATGTGATGACGACCCCGATGTATCATTTCGAGTATAGCGACGGAGTCCATTTGACGGCGCCCATGTCCCGCCTTTATGGGGAGTATGTGGGCTATGTCATGAAGAAAGTCCTGTTGGATGGGGCGGACTGGAAACCCGTGCATCCCCTGACCCATAAAATCAGGAAGTCCGGAAAGGGTTGGACGGTGGAAGTGGCATTTTATGCTCCCTGCCCCCCTTTGGTTCTGGACACGAAGACGGTTGACGATCCTGGCAATTATGGTTTTTCCCTTGTGGGGGCTGAGGGAGAGGATATTGCCATCAAGTCTGTCCGGCTGGTGGGGAAGAATGCGGTACAGCTGTTGACGGAGAAGGACCCGGGGAAAGGGCGTCTACGCTATGGGATGACGATTAATGAGCACCGTCCTTCCGGTCCGCGGACGGGGGCGCGGGGCTGTCTGAGGGATTCCCAGGGAGATGAGGTTAAGGCCCATATCCAGGGCAAAGATTACCGAATGGATAATTGGTGCCCCTTTTTTGATTACTCCCTGTCAAAAGGGCATTGATTTTCCGGAAATGGTTGCATGATCTTTTTTTGCCGCAGGTTGTTCCCCCCCCCTCTGCAAACGGAAAAGGATACCCGGGCGGCTTGAAAAAAACAGGAAAGGCTTCAGCCGATGCATACTGATTCCGGATTGTTGCGGAGGGGAGGCTTGCACGGCCATGCATGGTGTTATGCTGCGGCTTTCGTGGCCGGATGATGACGAGGTTGTGATAACTTGACCGTAGAGCAGGAGAACTTGCGGAAGTTCATCGTAAATGCCTCTTTTTCCACGAGGTTCATTTTTTCTTCCTCCGGGGGGTATTCCCTGCTTCCGGTTTCTTTATGGCTGGCCCTTACAGAAGGAGCCCTGCCTGGTAGATCAGCGTAGCCGTTGCAAAACCCAGGAGGGTCAATCCGCCGAATTGAGCCAGAGCGAACCACCAGGTGCCCGCTTCCCTCTTGGCGACGGTGACGGTGCCGATGCAGGGCAAGGCAATCAGGCAGAATATCATGATGCTGATGCCCTGGAGAGGGGTGTAGCTGGCTTTAAGGCGGGCGTTCAATGTCTGCTGGGCAGCCGGGACCGAATTTCCGTCTTCCACCGCATAAAGGATACCCATCTGGGTGACGAAAATTTCCTTGGCGGCAAAGGCTCCTACCAGGGCGGAATTGATTTTCCAGTCAAATCCGGCCACTTGCGTGACGGGTTCCATCCAATGGCCTATTTGTCCGGCGTAGGAATGTTCCATGGCCGCTGCGTTTGTCGGCGCCGTGTTTTCTTCCGGCCTGGGGTAGGTGTTCAGAAACCACAGGATGATGGAGGCCCCAAGAATGAAAGTGCCTGCTTTCCGGACGTACATGAAGGCCCGCGACCACATCAGGATGCCCACCTTCCGCAGGGAGGGGAGGCGCAGGCGCTTCATGTGGTGGAGGGAATCCCTCTGGGGCGCCTTGAAAAGCGTGTTTTTCAGAAGCCGGGCGCAGCACAGCGCCAGCAGGACGCCGCTGGCATAAATCCCGAACAGCACGGGGGCCTGCAGGCGGGAGGGAAACAGGGCGGAGACGAACATCATGTAGATCGGCAGGCGGCCCGCACAGCTCATCATGGGCAGCACGGCGATGGTGACCAGGCGGTCGCTGCGCGTTTCAATTCTCCTGGTGGACAGAATGGCGGGAACCGAACAGCCGAATCCCAGCAGGAGGGGGGCAAAGCTGCTGCCGTTCAACCCCATGATTTTCATGATGCGGCTCATCAGGCGGGAAACCCTCATCATGTATCCGCTGTTTTCCAGAACGGTAATGGCCCCGAATAGGAGAACCACGTTGGGCAGAAAGGCCAGTACGCCGCCCACGCCTCCTACCACGCCTTCCCCCAGCAGGGATTGAAGGCGGGGCCACGGTTCCAGCATGCGGCAGGCCCAGACGCTGAACAGCTGGGTACCCGTCTGGATGAGCCTGACCAGAGGATCCCCGATAGCGAAGCTCAGGAAGAAAATAATATAAACGATGCCCAGGAAAATAAGGGAACCCCATATCCTGTGCATCAGGACGGCATCCAGTCTGGCCCTCCACAGGTTGTCCTTCGCCTCTGCCTCCCGTTCCATAACGTTTACCGGGACGTAACTTAAAATCTGTTCATTTGACAGGCAAGCCTAAAAGCCCGGTTCCGCGGAAAGGGGCATGGAAACCAGGCATTCCGGCCGTTTTTGGGACGGGGCTGCCGCATGGGCCCCGGATGGGGCCTCAGGCTTTGTTTTTTAGCGGCGCAAAGCTGCCAGGCCCTGGATGAAAAGGATGGCCGCAGCGCAGCCGAATACCATGGAGGGCAGGCACTGAAGCATGTACAGCGGATCTGTGGAACCGTTTCCGTAGGAGGGGAAAATAAAGGCCAGAATCAACGCGATCAGGGACAGCCCCCATGCCAGCCATGATGTAGCGGGAATCCGGCGGCCGGATGCTGCGGCTGGCCGCTGCGGCAGGTTTTCCTGCCGGATGCCGCGTTCGTCAGTATCGCGTCCGGAGAAAGACGTCCGCTTTTTCCTGACGGGAGGCAGGGCGGGCTGCGTTTTCATGGCGTTTTCCGGTTTGCGGCCGGATGGCGAAGAGGAGGCTTCCCCGAAGGGAAGCCCCGTTGTAACGTGAATCAGAAGGCCGCACGCCGGGCAGCGCATGCCGGTTTTGGCGTCCAGTCCGGCCGGGTAGGTGTACCCGTGGCCGCATTGGGAGCATGTGGCGGATTCTCTCATGATCTGGCCCGAATGGATGTTAGTCGTCCAAGGGAAGCAGGTCCTCCTGGTCAGCTTTGGTTTCGGGCCTCTGGCGGATTTCCTCAAGCTTGGCTTTCATCTGTTCGCAAATGTCCGGATGCTGGGAGGCTACGTTGTCAAGTTCCTTCGGGTCTTTTTCCAGGTCAAAGAGGCTTCCTCCTTCCGGGGACTTGCTCATTTTTGCGGAGGCTCCGTTGATGCCGTCGCGAATGGCCACGCCGGCGGGAATGAATTTCCATTTGCCGTGGCGAATCGCCAATGCCTTGCCGGTACTGTTGATGACATGGTAGTCACGCCCCTTGGCGGATTTGCCCAGAAGGGCGGGCATCACGTTTTCAGAGTCGCGGAAGGAATTGGCCTTGCCGGGGGCCAGCAGCTGTTCCAAGGAGGCCCCCAGATCCATTTGGTTGAGCAGGGCTTTGCTCGTGGTTCCGGGTTTGATCACGCCGGGCCATTTGACGATAAACGGAATGCGGGAACCTCCTTCCAGAATGCTGTATTTGCCTGCGCGGAAGGGGCCGGCGGGGGAATGGGTGGCGTTGTCCCGGACGGCGAAATCCCTGTAGCCGTCATCCAGCACGGGACCGTTGTCGCTGGAGAAGATCACCAGGGCGTCTTTTTCCAGACCGGCCTGTTGCAGAGCCTCTGTAATGCGGCGCACACAGTCATCCAGTTCCACGGTCACGTCACCGCGCACGCCGTGCCGGCTCTTGCCCACAAAGCGTTTTTCCGGGCAGCGCGGCACGTGGATGTCATGCGTGGCGAACATCAGGAAAAACGGTTCCTTGGCTTTGGCGCTCTTCTGAATGTATTCAATGGCCTTATCCGTAATGACATCGGCGTTTTCCTCATCCTTCCACAAGGCGCTTTTGCCGCCCTTCATGAACCCGATGCGTCCGATTCCATTGATAATGGCCTGGTTGTGTCCGTGGCTCCACATGAGTTTGAGCTGGTCCTTATTGTCCTTGCCATTGGGAAGCCCGGGGAAGTTGTGCTTGTAGGATACTTCAATGGGGTCGTTCGGGTCCAGGTTGCGGACATTGCCGTTTTCCAGAATCACGCAGGGAACGCGGTCGCCCGTAGCGGCGAAGATAAAGCTCTCGTCAAATCCGATTTCGTTCGGGCTGGGGGAGATATGTTTGTTCCAGTCAATCTTCTTCCCCTTTTCCCCTAGGCCCAGGTGCCATTTGCCTATCATGTAGGTTTTGTAGCCGTGGGATTGGAGCATCTTGGGCAGGGTGGGCTTCTTGGTATCGATAATGAGGGCGGCGTCTCCCGGCAGGATGCCCGTGCCTTCCTTGCGCCACGGATATTCCCCTGTGAACAGGGCATAGCGGGAAGGGGTGCAGACGGATGTGGTGGAATAGGCGTCCGTGAAGCGGCAGCCCTGCTCGGCAAGCTTGTCGATGGCGGGGGTGGGAATTCCCTTGGCTCCATAGCAGCCTACGTCTCCATAGCCGAGGTCGTCAGCGTAAATCATGACGATGGCCTTGGGGGGCTTGACCGTTGGCGTGACTGCGGCCGGGCAGGCCGCTGCCGCCGCCATGGCAAGCATCAGGTGTAATGCGGATTTATTCATGTTGTCAGGTGTGTGTGATTATAATTTCCCGGAAAGGATGGTCGGAAGGATGCCGCTGTTTAAGCGTGGGCCGAACCTTCGGGTGTGTCCGGAGGCTGTTCGCCGGGATGTTCCGGCGGAAGCACGGGTTCCGTCATGGGGCGCATGCTGGCATTTTGCCAGATGTACCGCTTGTAAAGGACCTTGATGGCGGCTGTCAGGGGGACAGCCAGCAGGGCGCCGATCAAGCCGCCCAGGATGAGTGTCCAGATCAACACGGAAAACATGACCGTGAGCGGGTGGAGTTCCACGGAATCCCCCACGATTTTCGGCTGGATGATCCATCCGTCAAATTGGTTGACGGCCAGGAAGATGCCCGAAACAATCAGCACGTGCTGGAAATCCCCCCATGTGAACCAGGCCAGCAGCACCGCAGGGATAAAGGCGGTGATGATGCCCAGGTAGGGAACGATGCCCAGCACGCAGACCGCGGCGCCGATGGTGATGGCGTACGGCAGGCCTATCAGCTTCAGGCAGATGGCAATCAGAATGCCTTCAATGATGCTTACCAGCATTTGGCCGCGGAAGAAGGAAATCAGGTAGCCGTTGATTTCCTCCATGGTGTCCACCACGTCTTTTCTGAATTTGGACACTTTCAGGGGCAGGATGCTGGGCCATTTCTCTTTGATTTTATCCGCCTCCAGCAGAAAGTAAAAAGCGAAAATGGGCGTGATCAGGATGCTGACCATGATTCCTATGGTGCTGTACAGGGCTCGTCCCCCGGAAGTGAGCCAGCTCATCAGCTTGTCCTGGTAAAAGGAGGAATTGATGGTCATGTAGGCTCCCAGCTTTTCCCGGGCGGTCCGGGCGTTTCTCAGGTCATGGACTTCCGCTTCCGTATAATGGCTGGCATTCAGTTCCCGCAGGCTGGTGCTGTAAACACTGTCAATGGTGCGGGAAATGAAGGGGATTTCAATGGTGGAGTCAATCAGTTCGGAGGTTTTGTCCCATAGCTCCATCCGGTTGTCGATCAGTTCATCCGTCTGCCTGATCAGGGGAGGGAGAATCGTGGCTCCAAAGCCTACCAGAACGGCCAGAGCCGCAAACATGACCGTGACTACTGCCCATGGACGGGAGAATTTGAGACGCACCAGCCAGGAAACGATGGGTTCCAGCAAATACGCCACGACGGCGGCAATCAGGATGGGCAGGAGCACCGGTTCCAGAAACCCCAGAAGTTCCACCACTTCAAAAATGACGAAGGCCGCAATGCCCAGCATCACCAGAATGGATACGCCTGTCAGGGCATGCCAGCAGGTTTTCTTCTGGAAGGGGGAGGGAATGGCGGGGGCGGCGGAAGTTTGGGTATTCTGATGTTGTTCGTTGTTCATGCCGGTGTAGAGAGATGGCTGGTTGCTGGCCCGGCTCAGGCAGCGGAGGCCTTGTCCGTTTTCCCGTCAGCTGCGGGAGAGGCTTCATCCGGAGTTTCTCCGGCCGTAGCCGGAGGCTGCTGGCCGTCTGCGGAGGGCTGGGTCTGTTCTTTTTTTTCCTGCTGCCTGACGTGGTTTTCGAATTCCTGTTCCGTAATGGCCTGGGGCGTGGGGTAATAATCCCCGGCAGGGGGCGCGGCCGGAACTTCCCATTGGATGCGCACCAGCCTGTTCCTGCGCTGGACCACCACGCTGGCCTGAGCCCCCCGCTGGGTGGTAACATATTCTACGAGGTCCGGATAGGGATTCTTTCTTCCATTGATGGAAATAAGCACATCTCCCGTCCTGAGGCCGGCGTCCCATGCGGGAGACCACTCTGCCACGTAAGCTTTCATGGGGCCGTTCCCGTTGCTGTCCTGGATAAAGGTGCCTCCCATCAGGTTGAAGGAGGCGGGGGCGGGCATCCGGTGGCTGGTGGAGCTGAAATAAAGGGCGTTCCCCGGGCCGTCCAGCCAGAACTGGCGTGCGGCCAGAGCGCCGTAGCCCAGGATGATGTCGATGTCATCGGGGATGCCCATCACTTCCGGGTTGGCGAAGCTTTCACAGAGCAGGATATTTTTTAATTCTAGTGGACCGAGCTGGAAGGAGCTTACATGCATGCATTCGTGGGCGTAAAAGCCGCCTGCGGCGGGGCTGTAGCCGGAATAGACGCTGACGAACGCATCCGGGTAGGCCTGCTTAATGGCATTCCAGCGTTTTTTGGAGATGTAAACGGCGTGGGGGGCTCCCGTGTCCAGAATGATGCGCCTTCCGTGCCTGTCCGCGATTTGCGGATAGTCGGATCCGGGAATCAGGGAAAGCTTGTTCCAGCTTTTTATTCTGGAGGGAAGTTTATTGAAAAAACGGTGGGAGCGTTTGGGATAGTTGATGTTCCACACATATTTCCGGATGCATTCCCAGCCCAGCAAACCGTCATACGGGGCCTGGTCTGCCATTACTACGTCCTGTTTCCGGGAAATGGGTTCCCCGTCATCCTTCAGGGAAACAGGCACGTTGGCCGTGCGCATGGCGCCCCTGCCGCGCAGGCGTGCGCCGATGGATTCCACTGCCGGGGAGAAAAGCAGGGATGTCTGGACTGCTCCCGTGTCTACGCCCATCATTAATTGCGTTCCGGAGCTCCACGCCAGCGCCACGGGGGTGCCGTCCAGGGGATTGGCCGCGTCAATGGGCGGGGAGCTGCTGTCCTGGATAGGCCGGTGCGATACGCAGGAAACGCACAGCATGGTTGCCAGAAGCATGATGGAGGAACGGAACATAAAGTATTCCGTTCATAACAAACAGACCATAGGCTGGCAAGGTTTCCTTCCTGCTTACAGGGCTTTTTGACGGCATCAGAACGTAAAAACCGCTGCCTGCCGGAGGGTCGCTCATGCAGAAGCATGATATTCAAAATGCGGGCGCGTGCGTTTTTTGAGGCTCTATATCATGGACGGGCATTTTGCCGTCTGCCGCGTCCGGCGTTCCGTTCCAGCGAGGGGGCGGCTGCCTTCATTTTCCCCATGCTGTCCCCAAGGGAGGGCTGAAGCTGGAGCGCTCCCAAAAATCTTGATTTTCACAAGGGGCCGTATAGGGTAGCGGTGAGCCGCTATGACCACCCCTACGTTTGAAGATGCCGTGAGCCGTATCGTACGGAAGGATCCCCGTTTTGCAGAACGGGCATATTCTTTTCTGAAAGATGCGCTGGATTTTACCATGCAGCGCGTTGAAGAAAGGGAAAACGGCTCTCAGAGGCATGTCAGCGGGCAGGAACTGCTGGAAGGGTTCCGGGATTACGCCCTCGCCCAGTTCGGGCCCATGGCTTCCACCGTGATGAAGGAATGGGGGCTTAGGAACGGGAAGAATGTGGGGGAGATGGTTTTTTTACTGATTGAGGAAGACGTTTTTTCCAAACAGCCGGAGGATTCCCTGGATGATTTCAAGGGCTTCATGAGCTTCCGCAAGGCTTTTGAAGAACCTTATGAATTTCAGGACCAGCCCAGTTGAACCGCCCGATACCGCCATGAACAAGGAACCCGATGTACGCTGGCCCGCTGAATGGGAGCCTCAGGATGCTGTCTGGCTGTCCTGGCCCCACCGCAGGGATTTATGGCAAGGGGGGCTGGACGAGTTGCAGCAGACTTATGGGAGCGTGGCCGCTGCCATTGCTCCGCATGCCCTTGTATGCGTGAATGCCGCAGCTCCCCTTCATCCCGGCGTCAGGCAGGCGATGCTGGCCGCCGGAGTGAGTGAGGAGCAATTCCGCCTGTTCAACCACCCGACCAACGACGTATGGTGCCGGGACCACGGCCCCGTTTTCGTCCAGGATGTGAAGGACGGTTCCCTGATGCTGGCGGATTGGCAATTTAATGCGTGGGGCGGCAAATTTGCCCCGTGGGACCTGGACAACGGCGTTCCCGCCCTGATTGGGGCGGCGCTTGGGCTTCCCGTGCGCAGTTCTTCCCTGATTCTGGAAGGAGGGGCGATTGAGGGCAATGGGGACGGCTTGCTGGTGACGACGGAGTCCGTGCTGCTGAATCCCAACCGCAATCCGGATTGGAGCCGGGCCATGATTGAGGAGGAATTGAAGCGCATGCTGGGCGTCAGAGCCGTTTTCTGGCTCGGTTCCGGCATTGAAGGGGATGATACGGACGGCCATATTGACGACATGGTGCGTTTTGTGTGCCGGGATGCCGTAGTCTCCATCGTGGAAACGGATTCTTCCTCTCCCCATTACCGCGCTTTGGCGGAGAATAATGAACGCCTTCAGGATTTGAGATGCGTGGACGGTTCCGGGGTGGAGGTGATTCCCCTGCCGATGCCGGATCCTCTCCATGCGGAGGACTGGCGCCTGGATCAGCTCCCTGCCAGTTACGCCAATTTCCTCATTGTTAATGAAGCCGTCATTGTTCCCGTATTCAACCAGCCCCGGAATGACGATCGCGCCCTGGGCATTTTGCGTGAATGTTTCCGCGGAAAACAGGTAATAGGGGTGGATGCCCGCAAGCTGGTGCTGGAAGGCGGCGCCATCCACTGTATCACCCAGCAGCAGCCCCGGCCGGGGAAGGAGGGACTGTGAGCGGAGGGGAAGGAATAACGGTGGATGTGATTCTGCCGATGGAAAAGGCCGGCAGCGAGCGCGTGCGCCGCGCTGCCGTGGCGCGGAAGCTGGGTATTTCCCCCTCCCGTATCAAGGATGTGCGGCTGGTGAAAGAGTCCATTGACTCCCGGCAGAAAAAAATTCTCTTCCAGCTTCGGCTGCTGGTCGGGGTGGATAGCCCGCTGCCGCCGGAACGTCTTCCCTCCCGGGATTATCCGTCCGTCCGTCCCGGCTCCCCCGTGGCGCTGATCGTTGGATTCGGACCGGCCGGGATGTTCGCCGCGCTCCGCTGTTTGGAACTGGGTATGAAGCCTGTGGTTCTGGAACGGGGGAAGGATGTTTCCTCCCGCCGGTTTGACCTGGCTCCCATCCTGCGCCGCGGCACGGTGATGGAGGATTCCAATTACTGTTTTGGAGAGGGAGGGGCAGGCACGTTTTCCGACGGGAAGCTGTTTACGCGCGCGACCAAGAGAGGCCCCGTCCGGGAGGTTTACGAGATTTTTGTAGCCCACGGAGCGCCCAGGGAAATTTTAACGGACGCCCATCCGCATATCGGCTCCAATCTGTTGCCCAATGTCGTCAAAGCCATCAGGGAATCCATCCTTCGCGCGGGCGGGGAAATTCATTTCAATGCCCGTGTGGAGCATCTGCTCCGTTCTGCGGACGGCCGCCGCATACGCGGCGTGGCCTGCTCGGATGGCCGGGAATTTGCGGCGGATTCCGTTTTGCTGGCTACCGGGCACAGTGCCCGGGATGTGTACCGCATGATGCTGGCGGAGGGGCTGGCTCTGGAACAGAAATCCTTTGCCGTGGGTGTGCGCATTGAGCATCCCCAGGCGTTTGTTGATGCGCGCCAGTACCACCTGAATCCGGAGCAGAGGCGCCCGGAGCAGCTTCCGGCAGCCCGTTATTCCGTGACGACCACCATCCAGGACCGCGGCGTCCATTCCTTCTGCATGTGTCCCGGCGGCTTCATCGTGCCCGCCGCCACGGAGAACGATGAGGTGGTGGTCAACGGCATGTCTCTGGCCCGGAGGGATTCTCCATTTGCCAATGCCGGTTTTGTAGTCAGCGTGCATCCGGAAGATACGGAACCGTTTTGCAGGGAACACGGGGTGCTGGCGGGCGTGGCGTACCAGAAAGCGCTGGAGACGGCTTCCTGCCGTGCCGGAGGAGGCATGCAGAAAGCCCCGGCCCAGAAGGTGGAGGATTTTCTGAAAGGGCGCGTTTCTTCTTCCCTGCTGCCTACCAGCTATCATCCCGGCATCGTATCCCATCCCCTTCATGAATTGCTCCCGGAAGGGATTGTCTGGCGCATGCGGGAGGGGCTGCGGCAGTTTGACCGTAAATGGCGGGGATTTGCCGGAACGGACGCTCAGCTCATTGGCTGTGAGACGCGCACCAGCTCCCCCGTGCGCATTCCAAGGGACCCCGCCACGCTGGAGCATCCCGGTCTGGAAGGCCTGTACCCATGCGGCGAAGGGGCGGGTTACGCCGGCGGCATTGTTTCCGCCGCCCTGGACGGACGCCGTTGTGCGGAGGCCATGGCGCAGCAGGCGACCCGCTAGGTTTTTTCAAGCGTCCGGCCGCCGGAGCGATGCAGCTTTTCTGCGTTTCTGGATGAAGATACGCCCCTGTGAGCCTTGTTATGCCGGAACCGGATGCCATCAAGCCGGGAATGGGGGCAGGCTTGTTTTTTCCGGGAAGGAAAGACAGTCCGCCGTGGCGGCGGCCGTCAATGCTGCGGGATGCGGTGGAAGGGAAGAATATTGTTGACCCTGCGCAAAAGATTCCTGTAACGTGATTTCATGTCAAATCTGTTCCGGTGGGGAATTCTCCCTGCGTTTTTGATGACTTTTTCCGGCATGTCCCAGGATATAGCGGCGCCCTCCATGGCTAATGTGGATTTGGAAATGGAGGATGAAAAGAAAATAGCGGCGTACAGGGAGGCCATGGCCAGGCACTTGCAGCTGGGCATTATTTGGACGTGCATTGTGGAGTTGGAGGAAAAGGATAATCGTGCGGTGCTGGTGGCCACGCTGAAATATATTCAATCTCCCGAATGGGCTGGGATTCTGGATAAATGCCCTTCCGATTACCGTGCCATGCATCTGAAGATGATTAGGGAGTCCGGGAAATTGCTGGAACGGGTGGAAAGAGAGAAGATGACTGCCGATGAAATTCAGAACGCTTACGGAAAGTACGGAGGCCAATACATGAAAATGGGGGGGAGCATTCTGGAAAAATATCGGCTGGAGAATTGTTCCGTACAGTTTTCTTTATTCCTGATGCGGGAAACGGAAGGATTGGATGATAAGGAAAGGTTGAAGGCTCTTTACCGTATCAGGAAGGATATCCTCTCCGGAAAACTGAAGGTTCCCGGGGAGGGCGGTGGGATGGGCGAATCTGGGTTGGAGGAATGACCGGGATGCCGGGCCGATTCCCCGGAACGGTTCCGGACCCCCTGTGTTTCCTTTCTCCCGTTGTCCATTTCCACCCGGGGCCTTCCTTTTTTTGCAGGTTAAGTCTTGCCAGGGCAGGGGGCTTGGGGGCATAATCTGCAAGTTTCACAACCGCACACACAGCCATGAAAGTCATCGTCATCTACGGCAGCCCGAATGATAAGCCCTTTATGGAACCGGCCCGCGAGTATTTTGCTCAGGAGAATGTTCCTTATGAAGAAACCGTTCTGTCCGCCCACCGCGACCTTCCGGAGCTGATCAGGTTCCTGGGGGATTTGGAAGCCAGCGGAGAAAAAGCGGTTATCCTGGCTGTGGCCGGCCTGTCTGCCGCCCTTCCCGGCGTGGTGGTGATGAGCTGTTCCCTCCCGGTTATCGGCGTGCCGGTCCCCGGAGGCCCCCTGAACGGTATTGACGCCCTGCTGGCGATTGCCCAGTGTCCCGGCGGCGTGCCCTGCACTACGGTTGGCTTGCATAAGAAGACCCCCGTCAATGCCGCCATGGCCGCCCACCGCATTTTAAAACTGGCGGGGCTGTAACGTGAACTTTTTCCCCCATCCGGCAAATGACCCCTCCTTCACAGGAAATCGTATTGGACGGTCCGGGAATTTCCCGTGCGCTTGAGCGCATGGCCCACGGCATTGTGGCCCGTTTCCCCGGAGAACCTCTCGCCATCGTCGGCCTGCTCAGCCAGGGGGATGTGATTGCCCGGCGTCTGGTGGACAAGGTAAAGGAGCTGGGAGTGGAAGCCCAGTACGGCTCTATTGATATTTCCCTGTACCGGGATGACATCTTCAAGCTGGAAGCCCGGCCTTCCCTCCGTTCCTCCAATTTGCCGTTTTCCACGGATGACATGAGGGTCGTGCTGGTGGACGACGTCCTTTATACGGGGCGCACCATACGTGCAGCCCTGAACGCCCTTTTCGACTACGGCCGTCCGGCCCGTATTGAACTGGCGTGCCTGATTGACCGCGGCGGGCGGGAAGTTCCCATCCAGCCGGATTATACGGGGCACGTGCTGGACCATGCCGGAGCCAAGGTCATCGTAAGCATGAAGGAGGCTGACGGCGAGGACAGCGTGGTCATTCCCTCCCACTGAAAATTTTCCAATCCATTCTCCGTTTCCCATGAATCATCCCCGCAAGGATCTTCTTAATATCTCCTCATTGACTGACGAGGAAATTCACACGCTGCTGGATTCGGCCGGCCCGATGAAGGAGCTTTTTACCAAAAGCGTCAAAAAGGTGCCCGCCCTGAAAGGCAAGTCCGTTCTGACGCTTTTTTATGAACCCAGCACCCGCACCCGTTCCTCTTTTGAGGTAGCGGCGGAACGCCTGTCTGCGGACGTGACCAATTTCACGGTGTCCACCTCTTCCGTGGTGAAAGGGGAATCCGTACAGGACACGATCGCCACGCTCCAGGCCATGAAAGTGGATTATGTAATCGTGCGCCATTACAACAGCGGCTTGCCGAACGTGATTGCGCGCCATACCTGCGCCAGTGTGGTGAACGCCGGGGACGGAGCCCACGCCCATCCCTCCCAGGCACTGCTGGATTCCTTTACCATCCGGGAGGTATTTCCGGATGTGAGGGGAAAGCGCGTTCTGATTGTGGGGGACATCCTGCATTCCCGCGTGGCCCGTTCCACCTCCCTGCTGATGAAGAGGCTGGGGATGGATGTCGCCTTCCTGGGGCCGGGTTCCCTGGTGCCGCGCACCGAACATTCCGGCATTCCCCGTTTTTCCGATTTCAATGAGGCGTTTGCCTGGAAGCCGGACGTAATTTACCTGCTGCGCGTTCAAAAAGAGCGGCAGGACGCCCCTTTTTTCCCCAGCGCCCGGGAGTACAACAAGATTTACGGCGTCACGGAAGAACGCCTGAAGCGCATTTCCGGTGAAGGCCTGTACATCATGCATCCGGGGCCGGTCAACCGCGGCGTGGAAATCTGTGACCTGGCGATGGACTATGAGCGCTGCCTGATCAACCGCCAGGTGGAAAACGGCATCGCCTGCCGCATGTCCATCCTTTACCATCTCACTCCGCAAACCCAGCACTGATTGTTCATGAAAACTTCCGTACTTATTCGCAACGCCCGGCTGACGGACGGTTCCGCCCCGGCGGACCTTCTGGTTTCCGGGGGGGTGATTACAGCGAAAGCTCCTGCCGGAACGCTTTTGGAGAGCGCCGCGGAAAAGGCGCTGGATGCTTCCGGGAAGCTTGTTCTGCCCGGCCTGTTTGACATCCATGCCCATTTGTGCCAGCCCGGCCGGGAGGACAAGGAACGTGTGGCTACGGCTACCGCCGCCGCCCTGCATGGAGGAGTGACCGGACTGATGGCGATGCCGGATACCGAACCCGTGATGGACAATGCCGCCCAGATTACCACGTTCATGGAAATATGCCGGACGGATGCTCTGGTGGAGGTTATCCCCTCCGGGTGCCTGACCAAGGGGGACGGCGGGGAAGAGCAGGCTTCCTACGACTCCCTGCGCGCCAAGGGCGTCCGTTTCATCACGGACGGGGACCGTGCGCCGGACAACATGCTGCTGCTGTACCGCGCCATGCAGTACGCCAGCAATCTGAACCTTACTTTCGCCCTGCGCGGAGACGTGCCGTCCCTGACGGCCAGGGCGGCCATGCACCCGGGCACTACTTCCTACCGTCTGGGGTTGATGGGCTCCCCCTCCTGTGCGGAGGAAATAGGGCTGGAAACCATCATCCGCCTTTCCGTGGATACGGGCAACTCCCTGCATGTGCAGACCGTCTCTACGGCCGGCAGCGTGGATATCCTGCGCCGCTGCAAGCAGAAAACCGCCGGGTTGAGCGCGGAAGCGGCGCTTCACCATCTCCTGTTCACGCATGAGGACGTGGGCCGGTACGATACCTGCTACAAGACGCTGCCGCCCCTGCGCGACCAGTCGGATGTGGATGCCCTGATTGCCGCCGTGAATGACGGCACCATTGACTGCATTGTTTCCGATCACACGCCCTGCACGCCGTTTTCCAAACTTCAGGATTTCGTTGTCGCCCCGCAGGGCATGATTGCGCTGGATACGTTCCTGCCCGCTATTTACCAGTATCTGGTGGAACCTGGAAAAATGTCCTGGCAGACGGTGGTGCGCGCCTGCAGCGACGCTCCCCGCAGGCTGATGGGGCTGGCCCCCGTCTCTCTGGAAGAAGGGGCTCCGGCCAATCTGGTGGTGTTTGACCCGGAAGGAGAAACGCCCGTCACGGATGAAACGCTCCGCAGCCGCGCCCGCAACACCCCATTCCTGGGCAAGACCTTGAAGGGAAAAGTGGATGCCGTGGTGTTCGGAGAACAGCTCCACCGCTTCTGATGAAAGCGTCACGGAGAAAGGCCGGCAGCTATTAATTATTAACTATCAGTCTCCGCTTGCAGCCCGTCGCCCGCGTCAGCACGTGTTATCCGGACAAATTCGGTGCGCCGCGCCAGAGCGGCCTGGTTCCGGATGCGCGGGCGCGGCTGGTGTTTGAGCCGCCGTTCCGCCATCCGGATGCCGTTCGTGGTCTGGAAGGGTTTTCCCATCTGTGGCTGGTCTGGGTGTTCAGTGAAAACGTGGATAAGGGGTGGAGCCCTACGGTCCGGCCTCCGCGGCTGGGGGGCAATGTGCGCATGGGGGTGTTCGCCACGCGTGCGCCGTTCCGCCCCAATCCCATCGGGTTGTCTGCCGTCAGGCTGGAACGGGTGGAATTGCATCCTCTGGACGGCCCGGTATTGCATCTTTCCGGCGTGGATTTGGTGGATGGCACCCCCATTCTGGATATCAAGCCCTATGTTCCTCTGGCAGACTGCATTCCGGAGGCGTCGGAAGGGTTTACGGCTGTCCCCTATGAACGGCTGGATGTGGAAATTCCCGAATCTTTTGGCGGTTCCATGTCTCCGGAAGAGAGGAGTGCGCTGGAAGATACGCTGTCCCTGGATCCCCGTCCCCAGTATCAGGATGATCCGGAACGGGTTTACGGCCTTTTGTTCTCTGGCTGGGAGGTGAAATTCAAGGTAGAGGAAAAGCGGCTGCGCGTATTGTCCCTGGAAAGAAGGCGAAGCGGGGCCGGCCTTTTTTGATATGCGGGCCATTCCTCAGGTATATTCCGCGGCGATGCGGATATTGTCCGGGGAAAGGTCAATGCCGTGAGCAACGTGCTCCGGGGTCCGCCCGGCAAGAAGAGGCTCCCTCCCTATGATGGAGCCAAGATGGGGGAACCGGGAGGAAGAACCGTCATCAGATGGCCTGTGAGGCGAGGATAACGGGCATGGTGAAGATAGCTTTCAGTCCAATGCTGTTCCGGCGTCCTGGCGCGCAACGCTATCGGTACGGTGGTGGTGATTGGCATGGGGGTGGCTACACTGGTGGGCGCTTTTCTGATTCCATGTTCTTATGTGTTCATCATGAGATTATTCCGTATTAAATTCTCCCTGAATGATCTGAAGGAGGATCCGGATGAAGTGGGAGCCAGGAAATACCTGGCCGCCCATACGAAGGACTGATGTTTTACAGCTTGTCCTGTTCCGGCGCTGACCATCCAGGGCAGCGCCGGAGCTTGCTTTCGGAGCCGGAGGGGAGTATTTTCCTGTCCGGACGCCGGGAGTAACGCCGGGTCATTTTAAGGGAATGAATGAGTACCGGCAGATAACTGAAGCTTTTCAGGAAAATTTCCGTAACTACGGAGAATTGGGTGCCTCCGTTTCTGTCTGGAAGGAGGGAAGGGAAATCGTTTCCCTGCATTCCGGGTTTGCCGCAGCGGATAAAACGCGTCCATGGAAGGAACATTCGCTGGTGCCCGTTTACTCCGCCACCAAGGGAGCCGCATCCGCCACCCTTCTGCTGGCCCTGCACCAGCAGGGAGCCTCGCCGCAGATGAGCATGGGGGAACTGTGGCCTGAATTCCCGCTGCCCTATGCATCCATCGCGCAGATGATGTCCCATCAATGCGGTTTGGCGGCTTTCTCCCGGACGGCAAACGTGTTTGACCATGAGGATTGCGTGCGCGCCCTGGAGGAAACCGTTCCGGCGTGGCAGCCGCCGGAACACGGTTACCATCCGCATACTTACGGAGTGATGCTTGATGAACTTATGCTGCGGCTGACCGGGGAACGCCTATGGCGCTACTGGGAGGAATGCATCCGTAAACCGTTGAATCTGGATTTTTACATCGGGTTGCCGGAATCCGAATGGAACCGCGTGGCGACGCTGTATCCCGGCAAGATGGACATGTCCAACATGGGTACGCCGTTTTATCTGGAATACATGAACAAGGGCACGCCCGTAAACCGTGCGTTCAATACTCTGATAGGGCTGAACAGTGTGCGGCAGATGAACACGCCGGAAGCGTGGGTGTCCGGAGTTCCGGCCTTCGGCGGCGTGGCTTCCGCCCGCGGCATGGCGCAGTTCTACCAGGCCTGCCTGGGGCTGGATGAACTCCGGGTATTCCCGTCCGACGTGCGCGGCTGGATGCGGAACGTCGTCATTGACGGGCCGGACCTGACGCTGAAAACGCCCACCGCCTTTTCCTGCGGCTTCATGCACGATCCAGCAGACCCCGCCACGGGCCGCAAGCTGCGCCATCTGTTCGGCTCCGGCGGCTTCGGTCATGCCGGGGCGGGCGGTTCCCATGCCTTTGCGGATCCGGCCCACGGCCTTTCCTTCGGCTACGCGATGAACCGCATGGACTTGAACGTGCTGCCCGGCTTAAAGACCCGGAACCTTATCAGCGCAGTCATGAAAGAAGTGGCTGGAGAGTGTTCTTAACCTGAGACCTGGCTATCTGTTCAATCCCATCGGAAGTTTCCGGATAGTTTATTCGTTCCTATTCTTGCGGTCTTTTTTAATCTGAACGTGGGGGGTACAAAGAATGATTCTTCAGTCATTCCCTTGCTGCCCTGTCCCTTGTTGAAAAATCAGGGTTCCGTTTGCCGGGGATGCTGAACCCGGCCTTTGGAGTCAGCTGCTGGTTACCACCCTCCGCCCAGGGCGCGCGCGAGCTGCACCACGGCCTTGCGGATGTTCTGCTTCATGGTGACCAGGGATTCCTCCGAGCTGAGCCAGGAACGCTGGGCGGTGATCACGTTCAGGAAGTCCGTCTCGCCGTTGATGTACAGGGTGCGGGAGAGCTGGAACGCTTCTCTGTTGGCGTTGTTTTCCTTGTGCAGGTATTGCATCTGGGAGGTATAGCTGCCATAGGCGATCAGGGCGTCCTCCACCTCGGAGACGGCGGTAATGAGCGTTTTGCGGTAAGTTTCCGCAGCTTGTTCTGCTGCGGCTTTCTGGGCGCGTACCGTGGCTCTCAGGGCTCCGCCCCGGAACAGGGGCTGGAGCAGGTTCCCTCCCAGGGACCACGCGTTGTTGTTTTCCCTGAAGAGCTGGCCGAAATCTCCGCCGCGGCTGGAAAGGGAGCCCGTCAGGCTGAAGCGCGGGTACAGATCCGCTACGGCTACGCCCACGTTGGCCACGGCCGCGTGCAGGTCCGCCTCAGCGGCGATAACGTCGGGCCTGCGCCGCAGGAGTTCGGAGGGGAGGCCTACCGGAACGGTGGGCGTTTTCTCAAAGACGGAAGCTTTGGGCAGCGTCAGTTCTACACGGGAATTGTATGTTCCCAGCAGCACGGCGAGCTGGTTTTTAGAGGAGGCCACCTGTGCTTCCAGTTGCGGGATGCGGCTTTCCGTGGAGGCGACGGTGGAGGTGGCCTGCTCCACATCCAGACGGGGGGCGAATTCCGTTTTGTAGCGTTTTTCCGCAATGGTGAGGGTGCTGCGTTGGATTTCCAGTTGTTCCCTGGCGATGCGGAGCTGTTCGCAGGCGGTAATCCAGTCAAAGTAGGCCGTGGCGACGTCCGCCAGCAGGGCTGTGCGCACGGCTCCTGCGGAAGCTTCTGTGGACATGAGGGAGGCGCGGGAGGCTTCGATGGACCGCCGGTTGCCGCCAAAGAGGTCCAGCTCCCAGGAGGTGGACGCGCCCAGGGAGAAGTTCTGGGAAGTGGAGCTGCGAAAACCTCTGTCCGGGGACAGGCTCCACCCGGCGCTGGCGTCTGCGGAGGGAAGCAGGGATGCCTGGGAGACGCGGAGCTTTTCCCTGGCCTCCCGGATGCGGAGCAAAGCCACCTTCATGTCCGGATTGTTGTTGAGGGAGGTGGAGACCAGGCGGTTGAGCTGGGGGTCTCCAAAGATATTCCACCAGGAACGCAAATCTTTGTCCGAACTGTGGGGGGGCCTGTTCGCCTCCCACGTGGCGGGGAGGTCATTGGTCGGCGTCCGGAAATCAGGGCCTACCATGCAGGAGCCAAGGAAACAAGCGGCCAGAAGGGGGAGATGTTTGAACGTGGATGACATGGAAAAATAAAAAGTAAGGTGTTATTCGTGGCGAAGGGCATCAATGGGGTCCATCTTGGACGCCTTCCAGGAGGGGTACCATCCGAAGGCCAGGCCGATGAATACGGAGACGCCTACAGCCAGAGCCATGGCTTCCGGGGAGGAGGCCGTGGCCCAGTTCATGGTGCGGCTGACGATGATGGAGATCGCCTTGCCGAGCATGATGCCCAGCGCGCCGCCCACCACGCAGAGCAGCACCGCTTCCAGCAGGAACTGGCGCATGATATCCTGCGGACGGGCGCCCACCGCCATGCGCAGGCCAATTTCCTTGGTCCGTTCCGTGACGGAAACGAGCATGATATTCATGATGCCGACGCCGCCGACGACCAGAGAGATCATGGCCACGATCATCAGGAGATTGGTCATCACTTCCGTGGTGCTGCTCATGGCGCGGGACATTTCCGCCATGTCCCATACCCGGAAATCGTCCAGCTGGCCGTCCTTGAGGTTGTGTTTGGCACGGATCACTTCCGTAATCTGGTCAATGGCCTCGGAGGAGCGTTCCGGGTCTGAAATCTGAGCCATGATGGAATCAATATTGTTGAAGCGCCGCGGATGGGGCGCGTCCGTATAGGGCTGGTCCGTAGTTTCCGTGTAGTAATCCACGGAACTGGCGGTGTATTTATCTGCCCGGTTGAAGGTGGTGGTGCTGTTGCCGGTGGAAGTGGTGGTGGAACCGCCGCCCAGGCCCTGGAGGCGGTAGCGGATGCTTGTCCACGGGAGGATGATGGAGTCGTCCTGGTCGCGTCCCATCATGTTGGCCCCTTTTTTCTGAAGGATGCCGATGACTTTGAACATGACATTCTTGATGCGGATATCCTTGCCCAGCGGGTCTTCGTCCCCGAAGAGTTCCTTGGCCACCGTCTGGCCGATGACGCACACGCGCCTGGCCTGTTCCACATCTTCCTCGGAGAAGGGCTGGCCTCGCGCCATGTCATACCAGCTTTTGATTTTCAGGTATTCCACGGAACCGCCCTCTACAGTTTCCGGGCTCCAGTTCTTGTTGCCGTAAATGACTTGGCCGCTGGCGCGCACCACGGGGGTAGCCCGCAGAACCATGGGGCAGTCCTTCGCAATGGCTTCGCAGTCCGCGTTGGTCAGGGAGGCCCGTCCGCCCGCGCCGGTATTGACGCCGCTTTTGGAGATGGCTCCGGGGCGGATATTCAGCGTGTCCGCCCCCATGGAAGCGATGGTATTTTTAATCTGGAGCGTAGATCCCTGGCCGATTTCCACCATGGCGATTACTGCGGCAATGCCGATGATGATGCCCAGGATGGTGAGGGCTGCGCGCATGGGATTGCGCACCAGGGCCCTGATGCAGGTTTTAAGGAGAGGAAGGAATTTCATACGTCGTCCTTGCTAAGCATATCGGAAATCCCTTCGCAGATAAGGCCGTCCGCCATGTTGATGGCCCTGTCCGTGAAGGCGGCTATTTTGGGGTCGTGCGTCACCAGGATGACTGTGATTCCCTGTTGGCGGTTCAGGTCCTTGAACATGTGCAGCACTTCCTTGGAAGTGGTGGAGTCCAGGTTTCCCGTTGGTTCGTCCGCCAGCAGGATGCTGGGGTTGTTGATGAGGGAACGGGCAATGGCTACGCGCTGCTGCTGTCCGCCGGAAAGCTGGGCCGGGGTGTGGTCCATGCGGTCGGAAAGGCCTACCAAATTCAGCAATTCCACGGAACGTTCGCGCATGGCTTTCATGCTGAGGGCGGGGTGGGCATATACGGCAGGCATCATCACGTTTTCCAGGGCTGTGGTACGGGAGAGCAGGTTAAAGTTCTGGAAGACGAATCCGATGCGCTTGTTCCGGAGAGTGGCGCGTTCTGCGGCGTTGAATTTGGCAACGTCTTCCCCGGCAATATAGTAATGGCCTGAGGTAGGGCGGTCCAGACAGCCCAGGATATTCATCAGGGTTGATTTTCCTGAGCCGGATGCCCCCGTGAGGGAGACGAATTCCCCTTCATTGATATCCAGGGTGATGCCCTTGAGTACTTGAAGGTCTATTTCTCCCAAGTGGTACACCTTGGTTATGTCACGTAAGCGGATCACGTTGTTGGAATGCTTGATGCGGTGAAAAAGAGTGATTGAGCGGTCGGATGGAGGCGGTTCCCCGGGTTAGGGAGGCGGGGGCGGCCCGTCATTGCCAGCCGAGGCGGCCGTTTTCGTGTTGCCTGTGCTCGGCTTGCGGCGGGGGGGCATTTTGGGCGCGAACGGGTTTTCCCCGCCGGCGGAGGCGGAAGAACCGTCCCCCGAACTGTCGGAGCGGTTCAGTATCTGAGCCGTAGAGACAATTTCCATTCCTTCCCGGAGCGTTTCTCCCGCAATGGCCGTCAGCATGCCGTTGCTTTCCCCTTTGGTGACCAGGTGGGGATAAAGAAGATTGTTCCGCAATTCCCAAACCACGGCTTTTTTCTTTTGTCCGTCCCGGACGGGGGCGGCCAGCTCCGGCTGCATCCGGTCAAAGGCCGCTTTTTGTTCAGCGCTGACCAGTTCTGTTTCCGGGCGGAAGCGGAGGGCCGCATTGGAAACGAGGAAAGCGTTTCGTATGTCCTCCACCACGAATTGGACATTTGCCGTCAGATAGGGGATAAGAAGCTTGTCCGGATTGGGTACATCAATGTCCACGATGTAAGTGACCACATTGGACGTCATGGTTGCGTCCAGCCGTATCTTGTCCACCGTTCCCTTGAATTTGCGGCCGGCGAAAGCGTCCACGGTGAACAGTACCTCCTGCCCCTTGCGGATGCTGCCGATGTCCGCTTCGTTCACAGCGGCCCAAATTTTCAGCTTGGAAAGGTCTGTGGCGATGTAAAACAGGCTGGAGGCGCTCATGCTGGAAACCACTGTTTGGCCTATGTTGACCAGGCGTTTGACCACGACGCCGTCCACGGGGGACTTGATGGTGGTGTATTCCAGGTTGCGCATTTCCTTTTTCAGCGCGGCTTCCGCCTGTTTCAGGGAGGCTTCCGCTTCCTGCAGGGAGGCTTCCGCCACGGCTACGTTGGCGCGGGCGGTTTCTTCATCCGCAATATACTGGTCGTAGCTGGATTTGGACAGGGCATCCCCAGGCCCCAGCTTTTCCGCGCGTTCCCGGTCCAGTCTGGCCTGCTGGTGTTTGGCTTTGGCCTGCTGGATGTCCGCCTTGGAGCGGGCGATTCCGGCAATGGCCTGCGCTTTGGAGGCTTCCGCCCTCTGAACGTCCAGCTGCACGGGAAGCTTGTCGATTTCCGCGAGCATCTGACCGGCTTTTACAGGGCTGGAATAATCCACCACCTTGCCGTTCAGGTCCTTGCCGAACTCCATGATGATTCCGCTGACCTGGGCGCCTACATCTACCAGTTCATCAGGCTCCGTGACGCCGGTTGCTTCGATGGTGATCATCAGGTCTCCTTTTTCAAGAGGTTCTGTCTGGTAGTCCACCTGGATGGCTTCATTTCCTTTCCACTGTTCCCAGGCAAACCAGATGCCTCCGAGAACGGCAATGACGATGATGAGTTTGATGAATCCCTTCACGACTATATTATACTTCGCAATAATGAAAAAGTTGCACGGATGTTAAAAACTTTTCCGCAACAGAGCATGATCCTATCATGATTTCCGGAAATGTCTAAGGGATTATTATGTTTATTAACAGTTGCTGTTTATTAACTAATAATATTTCCTTTCTTCCTTCTCGTCCAGTGACGGAAGGAGCGGGAATGGAGTGCCACGAAATATCTGAAGGCGGCAGTTGCCGGTGACCGCATCCGATCTTTTGGGGAATGGCTTCTCCGTGCCTGTAAATGCTGCGGGGGTGAGAAGAGCGGGGAAAGGCGGTGAATCCCGACAGGAATAATGTTGCCCAAGAGGGGAATCCCGGCTGACCTGCGGGCTCAAGGAGGGGAGAAACGTTGAAAGAACGAGCTTTCTGGATTCAGGTGATGGAAAAAAGACACCGCTGCACCGTCTCTGGCTGTGAGCCACGTTCCCGTGCCTCAATAGAGCGGGGACTTCCGCCGCTGTTTTGACTTTTCCGGTATAGGACGTAGTCAGCCCTGCGTCGGGGCTGCCCCCATTAGGTTGTAATATCGGTCCGGGCCACTTTGCCAGGCGATGACGAGTGCAGCAGCCACCACCTTATATACCTCATGGTAGGGAATGTTCCAAGGTGTTTTTGCAATCTTTTCAGACATGGACGGGAACTTTCCCGTGGAGCGATTGAGTTTGAAGGGGATGCTGCTTTCAGCGGTGTTCTTCCAGCCATTCCTTTAACACAAGGCGGTCCGCAGGCGCCCAGGGCAGTTCTTCCAGCGTACGGCGGGAGAAGAACCCCAGGTTTTCATGTTCCAGGGGCCGGGGCAGGGCGCAAAGTTCCAGACGGCACAGAAAGGGGATAAGGCGGATAATGCGTTCAGGCTCCTGGTGCCGTACGGGGGTGAGCATGCGGACGGGGAAGACGGTGCATCCCAGCTCTTCCCGTATTTCCCGTATGACGGCGTGCCGGGCATTCTCCCCTGGTTCCACTTTTCCGCCGGGGAATTCGTAAAGAAGCCCGTTGGACTGCCCCGTTTTCTTTTTGGCGCCCAGAAGAAGAGGGCCCCGTGCGGCGGGCAGTTCAATCAGGGCACAGCAGACGTCCAGCGTGTTCATGGGGCGTGAAAGTCCAGGTTATGCAGGTTGATGATGCGGGTGTCCGTATCCAGGACGCCGAAACCGATGCGTCCGGTCCTGCCCTGGAGTTCTCCGGGATTGGCCAGCAGGCAGCCGCCGCATCTTTCGCTCACGGCCTGGTGGGTATGGCCGTACAGGGCGGCGTCTGCGTTTCCGCTGCGCGCTTCCCGCAAGGCGTATTTTGGGTAATGGGAAAGGGAAAGTTTCATGCCGTACCGGGTGATAAAGGCATGTTCCGGATGCAGGCGCGCCGCTGGGGAACTGGCGGCCATCCGCCGCATGGTTTCCACATCGTAGTCATTGTTGCCCGGAACGGCATCCAGAGGAAAGTCCTCCGTCAGTTCAATCAGGTGCCGGAAACTCTCCGGGGTGGTGCAGTCGCCCAGGAAAATGAAATGTCCGCAGCCCATCAGGCGCATCCGGTGCATGGCTGGCTCCAGATGGTCTGTGCGGTTGTGCAAGTCGGAAAAAATGCCTATCTTCATCTTTTTTCAACAATTCATGGCATGAATGGGCCATGCCTTCAATTCATCCGGCAGGGAAAGCGGGAGCGGATGGCCTCCCTCCTTGCGCAGCAGGCAGGTGAAACCGCCCGCTCCTGCTCCGTGGAAGGGCATGAGCCGGTAGCAGGCTTCCTGCGTCAGGGAGGAACGGAAATGCTCCAGCTCCGGCACGGTTACGGTGTGCAGGTCCGGATGGCGTTTCAGCAGGTACAGGACATTGCGTTCATTTTCCTCCGGAGCGTAGGTGCATGTAGTGTACAGCAGGAAGCCGCCGGGAGCCAGACACCGGAGGGCGGCCAGCAAAATGCCCCGCTGCCGCTTGGCGTTGCCTCCGGTGACGGAGGAATTGAAACAGCCGGGGTTGGGAATGCCTTTGGCCAGCAGGGACTGCCCGCTGCACGGGGCATCCGCCAGAATGAGGTCAAAACACCCGGGGGCCAGTTCCGCCCACTGGTCCGGGCGCAGGCGCTGGGTGTACAGATTGGTGAAGCCGCAGCGAAGCAGGTTGTGGCGCAGAATGCCCAGGCGCTTCGGATTCACTTCGTTGGAAACATGCTCCTGCGGAGATACCCGCGTCTGCGCCAGAATGCTTTTCCCTCCCGGCGCCGCGCACATGTCCAGGCAGCGTTCCGGACGAAACGGAAGATGCGCCAGAGGGGCCGTTTCCCAGACGGACGAAAGATCCAGGGGATAGTAATAGCCGCATTCGTAATCCGGCAGGGAGCCGGGTTTGGTTTCCGCCTCTCCGGACGGGAGCGCCAAGATGGAGGAATGCCCCCACTCCTGCGGCGTGTCCTTTGTCGGCAAGGGCGGCCTGTAGCCTTCCGGTGCCTTCGGGGTGATGACCAGCGCGCTTCTGGAACGGTTCCCGGCCTGCATGGCGTCCAGGAAATCCCGTTCCTGTTCCGCCGTCAATTCCAGTTTGCGGGCGAGTTTGAGTATTTGGGAGGAAGACACGAGATCAGGCCCGGAATGTTTCTCCGAAGTGGGTGTTGAGAGCCAGATGGGCGGCCCCCAGGATGCCCGCCTCCGTACCGAACTGGGCGGGAAGGATTTCAAGGTATTCCACCAGAGGGGCGGCGAGCTGGGTTTTCATGATTTCCTGAAGGGGCTGGAAAAGCAGGGTTCTGGCCTTGGCCACGCCCCCGCCGATGATGATGGCTTCCGGGTTCAGGAGATAGCAGCAATTCATCAGGGCGCAGGAGAGTTTTACGGCCAGGTCCCGCCATACTTGCTCGGCTACTTCATCACCAGCCAATGCGGCCCGTTCCAAAGAGATGGGGTTGCAGTCCACAATGGCCTTGTCAATGCCGTGGCTGGCATACAGCGTGCGTGCATCCGCAGCTATTTCCCGGTTGCCTACATAATCTTCCAGGGAGCCGCGGTTTCCGTAATGGCCCAGACGCCCCCGGTAGTCGATGCTCGTCTGCCCCAGCTCCCCGGCGGAGCAGGTAGCCCCGCGCAGAAGTTCTCCGTTCACGATCAGGCCGCTGCCAACGCCGGTGCCGAGGGTCAGGCAGACCAGATGCCTTTTTCCTTTTCCGGCGCCCAGCTTCCATTCCGCATAAGCCATGCAGTTGGCGTCGTTTTCCACGTATACGGGCAGTCCGCAGGCAGCCTGGAGCATGTCCTTTACCGGAACGTTGTTCCAGCCGGGCACGTTGGTAAGCGTATAAACGGTCCCTTGGTAAAAATTGACGAACCCCGGCATTCCCATGCCGATGGCCTGCACTTCCGGATGATTCAGCCGCAGCATATTCACGAACTGGGCTATGGCTTCAATCAGTTGATCGGGATTGCCATATTCCTGGGTGGCTATTGAAGGAGCGTGGGCGATTACTTCCGCGCCCTTGACGACCCCCATCTTGATGGAGGTGCCTCCGAAGTCAATGCCGATGGAGGGAATGGTTGAAGCTGTCATATAACGCCAATATAGAATTTTACCGGGCGTTGAAAAGGTTAAAAGAAGTATGTTCCCGGTAAAATCCCGACAGGAAAATAGAGGGTGCAAAAGGGGGAAAAATGACTTGTTTCATCACTGAATTTTCTTGAATGAACATTTGGGCGTTTGTAATGTCTCATAGTCTAGTCAGCGGGGCGTGTTCCGCCCTCTGTTCGTGAAATATTGTCAACCTCAGCCCATAGAGACACCTCCTATGCCTACTCCCAAGAAAACCAATAGCAAGACCGTCGCCAAGGAAGTTCCGGCTTCCAAGAAAAAGACCTGCGGGAAGTCCGATTGCAAGACCGCTGTAGACCTGGAGGCTCCCGCCAAGAAGAAATGCTGCAGGAAAAAGGCGGCTGAACCGGAAAAAGCCGCCAAGCCCGCCAAAAAGGCTGCCGCCGCCGCGGCTGAAATGGAAAAGAAGCCTGCGCCGAAAACGGCCAGAAAGGCTCCGGTTAAAAAAGCTGCTCCTGCTCCCGTTGCCCCGGTTCCCGCTCCCGCGAAAAATGAATTGACGGATGAACAGGCGGAAGCCATTGCCGCCGCCAGGGCGGAACTGGCCGCCAACCCCGAATGGGAGCCTTTTGTGCAGATGCAGCGCCAGCATCTGCTGGACTTGCGCGACAGGGCTCTGGACAACATGAGCGGCGTGGCCCGCGATACTCTCCGGAATCATCCGGAAGGCAGTGAGGCTTCCGGCTCCGGGGAACACCAGGCGGATGCCGGCAGTGACGCCTATGACCGTGATTTTGCGCTCAGCCTGCTTTCCAAAGAGCAGGACGGCCTGTATGAAATCGAACAGGCGCTCGCCCGCATTGACAACGGAACATATGGCATCTGCGAAATGTCATACAAGGTCATTCCCATTCTGCGTCTGGAGGCCATCCCCTTTGCACGGCTTACCGTGGAATGCCAGGCCCAGTGGGAAAAGGAAAAAGGCCAGAATGCCAGGTTCCGTCCCAGAGTGGCCCTGGGCTTTGCCGGAGGACAAAATGATGTAGATTTATCTGTTTCTCTTGACGATGACGAAGAATAGTGTATAAATCCTCCCCCGTAACACATTTTCATCATGCCAAGAGACATCATCATCCTCGAATGCACCGAGGCCAAAGCCGAAGGAAAGCCTACGTCCCGCTACGTCACCACGCGCAATAAAAAAAGCCTGCGTACTCCCGGCCGCCTGGAAAAGATTAAGTACAATCCTTTCCTGAAGCGCCGCACGCTTCATCGTGAAATGCGTTAACTGGTTCGGCTTATCGATTATCTTTATTATTATGTCCACTGAACCCAAGACTGTAGAACGCCGTATTCGTTTCCGCACGTGCAATCGCCAGATGCCGCGCCGCCGTCTCGACATCCCGATGGATCAGGTCAATCTGCTCAATCCTGATTTTCTGTCCAAGTTCACCTCTGAAACCGGCAAGATTCTTCCCCGCCGTGTGACCGGGCTGTCCGCCAAGATGCACCGCAAGGTAACCCGTGAAATCAAGCGGGCCCGTTCCATCAACCTTCTGCCGTAACAAGCCCCAAGGAAAATCTCTTTCGGTAGAATTGTCTTTGCAGGCGGGAGTTTGTCCGGTAACAGGGCAGACTCCCGCTTTATTTCCACCCATTATCCTTTTTCCCCATGCAGGAACTGAAAGATACCCAGTCCGAGGCGGATACGCGCAATATTTCCATTGACCGGGTGGGCGTAAAAGGGTTGCGCTTCCCCATCCAGATACAGGACAAGCTCAACCGCATCCAGTCCACTGTGGCGACGGTTTCTCTGGCGGTGGATCTGCCGGAAGAATTCAAGGGCACCCATATGAGCCGTTTTGTGGAGGCGTTGCACCAGCATGGCCCTTTGCTGGATGTGCATACGGCCTTGGCCATTCCGCGGGAACTGCTCCGCCGTCTGTCCGCCCGCCGTTCCCATGTGGAAATGGAATTCCCGTTTTTCCGCTCCAAAAACGCTCCTGTGACCGGAATTGAAGGGCTCATGGATTACGTTGTCCGGTTTGAGATGGAGGCGGAAGCGAACAACAAACTGGCTGATTTCAAGCTGACAGTTATCGTTCCCGTGACGACGCTGTGCCCCTGCTCCAAGGCCATGAGTGCCTACGGAGCCCACAACCAGCGCGGGCTGGTTACTTATTCCGTGCGTTTTGCTTCCAGGCCCGTCTGGATTGAAGACCTGATTGACCTGGTGGAATCCTGCGCGAGCTGCTCCCTGTTCAGCGTGCTGAAAAGGCCGGATGAAAAATGGGTGACGGAAAAGGCTTATGAAAACCCTGTCTTTGTGGAAGATCTGGTGCGCAACGTGGCGTTGAAAACGCAGAGTCATTCCGCCTTCAGCTGGTACCGGGTGGAAGCGGAAAATTTTGAATCCATCCATAACCACCAGGCATACGCCGTCATTGAGCGCGATTTGCGTTCCTGAACCATTTCCGGGCCGGATTTATGAACGATAACTGGTGGGCCATTGCCTCTCTCATCCTCTCCCTGGCTTTCACAGGGCTGGGATGGTGCCTGCTGGCTTCCGGCCGGCGGTTTTTATATGCCCATCTTTGGATGGCGTGCCTCTTTGTTCTCCAGACAGGGGCGCTATGCGTCAAAGCGTACCAGACGGGAATGTGTCCCATCCGCGGCGCTTCAGAGGTGCTCTTCTTCCTCTCCTGGAGCATCAATCTCTTTTATCTGATGCTGGGACGTGCTTACCGAATGTCCGTGCTTGGCATCTTTACGGCTCCGGCTATTGCCGTGCTGACGGTTTTTTCCCTGCTGATAGGCCGTTCCGGAGCGGACGTGCAGGGCACGCATGACTTCTGGGTGACGGCGCATGTGGGCATAGCCATGATGTCCTACGGAGCCGGCGGTCTGGCCGCTGCCGCGGGGGCGGCGTTCTGCATGCAGAATGAATGTCTTAAAAGACACCGGATTCCCGGCACCTGCCGTGTGCTTCCTCCCATCCGTACACTGGAAGCCAGCATGAAGCGCCTGGTTCTTGTGGCATTCCTCCTTCTTCTGCTTGGGGAATGGCTTGGGTGGCGGGGGAATCTCCCCATTAATGCGGCCAAGACCTCCATTGTCATTCTTCTCACGGCAGGCTACAGCGTCCTGCTGTGGTTCATCTACCGCCGCGGCATTCCGGGAAGGATGTTGGCCTGCTGCTGCGTGGCCCTCTTTATTGCATCCATGAGCATTTTCCTGGTAAGTTGATGAGAATGGTTTGTTTAGGCTTGAATCACCGGACCGCTCCCGTGGAAATACGGGAGCGGTTTGCCGTGCCGTCCCATAAGCTCCGGGAAGAAGGACAGCGCATCCGTTCCCTTCCTGGAGTGGACCAGTGCGTTGTGCTTTCCACCTGCAACCGCATGGAAATTTATTATTGGTCCAACGCTCCGGAAAATGCGCAGGAGCACATTTTATCCCATTTTCTGGGTGATGGGCGCGGGGAACTGGATATGGCTTCTTATTTTTACAGCCATCAGGGAGAAGATGCGTTAAGCCATCTGTGCCGCGTGCTGAGCGGCCTAGATTCCATGGTGCTGGGGGAAACGGAAATCTTCGGCCAGGTAAAAACGGCTTACCAGACGGCCCTGGATGCCGGAGTAACTGCGGCCTGCGCCAACAAAACCTTTCAGAAAGCCTTTGCTATCGGTAAAAAAGTGCGGACGGAAAGCCAGATTCATGCCGGGGCAACCTCCGTGGGATCCGTGGCAGTGGAGCTGGCGGAACAAATTTTCGGGGACCTTTCCGGCACCCGCGTCCTTATTCTGGGGGCGGGCGAGATGAGCCGCGTTACGGGGCGCGCCCTGCATGCCCGGGGTGCTGAGGGCATTTATGTGGCCAACCGCTCCTTTGACCGTGCGGTAGAGCTGGCGGGCATGATCGGCGGCCAGGCCATCCGGTATGACGTGTGGGGGAACTATCTCAGGGATATTGACGTGGTGGTGGCCGCCACCGCTGCTCCCCACTGCATCATCACCCGGGAAACGCTTCTTCCTTTGCGTGCCTCCCGTAAATACCGCTCCCTCTTTTTGATTGATATTTCCGTGCCGCGCAACATTTCTCCGGACGTGGCGGATATTGACGAAGTGTATCTCTACGATATTGATACCCTCACCCAGCTGGCGGATGAGGCCAAGCGCAGCCGGGAGCAGGAGGTTTCCCGGTGCGAGGCCATCATCCGGGACAGCATTTCCAGATATTTTCCGGATTCCGCTCTTTATGACCAGTAAAAATACCCTCATCATCGGCACCCGCGGGAGCGCCCTGGCCCTGGCCCAGGCGGATATGGTCCGTGCTGCCCTTTCCCTCCGTTATCCGGAACTGGACGTGCGCTGTGAAATCATCCATACTATTGGGGACCGCCGCACGGATGTTCCTCTGGCGGATGTGGCCCGCGTTTCCGGCATGGTGGACAAGGGGATCTTCATTAAGGAACTGGAGACCGCCCTCCGGGATGGCCGCATTGACGTAGCGGTGCACAGCCTCAAAGATGTGCCGAGCGAGCTTGCCGCCGGCTTCACGCTGGCCGCCGTCTTGCCCCGTGCTGCCGTGGAGGATGTGCTTATCACGAAAGAACCGGACTGGAACGGTTCCGGAACGCTGGCTACCGGAAGCGTGCGCCGACGCCTGATGGCGCGCACGTACTGGGGTTCCGGCCTGCGGTTTGAAAACCTGCGGGGGAATGTGCCTACGCGTTTGGGAAAGCTGGTGGAACATCCCGGCTGGGATGCCGTGATTCTGGCCAGGGCCGGTTTGGAACGCCTGGGGCTGTACGCGCCGGAAACCCTTGTGGAAGGAAGAAAACTTTACATGCGTCCCTTGCCGGTGGAAGTTTTTATTCCTGCTGTGGGGCAGGGCATCGTTGGAATGGAATGCCGTTCCTCGGACAGGGAGACGGCGGAAATGCTGGAAGGCATCAATGATCCGGAATCTTTTGCCTGTGCGCTGGCGGAACGGGCTTTCCTGGTACGTCTGGGTGCGAACTGTTCCACGCCCGTGGGTGTTTACGCCCATCCGGATGGAGAGGAACTGGTTCTGCGGGCTGCGTATTACGTTCCGGGCAGGGAAGAGCCTTTTGCCGTTGTGATTCGCGGAGACCGGAAAGCCCCTGAAGCGCTGGGCCTTCGGGCTTTTGAAGAATTGGGCCTGAGTGGATGGCGGAAGACTTCCTCGTGTTCCGGATGCGGAGAAAAATAAAAAGGCTCCGGACCGGATCCGGAGCCTGAATCAGGCGAAAAACTCGCGGGCATTAATGTTTTTCCTTGGAGCCTGAGCTTTTATCGCTCATAAACTGCCCGGTTGAAGCATCGCGTTTGATGCGCCGCCCGGTTTTGCTTGTGGTAGTCTCGGAGCGTTTTTTGGAACTGCCCTTATGACTTCCACCCATGTGGGAACTGCTGGCCATATTGTATTCACCTCCTTTCCATTTTCTTCGCTTGTTCATGAACGAGAGAAGAAATCCTGCCGTATCATAGGTTCCCGTGACAGCATTTGGGGCTTGCGGATGGAGTTTGTGCAGGAATATGCTTCTATTTATGAAGCAAACCGTTGCAAAAGGTAATCCCTCAGAGCCGCAGCTTCGTTGTGCTCCGTATTTCTGGCGGAGTACAGCAGCGTAACCTTCCCTTTCCGCGCCAGCCGGAGCAGATGGGAAACGGCTTCTCCGTTTCCATCCAGTTCCTCGTCGTACTTTTTGCGGAATGCGTCCCATCTGACTGGATCATGAGCAAACCACTGGCGGAGCGCCGTGGATGGAGCTATGTTCTTCAGCCACTCGTCCCAGGAAGCTTTTTCCTTGGAAATGCCGCGGGGCCAGAGCCGGTCCACCAGGACGCGGTATCCGTCCCCGGGTTCCTTGGGGTCATAAATTCGTTTGATGGTTATGTTCATACAAAAAGATTCGATAAAGGAATAGAGCCGGGAAAGTTTTTTTCTGTTGAACTGCGTCGGGACATGCGTTTTACGGGACCGCCAACCGGGGCAGTCCGCGATTGGGGGAAAAAGAAACAAACGATTCTGTTCCGGAGAGGCTGCCGCTTCCGGCGGAAGATAGCTGAATCCGCTTAAAATTCCGGCGTAACGCCTGTGCGGACTTGCTGCGCCAACTGTCGGCTTTTCATCTTTCTGGCTGCAGTACGCTCTGTGTTCCGTGGACAAATAAGCTGACGTGGAATCCGGTAAAAAAGAAACCGGATAAGACGGGGAAACTTCTGTATGGAGCGGCTTCTCTGGAAAAAGGATATAACGGCTGCTGCACATATTCCTTTTTCCCGATTCTCCGGAATACTATTTCCTCCAGGAAGGGTCGGGTACCGCTCCGCGGGCTTGGAGCATCATGATGAGCATCTTGAGCTCATTGAGGCGCGAGTAGTGTTTTTTCCTGACTTCGGGATCCAGGGCCCCATAATACAGCCACCGGTCCGTTTGGGCGGACATCAGGCGCTGGGCCGTCATGGCCATGGACAGGGCGCGTCCGGGGGACTGGGCAGCAATGGCCGTACTCCAGGAATACAGCATATTATTGTAAATGGTAGTCCAGGCGAACATTCGGTCATCAAACCTGCCGGGACTCTCTACGTATGGGCGGAGCAGTTGCTCCGCTTCCGTGAGGCGTCCCTGCAGGATGTAAAGGAGGCTTTTAGCCGCCGTCAGGCCGTGGTTTCCGGGGCTCAGTAATTCCGCTTTTTCTTCCTGATGCTCCAATGCTTTGAGCCGGGCCGGGTTTGGGGGGGGAGAACTGCCTGCGGCATGCAGAATGTTGCGCCGCACCAAATCCGGGTCCAGGCTGCAGGAGGCGGCCGCTTCCAGCATGGGCAGCCGGTTGCCGGAGGAAGCCGGGACGGCTTGAAGGGAGTTTTTCCAGACCGGAAAAGCCAGAAACGCATAACACAGCGCCAATATGGCCATCAGCAGTGCGGCGGTCGCTTGAAGCCAGCGGCCGGCTTGGCGCGAAGCCTTCACCCTGGAAAGAGGGGCCGTGCAGGTAATGCCGCCGCATAGGGCGCTGGCTCCAAGCAAGGCAGGGTTATGCCAGATGAATTCCCCATAGGCGTGGAAAGCGGCGATGCACAATACGCAGAACGCCGCCGGTCCCAGAGGATTGGGCCGTTGATGTTCTCCTGACAATTTCAGAACGCTCCGGAGTCCGAAAATAAGAAACAGGGCCAGCAGAGCTAGCATCAGCCCCAGCCCGGCATAGCCGTAGTCGCAGGCGGCTTGTGCGTATTCGTGGTGGGCAAAATTGGGGAGGTTGGCTCCGGAGAAAAACTCCGTGGAAAGATTGGTGTACATCCGGCTGCCGTGACCGAACAGCGGAGCCTGGTCCGCCAGCGCCCAGGCCAGTTTGGACAGGTCCAGCCGGTTGCCGAAGGAAAACGTATCCAGAAGGGCGGCAAGCCTGCCCGCCCCCCGGGACAAATCCAGCACGGCATAGGACGTGCCCAGGAAAAGCAGGATAATAAAGAGGATGGACGCCGTGTAAAATTTTCTGTTATTGCGGAAAACGCTGGAGGTATAAATAAAGAAGCACAGGGTTACGCCAGCCAGGGCGTTTGGGAAGGCGGACCGCGAGCCGCACGTGAAGGAAACGAGGATGAGCGCCAATCCCGTGAACAGGCGGATGCCCCATTTTCTGGCGGAAGCCATGCTGTATGCGCAAAGGAAAAAACCGGTGACGGACAGGAAATGGGCGGAAAAATTTTTGTATCCGAACAATCCGATATTGCGGATTTCCGTGCCGAACAGGGAATAATCCGGTCTGAACCAGGAGGCTTCCGTTCCCGTTATGTTCTGATACCCCCACAGCAGGGCATTCAGCAGCCCCAATGCCGCAGCCAGTACGGGAAGAATACTCTTTTCCCCGTTTCCGGCTCCGGCATACGTTCCCGCCGCGAACATGACGATGGCCGTGGCGATAAGGCCCAGATCCGCTACGCTCTCATAATAAAACCAGGGGGAAAACCATGCCCGGACAAGGAAATAGCCGCCTCCCAGGCCCAGGGCCAGCCAGCCCGGCAGTCCGGGGCTGGGAATCTTGTATCCCCGGAGAATACAGAAGCAGAACAGCAGGAGGGCTGCCGCCAGAAAGCAGGCGGGAAGGAAAAGGGTGTGCCATTCCCCGCCTGCCGCCGTCGTTGCCAGGAAGATGTAAAAAAGGGCCAGGAGGCCCGCCAGAATTTTCCCGGCGGCAGTTTCAGCAATGCGCGGAGCGGGGGAGGTGCTGGGGGGAGAGTCTGGCATGGCTGGGAATTTATCTGGAAGGCTACAGTATAAACGCGGGAAACTTCCTTGCCAAGAGCAAGCTCCCTGTTGTATGCGGGAGGATGCGTCCGAATGCCAGAGTTCTGGCGGACAAGACGGAAAAGGTGTCCGTAGCCGGACAGGGTAAAATGCTCCCTGTTGCCAGGGAGAGTTTCTGCCCCTTGCTGCGGCTGAAATAAAACTGAGTATCGGTAAGGGAAAATAAATATACTGCGGAAGCGGGCGTCAATCCGTCTTTGGCTGCATATTTTCCGTTTGCCGTAAAATCTTGCAGCGTTTCGGCCTGTTTTCCGGAAAACAAGGTTCCCTTATCCTTATGCCTGTAGGCCGAATTTACGTTTAATTTCCGGAACGGAATAATTCACCAGCGTGGGTTTGCCACCCGGGGTGCAGTACGGCACTTCACAGGCAAGCAAATCCTTTAGGATGGCAGGGGCCCGGTGAGGGGAAATGCGTTCCCTCCAGGCGGATTTTCTGGCAAATTCCCCAATGAAGGTTTCATAAGCCATGCGTTTGGCATTTCGGCTGAATTCAGACTGGGTGAGACGGTCCACCAGCTCCAGGAGAAAAGCGCGTGCGTTTTCCAGTTCCAGCAGTGCGGGGATGGATTCTATTCTGATTGTATTCTGACCAAAGGGCGTAACGGCCATGCCGGCCTGGTCAAAATGCGGGGCGAACTGCCGGATGACGGCAAAATCCCGCGGGTCCAGATCCAGCACCACCGGATCCAGAAGCTGCTGGGACGGCATGGGGGCTTCCCGGCGTGCGCGCAGCCGTTCAAATATGATGCGTTCCCGGGCCGCCTTGGGATGCATCAGAACCAGGCCTTCCGGCGTTTCAAACAGGGCGAATTGCTGGCGGAGTGTTCCCAGATAGGAAAATCCGGCGGAGGCATCCCTTTCTGGAGCTGCGTTTTCATGGGCGTTTCGTGCCGTTTCTTCATCCTCCTGACGGTGAAAATCCAGTTTTCCCTGGGTGGCGGGAACCTGTTTCAGGGGAATGGCCCGGAGGGTGGGGGGAGGGACAGGCCCATGGGATTGTCTGGCAGAGGAGGAAAGCGGCGGTTGGGCGGCGGAAGAAGCAGGGGCCGGTCTGGCGGCCGCCGGGAAAGCAGAACCGGGGTTGGTGGAACAGGCGGGTATTTCCCCATACGGCGCGGTGGTAGAATGGGCAGGAGGAAGAGTTCTCTCCGGCTCCGGCGCGGCGGCAGCGTGGATTTCCTGCCGGGCATGCTTTTGAAGAGTGTTGGCTATGGCTTCCACAATGGTGTTTACCACGTCTGCGGAACGGCGGAATCTCACTTCCTTCTTGGCGGGGTGTACATTGACGTCCACCAGAGCGGGCTCCACCTCCATATACAAAAAAAGCGCCGGGTGCAGTCCGGTGGGGAAGCCTCCGTAGCCGTCCCGAATGGCCCTGTTAATGAGCTGGTCCTCCACGGGGCGCGTGTTCATAAAGACGTATTGCCCTTTTCTGGTGCGTCTGGCTTCGGAAAGAGGAAGCAGGAATCCCGTGATGGAAATACCGGGGCCGATGGTCGTTTCTATCGGAATCAGGGCCGCTGCTGTGGCAGCATCCGTCAGTGCGGAAATGCGGACGCGCAGATCCGCTGTGGCGGGAAGGTCGAAAACAAGCTGGTCGTCCCGCTTATAGGCAAACCGTACTTGGGGATAAGCCAGGGCATGCAGGCGTATCTGGTGCTCCACATGGGAAGCTTCCGTTTCTGCGGATTTGAGGAACTTGCGGCGCGCTGGAGTATTGTAAAACAAGTCGGCCACCTCAATGGCGGTGCCGGGAGAGATGCCTGAGCTTCTCGGTTCGTGTTCCAGGCCGCCGTCAATGCGTATTTCCCAGCCTTCCAGATCCTGCTGCTGCCTGGTACAGAGTTTGAAGCGGGAAACGCTGGCAATGCTGGGCAGAGCCTCTCCGCGGAATCCCAGGTGTGTGATTTCAAAAAGCTCCTCCAGGGAAGAAAGTTTGCTGGTGGCGTGCCGTTTGGTGCACAGCTCGGCGTCTGCCCGTGACATGCCGCTGCCGTCATCCGTCACCTTGATCATGCCCACGCCTCCGCGGCGTATCTCCACCCGTACGAATTTGGCTCCTGCATCCAGGCTGTTTTCCACCAGTTCCTTCACAACGGAGGCGGGGCGCTCCACTACTTCTCCTGCCGCCACTTGGCTGGCAAGGGTGGGAGACATGACGTGGATGGATGGCATGGCGATGACGGATTGGAAAAGACTGTTCCAGAAAGCGGAACCCTAGCCGCCGGCGACGATGGAGACGATTTCCACCCGGTCGCCGGGAGAAACCGTCACCCGGGAAAAATCCTGCGGCAGGAGCGCGGCCCCGTTGTGTTCCACGACGACGGGTTTGCCTTTCATGTTCAAAAGTTCCAGAAGCCGGGAGACGGAACAGGGTTCCGCCAGTTCGTACGGGGCTCCGTTCAGCATAATATCGTTCTGGGCTGCCATGACGGAAGCTACTGTACCACAACAGGAGAAAAAATCCAGAATCATCCCGCGGGGATGGCGTAAAAAAGATTCCGGTGCAAGTTGGAAAAAAGAAAAGCTGGCATCGCGTACGGGACTCGAACCCGTGTTGCCCGCGTGAAAGGCGGGAGTCCTGGACCGCTAGACGAACGCGACTTGAACCGGCTTTGACAACATCTTGGAGGCGGGAGCGGGAATCGAACCCGCGAGTTATTCCGGCATATATTCAGGGGGTATTTTGTCATGGTTTTGCTAGGTTTTTTATGTTTGTTGTTGATGGATTTACTACGCTGTACTACGTTGCTCCTATGGCGTCCTACTACAAGCGCAAGGATAGTCCCTATTACTGGGTTGGCGTGATGCGTCCGGATGGGCGGCGGAAATACCGCGCGACAAAAATCAGGCATGACCAGCCTGGGGCCCTGCGGCGCATCCTGGAATATGTGCGCGGGCTGGAGAAAGAGGAACAGATGGCCCGGAATGAGGATGGCCGCCAGTTGTTCAAGGCGTGGGTGCCGTCGTTTCTGGAAGAGTTTCAACGTGAAGGCACGCGCCGCCGTTATCAGGTGGCGTGGAGGCATTTGGATTTGTTTTTCAGGCTCCGAGATGTGCAGCATCCCGGAGAAGTGGATTATAACCTGTTGAAGGATTATGTGGCCTTCCGGACGGATGCGGCCATGGCTAAGGAGTACGGCTGGCGCGCGTGTACCCGCAATAGTGCCATTCTGGAGCTGAAGGTGCTGGGGCGCATCATGACGGAGGCGGTAAGGAAGGGCTATATTTTCGCAAACCCGTGTTATCGCATGGGCTTTCGGAAAGACCCGGCGCGGGAGAAAAGGGAAATCACGAAAGAAGAGGAACGTCGCATTGTGGAAGCCTTGAAAGAGGCTCCGGAATGGATGCGGGATTCTTTCTTGATTGCCATGAAGCAGGGATGCCGGCTGAAGGAAGTTCAGGTGCCCGTGGAACGGGTGGATCTGGAACATGATACTATCCGTTTTCTTGGCAAGGGGGGCCGGATGCACGAGGCCCCTTTGCATCGTGACGTTAGGCCGATTGCGGAAAAGGCCATGCGGGAGGGGCGTTCTTCCCTGGTTAAGTTGCCGGGGAACGCAAGCAAGCAATGGTGCCAGTTTTTTGACGATTTGGGGATGCCTGATTTGAGTTTCCATTGTACGCGGGTCACGGTAGTGACCCGGCTGGCGCGCGCGGGCTTTTCCGAAGGGCAATGTATGCAATATGTAGGGCATGCGTCGGAGCTGGTACATGCGATTTACCGCAAACTGAAAGCGCGTGATGTGGCTCAATTAGGTGATGTTTTGTAGGCGTCAAGGTTGCGTTGCGGAATGCCGTGAGGGCCGGTAGGGCTTTTGCGTTCTTTGTACGGGCGGAATTCCGGGTTTGCTTTGAGCCATGCCAGGGCGTCTTTAATCAGGATGCGGCCGCCTGGGAACGGGCAGCCCCATTTTTTCATTGCGGAGGTGAAAGCCATGGTAACTCCAAGCGCGGCGGCAAGCTGGGTCTGGTTAAGCAGGCGCGGGGAGTTGCTCGGCAAGTTGCGGAGTTCTTCTTTTTCTTTTTGGGTCATTGGTATGTGGGTGGTTAGAGGTGGATGATATAAGGAGTGATGGCCGTGCAGGGGAGGCCGTGGCGTTTGATGTGGGCGGCGTAGGGTGATGTTGGGATGTGGTAGCGGCAAAAGGTTCCGGATGTCCGGTGGGTTTGCAAGTAACAGGTTTCTCCGTCTGTTCCGGTTCGGCGGCTGATGATGCAGGCTCCTAAATTGAGGGGGGTGGCCGTTACGGTAGTGTCGGTAATATCCGGATCGGCGGCATTGATTTTGTAGTCAATTTCCTGTTCCGGTGCCCATAGCTGGCAGTTTCCGCAGCATTGGCAAGAGGTGAAGTTGTCTTCAATGTAACTTGTTTCCATTTTGTAAACATACATAATTTTTTAATGTAGAATGTTTTAGATGTTTTTTTTGAAGATGGTTTCTTTTAGGTTGGAGGCTGTTGAAATATTTGTTATTTATTTCCGAAATGAATTCTTCTGATATTGATTCTATTTGGGAAGTGGTGAAGGAAATAAAGGAGACTGTTGCCAGACTGGAGAAAAGAACATTGAGTTCTGCCCGTTGTGTCAGGGTGTGGGATAGAAGATTTGGTGTAGAGGTGCGGTTGAAAGAAGATGAATTGCTTTGTGTGCTTCCTGAAGTTTGTATAGGAAGCCGTGGTGTTAGGTTTGTGAGGTTGGTGACAACTCGTTCTATTTGGCCGAAGGATAAGGAACGCGATGCTGATTCCAGACATTGTGTGGCGGTGGAAGAAGGGATGACTCTTGATATGATTTTAAGAGGGAAGGCGGCTAAACCTTCTTTTTAACAGGAGTAAGTTGGGTCATAGGCGAGATATAGGAAGCCTTTTGTTTCGCATTTTGCAAGGATGAGCCGGGTGATGTAAGCACCTGCTGAATGTTCGTGCTCTTTCAGAAGGGAGGGTTGTATTTTCTCGAATCGAAGGACAGGTGTGTTTTTATAGTACATAGTGATGTTTTCTGATTTCTGGAGTTCGTGGTATTCTTTGCTGTCCTTGTCCAAAGTAACGAGGATGATGCGCTTGCCTGTGTAGGGAGCTAAGTCAAATTCCTGGAGGTTTGGCGTTTTGGTGGAGTGAGTGGCGTTATTCATGGCTGTTTCTTTTTTGTGTTCTGTACTCATATTTTTTTGATGGTTGGTTGTGGTTGAGGTTAGGCGGCGGGGCGGTTGAGGGTGGTGGTTTTTGATTTTGAATATTGGTCCAGGGCGTATGAAATGATTCCGTGGACCAGGTCTTTCACCGGGATGTGGATGTGTTCAGCAATGCCTTCCAATGCCTGGAAGTCTTCTTCCTTCAGCCGGATGATGAGGTTGGTTTGTAATGATGTCGTAGCCATGGTTTTTTGATTACAACAAAGTTGCTCATCAGTCAAAATATTTTTACTCAAAAGTTGTCATTCGGGAAAATTGTTTGACCGCTCATGCAATTTTGTTGTAGTGTCCGGGCATGGAAAAATTTAGAGATGAGCTGAAAAGTTGGATGAAAGAATCAGGAAAAAGCCGTGACTGGGTGGCTGAAAAATTGGGTGTTGGTAAAAGAACAGTAGATTCTTGGTTTTCCTATAAGCAGATTCCAGAAAAAAAGCAAAAGTTACTCCGGGAATTGATGGAGAAAGAGCAACAACCGAAGCAGGTTGAGATTAGTATGGATTTTACGCCGGAACAACTGGAAATGATCCGTCAGGCTGCGGCGTTGAGGGGGGAAACTCCCGGAGAATGGTGTGAGCGGGCGATTAAGGCCTTAACTGCTGTGTCCGTAGCCTTGAATGATTATCACCGGGTAGGTGGGAAGGGAGGATAAAAAAAGCCGTACTTGGTGAGAGGTACGGTAGGAGAATGTAACGTGAAAGGTATAATTTTTTTGTTTTTATATCGCAAAATGGTATCTCAATTTCGTTTTGCGCTTGTCTCTCCTTTTGTTTGTTGGTAGTCAGTTGATGTGATTACCATACTTTGCCAGAATTGCGGAGGTGCCATAGAGGTCAATCCTGACACTTCCCCTAAAAAGAAAGGTGAATGCCCTCACTGTAAAAAGTTGATATTCAAGCGAACTGGAAACGTAGTAGAGTGGTCCACCAAAAAAAAGAAACTAACAGGAGGGCAGAAATTATGGTATACCATAGCAGCTTGTGCGTGCTTCTGCGTGATTTTTTTCGGAATGATTGGCGTTCCTGCTGGCTCTAAGTCACGAGAGATAGATTCTTACTATCCAGAAGAAGATTCTCGATCAAAATGGATTAGAGGAGACATTGTTACCATTGTTAATAGCCCTGTTTTTGGGGAAGAGAAAAAATATTTAGTGGATTCAGGCGTTTTGGCTGATGAAGGAAAGGCCGAGGACTTTCTTCATTTTGCAGAAAGAATGAAGATTAGGGAACATGTGCATGTTTTTAGGGTAGGAGATAAAGCTAGAGTAATAGATGTTTATCCTTTTAGTTTGAGGTTATTACCATTTAATGACACCAAGAAGAGTTTTTGGGTTTACGATTCAGACCGACTAAAAAGAGTTGAAAAATAGGCAGGTTGAGATCAGCATGAAGTTCACTACGGAGCAACTGGAAATGATTCGTCAGGCTGCGGCGTTGAGAGGGAGACTCCGGGAGAATGGTGTGAGCGGGCGATTAAAGCATTAACCGCCGTGTCCACAGCAATGAATGATTATCACCGAAAGGGAGGGGAGAAATAAAGTTTCCCCTTAATTGTTGGGTGTGAAAGGGAGAAAAAGGGGCGTGCTCGTCTCTTCCTTGTTTTTTCTGTTGTGCGTATCCATGATTGATTTCAGAAATACGCCAATAATCTCCGTGCGTGATTTGTCCGTAACGTTGGCTCAAATAGTTGCTTTTCAGAGTCTTCTGGAGATAAAGTGACTCACACGGAAATAAATTCTGGTGTTTTAGGCGGTAGTGTCGTATGTACAATGTGTTTACAGTTAGGGCATGGAATGAGATGTAAAGTAACGGATTTGTAAAAAGGATAATTAGAATATTTTTCTTCATTTTTGACAAATAAATTTTATTCTAACCGTAAATGTCTAACCCATCATTCATCTACAAATATCTTACTCCTGAAGCTGCTCTTGCTGTTCTAGGGTCTCAAAATCTTCGTTTTTCGAAGTACACATCGTTTAACGATTGCTTTGAATGTTGGTTTACTATTTTGCCTCCATCAGAGATAGAATTACGTAATTATGTGAGTGAAAAATTAGATAATATTTATAACCTAAAAAAATTCTACATAGATTACCTTTTATCATTAAAAAATGGTGAAAGAATGTTTAGACAACAAGCTGAATTATATAGAAATAAAGGAGACAATAAAAAAGCGAATAGTTTTGAGATGGGAATAGAAGTCCAATTCAGAAGTCAACTTACATTATATGACTACGATGTAGAAAATTTAACGGATGAAATATTTTTTGAATTTTTCAAAAATAATGAGAAAACATTTTATTGTGAATTATTGAATATATTGCAACTAAAATCATCTGAATGGAATTACATTTTTTCCGATTCTATAAAAAATATAAAAACATATATAGGATGCTTTTCAGAAAACAAAGATCATCATTTAATGGTTGGTCATTACACAAATGGAGGAAAAGGACTTATTTTAGAATTTGATTTTCATAAACTATTTTCCGAATTTGATGTATATAGAAAAATACAATATTGTGATACTCCAGAAGCTTATAAATGTATAGATATAATAAAAAACAATGGATTGCCTATAGATTTTATTAAAGATAAAATTATTTTAAAAAAACAAAAAGATTGGAAATACGAAAATGAATGGAGAGTAGTCTATGAAACAAATTCATCAAGTGGTGAATTTGTAGACGTTAAAATTCCGCAAGATTCAATAAAGTCTGTATTATTAGGTCCTTATTCGAGCTTAGGATTTGCTAGAACTGTATTTTTACTGACTAAACAATTTTATCCTACAGCAAAAGTAAAATTATTGATAAGGTCACATAAAAAATATGATTTTATTGAAACAGCTGAAATTGCGGATTTGCACCATTTGGAAGTAATGAAAACTGGGATTTTCTCAAAGTGACATGCGATAGGTAATTTTGCAATGACTGATTAGGAAAGAGCCGAGTGATGAGGAACCTGTGGTTAGTCAAGTATGTAGATCCCGAAAAAAGAAAAGGCAACCAGGAAAACTTTTGAATATAAGGAGAAGGTGGACAAGGGGATCTTGGTTTATGAAATTGAGGTTGAAGAATACGATGTGGAAGAAAGTAGAAAGTCAGATATACCCGCCAGCTTGGGGGAGAAAGTGGTAAGAATTTATGACCACTCTGGAAGGATTATTCCCGGAGAGGTGAAGGTGATCAGGACGGTAAGGGAGGAACGCCGGGGCGCGGAAGTTGTTTTAGTAGGTTTTAAGCGGCCTCTTGCTACAGGGGAAAAGATAAAAGCTCAAGGTGAAAAGGGTAGAAGGGGATGAGAATGATGGAGAAAATCTGGCTGTTTATCAGGGTCGTAAAATAATGATGGGCGTGGCTGGAAGTATACTTTTTTCCCGCTCTGCGTAAATAGTTCTTGCATTTTGGTCTCCGGTAGTATTTACTCCCTTGCGCAGTCCCTGCAAACCTAAAAGTCGCGTTCGTCTAGCGGTCTAGGACTCCCGCCTTTCACGCGGGCAACACGGGTTCGAGTCCCGTACGCGATGCCACTTTCTTTATTTCTTCCGGCATCATGAGCAGTTCATGATGCCTTTTTTGTGTCTTTGCGTCGCGATCAATAAAAAACCCATGGTGGAAACCATGGGTTAAGTATGTTTTTATGAGCTAGCAATATTATATTTTGGCAGCAGCCGGACAGAGAGTAAGAATTTTGTTTTTATTTGATTCAATGGTTGAAGCTGTTTCTCTATGGATAAGGCCTAGAGAAATAAGCTTGTTAATATCTCGTTGAAGGCATTTTTGCGTTTTACCTCGATAATAGAGAAAGAGTGCTGGAGGTAGAGTGTCCAGAGTAATTTTTTGTGGAGAAGTCCAGGTGTTGATATATAAAGCCAAAGCCCGTTGTCTTTTGTTTGCGGATGTGTGAGGTTGTGAATCAAAAATTTCATAAGTGAATTGATTCCACATGATATCATATTGAGAGTTTTGAATTAGTAAAATCTGCTCACGTATGCCGTCAAGATAGCCTCTGAGCGCATAAGATAGAAATGGTTGCAGAGGGTAATGATTTTGGTGATCTTTACTGAGTCGGTTGAGTTGCTCGTAATATGCCTCTCTTGTTTTATTGTAGTGGTCACTAAGGAGGTGCGCAGATGGTGCAGGTATTCCAGCTTTTAGCATAAAATAAAGCTCTACGAGCCGCGCAGTACGTCCATTACCGTCTCCAAATGGGTGTATCCATGCAAGATAAATGTGAGCTACAACAGCCTGAATGATGCCAAAAGGAATATTATAGTCTTTATGAGTGGCTTGAAATTCTGAAGAATTAAGCCAGTCTACTAATCTATTTAGAAGAGCAGGGCATTCGCGTGCTGGAGCCCCGCGATAAACACGACCGACAATGACGGAGTGTGTGCGAATAGTTCCCGGAATAACGTCTTCCTTTTCCGGTAAATCTTTGAGAACGATGGAATTAAATTCAAGTATCTTTTCTGTAGTAAGAGGCGGGAGTTCTTTATGAGTTTCTAGCTCCATTAAAATTCCGTTGCAGGCTTCAAGAATATTTTTTACTTCTTGCTCTAAATAATTCTGCGACTCTGGAGCATGTCGCTTTTTTTCAATGATGTCTTCAATTAATTGTTCATCTAGGGTGTTTCCTTCGATAGCAGTAGTTGCTTTAATGCCTTTGGTGAGATAGATGAGGTTTAGTTCTTTTCTAAGGGAGGGTAGGAGGGGGGTATTGCGCAAATGATCGGTTTTAGATGCGGCTTCTCCAAAGTGAAAAGCCAAGCCATCTATAATATTTGGCGGAAGGGAGAAGGTGAGCCATGGATGAGTTTTTTTGTATTCCATACGGGGCATTCTGTATAGTATTTGTTGGTGTAGTCAATAGAAAAGTCATGCATAAACATAATATTTTTATTATTAATGTTATATTGTGTAATAAATGCCACTTTTTTTTCTAAAATGTCCTCATAATTTTTCTAAAATGTCCATTTATCCGTGCATTTTTCATAGATAATCCCTATCTATTTTCAGCCAGGCTTTGTCCTTGTCTGCTCCTAGGACGTTTTCACACTTTCATTTTGGATTTGGGAGGCGTCGTTCCTGTCCGGAAACGGCGCGCTTTTGTGCGGATTGAAAGGGGGCGTGGGGTTTTGAAGAGTGCTTCGCAAGGCGGAACATGCCGGAGCGGGGGCAGATAACGGCGCGTTTTTGAAACGTGGTCAAGGATGACGGCGCAGGGAATAAGCGGTTGATGATAAGGTGAATATGTATCTTATAGCGTACTTGCGTACTTATTACCGGATAATAACGGATAGAAGAATGATATATAAAAAGATTCCGAAAAGAAAACACGGGTCAAGGGCGCAAACGGCACGCAGGGCAAGGCCGGCATGGGGAAGGCAGGGCCGCCATGCGGGCGTATGATGGCAGGCGCCGGGAGGGGGGGCGGCAAGGAATCTTTTAATTGAGGGGCCCTGATCGCGGAGTTCGGCGGACACAGGGAAAAGCGGGAGTGTTCATGAAGGGATTTTTTTAGCGCACCATGAAGGGGGATGGCCGTGTTTTTGTTCGCGTGGGACTGCGGTTTTTTCGCAAAAGCGGACGGGTGGCGGCGTTTTTTTCGTCTTCCGGGCGGCGGACGGGGGAAAGCGGCTGATTTGGAGGGCATTTTTTCGTTTTTGAAAATTTCGCTTAATAGTAGAGAGAGCGAACGCCCGCCGTCGTGAATAGGTGCACGGCGGAGAAGAGTAGCGCGGCGCGGGAGGCTTCCCCCGGTGAATGAGACGAGCATTTGCCGGGTCGCTGGGGCTCCGGGAGCATGCAGGCTCCAGCTGGGGCTTGTCCGGCTTTCCGGGCGTTCGCTTTCTCATGTATTCGTGATATGGGACAGAAAAGAGACAGAGTAAACGGCGCGCTGAAGAAGGCTTTCGCGGAGAAACACGGGAAGTCTTTGCGTTGGGCGCAGATAGAAGCGGCCAAGGATTCCCCGGCATGGAGGGCTTTTCTGGCGGCGCAGTTTCCGCCGTCCTCCGCGGAAGCGGCCGGAGGCGGCGGCGAGGGCGCGCCCATGGGCGGAGCGTCCGATTTGGCGCGGGCCGGGGAGGCGAAGGAAAGCGCATGGCAGATTTTGAAGAGGATGGAAGAGCAACTGGAAACGGCCGCCCGGTCCGGTGACGTGGGGCTGATTGCGTCGTTCACCCGTGCCGTGCGCGAAGCGCGCGCGAATTGGGAGCGGGCCGGCCTGCATGAGCAGAGGCTTCAGGAGGCGGCCGGAAGTCTGGTGCCGGTTCACGTGTTTCACGAGATGCGGACGCGGGGCGTTGCGCCGCTGGCGGAGCTGATGGCGCAGCAGAGGGATTTTATTGGTTCCCGGCTGGAGGCGGCCGGGCGGCCGCGTTTTTATGAAGCCTGGGACGAATGGGCGCGGGAGTGGAACAGGAAGATTGATGATCTGAACGCGGAAATAAACGGATTGTTGAATCATGTTTAGCAAGTTGAAGATTCATGAACGGCCGGGCGTGGTGGAGTGGGCGGAAAGATGCCTGGTCCTGCCGCGGGAGACTTCACCGAACGCGCCGGGGCGGTTTTCCACGGCGCGCATGCCGTATATGAGGGAACCGCTGGAAAGCATCAGGGAAGAGGGGTTGCAGCATATTTACTGGTGCTTCGGCACGCAGTCCGGCAAGACGGTTTCGCTGTTGATTGCGGCGGCGTATTTCATTGACAATGACCCCGCGCCCATGTTGTGGGCGTTGCCTACGGAAATTCTTGCCAGGTCGTTTTCACGGGCGCGGCTCCAGCCGCTTATATCCAAGAATGATGTGCTGGCGCGGCATAAGCGGCGTGACCCTGACGCCTTCACGGCGGCGGAAATGCGCCTGGATTCCATGGAGCTTTACATGGTGGGCGTATCGGAGCCGGGCAATTTGTCCAGCAGGCCCATTATGCGCTGCGTGATGGACGAGGAAGCGAAGTATAAGCATGAGAATAAGGAAGAAGCGCACCCGGTGGACCTGATTGAAGAGCGCGCGAAGGGATTTCACCGGTATCAGATTCTGCATGCGTCCACGCCTTCTTCTGAAGATTCTTATTTCTGGCAGAATTTTATTACCACGGACATGCGGAAGTTTTATGTGCCGTGTCCGCGCTGCGGGGAAATGATGCCCCTGGAGTTTAGCCGGAATACGGTGCAATGGGAAAGGCGGGAGGATCTGGAAGGGGATGCGCTGGCGGATTGGGTGCAGGATCATACGTTTTACGTGTGCCCGCATTGCGAGGGCCGGGTGGAGGATTGGGAGAAGATTGGGATGATGGAAAAGGGGGAGTGGCGGCCGACGAATCCGAACGCCTCCCGCGCGCGGCGGGGATATCACCTGAATTCCCTTTATTCCCCGTTTGTGACGTGGGGGCAGATGGCGCGGAAGTTCATTGTGGCTCAAAATGACCTGTTCCGGCAGGTGGCCCTGCACAATTTCCGGAACGGCTGGGAGGCGTTGCCGTTTACGCAGTATGAAATCAAGGTGGGGGATGACAGCGTGCGGGGGCTGCGCGGTGTGTGCCGGCGCGGAGAGTTGCCGCGGCATTATTATTATCTGGTCGTGGCCTATGACCCCGGCCAGAATCAAACTCATTGGGTAGCGCAGGCGATAGGGCGCGGCGGGGAAACATGGGTGGTTGACTGGGGGACCCTGCTGGGCATCAGCACGACGGACGCGACGCCGGGCATCGGAGCCCATTTTGAAAGCCTGGAGTGGGGCGGGGTGCGTCCTGATTTTGGGCTGATTGATTCCGGGGATTGGGCGCAGAAGGTTTATGACGAGTGTTATAAGTATTACGGCAAGCTATGGCCTACGAAGGGGAGCGGCGCGAATTTCGGGAGCTGGAATGTTAGTGAAGTGAAGTCGCATCCGGGGCTGGAGCTTTATTTGTACGTGGACCGCACCGCCAAAATGGAGCTTTACGCGGGGCGCATCCAGAAAGGGGCGGCTCCGGCCCTGCATTTGCCGGAAGATGCGGATCAGGATTTGCTGGCCGGCTTGTCCGGGCAACAGCTTGAGAAGCCAAGGGGCGGCGGGCTGGCGCAATGGCGGAAGCTGCCGAATGACCATTATGGAGACTGCGTAAAAATCGGGCAGGTGTCCTGGTGGGTACGGCGCGGGGATTTTTACGCGGAAGAAATGAACGCGATTGAAGAAAGGAAGCAGAATGGGGGAGTGCCGGAAGAATGACGTGCTGGAGAAGCTGAAGGCGGCTTTGGAAGCAGGGCTGTATAAGGCGCGGTTGCTGAAAAAGCATGGGCTGCCTCCGGATACGCCGGCGCGGTTGTTGGAGGGGGAATGGCTGCACCCTGAATGCGCGGGGCTGAATGCGGCGTGGAAAGATTTTTGGGACAAGCGGAAGGCGTTTTTCTGGACGTTGAAACAGTACCACGCGGAACGGGGCCGGGAGGTTCCGGAATTGGTGAAGGTTCTTTTTGATGCGTTCGTAGAACGGTTGTCGCTGGCGTTTGATGAAGAGGCGTTGAGGGCGGCTTTTCAGGATGTGCTGGAACAGGTGGAGCAGTCTGTTACGGATGATGTGCAAATGGAGTTTGATTTTTAGTGCGGGTTCTCCCGGCGGTGTGGTATAGTCCGGGCCGTTGACGGCAGGGAAGGGCCCTGCCGTAACGCTTAACCCCTAAATAGAAAGGTTTATATGCTCTATGTAAACCCCCTGTTGCTTGAGTGGCTTGGGCAGGTGCTTGTGCTCCTGATTGGCTAGTCAAGCCCTCCCTCCCGAGTGCAAGCGGGAGGGAGGAAAAAGGGGTTGACGTTTTTCTTATATATGCTATAGGAGAATCAGCAGGGATTATAGAGCATCCCGCCTTTCTAAATAAACCCCGCGCCGTTGCACCGGTGCGGGGCTTTTTTGTGGAAGATTTTTCAGGAGATTTCTCTTCAGGCGGTCCAGCTTGATGCGGATGGTGTTCAATTGGGGAAGAAAGAGCGTTATTCTCCGTTTCCCTTAAGCTTTTTTTAAGAAAGCTTCGTGTTCATCCGAAATGACTTCAAAAGTATCGCTCGTTGGTTTGACCCTGCTGACATTTATTTGATCATCGTAAGTAAGGCCATTTTTATAAGTGATATTTGAACCATTTTTTTCTCCTAAGGTAAGAGCGTTAATGATAGATTGTGTCGCTCCTTCAGAATGGGGGCAGTGCATCCCCAACATGACGCTTTTTATATACTCATTGAATCCTCTCACAAATATTAAATTATTTTCTACTTCTGTAGGAAATAAAGTTGGGATAATAATACGTTGTTCCTGTTCATATTCCCAGGATTTATCTTTAGTAATAAATAGTTTGCTTATGTGATATTCTGCTCTCTCATTCTCATTTATATCAACGCTGAACAGTATGCCGTCAAAATTTTCTCTTTTTTCGGAATAACGAACATTCCATAAAACAGGATAGTTGATTGTTTTTTTAGTTCTTATGTCTTCGATATATGAAGTAAAGCAAGAACCTTCATGTTCTAACTTCAATTGATTATATTTGTAAGGATGTTTTTTTTGAGGATCTAATATTGGATCATAACTTTCTTGTTCCGGGAGAGAGGGAAATCTGAAATGCACGCAGCATCCTTTATGGTTATCAGCATAGTGTGCCCACATGGTGGGTGATTTATAGGTTTTGGTAAAGCTCAGGAAGCCGTATTCCTTGCGCAAGTGAGTGCTATCGAAAGAGGTATATCCGTCTGGCAATTTTGTTGGCGGGGCTGACATGAATTCGAATGGATCATTGCATTCTTCCGGGAAAAGGACTTTGAGGCGCCCCTTTTCCAATGTTTTAATCATGTTCTCATAGGACATGAAGATGTAGGCATCAATGTATTCTATATTCTCTTCCGTCATGGGAATATATGGAAAGATATGTGAGAAAGGAAGTCAATGACATTCGGGCGTTGTGGCGGATGATAGCGGGTTTTGAAAAAGCTCCTGAAGGGTATGAATCCCATTGTACAGGCTTATGTGGAAAATTATGATTTGCCGGATTTGCAGGGAATGCTGCGGGAAAAGCTGGCGATACTGGAAGGGCGCAAGGAAATAACCGGGGCCTCCACAGGCGGCGGAACGTCCTACACCGCGCAGGAGACCATGAATTTAAAGGACCATATAGCCTGCTTGCAGGAGGCAATCACGGTCAAGAAGATGGAGGAAGGGGATTTTTCCGGCCTGGCCGCCGCGGATGACGGCGTGCGGGAAGTGCGGTTTGACCATACCATAACACGTTTTTGACCATGGGCAGGAACAGAAGGAACGTGTATGCCGGGGTGCGCCGCGGTCATGGCGCGCGGGTGAAGATGAGCCGGGAACCGGAAACGGCGCGGAGGGAGATGTGGGGAGGGTATGCGGCCGCGTTGCAGTTCGGAGGCTCCAGCGTGTTATACTGGCCTACGCTGGACAGCCGGTTTGAAGTGGATTCCTGGACGCTGGACCGGGTTTGGCGGAATGCGCGGAATCTGGAAGCGAATTCCGGGCTTGCCGGGAAGGCCGTGGCGGATGTGGTGGAGTTGCTGGGCTGGCTGGTGCCCCATGCCTGCACGGCGGATGAAGACTGGAACCATGAGGCGGACCAGATTTTTATGAATCGGGCCGTGAATCCGGAATTGTTTGACGCCCGCGGAGAGCTGAATTTTTTTACGGCGCAGATATGGAGCGAGCGGCAGCGCGTGATTGACGGCGACATGCTGACGGTGCTGACCAGCGGGCCGGATGAAGGCGGGGCGTTCGCGTTTTACGAGGCTCCGCAAGTGCAATCTCCGGCTGATGGGGGGAAGGCGTGGAATTGCGGCGTGATGCGGGATAAAAACGGGAGGACGGCGGCCTATGGGCTGCGGCATCCGGACAAGGGGGAGGTGACGGTGATTCCGGCCCGTGATGCTATTTTGTACCGGCATAATATGGGCGGAGGGAAGCCGCGCGGCCTGTCCGATTTGCACCGCGCTATCCGGAATTTGCATGATGAGGCGGATATTGTGGGGTATGTCAAGCAGTCTGCCAAGCTGGCCGCCTCCGTTGGGCTGGTGGAAACGGGGGACGCGGAGAAACGGCCGGGCATGGGGACCGTGGGCAAGGTGTCCGTGGGGCCGGACGGGCGCAGGGTGGAGCAGGTGTTGGGGGGGCCTACTGTCCACCAGCTTCCGCCCGGCCGGGATTTGAAGGTGCTGACGGATAACAGGCCGTCTCCTAATGTGATGGCGTTGCTGAAGCATTTGATGGATGAGGTGGCTTATGGCATCGGGCTTTCTCCGGCGTTGCTGTGGGAGCCTGACAAGCTGGGAAGCGGCGGCATCCGTTTTGTGATGCAGAAGCTGAAGCGTTGGCTGAAAATCAGGCATGCCTACAGGCAAATGTGGTGCGTGCGGGTGTGGCGTTTCATGCTGGCGCGGGAAATGGCCCTGGGACGGCTGCGCTTGTGCAGGGATCCGCATTGGGTGCGGTGCCTGTGGACGCCCATGAGCGACATGACTATTGACCTGGGCCGGGAAGGGAATCTGATGATTAACCTGGTGGATTCCGCTCTGGCGGATCAGGATGGCTGGTGCCTGGCCAATTACGGATGCACGTTTGAGGAAATCGTGAAGAATAAGATACGGAATTTGAAGATGGCCAAGGAGGCGTGCGCCCGGAACGGACTGACCCTGCAAGAGGTGATTCCGGGAGCGAACCGCGGCGGGGTAGCCGCGGCGGCGGAGAAACCGGAAGATGAAGAGCCGGGAACGGGCGGGGGGCCGGAAGAAGATGGTTTGCATCCCCATGAATAGCATTTTGAAAAAGCTCCTGAAGGGTACAGAACAGTAATAAGTGATGAATAAGATTGTTTTTGCGCAGATGGCGGCACGTCTGGAAGGCGGTGCCGGTGAACAGAAAAAAACGGGCATGCTTGCCTTTTCCCGCATCATGGAGGCGGAAGAGAAGGTAGGGGTGGCTACCATTTCCGGTTATATCGGTTACGGCAATGCCACGGTTGACGAATTTACGAAGCACCTTGAAGAGTTGAAGGCGGAGGGGTGCACGAAGTTTGAAGTCATCCTGAATTCCATGGGCGGCAATTTGTTTGAGGCGTCCGGGATTTACGACATTATCAAGGGGTGCGGGATGGAGGTGACGGCCAAAATTTACGGGGTGGCCGCTTCCGCCGCGACGCTGATTGCCTGTGCGGCGGGCCGTGTGCTGATTTCGGAAAATTCCCGTTATATGGTCCACCGGGCGCGCGGGTGCGCGATGGGGACGGTGGAAGAGATTGAGGCTTACGCGGCGGATCTGAAGGACGCGGAAGGGCAAGTGACAGGCATTTACGCGGAGCGTACCGGAAAGAGCCCGGAAGACGTGCTGGCCGTGCTGAACGCGGAGACGTGGATGAACGCGGAAACGGCCGTGAAGGAAGGCTGGTGTGACGAGGTTATTTCTCCGTCCGCTGCGGATTCCGGCCAAAAGGAAACGGCCGCGCCGGGGAAAGAAGAGGACGGCGGCGGGGAAGAGGAAGATCCTGACGAAGAAGAGAAGGGAGGGCCGCCGCAGAATTACACGGTATTGCGCCGCATGATGGCCGCCGTGGGGCTTGCCGGGAAAAACAGCGTGGAGGAACTGGAACGGGAAGTTTCCCGGCTGGTGGCCGAAAACGAAAGGCTGGCGGCGGAAAATGACGGGTTCCGGGGCATGCAGGGGCAGCAGGCGCGCGTGATGGAGGCGCACGAGCGGGAATTTGAGCAGCGCGTGAAGGAGGCCGTTGTGCGGGAAATGGCGGCTATAGGGGTTGCTCCGGTAGGGCTGCCGCCCGCGGAGGGAGCCACGGAAGAGCCCGGAAAGAAAGAATCTGCCATGACGAACGAAAAGCTGCGGGAGATGGCCGCGCAGGATGCGCTGGAATGGATTATGGGGCATCCGCAGGAGGCCGCGCGGCTGGCGGAGCAGCCGGGGAAATAGCATCTTGGCCGCCATAGATAGATTTTTACTAACAGAACCTAAACATAAATAAAATATGAACAAGAAAACATTGATGAACATTCCGCGGAATGCCGTGATGGAAGGAAATGATGTCGCCGCTCTGAACTGGACCATTGTTTCACAGGCGGCTATTGCTACCCTAGAGGAAGAATTGGCTTCAATCAGCCGGTTTTCTCTGGACGTGTCCGGCGAGTTCAAGACGGACGGCGATTCCGTCAAGGTGGAAGTGATTGACGGAGCCGGGGAGGCGTTGAAAAATACGGAAGACTGGAATCAAAGCGAGCTGAAAACCAGCTCCGTTTCCGTGACGCTGAACCGTTATTCCCGGCCGGCCGGTTTGTCCTATAAGGAGAGGAAAAGCGGGGTGCAGCTTGCGAATAAGGTGCAAACGCTTGTGCGGACGGTCGCCAAGGCGTTTTGGAAGGACCTGATGGCCGCCATAGCCGATTCCGGGGCGGAAGTGGTGAATATTGGCCCGCGGGCCGGGTTCAAACCGGAAATGATGGCGGATGTGATTTGGCCGTCCATGGCTAATGGCGCGGATGCCGTTTATTTGGACCGCATGTATTATTCCAGGCTGATTCCTACGAATGCGCTTGCTCTTAACCTTGCGGACGGGGCTTATTCCATTCCGGGGGGAATTCACTACGTGGAAGGGGTGAACGTGCTTGCCGGAAATGCCGGGGTTGGTTTTGCGACGCGGCCGGACGCGCTGGCCGTTGCCGTCCGTCTTCCGAACATTGACCCGAAGCTGAATTTGGAAACGCAGGTGGTAGAATCTCCTAAGCTGGGGATTTCCCTGCTGCTGAAGTGCTGGCCTGACCAGGGAACGGAAACGGTTTACATTTCCGCGGAGCTTTTGGCCGGCGTGGCAGTGGGCAACAAGAACCATTTGCGACAGCTTTCCGGCGCAGCTTCGGAGACGGAGGCGGAAGGTGGAAGCGTTGAGGACGGCGGCGGGGAAGAAACAGGGCCGACTGAAGAGGAAGGGGCCTGACGGGTTTTTGGCGGAATCATGGGATAAAAGAGAGCAAAGGACCGGCGCGCGGGGTGTCAATTCCGTGCGCCGGTTTTTATTGAACGGATATGAGTTTAGCAGGGGAAATAAAAAAATTGCTGGACCTTGGGGATCATGAGCAGGAAGAAGCCTGGGGGGAGCGCGTGACGGTGGACGGTCAGGAATGCCGGGGCGTTTTTGCGCCGCTGGAAGGCTGGTATGAGGTGGAGCTTGGCGGCCGGGTGTGCAAGGTGCAAACGTCCCTGCGCGTGCGTCGGAAGGCGTTGAAGGGCGTTCCCGCGGCCGGGCGGAAGGTGGTGGCGGTCCGAAGCGGTAGGGCCTTCCGCATTGCGCGGGTGCGGGACTGGTCCGGAGACGTGGCCCTGGTGCTGGAGTTGTCCGAAGTATAGCCGGAAGGGGGGCGAATGGCGCAAGTCAGGTATAAAGTGGATATTTCCCGCGTGCTGAAAAGGCTGGCGGAGGTGAAGAAGGTGGGGGCTGACGGCATCAGGGAATTGACCCTTGAATATGCCAAGAGGGCCGCAAGCAAGGCCATACGCACCACGCCGCCAAACAGCCTGAAGAATGGCGGAAACGGAAAAAGAGCGTTGGAGGAACATATTGCGCGGGATATTGGCGGGGATCCGTTGGAAACGGATGTGAGGCTGAAGCGCGGTGAGGATGGAAGGCCGGTGCCCTATGCTTACCCCCGGAAGAAGCGCGGCGGGGTGTTGCTGGGGGTGCGCGGGAAAAAGTTTAAGGGCATGGCCACCGTTTCCGCGGATGCGTTTTTGCGGAGCCATACCCTGCTGAAAATGGGCCGGAAAAGCAGCGTGCGCGTGCTGAAGGGCGGCGGCCTGATGTCTCCGGGAGTGGCGCAGGCGGGAGACGTGCGAAGGGCTTTGGCGGAGCGGCGGCGGCACGTGGGGAGGATGGCGGCCGGGTGGCTGCGGGGCGCGCAGGTGGCCGGGCTGAAGAAGGTGCCCGCGTGGATCGCGCGGCACGCCTCCCATTATGACGGCGCGGCTTCTTTGACGGTTCAGGGCGGCCGGGTGCGGTTTGAGATGGAGAATTGCCCGGAATATCCTGACCGGGGGCAGCTTTCCCGCGTGGCGGCGTATGCGCTGAATTCTGCGGGCCGGGATATGCGGAAGGTAATCAAGGGGTATGTGGCCAAGTTGAAAAAGGAACTTAATTCATGATGACACAGGCAGATTGTTTGATTAAGGCGGTGATTGCGTGCCTGGAGGCGCGTTTTCAGGAAGACAGGGGGAACACGGAACGGGGGATTCCGGACGGGTTCCCGGTGCCGTTGAAGATGGCGGTGGACGAAGACCGGGAAGGGAAGGAATATGCGTTGTTCCAGGCGGCGGAAATGGAGGAAATTGTGGCCGGGTACTGTACGTATCACGCCGGAATATCCGTGGAGCTGCATTTGGACGCCAATGACCGGACGGCGGATGAAATACGGATGTTGCAGGCGTGGATGGAAGAGCGGCTGAAGGAAGTGGACCGCGCCGGGCTGAATGCCGTGGAGAGCCCGCGGCCCTATCGGAATTTCCTGGTCATCGGCAAGGTGAGGCTGGGGCCCGCGCAGGATGCGGCGGCGGAGGAAGGCGCGTTTGCGGTGACGTGGAAAATGACGGTGCCCGTGCAGTTTTGAAAAAGCTCCTGAAGGGTAGATAGATGAATTTTAACACGAAAGGAATTTGATTATGCCTGCACATATTGGAGATGTCCCGAAGCACGGGATTGACGAACCGGAAAAAGGAATTTTTGTTGAGTCGATCGATTTTGACGGTCAACAGGAAATTTATGAACAAAAGGATAACAAGGGGAAAAAGTGCGGAGTGCTTATCATTGATGAAGAGCTTTCCTTTTCCATGTCCGGCGCAATCCTTACCACGGGGGCGGCGTCGTTGAAAATGGGAGCGTCTTTGACCCTTGCCAATGAAATTCCGGATATTTGGAATGAAACTCCTTCCGCCACTACCGTTTTCCTGAAGGGCGTCAAGCACAACCTGAAGAATACGGACGCGCAGAAGATGGACGTGAGCGGAACTGTTTACGGGTTCGGGGCCTCCGCCGTCTCCTGAAGCCTGAATAAAAAAGTCAGATAGTAAGATTTAATGAATGCCGCAGACAATAAAAAGCTGGAAAGTGATGTGGTTGTTTTCACGGAAAACGCATCCAGATACGAAACGGAAAACACCATGCTTGCCGCGTTGCTGCTGACGCTGGGGGTAAGCATGAAATGCACGTCCGGAAGCGTGCTGATAGGCAGCGGCGCGCGCCTTTCCGCGCCGGGCGGGGTAATTACCTGGCAATTTGAGCCGAAAAGCGAAGACGGAAGGTTTAGGACGGAGGAAGTAATCAAGCTTTTCGGGGATAAGAATTGGCTGACTGACCCGGAAAATGAAAGCCCGCTGGCTTACGTGGCGTGCGCGTTCCACAATTACAAGCGGTTATTGGATTTTGTGAAAAGCCAGGTGCCGCTTGCCGTCATCCGCAAGGGGAAAAGGAAGGCCCTGGTGCGGTTGGATGCGGATCCGTATTGGCAGGGCGTGGCGGAGGGTTTTCTTGGCGGCCGGCCTTTAATCTAACTTAATTGACAACCAAAAAAGCAAGAAAGATGGAACTACAGGAACAGGAAAGGCGCGCCCTGACGGAAGCGGCGTTGATCGGGGGAAATGAATTCCGCTGGAAGAACTACCGGCTGAGGTGCATGACCCTGGGAAGCATGTTGCAGTTGCAGCGCATCGGGAATCCTTACAGCCGCTTGGGGGAAATTAACCTGGGCCCGGATGAAAACGGGCGGCATCCGTCCATGTGGGAAGCCCTGGGCGTAACCGACCAGGCGCAAATTGTCTATTATCTGGCGGAATTCCTGTGGGTTCACATGGGGGACCGGGAGGAAGTCAGGGAAGGGGTTTTTGCGCCGGAGGAAGAACGGCGCGTTCTGGTGGAAGCGGCTGCCATGAACATTCCCGGCCGGGATTTGGTGGAACTGGAATGCGCCGTGCTGGGGGATGTAGAAGTGATTCAGGCGGGGATGGTGATTCCGGAGGCGGAAGGGGAGGATGAAGAGGACCCTTTAGGGCGTGGCCGTCCTGGGGCGCGGCCATGCTGATGACGGTGGCGCGTGTGACGGGCTGGCCGGAACGGGAAATTCTGTGGGAAATTCCGCTGGCGCGGCTGGTGCAGTACGTGCATGCGGTCTGGAGCTATGACGCGACGCCGTGCCGGTGGAGCTGCTACACGGAACCCTCCGGGCATGTGGGGGACGTGCTGGAGCAGGCCCGGGAAGCGTGGAGAGAACAGATAGAGCAACTGGAATAGTCCGGTTGCTCTACTTTTTGGCAGGGGTGGAGGTGCCGTGGAAAAGCAGGTAGAGCAGTACGAGGACAAAGGCAATAATCCACGGAGTGCCATGGTACAGGATGGCAAGCGATACCCCCGCAAGAAAGGCAACGGCAAGAATTCTTTTCAGGACGTAAAGAATGAAGTCCATAGGTTAAATTTAGAACATTTACAATAATAGTCAACGGAAAACGATTATGAGCGAAGGGGCAACTATTAAAATTGACGGGGACGCTTCCGGCTTTATTGCCGCAACGGAGGAAAGCAGGAAAGCGGCAAGCGGCATGTCCGAAGCCTTACAGGGGGCCGTGGGCGGAAGCACGGGGGAGGCCGTGAAGGGGCTGAAGGGCATGGATCAGGAGGGCCGGAAGGCGTGTAAACGGCTGAATGCCGGTCTTATCAATATGAGTGCCACCATTACGGGGGTAGGGGCCGCCATTAACGGCCTGCGTGCAGGCTGGGGCAAGTTTTCCGCCATGCTGGCGGGCGGGGATGACCTGGAGAGAGTAACCCGGCGCATGGAGGCATTCACGGGCGGCGCGTCAAGCGCGGCGGAAGCGGCGCGGGATGTGGTGGATTTTGCTGATACGCCGCCGTTCGGGCTGGCGGAAACGCAACGGGCGGCGCAGTTGCTTCTTGGGTGCGGCGTCAGGGCGAGCGAGTTAAAAAGCACATTGGAGTCGCTGGGCAATGTGGCTGCGGGCGGCGGAATGAGTTTGGAGCAAATAGGCATCCGTCTTTCCAAAGCTTTCCAAACGGGCCGCGTAACTATGGAAGTTTTGGAACCGCTAATGAATAGCGGTATTAACGTCATGGGCGTGCTGGGTCAGCGAACAGGAAAGACCAGGGCGGAATTGAATAAGATGATGACAACCGGAAAACTTGGTTTCCGGGATTTGATGGGGGCTTTAGTTTCCATGGGATCTGCCGGAGGACAGTTTGAGGGAGCCATGGAGAAAAATACGCAGGATATAGAGAGCAGAGTGGAGGCCCTGAAAGGCAAGGTTGGAGCGTTGAGCCGTATTTTTGCGGAACCGGTAACAAGCGGCATCAAGGATGCCATGGACTCCATAGGCGCGTCATGGGCCGGTCATGGGCCGGAGGTGGAGCGCGGCTTGAGGAAAACGGGCGAATTGCTGGGGGGGATTGTGAAAGCGGCCGCGCCTATCGTTTCCGCAGTAGGGGGCGGCCTGGCTTCAGTAGCCGCGGGAGGCGGCCGGGTTGAAAAGATGATCCGTAGCGGCATTCTGGCTTGGGGGGCGTGGAAGGCTGTAGGCATGGCGGCAAATTCTTCCGTGGGGCGTTCCATTCAGGCGGCGGCCGCGGCTTTCCGGGTGGATTACAACAATGAATTGCGCCTGGCCGGGGGAAATATGAAGAGGTTTGATTCAGCCGTTCGGGCGGTGGGGTTGACCGCGAAACGCACATGGGCGCGCATGGGGGCCGATTTGGCCGGATCCCTGAAGGGGCCGTCCATTATGGCGGCCATTGCGGCTATTTCCTATGCGGTATCGGAGATTTACAGGGCGAACAGGGAGGCAAGTGGTGTTGTCCCTAAAGACGTTCATGACAAAAAGAAGAATTTCAAACGGTCGAATGATGATTTTGATGAACGCTTGTGGAAGATGGCCGGGGAGGCATCCAGCAAGCTGGACGTGGGGCGCGTCATGGATGAATATGACGCTGAAATTAAACGCCTGAAGCGCGAAGAAGAAGACCTGCTGGCGGAAGATCCGCTGGGGAGAATGACGGTTGCGGTGCAGGATAGGCTGGTGCTGTTGCAACGTGAGCGGAAGGAGTTGCAGCAGGTGGCGGAAGCGAACGCGAAAGCGGCGGAGACGCGGGAACGGGCGGCGCAGCGCGGGCAGCAGACGGAAGAGGCACGGAAGAAGACGCTGGAGAAAATCAGGGAAATACAAGATGAATTGTTATCCCTGGATTATGACCGGGCGGAAGAAGAGAGGGAGAGGCGGCGCAGCGGAATGGGGCTGGAGGACCGGAAAAAAGACCTGCTGGGAGGATATGGGAGCATGGAGGGCCTCAAGAAGGCCATTGCGGAGCAGAAAGCCCTGCTGGATGGCGGGGACGCCGTGGACGGCATGTTGAATCTGGAGGGGGTGGAGTCCAGAATCAAGAGCCTGTATGAATTGCTTGGCAAGGTGGAAGAGGTGGATCGTGAAATAGTGGAGCGGAATAAGGAATGGGACAAGGCGGAAGCCAAACACCAGAAGCAGGCCGCCCTGCTGCGCGCGGAAATTCACGGGCAGAAGGATAAGCTGCGCGTGTTGCAGGAGCAGGCGCGCGTGCTGGAGCTGCAAAACCAATATGAGGCGGATGGCATGAGCAAGGCCCGCGCCGGCGCGGCGGCCCGTGAGATAGCCGCCCTGGAGCAGAACCGGAACCGGGCGCAGGCCGGGCGCGAATACCGCCGGCAAATGGTCCTGTTGAAAGCGCAGGCGGAAGGAAACAAGGCGGAAGAGCGGCGGCTGAAGATGGCGGAGCGCATGAAGGAAATTTATGACCAGCAGCGCGGCTTGGGGATAGACAGGAAGACGGCCATGAGGCGTGCCCGCGGCATGGCCGGGTTGGAGGATATGGTGGAGCGGCGGAAGGACCGGAAGGAAGGGAGCGGGCCCATAGCGGACAGTCTGGCGCAGGTGGGCGGCGGGGGCCGCTCCATGATGGGGAGCATGCCGCAACTTACGGAAGCGAGGAAGCAGACAAATTTGCTTCAGCAGATCGTGAAAAACACGGGCGCGGGGCGGAGGGAAACCCTGAAAACGGCGGCCAGGCTGGGATATTGAAATAGCCGCTAAATGATAGAGAGAGAATAATAAATATGGGAAGAAAAATTAACATTAAGAAGCGGGAAACGCATGAAAAGACGCTGGAAATAGAACGGGGGGATGAAGGGGAAGTAAGGGCTGTGGGGAGGATTGTTTACACGGACAATCAGGAGGGCTGGAATACCCGGTGCCCGTCAATAGGGTCCGCTTATCCTGATGATGCCGCTTTGAGGCTCAAAAAGATAAGCATGGAAGGAATGGAGGGGGATATGGTGAGGGTGACGCTCTATTACGAGTTGCCGCGGGAAACGTCTTTTGAATTCGGTGGAGGGGAGGAAGTGGAATATTCCATGGATTATTCCTGCTCTGAACAGCCGTTGCTGACGCATCCGGATTTTCAGGATATAGACGGAGAAGAAAAAGATGCGTTGATGGCTATGGCGTCCGGGGCTTCTCCTAAAGATACGTTTGGGAAAGAGGATAAGGTGATTGAGGATGTTGTGAAATCGGAGGCCGGAAAGAAGGCCATGGAAAAAATGCGTAAAGGGCAGGTTAGTTTTTTGTGTCCCGGCGGGGTGTTTTCCGTAACTTCTACCGTGCAGGCGTTGAGCCTGGCCGGGGTCGGGAAAAAAGGGGCTCCGGGCAGCGGCGCACCCGCAGTAAGCGGAAAATATAATTGGATCAAAGAGGGCGTGAGCGGCCGCAGGACGGGAACCGGGAATTGGCGTCAGACGGTTTCCTGGAGGTTGAGCGGTCCGGATGGCTGGGATTCTGATTTATATTGATTTATGATTAGCTGGCCGTTTTTTAATCAAGGGGAAGAGTTGAGCGCGTCTAAGTTGAGGCGTCTGGTTAAGGGGTGCCGGGAGCTGGAGCAGTTGGCCAAGTCTTGCCGCTTGCAGAACGGGGTTGGTTATACATTTAACCGAGGGCTGGGCGGCACGTCATTAACCATAAGGCCGACGGGGGGGAGGAACAAAGCAGGAGACGGAGAGCCGTTTACGCTGAAGAGGCTGGAAAGGGGGGATGAGGGATATAAGGCGTATTTCTGGCCCGGCATGGTTTTTGAAGTGCATCCGGGAGGCGTGCGGCGCATTAAGCCGGAACTTAACGGGGAGAAGATGGATCAGGCGGAGGAACCGCCTTTTTTGTCCGTGCAGGGAGGGGATAAGGTATTTTTGTATCTTGAGCGGAGCGCGGATAACCATGATTGCATTACGTATGCGGAAGTGACGGCGGAGGAAATAGGGCTGGCTCGCGCGGTTAGAATTTATCTTGGGGAATTCGAGGAAGAAACGGATGAAGCCGGAGAAAAGGTCTTGAAGTATCATGAGGCGTGGAGCGGCCATGTTCATTATGCTCAAAGTTCCCTGAATGAGGGTTGGAGGGTTGTGGTTGATACGGATGAAGAAGGCGCGCCGGATATGGCCTATGTAAAGAAGGGCGATATTTACATAGCCGGGCAACTGGCGCAGCGCGGCGGGGGCACCTGGGAGGTGGCACCGAAAGAAGAGGGGGAAATTTGGCTGGAAGTGAAATGCACCGGGGATGGCGTCATTAAAAGTGCGGAACTGAAAGAAACGAAAGGATCTTCCAAGCCGCTCCAGTATGTAGCGGAACCGGATGATGAAGAAGCCGAAGAGGAATTCACTTATTGCTTCCTTTTGGCGAAGGTGGAGAAGCTTGAAGAACCCTTGCCGAAGGATGGTAATTTGCCGTCTCTGGTATCGGTAAAACAGTATGCCCTGGGAGCGGTTTATTGCGGGGTTGCTCCTGATGAATTGGGGTTGAAAGCCGGGAAGGGGATAGAGATTGTGGATTCAGCGGAAGAGCGGGAAAAAGAAATTGCCGCTCTTATCGAGGATGCAAAGGAACCATCCAGCGGAGATTGTTCCCTGATTTATGAAGAAGAGGAAGGCGCGGGGGAGGGTGAAGAAGGCGGTGAAAAAGGGAACAAGGGAAAACCTTACAAATTCAAACTTTTGTGTGCTTCTGATGATTCTGTGTTGCTCAAAGAAGAAGATGGACGCATTTATTTTTCCGCATCCGGTAAAATGCCGGAAGCGGGGGATGGTCTTGAATATGAAAAGCAGCAGAACGGAGAAGGAATTGAGGAAGAAACTGATATATTAAAAATAAAAATTGATTCTTCCGTAGATTCCAGCGTGGATGATGGCGGGAAATGGCCGGTGAATTTGTCCGTATCTCCAGCCGGGCTAAAGGGGGAATTGGATTTGACTGTGGACACGCAGAAGCATGACGTGGGCGGAGGATATAAAGTGGGCTTGTCTGCGGTGGGCAGGGGTACTTTGTCTTTGGAAGTAACTCCCGGAACTCCGGAAGAATCATTGTCTTTCCGTACTCCACTCCGCCAAAATGGGAAATATGTGGTGCTGGATTATGAATCAAGTTGGTCTGATGCCGTCAACGGTGTGAAGGCAGGCCTGTTTCTGCGGAATAATAAATTGGCTGTGGAGCTGTACGCAGACACGGAGCCGGATGGCTCTGATAATCTTATAAGCGATTCATGGACGGTGTTGGTTTGCGATAGCGACCATGCAATACGCCTGCACCGGGACGAAAACGGGAAAATCTATATCCAGCAGGGGGAATGGATTGTGACTTCCAAAATTTATTCACCGATAAATTGATAAAAATGAACTACGCAATATTCTGTTACAGGGAAGACTATAAATGCCTTGAATTGTGCGTTAAGCAAATTCGGCGGGCGGATTGTAATGCCAGAATTTATTTATTTGATGACGGGGCGCGCCCGTTAGAGCCGGGGCAGATACCCGCGGGGAAGGATGTGAGTTACAAGGTGACGTATTTTCCCCGGCGTGGAAATTTGAATGGTCTGGAATGTGTGCGGGGCATCCTGGGCTGCATGCTGGATATACCGGGCAAAGAGCCTGTGGTGAAGATAGATGCAGATACCTTGCTTATGGATAAAGCTGAAATTGTCCGATCCCTGAAAGAGCGGAACAAGCTTGCCGGGGGTATGCAATGTGCCGAGCCTCTGGCGTGGAGCGGTTGTTGCTACTGGATGACCAGGGCTGCCATGAGGGATGCTCTGGAGCTATTGGCGCAAAGGGAATGGCCGGAGGGGAAGCAGAAGTACCCGGAAGATGTGACGATCTCTCAAATTGTGGCTTATCTCTACGGGAGGGAAGGAGTAGATATGCTGGAGTTCCGCGGAGGGCGTCATTTAATCGGCGTGCGGACATGTGATCCATCCCTGCTGGTCAAGATTGCGGAAATTGCCAAGAGCGGGGTATGTGCCGCTCATTGCGGGCAGATGTCTTTTTACCGGCAATTTCAAGAGCAATATGGGGAGACGCTGCGTGAAGCGTGCGCGCGGGTGATGTGGTGGATATTGCATGCTAGCGGTCCTGATTCCAAGACTTTTGAAAAAGCTCCTGAAGGGTAGGATGGAGCTTTATTTGGATATTGAGAGCGGGATTTTTCGGAACCGCGCGGGTGATGAAAATATGAATTTGTGCGGGGTGCGTCTTGTCCGCAGGCAGGATGTGCCCGTGTCTTTATCCTTTTTGGGGCGTGAGCTTGAGGCCGGGCGCGTTACGTTGGCGGCCTATCATAAAAGGAACGGGCAGTTATTGGCTTACCAGGAAGGGCAAATAACGGGCGGGGCCGTGGAAATGGTGGTTGATTTTGATACACAGGAAATACGGGGGGCGGCCAGGGAAGCGGAGGGCAAAACTATAGAGGCGCGGGTGGCTGTGCTGGTGGAGACGGAGGAAGGGAAAGGTGTTTATCATTCTCTTCCGTTGAATTTCTATCTGGAGCCGGGGTTGATAGGGGATGAGCATTTGCCGAATTCTGCCCGGCCGGAATGGGAAATGATGTATGAAACTGTGGTGAAAAAAGCCGAAGAAACGGAAGGTTATGCAGGTTCCGCTTTGGCCTCCAAAAGGGCTGCCGCCGATTCCGCAGCCGCTGCCGGCACATCCGCAACTAACGCAGCCCGTGACGCTAAGAGTGCCAATGATGCAAAAACGGATGTGGAGTCGCTGGCCGCCACCTGGCCGGAAACGGTCAGCAACGGGGAGAAGAAGATTGTTGAGGCCGGGAGTAAGGCTGTTAATGCTATTCAGGACAAGCAAGCCAATTCTGTTCTTGCCGTGGGGAGAGCACAAAAAACTGCTACGGATAAGATTTCCGGAGCGCAGGCGGACGCCGTTTCCGCCGTTCAGGCGGCGGGAAAGGAAGCGCAAGGAACAATCACGCCCCTTGTCCAACGTGTCGAAACCGCTAAAGAGGCTATAGATCAGGCGGAGGGTCGCATCAATACGGCCGCGACTAATGCCGCGAATTCTGCCACTAGCGCGGGCAACTCTGCAACAGCGGCGGCTAATGCTCTGGCGGCTATTCCGCAGGTGGACGCCGAGGGAAATATGACGCTGGCCGGCAATATTACTGTGATGTCGGCATCCATTAACGGGCCATTTGTCGCAGGGCGGCCGGATGGAACCGTTAGCGCGGGGACTTGTAATCAGATTTACGGCATCACGAGATTTTGGCAGTCCCTTGATGTACGGAGTGGAGGTTGGTGGCGTGGAACAATGATGTATGAAACGGGCATGCTTAACATTGCCCAGGGGGCAAGCCTGAACTGTATTGGACCCGCCACTTTTGCAAGCACACTTAACGCTAATGGCGGCGTCAATATTCCGCTTGCCGTGGGGGCACCGACAGCCACGGGGGTGGTTAATCGCCTATACGCGGCGGGCATGGCCGGAGTGACAGACATTTTTTCCCTCCATTTTTACCTTAATACGGGCAGTATTACAGCCACCGGGACGGCGCAAACTTCTGTTCTTGTCGCTGGGCTGTACGCGCGGGTGAGCGTTCCTGCGAATACGCACAGCACGATCGTTTGTGCTTTTACAGGACCGGCCGGGCAATGGAATTATTCCAGTTTTGCGGGTTTTGCCATTCCCTGGCAATTAACGTCCGCGGGCAAATTGACCGTGGGCATTGGGCGGGGGTCAAGGACGGTGCGGAAAGATTTAACGCTGGATTCTTACAGCATCATTCCCGGTAATGAACTGGCCTATAATACCGGCGAAATTCTGGATATTACGTTTGATAATGCGCGCGATACGGCGCGCGGCGGGTATGTCGTGCGTGTCCGGGAAATATACGCAGCCGAGACCGCGCGGAAGTGGATGGTAAAGACCACAACCAGCTTTATCCCGGCGACGCAAAACGAGCCAATTCCCTATATTGTCAATAAAGTCATTTATCATCAATATGCCCCCCGATCGTACAATGCCGGGGATTATGGGGACGCCTATGGCTCATTGTATTTGCTGACAGGAGGGGGCAGCAGTCAGCAACTTTGGAAAATTGCCGCGGTGCGCGGCGTGGCCACCTTTGAAACGGGCACGGGATTTTCCACGATTGTAACAGACATTCAGGGAATTTCCGGTGGATCTGTCAGCGTGTTTGTTGGGGCGGCGGAGCGCACCAACTACCAGCCCGGCAACGTCAATCCGGTTTATTACGCTCTGGAAGCTTTGGCTGTCAATGCTGTTGAAACCGAAGAAACAGCTGATTTTGAAGATATTAACGTACCTATAGAATGAACAACGCAGAAATACAGATTCAGTTCCCCCGGCCCGGCAACTGGCAGGAATTCACTCTGACGCCCATTTATCAGGACAAGGGCGGTTATCGACCTCCGGCCCGCTTTACGCAGGACGAGATTCCCGCGGACCATGCCCCGGCAATGGCCGCTGTTGTGTCCTCTCTGGTGGAACTGGGCGAGGACTGGCAAGCCGTCCAGGTATGGGCAAGGCTGGGAAAAAATGCCCTGACCCTTGCGGAAGACGGCACCTATACAATGATTGATGCAGTGTCTTTGACCGTTGAGGCCGTCCATGCAGAGACCAAAGGCCGCAGGATTTTTACAGCCTCGGACTACCCGGCTTTTATCATCACGGACCCCGCCGCCGTGGAGTTTTTCAAGCATTTCACTACTAAATAATATGAGCACGAATAAAGAAAAAGTGAGTTGGCTGACTGGTCTCCTGACCGGTTGGGGTATCAAAGAGAGTTGGGCAAAAGTCATCGCCGGAGCTGTGATTGGGGCCCTGGTTGCTGCGGGGCTTCTGACGCAACCCGGCTGCGGTCATTCCGTGGACGTGACGCCGAGCCGCGCCGAGGTATGCAAAGACGGCTCCTGCCTGGTGCTGGAACCGGGGCATATCTCCTACAGTCAGGCCCAGCCGGAAACGGATGTTCCGCCCGTTGTTCAGATCGTACCTTCCAAGAAATAAGGCCATGTGCAAACCCCTCAAGGAATATCTGGGAGTGATCCGCGATTATACGCGTGAGATCGTCACTTTCGGCGGTTTTGTGATAGCCGTGTTCATCTACCTGGATTTCCGCGAGGTGGTGAAGGAGCAGGCTACCAACGCGGCCCATACGGCGGAGATCCTGCGAACGATGGATACCCGTCTCCAGCATTTGGAGAATTACCACCAGCAACAGCTTAAACAGCGAGATTAATTCCAACTGTAAAGTTTTTCTTACAAGTTCCAATCATTTAACAATTAAATAATTATATGATTATCAAAGAATATCAGGAATTCAAACCCGTTCAGCGCGCCCTGGGGCTGAAGGCGGATGGGATGCCGGGGCCTAAAACGCTGGCCGCTGTAGCTCTGAAATTGCGCTGTCATGAAATATGGTCCGCGGTCCAGGCCGCCGTGAACGTGACGCCTGACGGCATCCCCGGCCCTGCCACGGCCCGCGGCATTGCCGCCGCCCTGGACATTGCCCTGCCCCGGTCCTGGCCTGACCAGGCAACCGTCCGGGCCGGTCTTTCCATTTTTGGCCGTGCAGGAGATGAAAGCAACCTTGTTTCCGTTGTCCCTCCCTATCCTTTGTATTATGAGGGGCGGCCCGTGAAAACGATCCGCGTGCATCAGGCAATCGCCCAGGACGTTCAGGCGGCCCTGGCGGAAGTCCTGGCCGCGTATGGCCTGGACCGGATCCGCGCGCTTCACCTGGACCAGTATGGCGGATCCTACAATGACCGCAGCACGGCCGGAGGCAAAAGCAAGAGCATGCACGCCTGGGGGATTGCCCTGGACTTTGACCCGGTGCGGAACAGTTATTCCTGCAAAGCCCCCCATGCCGGGCTTTCCCGCCCGGAGTGTGAAGAGTGGTGGCGGATATGGGAAGCCCATGGGGCCGTTTCCCTGGGCCGTGAACGGAATTATGACTGGATGCACCTTCAGTTTGCGCGGCTGTAAAACAGTAATCTTTTGAGCGTCAAAAAATTACAGATAAAAATATCTTGCGGAAAGTTCCGTTTTTCTGTATATTTGCCGTGCCGGGTTGGTCCCGGAACTAAGAAAGGAGGTGTAATATGTGATAATAGACTGGCATTCAATACAACGGCTGATTGAGCTTTTGATAGTTCTGTTCAGCTGACAAAAAGGCCCCGGCTGCTGGAACAGCCGGGGCCGATTGTTTAGAAGGTGAACATGTGATGTTCGGCAATCAATACGTCCTTACTATGCTCTTTTTGCCGGATTTGTCAAGCGTGCGGTTGTCATGCTGGCGCGGCTAATAAGGCCGCTTTTTTTATCATCGTCAGGATATTTGAAACGTATATTTTTTGCTACGCTTCTTCCCGCGGGAATCCCATTTGACGGTGCGGCCGTCATTTAATTTGAATGTCTTCCCTCCGTAGGTTGAATTAAGAAGGAAGGAAAAGCGTTTGTTGGATGCCTGGGTGAGTTTGTAACGGGGTATCTTGCTTTCATGCCCGTTTTCGTCCGTTTCCGTCACGTATTCCGTACGTGCGTCAATAAGAGATTCAAACGAGTTTCGTTCAATGCAGATTTCTATGATTTCGTCCCACTTGATTTCTCCGTATGTTTCACCGGGCTTCAGGCGTGCCGCCGCCGTTTGAACCAAGTCGCGCATGTCCTGAAGGTTTTGGTCTCCGCCTCCGTATATTTCATCAGGACGTTCCCCGAACGGATCGCCAATGCCAAGCAGGGAGACAATACCCGCAATAATGGATGATGTGCGTTGAAACCCTGCTCTTGTTTTGTCCGGCATGGGCCGTTTTTGCTCTATCCAGTTGCGAACAAACGCATGCAGGCAGGCCAGCAGTTCTGCCCGGTTGCTGGAGTCTTGAATGGTTTCAAGGTCAATGACGCGCTGAACTGTCCGGTCCTGGGGATTGGATTCTGTCAAATTCAAGTCGCATATCAGCAGCCGGGAAGCAAGGTCTGTGTTCCACTCCAGGGAGTTTCCGGTGATGAAGACGGTGGCGCAGTTTTGCTTGGTAACAAGAGATTGCGTATGAAATGGGCGTATGTCTTGGGAGACGGAAGAAATGAAGGATTCTAAACAAGTAGATTGCAGCTTGCCGCGCAGGTTGTCAAAATAGACGTAGGGCGCGCGGGTGTTAAGGATGGTGTTCAAGACGCCCTGAAGCTTTTCGTCGTCATAATACCATGGATGTTTTGCGTTATTGTTGTACGTGATGCCGGTGGCAAGGTCTGCCAATAGTGATTTGCCGGATCTTTGAGAATTGGAGGTATAGACATAACCAAGTCGAGGTGAGGACAAGGGGAGCATGGCGGATGCGTACAGGGCGACGCAGGCGCAGGTATGGACCGCAAATGAGCGGGATGTGGCGGATGTGGCCCGTTCCTGGAGGTCAGAGGAAGACCAGTCCAGAAAGGGGAATTCTTTATGCCAGTTGCGCCAGATAAGCAAGGCTTGCTCCAACGGCATTTCCGTGTCGTAGTCCACGGCGGTTTTCAGGGTGTAGATCTTACTTTCCGGATCATAGCCGCGTTGGTTGAGGTGGTAGGAGCCATTAGGGAGCATGGCCGGGGTGATTTGGTCGTGGATTTTGATCAATTCCGGGATGGCCGTGAGGAATTCCATGGATGAAAGGGTGAGCTTTGCTAGCGGTTCCTTCATGGGCTGGTAAACGAGCGTTGAATCATCTTTGGAGCGGAAAGCGCACGGGCAGATATATTTTTCCGCAGCGGAAATGAAATTGTTGGGGTTAAGGTACACGGTTTTGCCGTCGTCTGTGATATACACAGGAGAGCCGGCCAGATTATAAATAGGGGCATTGGCGCGTTGGAGGGCTATGGCAACACGTTCGCACCATTGGGGGGTTGTCGTGCCATTTTTGGAGGGCATGGTAACTTTGATTCTTCCGTCCGGCGTAAGGTCGTCTCCGGCAGGGGCGGGGCCTGGTTGCTCCAGACCGGCCAGAAATTGCTGAAGATCCGCTCCGGAGGCGTTGGTTAGCAAATTTTGTAATTTGAGAATAAGTTCTTGGGGGGAAGTCATTTTTTGGGGGGGAGTAAGGGGGTGAGAGATTGGAGGGCAGCATTGAGGCCGTAGGTGGTGCAGGCTGCGGCGGCTTGCTGGATCAAGGGCACCGGCCATTCATCCGGCCGGGCAACGATTTCCGCGGCGCGGGTTGTCCAGTCCTGTTCTACGTTGCGGAGCGGAGTGGCGTAGAGTAAGGGGCGCAGGGTAGGGCGCGGGTTGAAATACAAAAGTTCCTGAAGTTTTTCCTGGCCGTTTACGGTGCGATAACAGCCGGGTAGCCGCGGCATGACAAGATGATTTGTGAGGGCCTGGATGTCTGCGCCAATGAGGGCTAAGGCGGGCTTTATCTGGTCCACATACCCGCGCCATTCTTCGTGTGTGGCTGCTTCCAGGCGGAAGAGTACATGCAGAGATCGGGATCCGGAGAAGGTGATGGAGACAATGGGGAGGGGTAGAGTAATGAGTGCCTGGAGCCATTGCTTCACGTCGTCCATTTGATCTGATTCCAGCAAGGCATGACGCCAAGTGAGGACGCATTCTGAAGAGCGGCGGCTTTTTTTCCCGTCCCTGACGCGGAAAAATCCGTCCACGGGCTGCCCCAGGAAGATAATGCCGTCCGGCGCGGCCGTGGGAATGTGTTTGGCCTGGTCTGGCCAAAGGCATTGACCTTGCGTTTTTCGGTCGGCAAAAATGATTGTTTTTTCACCGCGTGCCGTATCAAACAGGGCGCGTAAATACAGATCCGGCGTAACTATGGCCGGATCTGTGGCGGAGATGTTGGCGAGGAAATAGCGGGATAATACTGGAGCCCCTTTTTCCGCCAGGGTGGCAATGACGGAAGAATCAAGCTGCGGGACTGGCGGCGGCCCTGTGGGGGCCTTGGGTGGCGGGTTGTATTTGGCTGGTCCATTGGCTATGCGTTTAGAGGGGGGCAAGGTAGTCGGTTCCGGTTTTTTGCGTCCTTGGGATTTGTCGGTGCCGTAGTTACCCTTGGGGCGGCGCGCCGCGTCTTCCAACTTGCGCCGGAGTTCCTTTTCATTCCAAGGCGGTTCGCACCGGGCGTTAAATGATAACAGGATAGGCCAGGCTTCATCCAAAGATAGATTGTAGTCGTTTACAAGGATGCGGCATGCGCGGAAGGTTGCCGCATGGCCGCCAGAACCGGAAACAGCCGGTTCCAGGGTATCAATATGTTTTTGTGCGCGGGTGATGACGTCCATGGTCAAAGGTCAAGATTGAGTTCCGGGTGTTTGCGTGTGCGGTGGGCGGGGGTGTCCTGCTTCTTTTTCCTGCGGCGTTTCTTTTGGGCCTTCCGGCTGGTCCAGGAAACTTGTGCGAGCTTGTGCAGGGCGGTTTTACCGTATTTGTCGATAAGAGCTTGAGCTTGGGCGGGTGTTAAGGAGTCCAGGAAAGCGTTGCAGGCATGCGCCCGCATGGATGATGCGCTGATTGTGTCGCTGGTCAGCAGAGCGAGATCGGAATGAGACAAGTTTTTTACTGATTCCGGGCAGTATAGTTTGGCGAGTTTGTAAACATTCCGGGTGACGCGTTGCGGGTGGTAGCCGTTACGGAAGATGATAGTGAAAATTCCGATAAGGATATGCAGGCGGACGTCCGCTATTTCTTCTTTCACCACGTCAAGCTGATGATGATTCAAACCGCATTCATAGAGTTCTTTTGAGAGTTCAGGGAGGATGGGAGCGGCATCAAAAGGCGCATTCCATTGTTCCTGCGTTTCGCCGTAGGCGTGCAGCAGGTAGTCCAGCCAATCGCCGTAAACGTGTATAACAGAGGGGCTGGAACTCATAATGCACCCTCCTTCCAAGACAAGGCTTGCTCCAAAAGTGGAACTAAAAACAAGATGTTTACTACATTTTTTACTACGCTAAAGGCGTAAAATGTTGAAAGTAAACATGGAGGCGGGAGCGGGAATCGAACCCGCGAATAACGATTTTGCAGACCGTCGCCTTACCACTTGGCTACCCCGCCGCTGATGCTGTGCGCGGATACTAGGGAAAAGAACCGCAGGTGTCAATCTCGTTTTTGGAAAAGATGCTTTGTTTTTAAGTGAAGGACTCTCTGAAAACAGCCTTTTTCTTTGGCGGAACGGACAGAGAAGGAGAGAATGCTTGTTTTTTAAGGCATCATGATTGTGCGGCGGAATGCCGCCCGTGCCTGTTGTCAGATCTATATGGAGCAACCTTGTTCCAAAATGGCGTGAATCAGGATATAAAAACGCACCAGGAGTTTTTTTGCAAGTTCACGGCAGCACGTAAAATTAGAGGGGAGGTCGTTCCTCTTCGTTCCGAATGAGGGGGACTACGCGTTAAACGTGTTGATGGGTTCAGGTAATGCCGCAGAAATACCGGAAGGCTGATGGTTCAGTTTTTCCAGAAAGTAGACAGAAAGCAATAGCAATGAATAACTACATACCAATCAACAAGGCAGTTAATCCCGTCTGCATTTATCAAGGGGATGAGCCTCTTATCAGCAAGACGCTCGGAGTTGACGCGATGACGTTCAACTTTGACGGTTCGGCGTGCGAACACGCCACTTGCGCCGGAGCGCCGGAAATGTTCATCAAGGTCGAGGAAGACGGCCTGTATTATTTCGGCGTGGAAGCCGACGACACAGGCAGCCTGACGATTGCCGGTGAGCAAGCTATAAAAAAGGATGGGACACCGCCCAACGGCAAGCTGAATATTGAAACCGATTCCAGGTACCTGAAAGCGGGCTATTACAAGGTGGCCCTGTCGTGGACCAACAACGCCTACACCCCCGTCAGCAACAATGCCATTGCATTCAACGTTACCATGGATACCAAACCTATTACGAAAGGGAAGTATGAAGGCAACTCGACGATGAAGCGCGAATTCTCGCCGTTCCCCAAAATCAAATTGTGGACGATTGAAAAGGAATCCACTATCACCTGTGAGCCATCCAAGGAAGTGGAACTGGAATTTGAGAAACCGGAACCCGTCTATTTGGAAGGGAATGGTGGCTGCAATGTAAGTAGCTTGAGACCTAAGATTTGCGTAACGGTTTGCAAAGATGAATCGGAAAACGTATGGAGGTGTCGTGTTGTTTCCGTTTCTGCCGGAGCCAAGCTAACTATGTATGAAGGCATTTACGTGAATCCCTATGTTGATCCCCCTCTCAATGAAGAAGAAGCCGTCGAAGCGGTCAACGAAATGAACGGCTACCAGGCCCGCGGAAGAGTGGGCACATGGCACACGCCGCAGGCTTCCCTCGCCCACGAAGAACACCACCGCCGTCAATGGGAGGATGCCTACAAGTTCTACTGGAAGGACTCCAAAATACAGGAAATGCTTGAAAAGCAGACTATCTCCTGCGACAAAGAACCGAACATGGATAAAGCCGTGAAGTTCATGCAGGCTCTTGCCAATGAAATGGCATTGGATCTTTGGACGGAGACATCAGCCTATGTACTGGCGTTGCCGGATGATGCCAATGACAGACCCTATTGCGCCGGACAGGAAGTCCTGAACGAGGCAACCGCCTATGTCATTCGTCTGGCCGACGCGATGGGGTGGAACAATGTGCCCAGGTTTATCACAAAACCTGGAACGATCGAGCCTCCCTGTTTCATGCCTCCGGTCAGCGAAGGTGAAACCCGCAGCATGGCTGTTGCGGAGGAACCGGCGTCCTTGATCCTCTCCATGGCGGATACTTCCCAATTCACGGAAGGCAAAATCACAGTCCGCTTCCGCAACGAAGGAAACGAGCCTGTCCGCATTCCCGATGAAATCAACGACGAAACGTCCGATTTCTTTTTCGTGACGGTGTTGAGGACGCAACAGGGGAAAATGCGCGTTCTGAACAGGGAAATAGGCACCATGACCTTCCAGCGACCCTTGAACTACCGGGAGCTTGCACCCGGTCAGGAATACAGTGTCACGATTCCGGTGTGTCTGGATGAAGTCGATCTGGAAGGCTGGAAACAATGTTCTTGTGAACTGGAAATGCGCTACTATAATCAGCAGGGTAAGGATTGTTTCCTGGGGGTTCTCCGGGCAACGGCCAGGCTCACGCTGCAATGAAAAAAATCTTCCGGTATTTAATACTTCTGGCAAGCCTGTCCCTCCATGTGGTTGCGTGGGGGGACATGGCCGACAACGGAGTGGAATGCTCCGTGGTGATGGAAAAAACCGAATTTGACGCGAGGGCTGCCTTCCCGGACTTCAAGCTGGTGTTCACGAACAAGGGCGAAAAGACCGTGCGTCTTTTCGATGACTTCTATCCTCTCAAGGATAACGGTCCGCATATTTCCATAGAGATTTTTTGGAAATTGACAAAAGAGAAAAAGGAAAAGGTAGCAGCATATTACCCTCATTATTGCATTGAGCGAGGACAGTTCTTGAACTTCATCACGTTGAAGCCGGGAGAAAGACATGAAGTGCTCATCAAAGATGCGTATCTGTTGATGCACTATTTTGGGCCTTCACGCCGCCTTCGCAATGGTGAGAAATATGAGTTGGAAGTAATCTTTCGTGACGGATATGGAGATCCCGGTGTTCGGAGGAAGTATGTAGGAAGAAAAGATTTTTCCGTGGTCGATCAATCGCCCTGGAGATAGTGAGACATTTTATTACAAGGTGGCTTTAAAGTATGAGAATAACGCTTACGATCCCTCTAGTGGCAATGCGGTCGCGTTCAACGTCACGATGTACAAGGAACCTATCCAGGAAGGGAAGTACGAAGGGAACTCGACGATGAAGCGCGAATTCTCGCCTTCTCCCAAAAGCTCGCGCTGCAATGAAAAAATCTTCCAAATTTTAGGGCTTTTGGCCAGCCTGTTCTTCCATGCTCCTGCATGGGGGGACAAGGCGAACAACGGAATTGAATGTTCCGTGGTGATGGAAAAGACTTCGTTTGATCCAAGAGCCGCTTTCCCAGACTTCAAGCTGGTGTTTGTCAACAAGGGAGAAAAGGCTGTGCGTCTTTTCGACGACTTCTATCCTCTCAAGGAACGCGGGCCGAATATGATCATCAAGATATGGAGTCAGGGAAACGGAAAGAAGGGAGAAAGGCCAACGGCATGGTATCTTCCCTCCTATCAAATGGAACGTGTCGCGAATCTTATGCGCTTTATTACCCTGAACCCCGGAGAAAAATATGAAGTGCCCGTCAAGGATGCGTATTTGCTGCTGACCTGTTTACAACCTCTGGCCAGCGGGAAAATATACGAATTGGAAGTACGTTTCCGGGACGGATATGGAGACCCGGATGCCCGGAGGGAGTATGTGGGGAAAAAGGATTTTATCGTCATTGATCAAACTCCCAGGTGAATTTGAAAAATTAATATGGCCCCGTTCATGAAATATGAATGGGGCTTTTTTGTGGAGGGGAGGCATACCCCTTCTTTGGAATTTTAAACTATGGAGCCTGTGCTAAGGGGTATTCAGGGAATGAAATTTGAATGCTGAAATAAACGATGATGGACAGCAGGGGGGCTCGTTTTTCCCGTAAATCCAGGGAAGGGTTATTTCCGTAACATGGACGGGGAAAGTTTCAGGAGCCGGTTGTGTCCGCCCGTGCAGTGGAAAGGCCGCTGTCAGACTGGCCGTGACTCAGCATTGATGCAAGTGGTTCGTGCGCGTTTTCTAACGGCTGGATAGAAGTTGTTTCAACTCCGGAAGGCGAAAGTGCAGCGGAGGAAGTTCTTGCTCAAGCTCAGCTGATTTTTCTTTTCTCAGCATTTCAGCCCGAGCTTCCAGTTTTCGGGCTTCTGCCAGAATTTTGCGTATTTCCTGCCGGCCTCGGCCTATATGGGCGACGGCCCGGGAAGGATCCGGAGTAAAATCCGGTCCTCCCTTAAGATATTTTTCAAAGTATTGCTGGTAGCGTTCTGCCAATTCCCTTCCTCTGGCAAAAAGCTTGCGGTCTTCTTCCACATGCTTAGGCATTGCGGATTGCCTTTATCGTTGAAATTGAATAGTTTGCAACGATTTGTTTCTTGATTGGTAACGATTTAGAAACGAGCGAAGTTCTATATTCTGTCTTTTTTTGCATTAAATCAAAAGAACACTATTCTGATGGCAAAGATAATATTTTTAAATATAATCCCAATGTGTTCGAATCTTTTTTGTAGAATAAAAGTCTATATATCCTCTTTATAACTATATCGCATTTATACATAATACTATAATTAGCTACGAGAGGTATTCTCACGTGACAAATATACAGCATTTAAGAAATGCTATTAAACCATTCATTATCATTATTACATATTTCTTATCTACTATATAACACGTTGATATTTTAAAGATTAGTATTCTTCTGCTTTTTGTATTTTACGAATTCTCTATCTCGTCAAAATGAACAAAGAATTTCAACTTTTCATCAACATTAAGATTGAAATAAGTATAAAGCTCAGGTACAATTGGAACAAAAATCTTATCTTTTGTTAAAATCGTGGCAGAGCGTATACTTTTCCCGCCTGTAGAATCAGGAATCTTACGTGTCAATTCTAAATCATAATAAAGAGTATTTTTCCCCATTACATCTGTGAAAATGTAAATAAGGCGGTGCATACTCCAAAGTATCCTTGTTGTATGAGGATTAGAAAAGAATATTCTTTTCTGGTTTACCATCTTATCTGTCAATGCCATAAACATTTTATTATTCTGTAGAACTGGCGTTATAACATCTGTTTTAAGAATACGAAGTTTTGTTTCTACATCTAGGCACAAAATAGATGGCATTGGCATTATATCTTCATTGTTTACATTTTTAATGGCATCCTCCGATACATTCAATGTATTGTTACTAATATTTGTAATGACCTCTGACACATCACCAACTTGAGATTGATTGATTGTTTGCTGATGCTTATTCCGTTCAGCTTTAGCAAACTTCACAAATTCTTCTGGCGTAATCTCATCAGCTCTTAATTTCCCAATCATCTCATCCATTGTACCAGTCATTTCATAAGGAATAATATACTCATCTTTTGTGTTATGAAGAACCCGAGAAATATAATCTGTACGTTCTTTTACTCCCTTGGGTATAAAAGCTGAAAATTGCTGATAAAGTACAACTCGCACAAAATCTTTTGCTAATGGAGTAAATAGACGATAATTGTCATTTCTTATTGATATAAGCCTTTGAATATCACTATTATTTGGAGAAATGTATATGCAAAAAATCCCCTTGTTAAGATCATGAGTAACAAAGACATTAAGCATATGGGAGATATCAGCAAACTTCACATCAAAATCCTTAACATAGTAATCTTCTTCAATAATACTTCGTAATTCGTTAACAATAAAGAATTGATCAATTGTTAGTTCTTTGCTTTCATACTCCCTAATTACTTGGATGTTGTTTGGTATTGATTTTACACCTATTTTCTCTAAATAGTTTCGCTGTATTCTTTTTCTGTAGGTACTATCAGAAATGGACAAGACATTATTTTCCGAGTTTTTAAACTTAGCAAGTACCGTAGAATCTACACCGTCTGCATATTTGAATTCAGATGCATTTAGGCTTGTTATATTACCAAGTCTAATGTATTTATCTTCATTCGCATATTTTATATTAATGTGCGAAGCTTGCGCCATATTAAAATGACTATATAGATATTGCAAAAAATTACGATAGTTATCACAAATTGGATCTTTCGCAATAACAGATGTCCATGAACTTTCTACAGACTGAACTATCGAAGTGACGAGACTTACTGATTCACGGCTAACAGCCTCACGCCCTGCTGTAGGGACAAGATTATCCAAATTAACAATACCTCCGAATTCATAAATAGATGGTACGTTTATACTCGCTAGTCCAAAACCGTTTCTAAGACCTAAAATTCCCTTATCCCGTGTATTTAGATACAAATAGCCATTTATTGGACTACCTTGTATTGCTATGTCATAAATTAAAATATCTACAGATAAAGGAAATTGATTATTATATCCTATATCTAACTTATATGATAACCGAGAATCTGTCACCTCCTTTGCTGTGATTTTTTTTATAAAATCAATCTTTTTTTGAGGGAATTTTTGTCCGTTAATGGTTACAGGTATTTCTATGTATTCGATATATTGGCGCAAGTAATTAATTGCGTTAATAACGCTAATTGAACCAGGCTGATCAAGTGTCACTGTTATACAAGTACCATAAGGAATCGACTGATTTTCTATTGGAGTTACCGGTATGGAATTTTTAATGTTAATTTTTTCCCTTTGAGCTTCTGATGTGTAGGCAGTTTTTTCTCCGTATCTACGTGTTTGAATTTCAAGCTTAGTACACACTCCAAAATTTGCTAATGCACCTATTCCAAAATGCCCTACTACACCAGCAGCTATAGACTGGGGATTATTTTTCCCACTATTACCCGCTTTCCAATAGTTATTTGCTAATATGTCCTTATTCATACCTATACCATTATCCTCAATAACTATTTGCTCGTTGGTAATATTTATTTTTATATACGGTTCAAAGTCAGAATCTATCAATTTCCTTTCCAAAATAGCATCGTATGCATTCTGCACATTTTCTCTTAACATTGCTAAAGGGGAATCATATAAATCATTACCAAGCAAACGAATCATCTGCTTAGCATCGAATTCCATAGAAACATACATCGTATCGCTCATATATTACTATTTTTTAAGGTAGTTAGAAGTGAATTGACATTCGAGTCATTTAATTTATAAATATCTCTATCAGCAATAATTTCCTGAATATAATCAGAATTACCGGCTTGTTGTGCTGCGACTATTTTCAAAACAGCATCTTCTATACTTGTGACTTTACCTACGTTCTTAAAAACGTAGTCATAGTCTTTTACTTCCTTTAAATATAATTTAAAAATGGACGTAAAATCCTTACCAGTTTTCTGTTGTAACAGTTTAATGGCTTCACATGCTTGATGAAAATCACCACTAATTTTGCATTCTCTATCTATTTTTAATAGAATGTCGTTAATTGACAGTTCCCTAAGCCTGATATCATAATGTATCTTATTGGTAGAATTAGAAAGGGGTTTCAAGCGCCAATGAGGAATCTTGTTATTACGATTGGGATTAAAATCTTCACGTATGTTTATGTCAACAGCTGCATACCCATTTCCCTTTTCTATTTCTATGATATTGTATTGTCTGCGACAATTAGGAGAAAGGACTTTTTCACCCCCAAATAATGTGCCTGAACTGATTAATAATAATCTTTGGGTTAATTTATCTTTTTGTAAAAGCAAATCTGAGTATTCTTCAGCAACTTGTGTATAATGTTGATGCCCATATAACCCCATTTGGATATTACAACTAAGCAGGTTGTTTAAAAAGGCACGATCTATATAATTTGTTTCCATAGGTCTACCATAGAAATGATGATGCCATACAGCAATATTTAAATACCCTGCATTGTAACAATCTGTCAGTTCTTTACACACTGAATTTAAAGCTTCTTCTGTTATACTTCCCGTGTCGCAAAGATGGTCAAGACAATGACAACTATTGAAACAAGAAAAACAAATTTCATAAATATTATCAATAACAACAAATGCCTTTTCTTCTGGATTGTTAGGATATTGTCTAATCCCATCATAGAATTTATTGTAGAATTCAACAAATTGGCTAAAACGACTATTATAGATAGCGGGATCCATAATTTCATAGAATTGGCAGTCTTTCCAATTCCAACGTAAGTCCGTTGCTCCAGAAAAGAATGAATGTAGACAACATTCATACTTTTTGGTTGCTGGTATCATACTTGCCATCGTTGCATTTCGGTTCACATCGTGATTACCAGGAACTATAATAAGCCTCTTTCTATCTCCTTTTAAAAAGAAATGACAAATGTCTGATAGGAATAATGCCACATTATCATATTGTTGTCGAATTTCATCATCGGTATATGCCCCTTGAATAAGATCACCACTTACAACCACAAAAGAAGGTGCTAAAATACATTCGTTTTCAGTATAGTATTCAAAATCTCTTCTCATAGATTGAAATAGAGAGGCATACTCAACCCCGGGGGCTTTATGAATATCCGAAATATGAAGTATACTGTATTTCATATAATCTCATTTAATTCATCTATTTTAATTGTAAAGATAGCAATTTTTAATGAATTACCGGCTATAATTGTCTGAATTTATTTTCAAGCCATACTCTTCAAGTTTGCCGTATAGAGTTGTTCTGCTTATTCCCAACAGTTCGGCGGCGGCACACCGGTTGCCGTTTGTCTGTTTCAACGCACGCATTATCCGTTCCTTATCCTCCGCGTCATTGCGCAAGGCGAAACTGACGGGCGAAGTCGGTTTCGGCACGGCAAGTTCCAGATGCTCTTTCGTGACAACACCTTCCTGAGCCTGCAATACCGCTCCCATGATTTTCTGCCGAAGCTCCCGCACGTTGCCCGGCCATGCGTGGGTCAGCAACGCTTTACGGGCTTCGGAACTGAAACCGCTCGCATTGCACTCAAGTTCCTTGTTGGCTATCTCACGGAAGAACTCCGCCAACGGCATGATGTCCTCCTGACAGTCACGCAACGGCGGCATGGTTATCACGAAGTCGCGCAGGCGGTAGAGTAAATCCTGCCGGAAACGCTTTTCACTCACTGCCGCCTCCAGATCCTCGTTGGTGGCGGCGATGATGCGGACATTGAAACTTCTGTCAGATTTGTCACCGACAGGGCGATAACGCCTTTCCTGTATGGCACGGAGCAACATCTGCTGGGTTTCCAACGCAAGGTTGCCCACTTCATCTAAAAATAGCGTACCTCCTTCCGCCTCGTGGAAGTATCCTTTCTTGGTGCTATCTGCACCTGTAAACGCTCCTTTGACGTGTCCGAAGAAAGCCGATGGCGCAAGTTCTCTGGAGAGTGAACCGCAGTCCACCGCCACGAATGGTTTGCCAGCCCGTTTGCTTTTTTCGTGCAGGTGGTGGGCGATATGTTCCTTGCCCGTGCCGTTCTCCCCGAATATCATCACGCTCATATCGGTAGTGGCTACCAGCTTTATCCTGTGCATGATTTTCTGAAAGGCGGAACCTTCACGGGCGAACACGGGTATTCGATTTAGTCCTGCCTGACGCTCCTTCTGTATGGTACGAATAAGTGGGACGAGTTTATCCTCTATCAGTTTTTTAGGTATATAGTCTATCGAACCGAGTTTCATACTTTCAACGGCGGTATGCACTTCGGCGTAGTCGGTCATGATGATGAACGGTTGCATCTTACCTTCCTTGCGCATCCAGCGCAACAGTTCTATTCCGTCACCGTCCGGCAGACGCAGATCCGAAACGACTATATCATCATCTGCCGCTTGTTGCAGTTGTTTCTTCGCTGTTGACAGGTGGTAAGCCTTCACGGTATCGTATCCTTCCCGTGCCAGCATATTGCAGATATACTCGCAATACACTATGTTGTCTTCCACAACGATTATTCTTGTCTTATCCATTTTCGTATTTTCTCCTTTCTTCTTTTGCCTGTTGAACTATCTCCGCACCTCTATCAAGCACAGAATTAACCGCTTGCTGAATGGTGTTATCATCTGGCGTTACCCCATTGTGAAGCACTCTATAAAGCACCCTTAACGGTTGGTCGGCGCGAAGTATCTCCCACGAACTGCGCAGATGGTGTGTCAGGGCATCCAGTTTTTGCAGGTCTTTCTCTTTTGCTGCATCACGAACCGCCTGCATTTCTTTCTCGGTTTCCGTTATCAACTTTTCCAACATGATGGCTTCATTGCCGTAGGATAATAAAGCAGAAAAATCAATCTTTTCATTGGGAGTTGTTTTTATGGCGCATCTGTCGGAAACCTCCATCAGTTCCGATAAGCGGTTGTTCTCCCTGATGGTCTTTATCTCATTCTTCCTGCCGTTCCAATCTTCGGGGCGGCAATAGATACCGGTACTTATGGCGGTCTGCTTGCCGTCAATGGTTATACGGCAGAGTACGGCGGTCGTACCGTCAGCCCTTACCTTGCCGCGGTTGATGTAGGGTAATAATGAAAATGTACTTCGCATATCGTTATTTGATTTATAGGGTCAGTTTGAAATCTTGGGTCGCTTCTATGAACTTGTCCATGTCCTCGAACAGTTTTTTCGGACTGACACGGGCATACACCTGAGTGGTGGAAATATCGGAGTGCCCCAGCATCCGGCTGATGGTCTCAATCGGCACACCTGCTTCGAGCGTGATTAACGAGGCGAAACTATGCCTCGCCTGATGATAGCACAAGTCATCTTTAATGCCAGCCAATGCCGCCAACGCCTTCATATGTCTTCGGAGATTTGGCCAATGCAATAAAGGGAACAGTGTGTCCCTGTCCTCACTGTGATACTTCTCAATCAGCGCAACCGCTTCGGGCAACAGTTTCACGCTGGCACGGAGTTCGTTTTTCTTTCTTCGATACTTCAGCCACAAAGCCCCGTCCTCATCCGTATATAGATTCTCATGGGTAATCGAGACAACATCCGCATAACAGACCCCGGTGTAGCACCCGAAGAGAAACATATCCCTTGCCAGCATGTGGGATTTGCGGTAAGCAGGTATTTCCACATCCCGGATTCTCTCAAACGATTCACGGCTCAATGCCCGTGGTGTCGTTTCAGTCTTCTTCGGCAAGGTAAAATGCCGGAAGTGGATTCTGTCGGCATAGCCATCCTTATACGCCAGACGGCATATCTTCTTCAAAATGGCAAGATGATGGCGGACGGTATCTATCGCATATCCCTTGTTTTCCATGGCGAATGTCTGATAGTCGTGGATGAACTGTTCCGTAAGTTGCCCGAATGCCAAATCCTTGACCTTGTACTGATGCTTGATGAACTCTCCGAGTGTCAGACGCATATAGTGATAGCCGGGATAAGTTCCTTTCGCACGGTCAATACCGATACGGGCTTTGAGATCATCACAGACGACATCCGTCATTCGCATGAGCGTCATCTGTGTTTCCATGCAGCCTTGAAAATGATTCTTCACATCCGTGGCATTAAAATCCACTTTACGGCTCACAAGGCTGTCGAAGGCGTTGTTCACCGCCAACAGCAACTTCTCAATCCTGGCATTGGTTTCCACCGCCTCCTTACCCTTGCCGTTCAGACGGCTTTCACGTGGGTTCCACAGTTCGGGAGTGCAGGACAGCTTGCAGCCGAACTGCGCCATCGTGTGGTTCACGGTGATGCGCCCCATGATGGGAGCCTTGCCCGACCTGTCCAGTCCGCTCTTTTTTAGGTAGAGCAGCACCTTGAATTTTTCTACTTTCATACGCTTATATTTTTAAGTGCAAATTTACTTGCCATATAAGCGTCCCTTGACACGCAAAACACTGTGTATGAGTGCAAACAAAACGGTGTGGATTTCTTTTCATTGCTTGCCGTTACCTGTTCCCGTTTCGGTAACTGCCCGGCTAACGGTTTGGTAACTGAACAACCTCAATATTCCGTCGTCGTTTGCATTTTCTCAACTTTGCAAAATACTGAAATATCGCTTATTCCTAACGGTTTACGTTTAATCTTTACCTGTTTACTACCGCTTGCTTTGCCGTGTATATTCCACATAGGCCGTCACGGCGGGATCCACGTTTTTCGTGCTCAGGTCCGCCAGTTCTTCGTCCCTTTCCCGCAACAGGTCAGCCGCATCCCTGCTGCTTTCTTCCAGGCCCGGAAGGGTAGGGTTCTTTTTCAGTTTCAGGAGGCGTTGCACCAGTGCGTCGCTTTTTTCCGAGTATTCCGTATTGATGTCCGCTGCCTTTTTCCAGTAGGAGACGGTAGGATCACCGCAGGAGGCCATCAGGAACGCGGTCAGCATAGGTAGCATGCGCCGCAGGAAAACAGAGGCATTCATTTATCTTTTGTAGCATGCCCCAGGCGGGAATCAAGGGTGTTTTCCGTTTCCCCTGTTGCTGTTTCGCGTTGAAAAGCGGTGAAGCTTAATTGATTTCAATTCTGGAGTTTTTCTTTTCCACCGGAGGGGGCATTTCCACCACGCCGCAGCTGTTTCCGGGGGTCAGCAAAATTTCCACTTCCAGAGGCAGGGTCGTATCCGCCAGCAGCCCTTCCGGGATGGATATGCCTATGGGAGCGGAGCTTTTGCCAGGCAGCACTTCCTGGGGGGAAATGATGTCCAGAATGAGGCGCCCATGTTGGAGGATATTGATTTTACTGATGGAGAAGGCATCCTTCAGGCTTGTGTTGTGCAGAGTAACGCCCTTGAGCTGGGACGGGGCGAACGGCCCTGGAATAGTGAAGCGCAGAATGGTGTTTTTTTCTCCGGCAAGAGGAAGGGGAAGCCAGTACGCTGCGATGGGCGCGTTGGGATTCAGGCTGTCCGTGGAGTAGGAGGATCCATTGAGGCGTTCCATCATCAGGCTGGAAAGTTCCGGGGAGGCGGGTACGCCCCAGCCCTGGGAGTACATGAGGGAAAGCAGGTACAGGGCCTCCTGGTCCCGGTATTGGACCGCCATTCTCAGGAAACGCGCTGCCTGGGCGTAATCCCGGGAGGCAAGGGGAGGCTGCTGGGGAAGGCGGGGAAAATAGGAGGGGATGTCCATGAGCAGGATGCCCAGCTCCTTCATGGCTTCGTAGCACCCTCCTGTGGCGGAACGGTAAAGCCATTCCACGCCTTCTTCCGGCCTGGAACCGCCGGGACAGTCCGGAGACATGAGGGTTTTCCCCAGTGCCTGCTGGGCTATCGGGTAGCCGGCTTTGGAAAGTTGCTCCAGGGCCGGCAGCATGCCCGGCATGGAACTTGTCTGGTCGAGAATATTTTTGTTCTCCGGGGAGGGCGTGGCGATTGCCGCCACAAGATTTTTGTAGGCCGGGTCATGGAGCAGGGCCGGTTCCGGCACGGGAGGAGCAGCGATGAAACGGATTTTCGGGAAGGCTTCTTCCGTACGTTTCGTCTCGTTTTTGAAACATGCCATTTGCATGGGAACAGCCTGGTGGGCGGCATTTTCAAAGGAGTACGTGTAGGTTCGGTTCGTGGACAGTTCCGGGAGTGCGGGAAAGAAGAAGGTGGAGGTGGATTGCCCCGGCACCGTGAAGGAGGGGACGGCATTGATGGAGCGGTCCACCAGGACGCCGTTGGAATCCCGGATGGTGAGGTACAGTTTTTCCCCGTTTGCTGCCGGGGGAATGATTTGGAGATAAATGCAGGAGATGCGCAGTTTTTCCGGCAGGATGGGAGGAAGCCCGGAACGGGTCAGGATGGTGTCGTCAAGGCGCAAACGGAACTCCGTCAGCGATCGCGGTTCCAGCGCCGCGTCTTCCGTTATTTTGAGTTCCGGAATGCGGATGGATGCCAAATCCCGTGGCGGCGGTTCCGGTTCTCCCACGCTGGAGCTTGCCGCAGGCTGCTGGATGGCTTCCTTGATGGTATTGATGGTAGTGCCCATAGGGGCTTTTTTCATGTAATCCAGCAGATAAAATGCTCCCGCTCCCAGCAGGATGGTGCATGCGCTTCCTACCAGCAGGGACATCATGTGGCGGTTGCGGCGAAGAGCGCGTGCGGACTGCCTGCGTGAGGCGGAATGAAGACCGTCCGTTCCGGTAGCGGCCTTTCTGCTGCCGATGTTTTTCCCGGCGCCGGGAGTTGGCATTCCTTCCGGATGGGCATGGCGGAGGTCTGCCGGGAGGACTTGAATAGTGGCGGAGGATTCTTCCCCGGAAATGGCGCAAATGTCGTGAATCCATTCGCCGGCAGTCTGGTAGCGGCAATTGATCTGGGGGGCCAGCGCCTTGTCCAGGGAAAGCAGGAACTGCCGTGAGTAATAGCGGGTGAGCACGGGGTCGCTGTGCAGCGGCTGCATTTCATCTTCCGCCAGGCGCGCTTCCGCGCGGTCCGGAGGATTTCCTGTAAGCAGGGCGTAAAAAGTGGCCCCTACGGAATAGAGATCGCTCCACGGGCCAATATTCGTTTTGCCCAGCGCCTGTTCCGGGGAGGAATACCCCTGGGTGGTCAGGACGGTGGCGGCATGAAGTTTCAGGGCATGCCGTGCCGCTCCGAAGTCGATCAGCACGGGCGTGCCTTCCTCCGTCAGCAGGATGTTGCCGGGTTTGATGTCCCGGTGGTAAATGTGCCGGGAATGGAGATAGTCCAGAATCCGGAGCAGGCGCGTCAGCAGCCCCTTGAGTTCGTCTTCCGTATACCGGTGCCCGGTGCTGTGAAGTTTTTCCCCCAGATAATCCAGGGAAAGGCCGGTAATATGCTCCATGGCGAAGTAGGCCGTGCCGTTGGCTTCAAAGACGGAAAGGATTCTGACGATGCCGGGGTTGTTGAGCTCCGCCAGCGTCTGAGCCTCGCTCAGAAAACTTTTCAGAGCCCAGGTGTAATTTTCCAGGTCGTGTTCATTATTGGGCCGGATATGCCCGGTCAGAGGGTCCCGGTAGGAGTATCTTGAAGGGAAGTTTTCCTTGATAACCACGTTGCGGTTCAGGAACAGATCCTTCGCCAGGTATGTGATGCCAAAACCTCCGCTGCCTAGGACGCGGATGATTTCATATTGTTCCAGGCGCGTGCCGGGAGCCAGCTCCCGCTGGTAAACGAAAAAGGCCCCTTTTTCTTCCGCATGGGGCAGGGGCGGACGTCCGGGCAGAATCTGTTCCAGGCCTGTCGTCGGAGCGGGAGGCGGGACTTGCCCTGTCACCCGGGGCTGGTCGTCTGGCTGGCCTTCTTCTGCTGGCATGAGGGGAAAAGTTCCTGAAACGGAGCTGGAGCATTCTTATATGCCGCGGAAGTCAAGTCAAGGGGAATGCCTGTTTTCCTCCGTCTCCGGGGGGTGGTATGGAAGAGGTTTTCCTGACGTTAAATGGACGCAACAAACCCGGAAGGCAAAATGAAGGAGGAAGTTTTCTGCGGTGCCCTTTCTGCCTGTTCCTCCCGCAGAGGTTTGCGGCATTCCGGGAAGCTTGTTTCTCCAAATGTTCAGGGTTTATGGCGTTTGATGAATTCCCGGGCTGCTTTCAGGTAGGCGTCCGCCGCAGCTCCGGAAGGATCGTGTTCAAAAATGGTGTGGCCGAAACTGGGGGCCTCCCCCAGCCGGATGGAGCGGGGGATGACCGTTTTGTACAGCATCTGGGGCAGATGCCGTTCCACCTGGTCGATGACCTGGCGGGAAAGATTGGTGCGGCCGTCATACATGGTCATCAGTACTCCTTCATGCCGAATGCGGGGATTGGCGCCGCTGGCGCAGATTTGCGCCGTCACGTGCAGAATCTTGGCCAGCCCTTCCAAACCGAACCATTCGCATTGGAGGGGAGTCAGCACTTCGTCGCAGGCGGCCAGGGCGGAGGTCATTAAAACGCCCAGGGAAGGTGGCGTGTCCATGATGCAGTAATCATAGGTGTCCGACTCCCGCAGGGGGGCGAGCGTTTCCCGGAGGCGGGTCAGATGGTTGCCGGAACGGGCCAATTCTATTTCCACGCCGGCCAGGTCCATGGTGGAGGGGATGATATCCAGCCGTTTCCTGCCGGAAGGCAGGATGCACTCTTCCGCCGGAAGCTGGCCGAGCAGGGCCGGATACAGGCTGGGCATGTCTTTTCCGTCAATGCCCATGCCGCTGGTGGCATTGGCCTGCGGGTCCAGGTCAATGACAAGGATTTTCTTTTTCAGCTGAGCCAGGGCGGCAGCCATGTTGATGGCCGTAGTGGTTTTTCCCACTCCCCCCTTCTGGTTGGCGATGGCGATGATTTTCATTCAGGAAAAGGATGCGGAAAAATGGTAGCATAACGGGAGGCCCTTTCAATCATTTTCCCGGAGAGCCGGAAGCTCTCTCAAGCCTCAGGGCTTTCCCCCTTGGGGGGGCGGTGTGTTTCAGAGGGGGAAAGAGCGGGGAAAACCGCTGCCGCAGATACGGCGTCAGGGAGCTGTTGGAATGGCGGGGCGTTCGGAAGACAGGATAAGACGGAAGCCCAGCGCGTTATCCCTCGTATTTTCCGGCAGGGGAGTGCGGATGGAAGTGGTGAGCTGTTTGGGGCGGAAGGACAGGTAGCTGCCTCCGCGGGCGACACCATAGTTGCGGATGGGGAGGGATTCCGGCCCCCCGTAGGAATCGTCTACCCATTCCATGACGTTTCCTTCCAGGTCGTACAGGCCCAGGTGGTTGGGCGGAAAGGTTTTTACGGGGGCCGTATACGGCTGTCCGTCGTTATATCCTACGATAACGCGGGAGGACGGCAGGTAAATCAGGGCGGACTGGTCCGCAAAATTTCCCGTTTTATCAGGCGGCGGCCATGAATACCCCCACGGGAAGGCTTCCCGGGAGTTTTCATGAGGCAGCGTCTTTTCATAGGGGGAGGCTCCCTGTTCATCCGTCAGACGCACCCAGGAACTCCATTCCTCATCCTTGGGAAGACGGTAGGAGTCGTGCTGATCAATCAGGCCCAGGGCCCGCTCTTTGCTGGTAAGCCATCTGGCGAAGGCGCGCGCATCCTGCCTGCTGACATTCACCACCGGGTGGTCTTCTCCCTGGGGAAAGCCGGGCCGGGCCGGAGCTTTCCTTCCGGTAGCTTTCAGGAACTCCTGAAAGTCCTTTACGCGCACTTCGTGGGTCATGACCAGAGCATTTCCCCCCACAGGGATTAGTTTGATGCCCAGGCTGTTGGTCCAGGGAGAGCCAAAGACGACGGACTTGTCCGGTTCCAACTGCAGGGAAAGGTATAAATCCTGCGGATCCAGCCCCCTGCGACGCATAGTGGCGTGCCCCGGCAGTTTGATTTCAATGACGTAGGGAACCTGGTTGACGTATTCTTCAATGGGGGTACGCCCGATGAGCCTGTTATTGAAAAAAACGCTGGCTCCCGGCGGATTGGTGGTGACGGTAATGGGCACCTGGAACACGCGGGTGACGTTCAGGACGTAGGCATTGTGGTTTTCCGTGCTGCCGGAAGCCTGCGGAAGCGGATCCGCATTGATGGAAAATTCCTTGCCCAGCAGCCCCTCCCGCTCGCATTTCTTGTTCAGCCACGCCAGGTAGGCCGTGATGCCGTCCTGCGTGAGCAGGGCCACATCCTTCTCCGGATGCCCCGGTTCCGTCTGTTCCCTTTTCATCTGGAAGTTCCCTTTCTGGCGGTCCTCCTTCAGAAATTTGTTGAACAGGGCGGCGGTAAGGGGGCCTTGCGCCACATGGCGCGTTTCTGCGGGCAGGTACGTAACACCCTCCGTATCCTTCCAGGGCTGGCTGTCCGTAGGGGGATGGTACTCTTTCAGCACGCCGCCCAGGGCCAGCGTGGACCCTCCTTTGACGGTTCCCGCCTCTTCCTTGTCCGCAAACCCCGATTTCTTGATGGTATAGGCTACCGGGGAGCCGGAAGGCAGTTCAATGGGGCCGTAGGGAGTTTCATCCAGATAGTTGCCGTCCGCATCATACACGGACGCTCCCGCCGGGGAGCTGGTCACCAGCACGTATCCGGTCCGGGATTCTTCTTCCGGAGCGGATGAGTGGATATCCGGATGAATATCCGAGGCAGGTTCCTCCGGCGGATGCTGGCTGTTGTTGAGCCATAAAGCCCCCCAGTAGGCAGTCAGGGCTCCGGCGGCGGCTGCAGCCAGAAGTTGGAGGGCCCGTCTGAGTTTGCGGCGTTTCTTTTTCTTCTGAAGACGGAAACGGGAAGGCACTTCATACCCCCGGAGGGCGTCTATTTTTTCCGCCAGCTCCTCTGCGGAATCAATGGAGCATTCTTCAATGCGGGGTTCCGCCGCCTGGCAAATGATGGTGTTGAAAGCCTGCCATTTCTTGCGCACGGTGCCTTCCGGCAAGTCATCCGGGAGTTCGGGAAAATCCATGCGGTCCTTTCCCGTGCTGATTTCATACAGAACCTTGGCCAGCGCGTAAACGTCCGCCCGCCGGGTGCCGGGGCCGTCGGGGGGGATGAATCCCTCCGTCCCTACAAAGCTGCGCTGGTCCAGATGGGCCACCAGGCCTATGTCCGCCAGTTTGGGGCGCCCGTTGACAAAGATGACGTTCGCCGGCTTGATGTCCCGGTGCGTCAGGTTCTTGCTGTGCAGGTACAGCAGGGCGTGGGCCAGCTGGCTGCCTACCTCCAGGCAGTAATCCAGGGGAAGAGGCTTGTTGCCGGAAAACTTCTTGTCCGTCTGGAGCGTGCGCGGAATATATTCGTCCGGTGTAATATGAACTCCGGTGCGGGCGTCGTCGCCCAGTTCCATGACGTAATAATAAAACGGGGAATCCTGGTCATGCCTCCCTACATGCAGGATATGGACCAGCCCCGGATGGTTGCGGGCGATGGGTTCATACTGGAGAATGCCCTCAAATTCCCGGTTGAAAGAGCGCTCGTCTTCAAAATCCTCCCTCCATACGATTTTGACGGCGCGCCACGCCCCGGTCAGGGATTTTGCCAGCCATACTTCTCCGTACGCGCCGCTCCCTATCTGGCGTACAACTTCATGGTCCGGAATGGAGGGAGTGGGACGCACCACCCGCTTGACGGGCAGCGTCGGCAGGTTGCCGCCGGGCATGGGTGATGCGTCCGAAGCCATGGAAAGCGCGGGAATCAGGAAATAACGCCCAGGTTTTTACCTACCTTGCAGAAGGCCTCAATCGCCTTGTCCAGCTGTTCGCGGGTATGGGCTGCGGAAATCTGCGTGCGGATGCGGGCCTGTCCCTTGGGAACGACGGGATAGAAGAAGCCGACGGCGTACACTCCTTCGTCCAGAAGCTGGGCGGAGAATTTCTGGGACAGGACGGCATCCCCCAGCATGACCGGGGAAATGGGGTGGTCCTTGCCGCCGATGGTGAATCCGGCTCCCGTCATCGCGTCACGGAAATACTTGGTATTGGCTTCTACGCGGTCGCGCGCTTCCGTGGACTGTTCCAACAGGTCCAGTACTTTGATGGAAGCGGCTACGATAGCCGGGGCCACGCTGTTGGAGAACAGGTACGGGCGCGCCTTCTGGCGCAGGACATCCACTACTTCTTTCGGGCCGGAGACGTAGCCGCCGGAAGCGCCTCCCAGTGCCTTGCCCAGGGTGCCGGTGGTGATGTCTATATGGCCGAACAGGCCGCGGTATTCATGCGTGCCGCGGCCCTTTTCGCCCAGGAAGCCCGTGGCGTGGCAGTCGTCAAAGTGGACAATGGCATTGTACTTGGCTGCCAGCTCGTGAATCTTGTCCAGCTGAGCAATGATGCCGTCCATGGAAAAGACGCCGTCCGTGGAAATCAACTTCACGCGCGCTCCGGCGGCGTCCGCTTCCTGGAGCTTGGCTTCCAGGTCTGCCATGTCGTTGTTGGCATAACGGAAGCGCTTGGCTTTGCAGAGGCGCACGCCGTCAATAATGGAAGCGTGGTTCAGGGAATCGGAAATAATAGCATCGTCTGCAGTCAGGAGGCCTTCAAACAGCCCGCCGTTGGCGTCAAAGCAGGAGGGAAACAGAATCGTGTCTTCCGTGCCGAGAAATTGGGTAAGACGTTCTTCCAATTGACGGTGAAGGGTCTGCGTGCCGCAGATAAAACGCACGGACGCCATGCCGAAACCCCACTGGTCGATGGCTTTCTTGGCGGCTTCCATCACTTCCGGATTATTAGCAAGGCCCAGATAATTATTGGCGCACATGTTGATGACGGAGCGTCCGTCCTTCAGCGTCACCTGGGAGTACTGCTGGGAGGCGATAAAGCGTTCTTCCTTGTAAAGTCCTTCCGCACGCAGTCCGTCCAGGGTGGAAGTGAGGATGTTTTTGAATTCGGGGGTATACATGTTGAATAATGGAATATGAATTGAAATAGTCAGCAAGTGAACGATCAAGGATCACACGGTTGCTCCCGCATCATTATCACAACGGAAGCGGGAGGAAAAGCTTAAAGAATACGGCCTGATGCCCGGAGGCGGGAGCCGTCCTTTCCCCGTGCAAAGTAAAAAAGCGGCAAGGGCGTAGGCATCCGCGCATTACCTGAAAAAGAAGGCAAAACATCGGAAAAATCAGCATTTCCCGGATACCGGGCAAAAAGAAAAGCCCCCTCCCGTTTACGGAAAAGGGATTTGATGCACCAGGGGATATTCGGATGCGCTTGGAAAAAATAAAGGCTGGAGCTGATTTGCTCCCTTGAACCTCCATTACCGGTTCCGGTTATGCAACCATCCCCCCGTTTTCTTACGGAGCCGCGGATTTGGCTGAATTCCAGCCCTTCGCATGAACCTCAAGCCGGAACCGGTTTCCGGCAGGGAGAACTTTCCTTTTTCTGGACGCCATGGGGAAACCTCTGCGATGCAGGCGTCCGGAGCAATTCCTATGATCCGTTTCAGGATACCTGGAGGTAAGGGGATGAATATGATGTATCCCGGTACAAGGGGGAAGGTCCATTTTTTTGGAAGCCGGTTCTTCAACGTTAGCTGCTGTTCAGAATGGTCTTCAAGGGCAAATGCCCCCTCTTTGCCCCCCACCTTCAGGTGAATTTCAGGGAATCTTTTCTGGAGCGCCGGGCAGTGCTGTTTCCCCCTCCTTCTGAATCTGCTGCTTCCGGGGGGAAGGGCGGAATAAAAAAAGTTCAGCGTTCCCCATCCGGCTTAAAGGGAGGAGGCCGCAACCTGGGGTTTCTTGGCGATTTAATCCTCTGCTTTCAGGGAAAATTCCAGCATTCGGTCCCCCTCAAACGTGAAAAACGCCTCAAACCGTTTCCCGTCCAGCATGGCGGGCAGCCAGAACCGGTCATCCTGCCACATGAGGTCATAGGGAATCCCGTCCACCGGACACCAGAAGGGCTCCGCCTCGGGGGTTTCCGTGGGGGTGCCTGTAAAAGACGTCGCCATAAACACGTGGCAGCGGATTTCCGGAATGGTGCCGCAGGCAAAGGAAAAATTCAGCACGCCCATTTCCCGGGCATCCTCAATATCAATGTGAAGCTCTTCCCGAACTTCCCGCAAAACGCATTGCAGGGCCGTTTCCCCCGGTTCAAACTTTCCGCCGGGGCCGTTCACCTTGCCCGCGCCGATTCCCCTCTTTTTGCGTATCAGGAGAATCCTTCCTTTCTGCACCACGAACATCAACGTGGCGAGAATATCGGGGGTCCACTGTGCGGGCCATTGAAAGCCGCTGCTTTTTTCTTGCATGGACGCATATTACAGGATGGGAAGGGAATCATGAAGAAAAATGCGGAATACTGTGACCATCACACATGCTTGAAAAGGGTTGAATTTTCTTAAAGAAGCTTGAAATACCTTGAAAATGAGTGTTTGTTGCGGAGGAATGGGAGGGGGGAGAAGTCGCGCCCATAAATGCCCGTAAGGGGGCATTTGCCCCGTTGGGGACACTTTCTCCAGCGTTCCGCGCGTGCCTCGCGCAGGATTGTTTTTGCCGTCTCATCTTGATGGGCATTTCCCGAGTGGAGGGCGTTAGGGATATATGCCATACTTGTTCACATCTGGGCATTCCTTCAACCTCCGAGGCTTCTGCAGGGCGGGATAAAAGGGGAAATTCCTTTTCCGTCATGACTGGAATGAATCTCTTTTTCCTTTTCCCGCAAGGCCGTCGCATTCTATGCTTCTTTATCTCTCCCGGTTTATATTTTGCCGGAAGGTTCACTTTCAACATTTGCAAAAGCATGTATGACGTCGTAGCTCTCGGAGAATTGCTGATAGACTTCACTCCCTGCGGAATAAATGACCGGGAACTGCCCGTTTATCAGGCCAATCCGGGCGGAGCTCCCTGCAACGTCCTGTCCATGTTGTCCAGGCTCGGGCGCAAAACCTCCTTTATTGGCAAAGTGGGTCACGACATGTTCGGGAAAATGCTTCGCCGCACGCTTCAGGAAGAAGGCATCGGAGATTCAGGGCTCGTCTCATCCCGAGAAGTCAATACGACGTTGGCTTTCGTTCAGATTGACGAACACGGAGACCGTGAATTTTCCTTTTACCGCAATCCCGGCGCCGATATGAAGCTGACTGCGGGAGAAGTGGACCTTGAATTGGTGGAGCACGCGCGCGTCTTCCATTTTGGGACGATTTCCATGACGCATGATGATGTTCGGAGTGCTACCCGGCATGCCGTCAGCCATGCGCGGAAAAAAGGAGCACTCATCTCTTTTGACCCCAATCTCCGTCCGCCCCTGTGGCCTGATATGGAACTGGCCCGGGAACAAATGCTCTACGGATGCGGCGCATGCAGCATCATGAAAATAGAAATGGAGGAACTTTTCTTCCTCACCGGCTGCGCCACCATGGAAGAAGGATTGAGGATTTTGCAGAGGGAGTTCGACAATTTGCGTCTTATTCTGGTGACGGGGGGCAGAAAAGGAAGCTGGGCTGCCTATGAAAGCAAACTTATTCACCAGCCTACGTACTTGAATGTCAAGACTATTGACACAACAGGAGCCGGAGACGCCTTTTTGGGATGCTGCCTGGACCGGATTCTGGAAACCGGGCTGGAAAACCTGACGGAAGGCCAGTTGGCGGACATGCTTTTATTCGCCAATGCCGCCGCTTCCATTGTGACGACACGCAAGGGAGCCATCCGTTCCATGCCGAGCCGTGAAGAAGCCGTGGCCCTGATGGCGGAAGGTTTTTAACGGATGCCGTAAGGGCCAATCCTTCACTGATTATGTCCGGATTGTTTCCGGCAAGTAAGAGTTCGGGGGGCCGGAAGTGGGGAAATGCCTTTCTTTTTATAGCGCATGCCCTCCCCTGTTGATAAAAAATGTGTTGCGGCTTATTTTCCCGCCGGCGGCAAACGAAAACCGCAAGAGCTGAAAACCAGCAACTTGCGGTATAAAAGAGGATGGTGCTCGGGAGGGGACTCGAACCCCTACGGTTTATCACCACTAGATCCTTAGTCCTATGCATTACTATTGATTATCAATGACAAATGTTTTTTAACCCCTCTCGGCTACCAATAGGCTACCAAACGTGCAGAAGCAAGTCTTTTTCCGAACTCTATTTATTCGGGTAAAATCCACCTTTTAGCGCCCCTTTGAGAAGACCTGAAAACCTACGGGCAAACCTCTCCCTACGCCAGCTTCATCATGTCCGCCAATTGCAGGAAATACTCTGTCGACCAGATATGGAGCCTTCCCGGGTCTTTGATGAAAGGAGCAACGTCTTCCTTGACCTGACGGATGTCCGCTTTCCTGATCCTGTCTTTCAGAATCGCGCGAAAACGATCCGACGTCAATGAACCCTGGGCTTCCGATCCAAATTGATAGGCCCGTTCACAAAAATGCTTGAAATCCATGGTGACGTTTTTGCGCACGTACCATTCAAAATCATACCAGTCGCGCCCCTTGACGCGATTCTTCCATGAACGATAGATCAGGGCATGCATCTTGCCCGCATAGAGATCCGGCAATGTAAAACAATTTGTGTAGAAGGAAAACGGCTGCAAGAGAAGTTTCTGCTCTGTGGAGAATCCAAGAGGAGGTGTTGTATCCACCTCAATCTTGATTTTGATTTTCCGGTCGCGGCCCAAATGGATGTCGTACTGAGCCGTATCGCTTTTCAGGAAAGCGGACTGGATCGTACTCTGCGCCGTTTTCTCCTTGGTCGTGATGTCGATGCTTTGTCCCAAAGCGGCAAACTCGGCGGTAATGGCATCGAAATAGGGATCCAGGCGGAATGCGGGATCGGCAGCCAGAAGAGAAAAATCCATGTCTTCGGAAAAACGGTCCAATCCATGAAAAATACGCAGGCATGTTCCTCCGTAAAAAGCGGCTTTGTTGAAAAAACCTCCATTGTAGAGTCCTCCAAGAGCCACTTGCTGCATGACCTCATGCACAGCGTTGAGCCTGTCGTTATCATTCCCTGTTTCATAGGAAGCCAGCATTTCATCAAACACGTTCACGGCAAATCGTCCTTTCCAGAAAATTCAATTCGTTCTTCTTCTTGTTCGTCTTTTCAGCACATGCCCGGATAATCGAGAGATTCATCTCTGAAATCATGTCCCAGTCGGCCCTCAGGTATTCTTCCAGATAAGACCGCATGGTCTTCATCGACTGAATGCGAAGATTGGATGAAGATACGATCAGATCGCACAAGGCTTTTTCGACAGTAGCGGTCAGGTAGAAATACCCCTCTTCCGTCCTTTGACGTGTCAGGCCAATCGGGAAATAAGCCTCGGGCACCTGAATATACTCATAGCGGCCTGTCGCGTTGTCAAACACCTTGCTCCGCTTCATGCAGGAGGACTTGAGGAGAGTAACCCGTTCCGGTATCACTCCTGCCCTGGATAACACCGTCTCGTAGGAAACATAGGAGGGATGAAGAAGATGGTTCGCGATAAGCTCACGTGAATAGGTGCCTTCCCCATCTTCGGGAAGACACAGGTAAAGATCCCGGCGAAGGTTGAGAATGACGCCCTCTCTCTGCAGGAGGGATATTTTGGCCATAGGCGCCTTGTACTCCTTAAGCGCGGACTTAAGAGTACGTGTGTTGACAGGAACAGTCCCGAACTGTTTGGATAGGAAAGAAGCCATGTGATCGGATAGAGAAAAATTAGCGAGAATTGCAGGGAAAATCAATTTAAAATGAAATAAGTATGCAAAAATCGCTAGAATTGATGACGAATATCAAGTGTGTTCAACGGTAGCAAGGTTAATGAGAGGATGAATGCTGTCTTTGTAATCGCTCCCTCGTCGCCCGAAGGTCGACAAACCGACTGCTTCCCAGACACAGGATGCAAAGAATGCCTCTTTTTTCCCAGTTGTAGACGGTTCTGCGACAGGGGCAGGACGAACTTTCGAACAAATCGGTCCCTTTAGGGAAAAGAGACAATTTGACAAGCTCGGTTTCTTTCATGACGTATCGGAACCCGTTTCCGAGAGCTTGCCGTGCCAATCGTTGAGACAAAGCTTTCATATCTATGTAGTTCGTCTTGCCTATCCGTTTTACAGGAAGACATCTGTCTTCAATCCAGGCATGGATAGTTCCCCTGGATGGGGATGATCCCGGAAAGAAAATGCCGGAGCCTGTCATGAATTGACCGATGCGGCAGTATTGAGGTACTTGTATGGAAGATGCTTGTTTTGAATGCATCCCACAGGAATTTACCCATAGAGCCGGACTTCCTGACAACTATCGAACTACCGAGGAATAGATTGAATTTTGCTCGTAATACGTTGATAAATAATAATCAAATATTAAGCTTCCATTTTGTTCCTTGCCTGAGGGAAGGCCTCATCTTAATCTAAATCCCCCTATAATCATGACTACTCAAGGTCGAACTCATTTACCTTCCCTCCAATCCGAATATTGGGAGTATTCGGAGACTGTCTCTATCGAAACGCCACAGGGAAAACAAAAGCGGATATCTTCCGCCAGAAATCGCCTTATAAGGAGCAGGAGAGAAATCCTGGCAGACTCAAAAACCAATCTGGGGGCATCTGTGAGGAAAAATCAGAGAGGAGGAACGCTTCTTAAAGAAATTGAAAAAGACCTCAGAGAAAAAGGAGGGTATCTGTGTGCGTTGAAGTATTCCCAAAATACCCCCATTCGCATTGAGATCCACACATCTTCCTTCCAATACAGGCAGGCTCTTTTTCCCAGGCAGCTCCTGACCTCAAAAATCAAGGATGCTGGCGTCATTGATGAATACGGAGATTTCTCGGAAGAGTATCTGGATCTTTATTACTCTCTGCCCTGGGAATCGTATTGTGTCGAAAGTATGAGGCTCGAATCACTCCCTCTTTTCGACTCGAACTATTCTCTTGATGATGAAAAAGTATTGAGAAGTGAAAAGGTGTATGCCCAATCCATCGTTAAAACACCACAGGAATGCGAACAGTTGATAAAAAAACTCCGCAGAGCTGCCAACATGTTGAAAGCGTTACCCTTGAAAAAGGCCGCAAAGTTTTTGGAAACGCCCGTTGAAGATTTTGAAAATGAATCTCCATTGGACGGCGGAGACACCTTGGGTTGGACGTTGGATATCACCTCCGCCGAAATATCCAAAGAAGCAGACAGAATTCTTGCCATGGATGCGATCCTGCCGGAAGAACCCCCCCATGGAATCAATACCTGGCGTGCACTCAAACTTGTTTTGATCGCGCTGTGCGTGGAAAAAGGGTTCAAAAATTTCACCCGCTGGGATATACGTGAAAAATGGCTGGAACTGTTCATGCCTGCGGGTAATGACTCTTCCTCCCGAATCTTGCTTCTTTCTTCCAGGCTGCAGGAAGGAGGAGCCAGATGTTCATCCAATACCGCGTTGGCACAGCTCTTGGCTCGTTGGGGATTCGGCTGGTTTCCGACTTCGTAAAAATGGATTTCATTTTTCGGAAAATGAACCATTGAGTTTTTAAAAGTCGGCATGTAGGAACCATGTCCTCTCTGCATCCGTTTCTCATGTACTGCGGATATAGGACGTGCTCGATATTTGGCATATTCATTGTAAGTTTCTTGTGACTGAAAATCAGAGAAGGAAATCCCATGTCCGATAGTTGATTAAATTATTCGCAGTTTGAGTAAATTCCGGAAGGATGCGGTCAGCACATGCATCCTCCATATCGGAATCTCAATACTGTCGAGTCAAAGAATTCGTAGATAATAACGAGATTTTTTCATCAGGCTCTACACCATCCCGGGTACTCATCTATTCATGGATCAAAGAAGGAGCTGTTCCCTGCAAAAGAATAAATGGAGAAAGGGTTATAGACCTAACGGCATTGAAGGCATGCTTGGAAGTGCAGGCCCTGCAGAAGGGTTTCCAATATGAATTCGGGAAAACAACCCTTGTCAAATTGTCCCTTTTTTCTTCCTTGTTCCCTCCTTCTGCTATCCCGTGCCGCAGAACAGTCTACAACATGGATAAAAAGGAGCTTTTATGTGTCCTGAGTATCGGGAAAAGTCGCTTTGTAGACGTTCACGCAACGGAACAGCGTTTGAAACAGCGAGGTCACCCATCCCTCTTCGGTATGGTTCGGAGATGCAGATCCATCAGGAAGCTCAAGACAAAGGCTCTCTGTGAACTAGAAAATACATACCAAACTGAGCAACCATTCCAAGCTGCCCCTTCTCACACCCCATGCACTTGGGATACCTTCTTTTGGGGATGTCTACTTCCTTCTCAAGAAAAAGCCCTGCCTGATAAAATCGTTCTAACCGTCAAGACAGTTCTGCATGGCATAACCGATCTACATGGGTTCATCAGACATCTGGAGGGCAATCCTTCAAATCATGCTTTGGGGAAGAGCCTGCTGCATAACGTTCACCAAAAGACCACCCGGGAGAATGAACTAAAATTGTCGACCAGGAAGCGAACCCTCTATCTACCTGCCCCTTTTCAAGGAGGGCATAGGCCTCGGAAGACTCCCATCAATCATTGTTCATTGCCTGGACAATTCGCCCCCCTCTGGCCATTTCCTTCATCAAGGGAGGTCCCTCCACCTCTTTCCCATGTGGATCTTGTCATCAGCCAGAAAGAGGAAAGTATCCTCATAACCATGTATATCACAGCAAACCTTCTGAGAACATTAAGTAATCATCCCTGGATGATAGATGAAACCGCCGTTCAACAGACGGATCAAGAGCAGTCCTCTCGAATTTATTTTAGTAATCCCGTCATTGCCGATCAGAAATCTGCTAACTGGTTAGCAAAACCCATTACTGCTGCACAACGCACTGCCAGCCTCAAAAAGATGCTGAATGCTGTGATTGATATGGAATGGGAGGATATCAAGCGTGCTTACTTCCAAACCCAGCTAGAAAAATATCCTGTGGGCTGCATTTGGGACAACGGGGGCGTTGTTACGCTTTCAAAGATGGAAGTCTGCTACCATTATCTTTCCGCAGGGAATGCTCCATTCATCGTCAATCAGATGAAGTTATTTTTTGAGAAGTATTTCAAAGAGAACAGGTTTAGAACACACGGAGAGCGGGCTGGCGCCATTGATTGTGGAAAGGGCGATCAGGAAAACCTCGTATCCTGCCATGGTTACCCTCGCAAAGAGATGGAACTCGTCTGCTACGCCAAGACGGAAGACATCCTCAAATTTGAGTTAAGATGCAATGGCAAAGGGCTCGTTGCAGATTTCCCTAAAGATGTGTGCAAAAAACGGATGTGCAGCAGTCTTGATGGCCTGTGCCGCCTTATTGATCGCGTCATTAAGTATTCCCGGGGACGAATAGAGAAAATGGTGAATAGTTTAAGCAAACCATTGCCTTCTCCCGATACCATAGCCCTATGGTGGTTTGCCGTTCTTGATAGGGATCGTAAACTGAGTTTATGGTCTCAAGCCTTGGATAGTGAACTCCAGCTGAGAGCAAGCCAAATAAAAGAAGAATCCTTGAAAGCTCTTATTATGCCGGAGGGATGGCCCATTCGAAGCCTTGGTGTGGAAACGGTCAATTTCATGCGAAGAATGGAGAGAAAAGGATACGTCAAAAGACATGCCGGAAGATATCATGCCTTGGTAGAAACGAGAAAAAATTATCATTTTTTTAATTAAAGGGAGGACCACCTTAGGCACGACTGTCAAAGGCGTGCCTAAGGTGAGGCGGAAGGTAAGCTTCCGTGTTAAATCTTGCGTCGTCGAGCGGATCCTTTTTTCTTTGAGCGAAAGCGAAAAAGAAAAAAGAGAGCCAGCGAGCGGGGGCGGAGCCGCCCCCCGCAAGATTACAACGGAAGCCTGTCTTCTGCTGTAAATGAGGTATTTGAGCGGAATCATCCGTCCCTTCCTCCCTCAATTAAGATGACGATGGTGTTATATGAAGATGAGCGGGGCAAGTATCCGCCATTTCCCGGCCTCTGCATGCCTTTGCTTGCAGAGGCCTTTTCATCATCAACCATCAACATATTAAATCATCATGGCTATCAAACTCATCGCCAACTACAGCAAACGCCTCGGCCTGCCGGGGTATTCCTCCCATCAGTTCGAAGTCTCCATCGAAACGGAGATCGGAAACACATCAGAACTCGATTTTGCCGCAGAACGTCTCTACAGCTCGCTCCAGTCCGCCGTAGATGCCCAGATCCGGCAGGTCGGATTTGTCCCTGATGCTTCCTATGGCTCGGGAGGCGCATCCGGTACGCCTCTTCCTGCCATGAGGCAGGTTTCACGGCTACCTGAGCCTCTCTCTTCGAATCCCCAGACATCTCACCCCGGAGAACCGGCATGGAATTGTTCGGAAAAACAACGGCAAGTCATTCTATCGCTGGCGCGCAAAAACGGGATGGACGATTCCGCACTCCATGATCTGGCTGTACTCTGTTTCAACAGGGGCGTCTCTCAGCTGAACAAGTTGGAAGCGTCTACCCTGATCAAAGAACTGATGGAAACATCCGGAGGAACATCACGCAAAAATTCCTCCTCCGGCAGCTATGCCCGGCGCCAGGCGGGAGCTGTAGCTGGAATACGGTAAACATTCATGTGTCCCCTTTGCCGGAGCCTTTCCTGGGAGGGCGCCGGCAAAGGGGCTTTTTTTATCTGCTGTATCCAAGGCTTCCTGAACCAGGAATCACCTGTGATTTGATCATCGAAACACTTCTCCGCAAAGCACGCGCTTGCTCCATGGCAGATATATCTCATTCATAAAAATCACATCATATTGTGATTTTACAAGAAAACAGAGTAGGCATGGCATTCAAAATATGATATTTCACATTGTATTGTGAATTTGGGTGATATCGGAACATACATTCGAGAACGGCGCCGGGTACTGGGCATTACCCTGAAGGATTTGGCCGAACTTTCCGGCATAGGAATCAATACGCTCAATAAAATCGAACTTGGGCAGGCCAACCCGACATTCAGAATCCTGATGGAACTGTTCGATGTACTGGGGCTTGAAATGTCGTTAAGCCCTAAAAGAACCGATGTGATGAAAGGGCCTGAATCATGAGAAAAGCCCTTGTGTTATTGCGCAATATACCTGCCGGAACGTTGACGGAGGAATCCCCTTCCAGCTATGTATTCCGGTATCTGGAAGCCTACCTGATGAAGGAAGAGCTTCCTCCCGTCAGCCTGACGATGCCGAAGACTTCCGAAGAGTATCGCTCCCCTCATCTATTCCCCGTTTTCTTCAACATGCTCTCGGAAGGCGTCAACAAGGAAATCCAGTGCCGTCATTTCCATCTGGATGAAAAGGATCGTTTCTTTCCCCCTCGGCCAAACGGGCCTACATGTTTTCCTACAGGACGCGTTACAATACCCTTCGATGAAATTTTACCTTCGTCTTCTTGAAAGCAGTTTCGTCTCAAAGATCTGTTGGATCGGCTCCGCTATAAGAAGTGGCCTATCTGAAAACCTGGAGGCCGGACAACCGTATGGAGAGTTGCTGTCGCCCTGACTCGACAGTCAAAAATACCTTTAGCATTGCCTGTTCCTGTATCCAGGATCTGACGGATAACCCTTCCATTTCATTCTATGATTTTGACGTTCTTTTGAAACAAATATTCCACCGTGATCCGGAAGTGTGATCTGATGCCAATAGGAACAAAAGTACACACAAGCAGTCACAAAGCGTGTGCTTTTGATACAAAATCTTGATGACGGCAATTCCTGCCGGCTGACCGTTATATAGATCTGAAGGCAGGCATTTAGCTTCTGCCTTCATTCCTCGACACCCGTTTCCCCTTCGCCGGGAAGCGGGTGTTTTTCGTTTCAACCCATATTCATTATCAATATGAACAATATCATCGCATTACCTTACCGTCCGGCGACAGTCCGGCACATCCTGCCTTTGGAAGATAACAGACAGGCAGCCCACCTCCAGAGGAGAAACATCATGCCGGAACCGGCAGCGGCTCCGGTAGTTCCTCCTACCGTATTCCGCAAGGGGCTTCTCCTCCATTGCGGGGCCGAAGTCGTCGACAGGAGAACCCTGTCCCGTGTGGAAACCCCGTCCTGCACGGAATCATGGTTCCCGATTCCGCATGACTTTCTGCTGGAGGAAGTGGAATCCCAGCTTGCCGCCCACGGCTTCGGGATCGGGGAAACCACTCATGCCCTCAGCCATGAAGGAAAGCGGTATTTTGGCGTACTCCAAATCCTGCGCCCTGACGACGGCCCCGGCGACTACTCGTGGATCGTCGGCATTCGCAACTCCCATGACAAGACCTTCCCGGCCTCCCTGGTCATGGGAACGCGCGTCTTCGTCTGCGACAATCTTGCCTTCACCGGAGAAGTGAAACTCTCCCGGAAGCATACGAGGTTCGCCGTGCGGGATCTGCGCTTCATGACCTCCCGCGCCGTCGGAAGGCTGGGAGAGCAATTCCACCGCGAAGACGAACGGATCTCCACCTACAAAAGACAGAGACTGACCGACAAGGCGGCTCATGATCTTCTGATCCGGGCGGTCGACTGCCGGGCCATCACGCCGACCGTCCTGCCGGAAGTCATCAGGTACTGGCGGGAGCCGCTTCATGAGGAATTCCGGCCCCGCACCGTCTGGAGTCTGTTCAACGCCTTCACGGAGCAGTTCAAAGCCGTCAACCCGCATGTGGCTGTCAAACGGAGCCAGGCCCTGCACGGCCTGTGCGATTCCGTCTGCGGCCTGATCGCCTGAGTGTAATAAAAAAGACAACAGGAAAGGAAACATCTCATGAAGTCATCGTGCTCATTGACGGGAGCGCAAGCCGCCGTCCTGATCCTCACGCAATCCGTATCCGGACAAACGAGCGATGAACTGATCGCCTCCTTCCATCCGGAAGAACGGGGGCGGGTCAGGCAAATCATTCGCCTGCTGGAACGCCGTGGATTGCTCATCCGCCAAACGGGGGAAGACGACCCCTTCGTCTTCCCCCGCACCTGGCATCCCACCTGGGACGGGAGAATAGCCCTGCTGGAGTGGGCCGCCTGCCTGGGCAACATCCGGCTGGCCGGCAGGAATACCCGGGCATCAACCGGTTCCCGGGCAGTCATCGAACAGGAAGATCATCATCACCCTTCATCCGTATGCTGACCTTCCTTCTCGTGACTGCGGCAGGCTGGTTCCTGTTCCCGTGGCTGTTCGCTCTCCTCAAATGGGGAATCGCACTGGCCTTCGGCCTGATGACGGCAGGGCTGCTTCTGTGGTTCTGCCTTTGTTGAAGAAACATCCATCCAGATACCAGAACCATGTACTGCATCGTCAAATACAAGGACACGCGCTACTGGGCGGTTCTCCATCACAATGGAAAACTGCTCGCCGTCGTCGTGTACAAAAAAGGCGCCGAGGCCATTGTCCAGGCTTTGGAGCAAATCCTCGTCGACGCCGTCACCGTCACCCACTTGCAAACGCCATGCCCATGATTAAAATCATCCTGTTCGAACTCACCCGCATCCTGCTGGGCTATGCTTCGGACAAGGTTGGCGAGTTCATCCGGAACAAGCAGAGGAACGGTCCTCGTCCTCCTTCCTTTGATGAGGAAGAGGAGGAAGATCCCTGGTCTCAACATCCACCCCGCTGATTCCATGATCCTCGCCCAGCTGCTGGAGGCCATCTACACTCTCATCGCCCGGCGGTGAGAGATGCCTTCCAGGACGATATGTCGTCTGAGGAAGGCGCTCAAGAGGTTGTCCAATCGACTCCTCTTTTTTAGCTGTCAGATCTGTATTTCTTCCTCATCAGAGAAGAAGGAATCAGTCAGTTCCAGAAGTTGGTAGCGATTTTTCCTGACTCCCAGATTGTATTCCACCAGAAGAGAAACCAATTGGTCGCCGTCAATCAAATCGATGGGGGTATGGGAGGTGGTACGCCTCGCTTCATCCCTGGCGCCTCTGGAAAAATTGGAAGTCGTCACAATCAAGCCGCGTTCGTCCGTCCCCAGACTGCCGCGAAGTTGCTGGACGACAGGAGACTGCACGTTGGCTTTCCATCGTTTGGCCTGTACGGCCAGCTTGATATGAATGACATCATGTACCGTCATAATGCCTCGCACATCAACGCCCCCGTCTCCGCCATAGGGAGTCCTGCTCACTTCGGAAAATCCCATTTTACTCAACAAAGTAGTAATCAATTCCTCAAAATCCTGCGGGTTTAATTGCATCATCCGTTCCATCAGGACTTTTCTTTGTTTATCATTGAACGAATCAATGTGACGTTCCAAGCCGGTTGATTTCCAGATGGTCAGCCCAACCATTCCATTGCCCAACTTTTCGAAGCGGGGGATCTTCCCCTGTTTTTCTCTTCGCTGGATTTCTGTCAGGATTTGCGCGTACATGCTGGCCTCGGGAGTCATCCCTTCCGTCTTGAGCCACCCCAACTCCAGGGCTTTGCTGGTAATATCCCTGTAGTGCATGGGGGAATTCCCGGAAAAGTGAAGGAGGACTTTTTCCGCACAGTCCGAAAAAGAACAGGAACCTGCTGAATTCTCCGGTTGTTTCCTTTTAACCGCCTTTCCTGCCTTTTCCCCTGAGTCCGACAATTCGATTTTCACGTTCGGGTTAAGCGCAAAGAGCCCTTCTGCCGCCTTGATGAACCGGGATTGATTTCCATGCTTTTTGATATCCTCATAGATACGCGCTCCGACTGTAGCGTCGGGAGTCTTTCCTTGAGATTGCCACATTCCCCGTTGGATGAGTGCAGCGGCAAGTTCTTTAGGACGCATGGGAGATGCAGATTTTTGCAGAAGTAAATAAACGGAATCAAGAAGACGGCTCATCGCAGGAGTTGTCATAGGTTACCATCCTTTCCTGGTCGGGCAATCTCTTTTATCTTTTCTTCCTATTTACTGAGTATGATCCGTACCGAATAGGTCAGCATGGTGCCGCATGATTGCGCCTCCAACAAGTGCAGAACGAAATTTTGATGAAATACTCTGAATGAGATGGCTGGATGCCGCTTTGTATGGTACTTATCCCTGTAGTTTTATATTCATTTCATCTTATGCCCATCAAAAAAAGCCAAATATACTCTTCACTCTGGTCTGCCTGCGACGAATTGCGCGGCGGCATGGACGCTTCCCAGTACAAGGATTATATTCTGACTCTGCTCTTCATCAAATACATCAGTGATCTGCACAAGGCCGGACGTCGATCCCTGATCGTGGTTCCCCGGGGAACCAGCTTCGATGACATGTACGCCATCCGCCACGAGAACGATCTGGGCGACAAGATGAACAAGATGGTCGAGAAGATCACGTCGGCCAATGCGGGAATCGGCAACATTAATGTGGCAGATTTCGATGACGGCAACAAACTGGGCGATGCCCGGGAAAAGAAGGAAAAACTTGCCCGGCTGCTTGCCATTTTCAGCCGTCCGGAGCTGGATCTCACGACCAACCGTGTCGATGGAGACGATATTTTGGGCGATGCCTACGAGTACCTGATGAAGAACTTCGCTACGGAATCCGGCAAATCGAAGGGGCAGTTTTATACACCTGCTGAAGTATCGCGGCTCATCGCAGCCGTCATAGGTATGAGCAGGCGTCCTGCGAATGGCGCCCACCAGGTGACGCTTTATGACCCGGCATGCGGCTCCGGTTCCCTCTTGTTGCGGGCAGCGGAAGCCTCTCCGGTCAAGGTTTCCATCCATGGGCAGGAGAAAGACAGCTCTACAGCCGGGCTTGCCCGCATGAATATGGTGCTTCACGGACAGGATACCGCCGTCATTCACGATGGCAATACGCTGGCCAAGCCCCGGTTCAAGGATGGAGATGCCTTGCGGACATTTGACTACGTGGTCGCCAATCCTCCTTTTTCGCAGAAGAACTGGATGACGGGTTTCGACCCGTCCGCTGATCGTTATCATCGCTTTGAAGACGGCATCCCCCCGGAAAAGAATGGGGACTATGCCTTTCTGCTCCATATCATCAAGTCCATGAAGCCTAAGACGGGCAAGGGGGCGTGCATTCTCCCCCACGGCATTCTGTTCCGGGGCAATGCGGAAGAAGACATTCGCCGGAATCTGATCAAGAGACGCATCATCAAGGCTATCATCAGCCTGCCTCCGAATCTGTTCTACGGAACGGGCATCCCCGCCTGCATCCTTGTACTGGACAAGGAAAACGCCGCCGCCCGCGACGGTATTTTCATGATTGACGCCAGCAAGGGCTTCATCAAGGACGGGGCCAAGAACCGCCTGCGCGAGCAGGATATCCAGAAGGTCATGGATGTGTTCCATGACTATCAGGAAATACCAGGGTATTCCCGCATGGTGCCTCTGGCCGAGATTGATGATAACGACTATAATTTGAATCTTCCCAGGTATATCGACTCTTCGGACGGGGAAGTGCGGCAGGATCTCTTTGCCCACCTCAACGGAGGAATTCCTGATGCCGATCTGCAAGAGCTGGGTGATTACTGGCACGTTTTCCCTCAATTGCGTTCTCAATTGTTCTCTCCTTCCGTTCATGCCGGGTACAGCGTGTTGAGCATACCGTCCGGGAATATCCGGTCATTTATTCTGGAAAGTGCCGAGTTTCAAAAGTTTCGTGCGGCGGTGGAAGACCGTTTATCCCATTGGATGCAGCAGTCCCGTGAACTCATGATGGCGCTTCACGAGGGTATGCATGCGAAGGACTTCATTCGCACTCTGGGCGATTCGCTGCGTGCTCTCTTCCACGACATGCTCCTGGTGGATGAATACGATGTGTACCAGCGTTTGATGGACTACTGGGAAGAACCGATGCGCGATGACGTCTACCTCATCGCTTCCGAAGGGTGGATATTCAAGACCAGCAGTCTGATCAAAACGGACAGAAAGGGAAAAGAAAAAATCACGGGATGGGAAAGCCCCCTTTTGCCGGAGGCCTTGCTGCAACGGCATTTCTTCCCGAACGAGGTTGAGGAGCTTCATCAGAAGCGCCTGCAAGTTGAACAGATGGAGGCGGAGCTTGATTCTCAGGAAGAAGAACAGCAGGGAGATGGCGGCTTTTTCTTTGAGTGGGAAAAGGTTGATCTGGCAGCTGTTAAAAGTCGCATCAGGGAAATCAGGGAAATCAGGGGCGATCTGCTGGCAGCTGAAGAGCTGTCATTCCTCCGGGATTTCCTTGACCGAAAGAATACCGTCAAGGAATGGAAAGCAGAGATCAAAACTCTTGAAACGAAGCTGAGCATCCAGACCCGGCAGGCTTGCGATGCCTTGTCCGAAGAGGAAGGGAAAATGATTGTCGTGGAGAAAAAATGGCTGAACTCTCTTCGTTCCAGCATCCACGAAAATGTGGAACGGGTGATGCATGCATTTGCTCAGCAGTTGAAGACTCTGGCGGATCGTTATGCAACGCCGCTGCCGGAGATTGAACAGAAGGTTGCCGGACTCAAGGAGCGAGTAACGGCTCATTTGCAAAAAATGGGGCTGACACGGGAGGGAGGTAGTCATGAATAGCATTCCCAAGGGGTACAAAAAAACGGAAGTTGGGATAATTCCTGAAGATTGGAAATTTTGTTATATTCTAGACAAAAAAAATCTTAATGAAGCTTCTATTCAAACAGGTCCTTTCGGCACTTTGCTAAAAGCATCTGAGTATACGTCTAATGGGATTCCTGTCATCTCAGTTCGTGAGATTCGAGATGGATACATTTTTATATTTGAAGAGACACCTTTTGTCGGAAGGCATACATGCAAACGTTTACCTCAATTTATATTGGAAGAAGGAGATATTGTTTTTGCTCGTAAAGGAGGAGTAGATAGAAGTGCTATTGTTCAGAAAAAATATGGCGCATTATTTTTAGGTTCTGATGGAATCCGCTTACGATTCAAAAAAGAGAACCCTGAATACATTGCTTTTTGGTTTCATAGCGATCTTCTAAAAAAAGAATTACTCCAAAATGCGACAGGTACAATTATGGCCAACATGAGCCAGGAAATCATGTCGCATTTACCTTTATTGCTTCCCTCTCTTCCCGAACAAAAAGCCATTGCCGAAGTCCTTTCGGACATGGATGCGTTGATTGAAGCGCAGAAAGAATTCATTGCCAAAAAGCGGGACATCAAGCAGGGAACCATGCAGGAGCTTCTTTCCGGGCGAGTCCGCCTCCCGGGCTATGAAACCAAAGGCTGGAAGCATACGGATATCGGAGATATTCCGGATGATTGGGAGGTGAAAGAGTTGGGAGAAATTTCGGATATTATCAGTGGAGGAACTCCAAAAACAACAGAAAAATCATTCTGGAATGGCACTATTTTATGGTGTACTCCCACTGATATAACACGTACGTCCGGGCGCTATATTGAGAGCACAGAAAAAACAATAACAGATAATGGTCTCAAAAACTCATCGGCTGTATTACTACCGATCAACTCATTGTTGTTATGTTCTCGTGCGACGGTTGGAGATGTTCGCATAGCAAAGCATGAAATAACAACAAATCAAGGATTTAAGTCATTAATTTGTAATTCTTCTGCATATTATCTCTTTATTTATTATCTTATTCCTTCTCTCAAACCGAAAATGTTGGAAAAATCATATGGTTCAACGTTTTTAGAAATTTCCAAAAGTAATCTTTCATCTATCCAGATGCAATTGCCTTCATATGCTGAACAAAAAGCCATCGCCCAAGTCCTTTCCGACATAGACGATGAAATCGAAACCCTCGAAGCAGAACTTGAGAAACTCAACTACATGAAACGCGGCATGATGCAGGAACTGCTGACGGGCCGCATCCGCCTGGTCTAACTTCTTTCCCTTGACACTTCCATGCAAGACGACACCTACAACGAACTCGGAGCAGCCGAACGCGTCACACAGAACAAGGTGGTGGCCTTGTTCCGGGACCATCTGCAATACACGTATCTGGGCAACTGGAAGGCGTCTCCGGAAAATGCCCGCACGTCCCCCATCGAGGAGGGGCTCTTGCGCTCGTGGCTGGAGCGGCGCGGAGGTGAAAGTGCAACCTATGCACCCAAGATTATCCAGGAATTGAAACGTGCCGCTTCGAATCCTTCCTGTTCCCTATACGAAACGAACAAGGCGATATACTCCCTGCTGTATTACGGGGTGGAAATTGATCGGGGAGTGGGGCTGTCTCACGCCACGTTCCCCCTGATCGACTGGGCTCACCCGGAAAATAACGACTTTGCCATAGCGGAAGAGGTAAGCGTTCTCCGGGCTGACGGAAAGACGACGCGCCGTCCGGACGTCGTCCTGTACGTCAATGGAATCGCCCTGGCCGTGCTGGAACTTAAACGCGGAAGCGTGACCGTGAATGAAGCGATTCGGCAGAATCTGACGAACCAGTATGAAGGGGAGATTCCTCATTTTTTTCCCACTGTGCAGCTCGTCATGGCCGCCAATGAGACGGAGGGACTGCGCTATGCGACGACGCTGACGCCTCCCAAGTATTATCTGACATGGAAACGCGATCAGAAAGACACGCCCGTCAACCATCTGCTCGAGCACCTTCAGGAGCTGTGCTCACGGGAGCATCTGCTGGAATTTATCCATGATTTCGTGGTCTATGACGCTGGGATCAAAAAGGTGGCCCGCGCGCATCAATACCGGGGGATCAAGAAGACGCAGGAATATTTGCGGCGGCGTGAAGGCGGGATTATCTGGCATACGCAGGGCAGCGGCAAGAGTCTGCTCATGATTTGGCTGGCGAAATGGATTCTGGGCAATATTCCCGACTCCCGAGTGTTGGTGATTACTGACCGCACGGAACTTGACGAACAGATCACACGTAATTTCAATCAGGCCGAAGTTACTGCCCATCAGGCAAAAAATAGCCGGGATCTGTTCGCGAGGCTGAATCGGGCGGAAGAGCGCGTCGTTTGCTCGCTCGTACACAAGTTCGGACAGCGAGAAGGAGATGCCGATGACATCATCAGGGAATGGAACGATACGGTTCCTGCCGATTTCAAGGTCAAGGGAGACCTTTATGTCTTTATCGACGAATGTCACCGTACACAATCGGGCAAACTGGCCAAGGCCATGAAAAGACTGTTGGGATCAGGGATCTTTATCGGCTTTACGGGAACGCCTCTGTTCAAGTCGGACAAGGAAACCAGCCGGGAAACTTTCGGCAATTTCATCGATACGTACAAATTCGATGAAGCGGTCAGAGACGGCGCCGTGCTTGACCTGCGCTACGAAGCCCGCAATGTGGACCAGGACTTTTCTCCCAGGGGAGACGTCAAACTCGACGAGCGCTTTGAGCGGCTGACGACCGGCATGACGGACGAGCATAAATGCCAGCTCAAGCAAAGATGGGGGACGATGAAAGCCCTGTACAGCAGCCGGGAAAGACTGGAGCGCATCGCCGCCAATATCTGCGAGGACATGGATCGCGATGTGCGGCTGCGCATGGACGCAGGAAACGCCATGCTGGTGGCCGATAATATTTATCAGGCGTTCCGGTTTTACGAGATTTTCCAACGGACGGAGTTAAGAGGCAAGTGTGCCGTGGTCAGCTCGTACGTGGCCTCCAGCGAGGCCACGAGGACGGCCGGAATGGGAGTGGCGCAGCAGTCCGAGGAGATGCTCAAATATGAGACCTGTCGACGAATGTTGCAGGATTTCGGCTTTCAATCGGCAAGTGTTACCTCCTGCGAGAAGTTCGAGAGCAAGGTGAAGGAGATGTTCATCAGGGAGCCGGGGCGCATGAAACTGCTGATCGTGGTTGACAAGTTACTGACGGGGTTTGACGCTCCTCCAGCCACTTATCTGTATATCGACAAGAAGATGCAGGATCACGGTCTCTTTCAGGCGATCTGCCGCGTCAACCGGCTTGACGGCGAGAGCAAGGAGTTCGGTTATATCGTCGACTACAAGGATCTCTTTTTAAGCCTGGGAAAAGCTGTCAAATCCTTCACGGGGGAAGCCTTTGAGAATTATGAATCCGCTGATGTGCAGGGATTGCTCAAGGACCGGCTTTCGGAGGCCAACAAACTGCTGGCGCAGCGGCTCGATCGTTTGCGCGCTCTTTGCGAACCCGTCGAGGAACCGAAGGGCCTGGATGAATATCTGGATTATTTCTGTATGGGTGAAAACCTGGAGAAACATCAGCGGCAGCGCGCCGAACTCTATAGGGGAACAGCGGCTTTGATGCGAGCCTATGCCAAAGTTTGCGATGAACTTGATTTGGCCGGGTACAGCAAAGAACAGATTGTCCTGATCCGGGAGGAGGTTGAACGCTTTGCCAATGCCAGGGACGCCGTCAAACTGGCAAGCGGAGACTACATCGATATGAAAATGTATGAGGCGGAAATGCGCAACCTGATCGATACCTACGTCCATGCATCGGATGCGGAAAGTGTTTCCACGCTGGAGGATATGGGAATGGTGGAACTGCTGGTCAACCGGACGGAAGAAATCATCCGCGACACCGAGCGGAAGACGGGCAAACACGCAGCGGAAAGCATCAGCAACAATCTGAAAAAGGAAATTACGGAAAAACGATCGCTCAACCCCAGATTCTACGACAGCATGGGAACATTGCTGGTCAGGCTGTTGGAAGACCACAAAAAAGGAGCTGTCGAATACAAGGATTTTCTGGAGAAAATGGTGGATCTTGCAAAAAGGATAAAGTACGGAGAAAGACCTCGCCCGCAACCAATCAATACGCCACGACTCAAGGCCTTATACGACAATGCTCCTGTTCCACGCAGACATGCGGAACGGTTCCCGGAGCAATTCGCTCTGGTAATGGACAGAAAGTGTGCCGAGATGCAGGAGGGGTTTCAAGACCCTCTTTCATTACGTTATCGGGAAGCCAGATTTCTGATTCAGGAAGGCCTGGAAGAGCTGGCGGAAGAATTCGGTCTCGATATCAATGACGAAGCGATTGAAAAGATTTTCAATCTGGCGAAGCAGTATTAGGGCAAACCATGAAGGTAGGGAACGTCAACATGCGTATCGTGAGAAAGGAGGTCAAGCACCTTAGGCTGGCGGTCTGCCCGCCATCCGGTGAAGTCGTGATTACCGCCCCTTTGGCCATGGATGAGGAGGCTGTGCGGCTGGCTGCGGTACAGAGGTTGAGCTGGATTCATGACCGGCGCAGGGAATTCGAGGATCAGGAGCGTCAGAGCCGGCGCACGTATGAATCGGGGGAAACGCATTATTTTCTGGGCCTCCGTTATCGATTGAAAGTAGTTTATATCCGTCCGGGGAGCCCCTACAGTATGGAGCGGAAGGGAAAATCCCTTATGATGAACGTTTATGCCGATACACCCGCCGGCAATCGGGAAGAACTCCTGCATGCGTGGTACCGCCGTCAGCTGCGGGCTATAGTGACGCCCTTGCTTGAGCAATGGTGCAAACGCCTCGAATTGGAGACGCCTGTGTTGACGATTCGCAAAATGAAGACGAAGTGGGGTTCCTGCGCTCCGGATGCCCGCCGCATCCAGCTCAATACGGACTTGGTCAAAAAGCCTTTTTTATGCATTGAATACGTTGTTCTGCACGAACTGATTCATTTCTTTGAAGCGAACCACACGCCCCGGTTCCAGGCACTTCTGACAGCTCACATGCCCATGTGGGAACATTTGAAAGATGTTTTGAACCAGGCTCCGCTGGACGAAGAGATATGGGAGGGGATGATCAAATAAATGGAATCTTTTCCAGAATACTCGTTGAATGAAGATTGAAAGCTTCCTGGCTTTTTACCTCGTTAATTTGAAAGATTCATTATTCTGAGCCGGAGATCCCAAATCCGTCTTATCTGAAATTTTCGGATTGCGGGGAGTGCCGTCCGGATAAGAGGTTTTGTAAATGCCGAATTCCTGTGCCTTTTTCTCCAGAGCGTGAGTGACGTTGCTGGAAGCGGCGTTGATGCGGAGGCGGCTTTCACTGATGTAGGAAGGATTGTGGAGCGGCTGAGGATATATTCTTTGCGGGAACTGCGGGGATGACGGAGGGAGGACATCGTCGGAACAGGAACCGGGATGACTCTGCTTCCAGTGCTGGAACCATGCGGGTGAAGTCAGGTGTTTATATTGCTGGGCGAGTCCTTTTCCCTTGATGGCATACACGCGTTCCGCCGCCAGCAGGGTCATGTTATCAAGCTCTTGCTGCTTGCGCCATGTCTGCCTGATTTGTTCCAGCTCTTCAGCGTTTCTGGCGGCGTTGATGGTTTCCAATGTCTTCTGGACGGAAGCTTCCTTTTTGTTGGCCAGATTGAGGAACATGCGGCTATAGTAATCATGAAATTCCCGGGACTCCCGGTTGAATGCCGCAATTTCCGGCTCCTGAAGCAGTTCTTCGACAAGAAGATCTTCAGGATTTTTCCTGGTCTCTTGCGTCAAAACGCCTGTCTTATAAAGCCCCCAGGTAAGCGCTCCCCCTGTAACGAGCATCACGGCGGCTATCGTCACAATTCTGCTCCGGAGTCTTCGCCTCCGATCGCTGCGAAGGGCATGATCCATCCCGGTCAGCCACGCTTCTGGAGAAAGAGACCGTTCCTCCCTCTTCCGGGAGAGGTTTTGAACAAGAAGACAGCTTATGCATCTCAGGGCTTTTTCTTTTTGGGCCAATGATGCCAATAACTCCCCTGCATGCGCTTCGCCTACCTTTCCGGACATGGTGTTCCAGGGATAGGAGGTTATCAGTTCATAAAAGCACGCTGCCAGAGAGTATTGATCCGCCCGGATGTCGGGAGAGGTGTTTTCTGTGAACAATTCCGGAGCCGAGTATGCGGAATGAGCCAGGATATTGACTGTGCCATGAGAAGGGCGCAGAGAAGCGGTGCCGAAATCAGCCAAAACGGGCTGGCCTTCCCCGGTAAAGAGGATATTGCCCGGCTTGATATCCAGATGGACGATGTGATGTTGATTCAGACAATCGAGGGTCGAAACCAGAGTCTGAAGCCATGAGATGATGGTGCGTGGAGGAATGCGTTTGCCTGAGCGGATGACGTCCCGCAGGGTTCCGCCCTCAAGAAGAGGCATCACATAAAAACAGGTGGTGGGCGAAAGGCTGAATACCCGATGAATCCTGATGATGGCGGGATGTTCCAGAGAAGCGATCAGCCGGGCTTCCCTGATGAATTGGTTGACGGATTCGGCAAAGAGGGATTCCGTGTCTTCATCCAGCGGAATCAGGCAATGGGAGTCGGCATCTCTGGCGCAAAGTCCCTGGGGATAATGTTCCTTGAGGACGACCTTTCTGTCCAGCGTCCTGTCATGGGCCAGATACGCGATACCGTTCGCTCCGTGGCCGAGGACGCACTCAATGGTGTAAGGACCAACTTTTTGACCGGGAGGAAGGAAAGCGGGGGCTTCATGCATGGCGGATGAATAATTCAATCATGCCCCGGCAGTACGGAGAAAATCAATCCCTCTCTTCCGAAAATTCCTCGCGTTCGATTTCATCGACCAGGGAAGGAGAGGCGGGAGTTCCTTCGCGAACGATTTCATTGATTTTTGTCGCCAGAAAATCGGTCAACGTCATTTTACTATCGAGAGCCTTGCGCTCCAGAGCCGCCTGGACATCCGGCGGCAGTTGAAGGATCACGCGGGACTCCGTTTCCACCTTCACAGACGGCAGAGTGACGGGCATTTCCGCCATCAGGGAACGGATGATGTGTTCCTTGACTTCAGGAATCTTTTTCTTGGCCATCCAATTGTAGACAGTCACTTCACTGACAAAACACTGCTGGGCCAGCCATTTATAATCCAACCCACGGGCCTTGAGCCAACGCTTGACGTCGGCTTTCAACTCCATCTGCGGTTTGGAATCTGAACTCATATTCGTGATACTAGCTTTTCCGCTATTGCGCGTCAATTCCCAAGAGGCGAATGCCGGAAAAACCATCGTCGGAAGAAGGTGGATAAGTGACAACAAGGTTTCCTGAAAAATATCTATTCTTCCATAATAGCTATAATACTATTTGACAAAATGGGGTGAATAGATATAAAAAATATCTGTATGGCGAATATGCAATGCGATATCACCGAGCTAATCGAGAAGCTAAGCAATGAAGCCAGATTGTATCTTCTGAGACGAATGGCCTCCCACAATCTTTCCCTCCGGCAAGTTCTCCTGGAGCTTGTCATCGGGATAAGCAGAGAGGCTGCGGCTGGCTCGAAAGAACAAGAAACCGCATGTTCCGCCTGTTTCATTCCTCATTTAACCTCTCACTCAAAAGTTCTCCACCAATGAAAACATTTTGCGTCTCCCTCATGGCTTTGATAGCCGCTCCCCTCTGTGTCCTGGCAGACCATGCAAGTCTGTTATCCCCGGATGCTTTCCTGTCGGCCAACGAATGTGCCGTATGCCAACAAAGCAATGGTGTCAAAGTTTGCCCCGCCTGCAATGGAAGCGGCAAGTTCGGAAACACCACCTGCATCAACTGCGGGGGTAAGGGCATTGTCCGCACAAACGGGCAGAGGCTGTAAATTCTTTTATCAACATACAAACCATCGTTACAACCATGACACTGGATCAAATCACCGTCGGAATGGAACAGCTCATCAATACTAAAGCATCAGAGATTCTTTCCACCAAGCCACAGGATCAGCAATACCTGAACTGGCGCGATATGCAGGAAGTTTGCCTGATCGTGAAGAGTGCTTGCGTCAAGCAATTCAATGAAGTTCCTCAGGGAGTTGAAATGGCCTGCTATTTTGCGGAAGCTGTGTTGGCTCCGGATAAAAAAGCCAAGCTCAAATTGATCAAGCAGGTTATTTCTCTCACATCCGGGACTGCCGGTATTACCATCATCCTGGCCGGCGTAGGAGCCGCCTTGGGATGGGGCGCAGGCATCGTTACGACCGTTACCGCTTTTTTCCTTGGCACATCCATGTTGGGGCCAATCGCAGCCATGGCAGGAGGCGCCATGCTGGCGGTTATTGCCGGGTATTTCATTTTTGACAACGATGCGCCGACTTTATCGAACAAAGCCATTGATGCCTTGCGCAAGGGGATCAGAGGGGCTTTGGCTGAATACTGGAAGGAACACGGTAAAAAATTAGCCGAATAATCTTCCTATCACTTTAGCTCATGCTCTCGTCATGTCTTCCTCGGATATATTGGAGATTAGCGTCAAATCTGCGGTAGGCGGCGCTCAATATGTCTACATGCATATTCCCGCCGATGCTTTGCGGCATACGGTAGACGGGCTGTTTCCATCCCTGGCCAAGAACGCGGCGGCTGATGCCGTTTCGGGATTCGGTCATCGATGGGTACACGGCCATGATCTGATTACGGACATCGTCCCCCAGTTTTTTCGGCACCCCGTACATGCTTCACAACAGGCAGGACACATTCTCCTGACGGATTTCCCCACCAAGGCAGGGATTCCCATTCCCGGTTTTTCACAATCAGGCCTGGGGGCCCTATTGGTCGACCTGGGAATACCCAAAGGTTATTTATCGCTCAACATGATGGATACGGGTATTGGATTATTAGCCATAGGAGAGGGTTCCTGCGATCTGATCTCCGCCATGTCCGGGAATGTCCCTATGGATGCGTGGACGGCTTTTGATACCTTCGGAGAGGGTGGAATAGAATTGGTATTGGGGTACTCTACCCAGAATCCCTTGTTGATTGGAGCCGGGATAGAAAACATTCTGGCCGGTTGTGTCTCCACTCTGAGAACCTTTACCGACTACGTTGATCCTGCTTCGTTTTTCGGGCATTCGATGACAGGTGCTATTCTGGGGGCTGGGTTCTCTTATGCGCTGAACAGGAAGAAGGCCAAGGGGACCCTTGGCCGGACAGTCCTCGGAACATCGGCCAGATCGGCTCTTCTTGGAGCACTCAGTTCCGCTTCGGGGTATTTTACAGCTGGGGCATTCCTTGGATTTACGGCCATGCAGATAGGAAAAATCATGGCTGCCCATGCCCAAAAGGAGCAGATGCTGTGTTGCTCCTGTTCACCACTTACTTTTGAACAACAGCTCAAAACGTTCTCCGAAGACGATTTTTTCAAGGATCATTGGCATGCGCCTCCTTTTCTCTCTGAAGAGAGTTTGTCCGTTTTCGATACCCCGGCATACATGAGAATGGAACTGTGGGTTCAGCAGTTTCTCGAAGAAGAAAGACGAAACAGACGTTTTTCCCTCAGGGAAGCGGAAAGGCCTCTTCTATAAACTCCGCCCACCAACATCATGAAACGCATTTTTTCTTACATCATCGGATTATCAGTTTTTTCGACCTTATTATGTGAAGGCGCCGGTATCGTCGCCTGGAAGGAGCGAGCTTTCCATGAGGACTCCATGGCCAAAATAGCAACGTACAGCAGGAGAAAGCTGAGTGGAAACAAAGGGATATTCAACGTAAAGGGGAAAGATATCTATCTGCCTGAGAATCTCTATTGGTACATTGATATTCCCAATGGCCTTCCTTCGGAATTCTCCGATTCGTTTCAATATGAGATGCTCCTCAAGCAGAAATATGAGATGGGCGTCTTTCGGAAACGCTTCCCGAAGTCTTCAGCCATCCTCGATCCATGGCTGAAGCGATTGCAGGAATATCAGGACAACTATGATTCCGGAAAGCGTTTTGTCAACGGCGTCTGGATGGAAAAATCTGCCTATGAGCAACAGCAGGCCGCACTGAGGGAGAAGAGGAACCAACGCCGCTTGCAAGAAGAACAGAAGAGAAAAGAGGCAGATAAAAATACTGTTGGGACGGGGTTCAGGTCTGCCGGGAGAGAAGAAAAATTCCGAATATCGTACGCGGACGGTTCCTTGAAGGAAATAAGCGGCGGGAGTGTCGAGGGGGCCAGGACAGTCGTCAAAAGATTGGAGCAGAGTAAAAAGTCCCTGGATCCCGCAGGGCGGAATCAGGCGGAGCAGCTCATTCAATCCATCAAACAGCTTTTTACCGCGCAGTCCGCTTACAAAAAGGCCTTGCAACAGCAAGCCGGAGCCAAGGCCAAAGCGGAACAATATGAACGCCAGGCGGAGAATAACATGAGGCCGAACCCATTGACGGGAGAGCCTAACTCCTATATGGCCAATCGTGCCCGCAAGCAGGCAAGAGAGATTGTTCTGAACGCGGAACATGCTCTTACCAGCGGAAAGAGGGAACTTCTCCAGGCGTTGAAGCAAAGCGATACGCTGGCCTGCACCTTGTATAAGACCATTCCTCAGGACGCGGAGAGCCTGGCTCTTGCCGTTGAGGCGATAGCCGAGTCCTATCATGGAGAGATAGATTTCAGAAGCCGGTTTGAGGAAGTCAGGGATGAAGAGGACAGGCGTCAGGAAGAACTTGCCCGTGAACGGGAAGAAAGGGAACAACAACTTGCCCGTGAACAGGAAGAAGAAAGGCTCCGGGAAGAAAGAGAGCAAGAAGAGCGGCGTCTTAGGGAAAAGCGGGAAGAAATCGCTCGTCAAAGAGAAGAACGAGCTCAACAGATTGCACGGCGTAGTCAAGAGGAAGAACGAAAAGCCGCAGAAGAGAACATGGATGCGGTAAAAGCGCCTTCCACACCATCTCATCCAACAGTTCCGGACAGGCCAGAGGCGCCTGCAACCCCACCCATCAAGTACATGAGTGCTACCGACGCCAACAGGATGGTGTATCGCACTTTGGGCTCTCCCGACCCGCGTGCCTTGGAGGGAATTGATGAGAAGTACAGGAATATCATTCAAACATCCACGGACCCCGTTGAAATCGCAAGGGCTGCCGAAGAGGCTTACGCCGACAAGGGCAACATCGACCCGGCCATGCGTCAATACCTGACCAACATGGCGCGGTATCGGGCTCTTTCGAATAAAACAGGGCAGGGAACAGCCTACCACCCCAGTCTGGCCAGAGCCTTTCCTTCGTTACCTACTGTCATGGAAATGGGAGATTATTCATGGGAGGAAGAGGTTGATAAAATGGTAGGCGCTTCACAAGAAACCTTTGACCCTAATTTATCTCTGGCATGCAGGCAACGAGCCAGGGACATTATCGAAGCGATGAGCCTCGTTATGAATGCTTCCATGGATCGCCCGGAAGATATTTATCGGAGACTTGGCATTTCAGAAGATACGGATCCTGTTTCAGAGGACACAAATTCCAGCTCAATTTCCGGGATGGCTCTCCCGTTGATTTTTCTGGGGCTCTTGATTGTCATTCCTTTAGGAGTTTTTTGCAGGTTGCGCAAAAAATTGTAACGGCATCACGGATATCAGAACTTAATTTTCAAATCAAAGATGAAAAAATATTTTATTTACGACGATTCCGGGAATCTGCAAGGCCCCTATTCCGAGCATGTGCTTCAAGTTCTCCATGAAGAGGGCTCCATACGGTCCGATACCCGTATTCGTGAAACTCAGTCTTCTGAATGGGGTACATATTCGGACATTGCGGTAAAAGTTTTAGAGGGCAATCCCCGAAAGGAGGCTGATGAATCCTCCTATCTGATTGCGCTGCCGGATGGAGAAACCGAAGGACCTTACACCAAAGAACAAATGAAAGCCCTGTATCGCAACGGCCGCTTGGCCGGAAACCTTCTTTGCTGCAAGACAGGCGCATCATTATGGGAGCCACTTGAAACGTTAATCGGGAAAAATTCTCAACAGACTGCTTCTCCTGAAATCACAGGAGGAAGGAGGGAAGGATCCCGTTTTTCTTGCTCAAACGAAGATGACGAGAATTCTCATTCAATGCCGGAAATGCCTCCTGAGCCCAAGACATTGCCTCCATTAGAAGAAGTTTCATACGGCAATCCTCCGTTGCAGGACGAAAGAAGTATCCCCTCTGGGCAGGAGTATAACAGGAGAGCGTTCTGGGCAATGACCATGCTGTATCTTTTGTCCCCGTTGCTGATTATAGTGGCATCAGCAACCTATGCAGGTGATGCCCGGTTTACCCTAACGGTTATAGGTATAGGAATATTATTCTTTTTGTATGCACAAATTTCGTTGCTGATCAATACATGGAGGGCGTGGAAATGCATACAGCCCATTGCCCGGTATGGTCGTCGCGTCTCCTCAGCAGGGCAGGCTGTGGGGCTGTTGTTCGTTCCCGTATTTAATTTATACTGGATGTATGTCTGCTTTGTCGGATTAGCCGACAACGCCTCCTGGCTTGCCCGAACCACCCGGCAAACCAGCCTCCGACTGAAAGCATGGCCGATGTTTATTTTTGTCCTACTCACACAGCTTGCTTTCGGGAGCAGTATAATAGCAAACGGCGTTTTACCTGAATCCCGCCCCCTTTTTAATCTTCTTTCCTTGCTTTGGTTCCCATGGCCGATCGCGGTGTTCTGGTACACGGAAAGAATTATTCAGTCATTTCCACGTCCTCAAGAAAGGAAAAAGAAATATTCACAAAAAGAAGAAGCAAGATGAAGTCTTATTTGATCAAACTGCCGGACGGAACTCAAATGGGGCCGTTTCCATGGGAGAAGATAGATAAACTGTATGCTTCCCGCAGAATCAGCGGGGATGATCTGGTATGGACGGAAGGAATGCCGGCATGGCTTCCTCTTCGTGAAGTTCAAAAACAGAAAGACGAACCGCATTCACAACAGGCGGGTACATCAGACGCTTCCAGACCGGGGAAGGAGGAAGCGTCTTATTTTCTTTCATCGGGCGGAGAAAGCCGCAAGGGACCCTATACATTCAAGGAAATAAGCAACTGGTACGCAACCGGGCAGCTTTCTCCTGAGGCGTTCCTGTGGAAAGAGGGAATGGCCGAGTGGGTAAGAGTGGGGGAATTTATCAGCGGCTGTCAGGAGGAAAGCTCCTTCTGGGTGGGGGTTTTTGGAATACTATCATCTCTGACCGGCCTTTCTTCCGTAGAAAGATTCAGTTTGAAAAGCATATTCAAAGGGGTATTCCGTCGCAGGACGGAGCAGGAAAGGATAGATTTTTTTACGTCAGGCGGGTCGAAATCTACCCCATCACTGGAAGAAATATCTACGGATTGGCCTTCGCCATGGCTCTTCACCCGCGTTCTCGCGCTTTCCCTGTTGATGTGCATCGGGTGGGCAGTCATGCATGAGGCATTTAATAACAGACCTGTAGTTTCTGGTGCTGCTAGTTTAGGGCTGTTGTTTTCCATAAGTTTTGCTGTGCCCTTTTCCATTCTTGTCCTGTTTGCGGAATTTAATGTCAGAAGGAACATCTCATGGTATTCGATTATCGTCCTGGTGTTAGGTGGAGGGATTTTGTCTTTGATTGTTACAATTATTTTGAACGAGCTTTCCGGTAATCCCAGGGCTGCTTACTGGGCCGGTCCCATTGAAGAAGCCGCAAAACTTGTTGTTGCCATTTTCTTTGCCCGAAAATTCTTTCTGAATGGGCAAATTTTAAACGGCATGTTGTGTGGAGCCGCTGTAGGCGCCGGTTTCGCTGGTTTTGAAACAGCAGGTTATATTATTATGGATGCTGAACATGGTCTCGATCCATTAGACACGGCAGTACTGAGAGGAAGGCTTGCTCCCTTTGCTCATGTTTCCTGGTCGGCAATCATGGCCGGGGCATTCTGGCTTGCGATGAAGAAACAACGGCAGAACAACATTCCCTCCATTCTTCAACCCTCCTTTTGGCGAATTGCCGTTATCCCGATAGGGCTTCACATGTTTTGGAACAGTCCTTTGTTGGATAAGTCTGAATTATTGCGTTATGCAAAATGGGGGATATGTGCCGTCATCTGCTGGAGTATGGTCTTTTTACTCCTCAATGAAGGATTAATCCAGGTCAGACAAGCCAGGGAGCATAAAATAGACCTTTAGTATCATGTACCGATATACTGTGTCCCCGTTATGCGCCAGCTCTGTTTTTGTCAACAGGCCGGGGATGCTGTATTTCAATAGCGAGGATATTCCCCAAGTACGGCATTGATTGATCAGCATCATCCATCTTTCAAGTTCCTTCCCCCAAAGGGGGCAATGGCTGGTCAAGCTCATCATTGATGGGCTGGGACTGTCTCTGATAACCCTTTTTACGCCATGCCATATGTTCTGCCAGGGGAACGCATTTCACCAACAAGGAAAACAACAATGAAAAACAGACCATCCATTACTGAAGAGGAGGATCATAACAATAAGGAGATACCGGACATTTGTCTCGGAAGGACTGCCGCACACTATCATGATGAACTTATCAGGTACATTGAGCAGGAGTGCGGCCCCTCAATTCCCCATGTTCATGATAAGCCCGTCCTTTCGAGAAGGAGCAAGGCGCTTGCCTTCTTTCTTTTGTTCATCTTCTTAATGACCGGCGCCATTGTCTGGCATTACTTTGCAAACCGGGCAGATCGGGATATTTACGAGTATCATGTTACTGAAGAGGTTATTATACGGTCACAGATAGCAATTTCATAGATCCGTGAGAAAAACAGGAATAATGAATACTAGCCCGGCAATGACTGAAGAGGTGGGTCTCCTATCATGAAAGACAACACCATTTAATAACGCCGGCCTTCCAGTACCAAGATTGCTGTGTTAAAAGAAAACAAGGAGTTGACGGATTTTTGCCATCTTTACCCGTGAGTGGGTGGGCGAAAAGAGATGAGGGAGCAGAGTAAGAAAATAATAAAAATACCATACATTTATAATTATATTATGTTTTTTGATGAAAATTAAAAATATATGATATGAAATCAAAAAATATATTTCAAAAATAGCAGACGCAATGGAAGAGGGGGTAAATATGAACCACCATTCTGTAATTGATATTACTAAGCAAGAGCCTCGAATGTAAGATTTTGAGGCAAAAAACGTTGACGCACCTTTTGTATAATAATGCGTTGATAGTCAACAAAATTTTACCCTAACTCAACATCGATCCAGTACAACACAACCACATAATATCCTCTATTTACCTGTTTGTTGGACGAAGTCCAACAAAAATCCGAGTCATAATAGATTTATCCTAAAAGTAACATGAAAATCATAGAAGGTACTTTCGTCTCTGCCGAGGACATCATTACAGAGCTAAAGGGCATTCGGGAATGCCTGGACGTTCTTCTTGCCCGGCAGGCTGTTGAATCCGGTTCTGTCGTCTGGGCAAGCCAGGCTACTCTTGCCAAACGCTACGATACGAGTAAATCGACCATTTGCAGGTTACTGACAGAAGCCGTGAGTTCAAGTCATGTCAGGATGGTCCGTCTCCATGGGGGAGTTCAGAAGCATCATGTCGCTGAATTTGACGCTTTCATGGTGTCTATTTTTCTTCCCTCCCACAAATAAACTAAAAATAAATGAGAAGAGAAGAAGATATCCCAGGACTTATGAATCGGTAGGAAGTGTTATGCATTCCGGTCAGCGTAGAAATCTTCTTCGGGAACGATGTTCCAAAAACGCTCTGCCATCTCCTGATCCACTCCAGACAGGTTCATGTAGCGGTGCATGATTTGAGTCGAGCTGGAGTGCCCCATTTCCAATTGAAGCCGGGGGATGTCTCGATGAGTAAGGACATGATAGCTGGCGAAGGTGTGGCGCAAAGCGTCATTGGGCCATCGTTTTCCAGAGGCGTTCCATCCCGCTCTATAACGAAGCCCTGCCCAACGAACGGGCCATTGGGGTGGACAGATAGAGAGATCCTCCTGACGAGGAGCTATGCGCAACCAAGCCTCTAATGCCGCACATATACTTACTTGACGTGTCCCTCCCGTTTTTGAGGCCATACTGCGTACTTTGATGACTTTTGACGGAGTGTCCAAAAAGATGTCATTCCAGGTCAGCCGGGTTACTTCCTGCGGGCGAATTCCGGCAAACGTCATGATCGCGAGCGGAGCCAGGCAACAGGTCAAATCCAATCTTGCTCCTTCTACGGTTTTCTTTCTCGTTTTGGACTGAGCCTTCTCTTCCGGCGATGGTGGGCGGCACGCCATAAACAAGGCCTGTATTTCTTCCGGAATCAAGGGATGGATTTCATGCTCCTGAATGGAAATAATGTCAAGTGCCTGAGCCGGATTGTCACGGCACCATTTCCTCTTGATACCGAAATTGAAGATACTGCTGAGGATTTTCCGTGCATCATTCTTCTGCTTATCAGGTTTGAAGGTTTGGGAGATCATCTGCCGGCAATCTTCCGTCGTGAGCTGAGAGAGCAATGTCACAGCGAAATCCGGACAGCATTTGCCGATGCGTCCGGTTATATAGCGGATCTGTGCAAGCGTACTTTCCCGACGCTTCTGAACGTCTTGTTTCACTTCCAGCAGCCTTGATACTGCGTCACAAAAAGGGATGGATTTGCTGTCTCTCTTTTCCTGCTGCAGCCCCATCCGAACAAGCCGTCCGATTTCCGAAACTTCCTGCACCAGTTCCAGCACCGGGGCCATTCCTTTCACAAAACCGAAAACATCCACGCCATAAGGCTTCAGAATGTCCTGCGCCTCCCGGAACAACTGAGCCTCTGCCGCAGAAACCTGAAACACGCTGCTTCCTTCCGCATTCCTTCTCGTTCGCAACTGAGCGGCAAAAGCGTTTCCTTCCCGTTGTGTCGTAAAATAACGATTCTGCCTCTTGCCTGTTTCCGACAACTCCGCCGGTATGGAAACACGGTAAACCGCTTTCCTGTTTTGAGCCTTGCGTTGTTCATCAAGGACGCATCGTATGACGGAAGGTTTGGGCATTGCCTCTTTGTAGCACATTTCCACGACAGGTCATGCCCTGAATTCCGTCACTCCCGGAAGAAGTCTTCAAAAACGGAAAAATGACGGGGATCATGTAAAATGTCTCCTCAAAAATGCTCCTGTAATATTCAAGGTTGTGCATGCGGCTGTAAATGTGGCTTTGGGAGAGCGATTTCGGCTACCAATGGCTACCAAACGTGTTCCGAATTTTGCGAATTCGTGCCTGATTTTGATAATGGCTATAAATTAGAGACCTTGCAATTCGGACAAAGGGAAGCCCCTTAATTCTTTCAAATTAAGGGGCTTATCAGTTGGTGCTCGGGAGGGGACTCGAACCCCTACGGTTTATCACCACTAGATCCTTAGTCTAGCGCGTCTACCAATTCCGCCACCTGAGCATGGAGGCCTTAAGGCGGGGAGTTTTTAGCGCAGAGAAATGAAAATATCAAGCTTTTTCTTCTTTTTTATCTTTCCGGGCCCGTTTTTGCAGACAGGTTTTTCTTACCGGACCGGGAGGGAGTTTGTCGCGGGCATGATAGCAGGGCGCAGAGTAACGGCTCCGGTATCATATTTTTCCGAGGGTTTGAAGAGCCAGCCGGGGGTGGTGTTGGCCACTTCAAACCTGGTCGGTTTGAAGATGGGCAGCCTCAGATTGGAATTGGGTTCGTAACCGTATTTGCCCGTGTATTTGCCGTATACCCTGTATTCATAGTTGTTGTCGTAGGCGTAGCGCGGATTTCCGGTGTATTCCGGCAGGCGGTCCGGGGTGCGGCAGGCGCTTTCATCCATGATGACGAGTTGGGCCGTTCTCCAAGTCTGGCCCGGCTGGCGCAGGTATCCCCAGAAGCGCGTTGCCGGCACATGGTAGCGGCGGCCGACGAAGTAGTTTCCCCTGGGTTCGCGGGCTATTTCCGCATTGCGGGCGTTGATGCCGGCAATGTCTTTTTCCAGGGTGTTGCATTGGGTCAAAGCGGGAAGGAGGGCGGCCCCCAGCAGGGAAAGCAGGAGTTTGTTCATGATGACGATGGTGTTTTTTTCTTATTTAAGAGCATTTGAATGGCGGCGGAAGCCGCAAAGAAGCCAAAGGTTCCCGTGATATGGGTGACGGAGCCAAATCCGGCGTCACAACCCATTTTCCCCTGGAATTCCGGATCACGTGTGCAGGAGGTTGTTCCGTCGCAGGTAGGATATACGGGCGTTTCCTGGGAGAAAACGCAGGGGATTTTCAGTTTCCGGGCTTTTTCTCCAAGCGGAAGGGCATAATCTTTTTTCAGCCTGTAGCGTAAGCTGGAGAGCAGGGGATCCCCCCTGGTGCGGGAGAGGTCGTCTATTTCTATCCGGGCGGGATTGATGCGCCCTCCCGCGCCGCCGCAGGTTACCAGCGGTTGCTTGCCGCGGTAACAGGAGGCGATGAGGTGGGCCTTGGGTATCAGGGAGTCGATGGCGTCAATGATGACGTCCGGTTCCGCCGACAGCAGTTTTTCCGCGTTGGAGGCCGTGTAGAAATTGCTGATGGGAATGACTTCCGCTTCCGGGTTGATTTCCCGGATGCGTGTGGCCATGGTTTCCGTTTTGGATTGCCCGATTGTGGACGCCAACGCATGTATTTGCCGGTTGGTGTTGGTAATGCAGAGGTCGTCCATATCCATCAGAATGATAGTGCCTACGCCTGACCGAGCCAGGGCTTCCGCCGCCCAGGAACCTACACCCCCAATGCCGACGACGGCTATGCGGGCGCTTCTGAGAAGAGATAGTCCGCTGTTTCCGTACAGGCGGCCTATACCGCCGAATCTGGCTTCATAGTTCATGACCACGTGTCTGTTCCAGAGTATGGGAGATTAAGGAGAATAAGGGCGCCCGGGTTTCTGTCCGTTGTTTCATCCTGAAAATATGGAGACGCGGGAAATCCTTGGATTCCGGACGCCACAGCCAGCTTCCCGTTATTCCGGGAAGGGGGGCGGGACGCCGGCAGCTTTTTCCTTCCGCGAGTGTGATGGAGGGCGTCCGTTGAAACAGGTTTTTCTTATAATCCGCATCCTGGCCGCGCTTCACGAGGCTTCCGCCATGTCCGGAACATCCGCAGAGCGCCGCCACCGGGCACGGGAAGAGGAATGCTGCTGAAGCATGCATATCAGGAGGCCGGTTTTTCCACGATTTTGCTGATGCGGGCGATGCTGAGCGCCCTGCCTGTGGCTTCATCTATTTGCACGACGGCTCCGCAGAGGCGCACGGGCCAGTTCGCTACGGGGAATTTGGCCGGCATGGAGGTGCGGAAACGCTGGAGAATAGGTTCCCATTCCCGTCCCAGCACCCCGACGGCGGGGCCGCACATGCCGGCGTCCGTCAGGTAGGCCGTGCCGCGCTCCAGAATGGTTTCATCCGCCGTCTGCACATGGGTATGTGTCCCGACGACGGCGGAAACCAGGCCGTCCAGATTGTAGCCGGTGGAGATTTTTTCACTGGTCGTTTCCGCGTGCATGTCCACAAAGATAACCCGCACGCCTTTTTCTTCCCTGAGTCTTTTGGCTTCCGCTTCCGAGATGAGGAAAGGGTTTTCCAGCGGCGGCTGAATGAATGAGCGCCCCTGAACCTGCATGACGGCTATTTTCCCCTTGGGAGTTTCCACGACTACGCTTCCGTGCCCCGGTGTTCCCTGCGGATAGTTGACGGGGCGCAGCACCCGCGGTTCGGATTCCATCCACGGGGCCAGCTCCGCCTGGTCCCAGACATGGTCTCCCGTTGTGATGACATCCACTCCGGCGTGCAGCAGTTCCTGTGCCAGACGGGGCGTGATGCCTCTCCCGGCAGCCGCGTTTTCCCCGTTGACGATGATGAAGTCCGCCCCGTGTTCCCGTTTGAGTTCCGGCAACATGTGCTTCACGGCGGTGCGTCCGGGTTCGCCGACCACATCGCCTATAAAGAGTATGGTAATCATGGATTGGGACGGAGCTGGCGAGATGGCGGTTTTTACTGTTCTTCCCTGGTGACGGGCACTACCAGAACGGGCACGGGGGATTTCCGCATCACGGAGCTTGCTACGCTGCCCAGAAAGACGGTGGAGAGGAAGCCGTGGTTATGCTTGCCCACCACGATCATGTCGATGTGGTGTTTTTCAGCATAATTAATGACTGCTTCGCTGATTTCAAATTCATCTTCCACCGCCTGGATGATTGTGGCGTCCGTCAGCCGGGAGAGTTTTTCCGCCGTCTGTTTCAAATGGTTTTTGGCGATGGAAATGACTTCGTTTTCTTCCGTCTGGTCCATCACGGGAACGGGCACTTCATCCGGCAGAACGCCGGAGACTTCATAGCAAATGCTGGGTTCCACAATGTGGAGCAAATGGATGATGCTGTCGTTGGGGCAGGCCAGTTTGCCGATTTGGTGGATGACGGCGTCCGTGGCGTTGGAGAAATCAATAGCTACCAGAATATTCTTCATATCTTTCTGTATAACATTCCGTACTTTTCCATGCCACAAAAAAACGTGTGCTGCCCCGGCTTTCCCGGGTGTTCCGTTTTATTCCGTTTCAGGCCAGCCCCACGGCGCGGCGCACCCTGTCCAGCACTACAGAGGCCGTCTCGCGCGCCTTGCAGGCGCCTTCTTCCAGCGTCCGGCGCACATAGTCCTGATTGGCTTCCAGTTCCGCCCTGCGTTCGCGCGCGGGCCGGAAGTATTCCCAGTAAGCGTCAAAGAGGCGCTTTTTGAAGTCTCCATAGCCGCATCCCCCGTTCTGGAAACCGCGCACCATGTCTTCATAACCCTGCGCGGAGGCAAAGAGTTTGTAAAGCTGCAGGATGACGGAACCTTCCGTCGGTTTGGGATCTTCCACGGGGGTGGAATCCGTGGGGATTCTCATGATGAGTTTGCGGACAGCTTTTTCCTCTCCGAAAATAGGGAGCGTGTTATTATAGCTTTTACTCATTTTCTGCCCGTCCAGCCCCGGAACAATGGCTGTGCTTTCCGCAATGAGCGCATCCGGAAGTTTGCAGGTGCCTTCTCCGAATTGTTCGTTCATTTTGCCCGCCAGGTCGCGTGTGACTTCCAGATGCTGTTTCTGGTCCTTGCCTACGGGCACCAGGTCGGAGTCATACATCAGGATGTCGGCAGCCATCAGCACGGGGTAGGTGAACAGGGCGTTGCTGGGGGAGAATCCCTTGGCGATTTTATCTTTGTAGGAATGGCAGCGTTCCAGCAGGCCCATCGGACAGACGGTGCTGAGTATCCAGGCCAGTTCATTGACTTCCGGCACAGCGGACTGGCGGAAAAAGACGCATTTTTCGGGATCCAGGCCCACGGCCAGAAAGTCCGTAGCGAGGTTGCTGCAGTTTTCCCTCAGCGTGTTTGCGTCGTGAACGGTGCTCATGGCGTGGTAGTCCGCCAGGAAGTAGAAAGATTCCCCGCTTTCCTGCATGCGGACAGCCGGTTCCATGGCTCCGAAGTAGTTGCCGACATGCAGCTTGCCGCTGGGTTGAAGACCTGTGATGATACGCATTGCGCACGGGATTTTGCCTGTTCGCGCCCGGCAAGTCAAGAAAGGGGAGAGTCAAAGACGGGCGGGGCCGCCGGCTGGATTTTTTTCCGGCATGTACCGGACTCATGAAGTGCATTTCCCCCTTCAATTTTCAGAGGGCGGAATTGGCGCGTGTTTTCCGTTGCCTGGGCCGGCGGGGAGGGAAAGCAGGAGCCAGAGCCGTTCTTCCGCTTCCCGCTTCCATCCGGACAGGAGGGAACGGTGCTGATGATAGTCCGTCCGTTTCATCGCCAGATAGGTTGTTCCGTTGTCCGGAGGCAGCGTTCCCGGTTCCTGTCGCTGAACTTTTCCGGATGAGTAGAATTGAGCGGAGTAGGGAGGGCGGACACTGTCCCAATAGTACAGGGGGGATTTCCCGTCCCAGGCCTGGAGCAGCTGTTTCTGGCAGCGGTATTCAAGTTGGTCGAATCCGTGCCCCAGCAGGAAAATGGCCATGATGCCAAATATGGAGGCTGGGAGGAAGATAAGATGTTTGATTCCCGGGCGGCGGTTGTTCCATTGCCAGAGCCCCTGTACGGTCAGGATGCACCAGGCCGGGATGCCGGGGAGCACATAGGCCGGAAGGATATTGCGGGCCAGAGTGAAGAAGAGCAGGGGGCTGAGCGCCCAAAGCCACAGGAAGGAATTTTCTCCCGGAAAGGTAGTTTTTTCAGATAACGGAGAAGTTTTTTTCATCCGCAGGAGGGGGAGCAGGAGGGTCCAGGGCAGGAACATGGTCAGTCCGTAGAGCCAGATGGTTCCCTGGGGAGAAGCGTGTCCGGAGCCGTACAGGTCTCCCTGCCATCCTTTGACGGTAAAGCGCTGAAAGTGTTCTCCCACAATGAAGTAATGAAGAAAGCCGGGAGTTTGCCTTTCCGCCAGAAGATACCAGGGAAGGCTCAGCGCCAGCATCAGCAAGGCGCCTTTTATCCAGGGGAGACTGTTCCAGACGTTTTTCCATTCCCGGTTCCATACGGTCCAGAGTGTTATTGGGAATCCCGTAAGGACGAGGGCAAGAGGTCCCTTGCTCATCAGGCCTATGGCCAACCCGACAAAAAATAGGTATTTCCACCACGGCTGCTTGGAGGGTTGGGCCACCGCTTTCCAGAAGGAGATCATGGAGAGCATGATGCCCAGAGCCAGAAATTCATCCGTCATGACAGCTCCTGAGGCGACAAAACCTATGCCTGATGCGGCGAGGACCAGGAAGCACGCGGCCGCCTTTTGCACAGATTGAGAGCGGAACGGCCATGCGAAAAACAGAAGGCCCATGGCCAGGGAAACCAGGAAGGGGGCCAGGCGTGCGCTCCATTCGTTAACGCCTTCTAGTTTCATGGTGACAGCGCTTGCCCAAAAGGAGAGAGGGGGCTTGCCCCAAAAGGGAATGCCGTAGTCGAACTGGGGGACGAGCCACTGGTTTGTTTCCAGCATTTTCCGGGACATTTCGGCATAGCGTGCTTCCGTCGTGTCCATGAGGGGGTAGGCTCCCATGCTGATGAGGCGGATGAGAAGTACCGCTGCCAGGAGTAAAAGGAGCCAGAGTGTAAAATCGGAACGGAGGTGGAGACGTTTTTTCATGCGCCGGAAGAGATTGCCCGCCAGAAAGGACGGGCGGAGGGTTGCGGACATGAACCGCTCCGGAATATATTCCGCCAGCAGAAAGAGGAGAATGATGCTTCCCGTGATGAGTACGGGAATTCCAAAGATGGAAGGCAGATGGGGGAGCGTAGTAACAGCAAACAGATCCCCAAAGAAGGAGAAAAGGCCGTCCTTGGCTATTTCCCCATTTTCTCCCCCGTAGGCGGGCAGGGGGCCGCTGCTTCCCCATGAGAGGATGAAGGCCATGGCGCATGCAAGGACGGGGGCGGATGCCCGAACCGGAGCGGAAGGAGGGGGCTGCAGGGGTACGAGTTTTTTTGAAAAGAGGACGACTGTTGCTGTGGAAATTGTCAGGACAGCAAGTAGCGCGGGAATAATGGGGACGCCCTCCGCTATTTGAGCCCAGGCGTGTCCCGGTGATTGCAGGAATTGCCGGGAGTAAAAAGAGAAGTGCTCACGGGTCAGAATTTCCGCCATTTCTTCACAGCAGTTCAACAGGCAGAAGAGCGTAAACAAAGCCGTGGTGAGCACGTGATCCGTTTTGCCGCCATGGAATGCTTTTGGGAGCGCCGCCAGATAGAGAAGGTAGGGGATGATAAGGTAAAGGAAGGAGGAACATGTTTCCACGAGCAGGTTGCCCAGAAGCCGGAGGAGCGTTAAGGAGTTCCAGTCCGTTCCCGTTTGCTGAAGAAAGGCCAGGATGGCTACTTCAATGAGTTCATAAACAAGATATACAATCAGGAAAGGCGCCAGACGGCGGATATAATAATTGTTTTTCAGGGTGGGGAAGGCAGTCATGAAATTTTGAGAGAGGCTTGGAAGGAAGGGGTGCGGATAGGGGGAACAATTCCGTCGTTTTTTCAAAAGGTTTGCTGCTTCTTTCACATGGAACGTCCGGAAAGGGCCGGTCAGCGTGGAAAAGGATGGGGATGAAAATTACTCTTCCAGTGCCTCCAGCACATTGTGCACACCGTCCGCAAAGCTTGGGTAGAGCGGTTCCCAGCCCAGGGCCATAAGGCGGGAGCAGGAAATCCTCTGGTTTGAGAAGCCCCGGCGCGCTTCCGCCGGGAGCGGTTCAGGCTGCGGAGCGGGTTTCCCCAGCAAATTGGAAAGGTAGGAGTATATTTCTCCCATTTGCATGGGGGTGCGGTCCGTCAGGTTGTAAATGCCGGCAGGCGGTTCCCGCAGGGTGCAGAGCAGGTGCAGGGCGGCTGCGGCATCGTCCCGGTGGATGTAATTGAGCCATCTGTCCATGGCTCCGGGGAGGGCCTTCCCCTTCGTGACGTACTGGGAGGCGAGAGCACAGCGGCCCGGCCCGTACAGGGCTCCCAGCCGGACGACCGTGCCCCCCGCTGCCAGAACCGCCTGTTCCGCCTGAATAAGCAGCCCGTTTTTTCCGGAGGAGGGATAGACGTTGTGTTCCTCCGTAATCCAGCGTCCGTCCGTGATTCCATAGACGGCTGTGCTGGAACAGAAGATGACCGGCGTTCCGGAAAAGGCTTCCAGCGTGTTCCGCGTTCCATGAGCGTAAAGGTTGCGGTAGGCTTCCTCTCCGCCTCCCCTCGTGCTGGCGCACATGACGATGATCTGGGGGGAGGGGATGCGGGCGGCCAGCCCCTGCATGGAGGCCTGGTCTGCAACGTCTGCTTCGTAAATGGCTTTTTGCGGGTCAATATCCGCCGTCAGGGCCGTATGTCCCGCTTTCCGCAGGCTTTCCGCCAGGGCTTTTCCCAGATACCCTGTTCCCAGAATGAGAACGATGCGGGGATTCTTACACAGAAGGCCGGTCATGAGTCATTGCGGAGGTGCTTGAGTTCCATTAGCATTTCAGCGCGGGAAATATCTTCCGGCCATGTGATTTTGGGATTGGGCTCATGATTATGCACCAGGCGCGTAGGATGGCCGATGAGTTGCAGGGCGGTTACTTCATCCGTTACCTGAATATTCCGTTCCGTGACTTCCACATAGGCGTCCAGGAGAAGAGGATATTGAAAGACCTGCGGGGTTTCCATGCACCACAGCCCGTCCCGTTCCACCTGTTCAGGAAGCGTAAAGCGTTCTTTGTCCGCACGCTTCAGGGTGTCCGTTACGGGATGTGCGGAAGCGGACGCCCCATATTCCCTGGCGGTTTGAATGCAGCGGGAGATTTGCTCCACCGTAATGAGCGGGCGGGCTCCATCATGCACGGCCACGAATTCCGGGGTATAAAGCAGGGCTGCCAGTCCGTTCTGCACGGATTCATGCCGTTCCGCCCCTCCGTCCACACGGGTAACGGGTATTTCCGTTTCCAGGTTTGCGCCGTTAATGGCATGAAAACGTTCCTCCGGGCAAACGACTACGATTTCCGTGATTTCCCGGCAGTTGGCAAAGGCGCGGATGCTGCGTTCCAGCACCCTGACGCCGTGCAGGGGGGCCAGCAGCTTATCAAATCCGGCACGCCGGGAGGACCCGGCCGCAACGATGATGGCGGCGCAGCATTTCATGACAGTCTGGCTGACACCATGCGGGCCAACTCCTTGCCGTTGACTCTGCCGGCAGTGCGTTCCTGCATGAGTTTCATGACCTGCCCCATATCTTTTTTGGTAGAGGCTCCCGTTTCCTTCATCACGGTTTCCAGAATGGCCGCCGTTTCTTCTGCTGTGAGTTCCGCAGGCATGAATTGCTTGAGAACGGTGATTTCTGCCTCTTCCTTTTCCGCCAGTTCCGGGCGTCCGGCGGCGCGGAATTGTTCCGCAGAGTCCTCACGCTGCTTGATTTGCTTGCGGACCACGGCCAGTTCTTCCGCTTCTTCCAGCCGGGTTCCCAAGCCTCCCTTGGCGATGGCCGTGTTCGTGAGAGCCGTCTTGAGGGCGCGCAGGGTATTGAGGGTAACGGAGTCTTTTGCTTTCATGGCGGTTTTCATCCCCTCCATGATTTGGTCGGAAATCGTGTTCATATCTCCATTAACTAAGCGCATCCCCAGGTGTACTTCAAGCCGTAAATTGAAAAAGGCCGCCAGCGCGGGGAATGCCGCCGGCGGCCCGGATAAGGGGAATAAAAGCGGAACAGCCGTGTTTATTTTTTTCCGCCAATGGGCATGATGTGGATTTTCTTTTCCGTCATGCCCGGAACCACCATCATGGAGTCATACAGGATAAAGTCCGCCGCCCCTTCAACAGGGCCGGTGGCTACCGGGGCGGAACGCCCCGTCTTCAAATCCAGCCTGCGGACAGCTTCCGGTTTTTTATCCTTGGACCAGTCGCTGTAGTAAAGGGCATTGTCACGGTAAACCAGTCCGTCATACTGTCCCCGTTCCTTGGAAAGTTCCGTAACTTCCCGGGAAACGGGGTTAATGGAGAGCAGGCGTCCGCTGGGTTTGCCTTTTTCATCCGTTGCGTATTCGCAGAGGTAAATAACCTTTCTTTCCGGGTCCCAGGCCAGGCCGTTCGGCTTGTAGATAGGTTGTTTGGTGACCAGTTCCCCATAAGAGCTGGTATTCGTGTCCACATAGAAGAGCTGGTTGGTATCCGTGGAGGAAACCATGAGCCTGCCATTGATGAACGCCAGGTCATTGAGGAATTTCATGCGGGATGGGGACAAGTCCACGTATCCTTCAATAGCGCCGGTCTTGGCGTTTATTTTGAATACCATGTCCACGTCCGTGCAGTAAAGGAAGCCGTCTTGATACAGCAACCCCTTCGGCGCGTCCAGGGTATCTACGTCCGTGATTTTTTTCGGCTCTGTGGAACCGTGCGGAATGACGCCCAGGTAGCCGTCCTTGTCTTTTTCCGTAGGCGTGAGCCTGGAGCCGATGCAGGTGAAATAGATATTGCCCTCGGCATCCGCTGCAACGCTTTCCGGATGGCCGTCAATGGCAATGGTGTTTTTTTCCAGGGCGGGCAGCGGTTCAACGGGGGCCGGCTGTTTTTTTGTCGGCGGCGCGGCCAGCGCGCTGCACGCCAGGCAAAGAAGGAGTAATGTCGCTTTCATGGGGTGGTGTAAGAGTTTTGAACCTTATGGCATGGGAGCAATGGAAAAGCAAGCCCCGCAGAGGCTGGCAGGCTGATGGGCGGAGTTGCGCCCCGTTCGGGCAAACGGGGCGCTTACCGTGTTAGATGGTTCCTGCATCCAGATTATTGGGCTGGGGCATGTTTTCCATGCGGATAGAACGGTTGACCGCGTTCAGGTAGGCCCGGGCGGAAGCTTCAATGACATCTGTGGAGGCTCCCTTGCCCACAATGGGCTTGGGCTGGCCGAAGTCCACATGCACTGTTACTTCTCCCAGAGCGTCCTTCCCTTCGGAAGCGGCGTTGACGCTGTAGCCTTTCAGCGTGCCTTTGCGCCTGGTGATGCGCTCAATGGCTTTGATAACGGCGTCCACGGCGCCATTGCCCGTGGAGCTGTCTTCAAATTTCTTGCCTTCCTTGAGCAGTCCCACCGTAGCCGTGGGCCGCGCGTGGCTGCCTGCCACGAATTGCAGGAAGTCCAGTTCCCATAGGCCGGTGGAGGCATGCAGGGAGTCGTCCACAATGGCGGAAAGATCATCATCATAAACGAATTTTTTGGAGTCGCCCACTTTCTTGAAGCGTTCAAAGACGGTGTTGACTTCCTCTTCCGTGAGGACATGGCCCAGCTGTTCCAGCCTGGATTTGACGGCAGCGCGTCCGGAATGCTTGGTGAGCGGGAGTTCCGTGGCTCCCCAGCCGACCGCCTGCGGGTCCATGACTTCATAGGTCTCCCGGCAGTTGAGGATGCCGTGCTGGTGGATGCCTGAAGAGTGGGCGAAAGCGTTTTCCCCCACGATGGCTTTGGACCGCTGCACCTGCATGCCGCTCATGCGGGCCACGATGCGGGAAGTGCGGACTATTTCCTTCGTGTTGATGTTGTCCGTGACGTCTCCGAATTGTCCGGCGCGGGTGCGCAGGGCCATGATGACCTCTTCCAGAGCCACGTTTCCGGCGCGTTCGCCGATGCCGTTAATGGTTCCTTCCACCTGGCGGGCTCCGGCGCGGACGGCTGCCAGGGAGTTGGCTACGGCCAGGCCAAGGTCATTGTGGCAATGCACGGAAATGACGGCTTTGCCGATGTTCGGCACATTTTCCTTCAGGTGGCGGATGATGCGGTAGAACTCGTCCGGTGTGGTGTAGCCCACGGTATCCGGAATGTTGACGGTAGTGGCGCCGGCATCGATGACTGTTTCCACGACTTTGGTCAGGAAGTCCAGGTCTGTGCGGGAAGCGTCCTCCGGGGAAAATTCCACGTCCTGGACAAATTGTTTGGCATAGGATACGCCTTCCGCGGCCATGCGCAGGATTTCGGATTCCGCTTTTTTCAGTTTGAACTGCATGTGCAGCTTGCTGGTGGCCAGGAAAATGTGGATGCGGGCACGTTCCCCGGCGGGTTCCAGGGCTTTGGCCGCCGCTTCAATGTCCGCCTTTACGCAGCGGGCCAGCCCGGCGATGCGACATTTTTTGATTTCGCGGGCGATGGTGTGCACGGCTTCAAAGTCGCCGTCGGAGATGCAGGGAAAGCCGGCTTCAATCACGTCCATGCCCAGCCGTTCCATTTGACGCGCCACTTCCAGCTTTTCGCGTAGGTTCATGGATGCTCCGGGGCATTGTTCTCCATCGCGCAGGGTAGTGTCAAAAAAGTAGATTTGATCGGACATAGGTTAATGATGTTAAGCAGTGGCATGATAATGTTTTGCTCCGGTAACGCAAGCCCTACGCGCTGCATGCTTTCACAGAGCGTCCGGGCGGCGGAAGAGGGCCGCCGGAGAGAAGAATGACGGAACCGCTCTTTGCTTAAAAGGAGGAGCTTTGTAGGATGGAAGGGTGAAGATCAGATTTTACCTGAATGACCAGGCGGAGCGCATCATGGCTCTGTGGAGCGAAAGCCGCGGGGAATACCTGGCGGCGGACTCCGTGCTTGCCGAGGCTGATGCCTGCATTTGCGGAGAAACGGGTTCCTGCGGAGAGGAAATGAAGCGCATTGCCGCGTTTCTGGATAGTGCCGCCGCCAAAGCTGTCAACCCTGAATGGATGATTGATACCGCGCTGCCCTGTTCCCCTTCCAAGCTGGTGTGCCTGGGAAAAAGTTATGCAGACCATGCGAAGGAGTTTGACGGGGATTCCGTGCAGGAACCGGCTGTTTTTCTGAAGTCGCCTTCCGCCATTACTTCCTGCAGTGATGTTGTTTTGTATCCGCCCGGCTGCGACAAGCTGGATTATGAGATTGAATTGGCCGTAGTGATTAAGGATGTGCTGAAAAACGCTTCCCCAGAGGAGGCCGCAAGGGCTATCAGCGGCTATACCCTGATGTGCGACTATTCGGAAAGGGCCAACCAGCTGGAACATGGCGGGCAGTGGACCAAGGGGAAGAGCTATGACAGCTTTGCCCCGATGGGGCCCACGTTCATTTCCGCTGATGAACTTGGGGACGGCTCCGGCATTCCTCTGGAATTGAAAGTGAACGGGGAAGTGCGCCAGAGCGGCAATACGGACGGCTTGATCTGGCCTGTTCCGCGTCTGATTGCCTATGTTTCCCGGTTCATGACTTTATGGCCCGGAGATGTGGTTTCCACCGGCACTCCGGGAGGCGTGGGGATGGGGATGAAGCCTCCGGTATATTTGAAACCCGGGGATGTGGTGGAATGGGGAAGCCCCGCTTTTGGCTTCGCTTCCCAGGCTGTGGTAATTGATGATGAGGGGTAGGGGAATGGTTCTCCGGCCTTGTTGAATGTGGAGGGGGAAGGGAAAGCTCTGTCCCTTCCCGCTTCTGCGTATTTCTTCTGTATCCGGCGCATTGTTTTCCCGTGGAACGGAGCCGCCGGTGCTGCGTGGGCGGCAAATGACGCCTGCGCATGTGGGCAGGGCGTTGTTTTCTCTTGATTACTTCGCCGCGGTTTAGTGAAGTGGCCGCGTGAAAAACGTGGTTTTGTACGTGGTCATGGTGACCGGGCTGACGGCCCTCTTCGTTTGGCTGAAAGGCAGGAATGCGGAACGTGACCCTGCTTCCTCCGCCATGGTTGTGTCTCCGGAAGGCGCCGCCGCGCGTCCTGTTGTGCTGGTGGATGTCCGGACTCTGGATGAGTACCGCACGGGACATAAGGAGGGCGCCTTGAATATTCCGGCAGATGAGGTGGAACAACTGGCCCCCCGGCTTCTTCCCGATAAGAACGCCGTGATTATGCTGTATTGCCGTACGGGAAAGAGAGCGGACAAGGCGCTGGAAGCGCTCAGGAAGATGGGTTATTCCCATGTGGAAAACCTGCACCGGTTTGAAATGTAGCTTTCGGCCCGGTTGGGCCGAACGGGGATTTCGGGAGGCGCCGGCCATGCCGCCTCCTGATTCGGACGGCGGATTTTTCTAACGTAAAAGGCACGGAATCAATGAGGAACAAGCCGTAAGCAAATGAGATTGAAGCTGTTCATTCTTTAACCAGTTCCAATTTCCCATTGGAAGATTTTCCTCCCATGGAGCGGACCCTGGCTCTGAGGGAGCATCCGTTGTTGGCATGAATCCCCTTGGGAAGGGAAAGTTTGTAGAAATTCCCGCGGGAAGGCTTGCCTGCCAACCCGGCGTGCCGGTCGCGGTCGATTACTTTGCCGTTTTCCAGGAGTTCGACGCCGTCTATTTCCAGAGCATGGCTGCCGGAAGTGAAGACGAAGCGCACCCCCCGGAGTTTTTCAAGATCAGCGGAAGAAACGGGCCAGTCCAAATAACTCCATTCCGTGGATACCGTTGCGGAGGTCCAGTTTCCTATAATTGACCCGGTTACTTTTCTTTTCAGGGAAGAAGGCAGGGGCGGCGCCTCCCGGATAGCCTGGCGGCAGGCGTTGACCAGATCTCCGGGAGCGTGCGCCGCGCTTACGCCAGTGGAACGAACCCATTTTTCCTCCCATGCTCCCATATCCGGATTTTTTTCGGAAAGACGGCTCTGAATAAAGTGTTCCCAGCGCGGCAGATAGTAGTCCCTGATAAGGCCGCTCCATATTTTGGCGGCGTAGTCGTCTACGGGAGGCCCCCATCTGGTCACCAGCCTTCTGGCATTTTGTTCATACTTGTTTTTTTCCTCCGGAGAAGTTCCGTGAGACCGGGCAAATGATAACCAGCGCGACAGCCTCCAGGTGGGGTGCCCTTCCAGAAGGGAATCCGCCCGAAGGGCGTATTTGCGGAAATATTCCATGCATTTTTTCGTATTCTCCATGTCTTGTTCATCCAGGGCTTCCAGAGCGGCCAGGATGGCTTCATTCATGCGTATGCCAAGGTAATGGGCGGTCATCTCAACGGCATCCTGTCGGAACAGGGGGGAGTGTTCCAGGCCGCGAGTGTTGACGAACAGGGAGAGGCCTTTCAGAAAATCTTCGCTTGTGTTTACGGAACAGCCGCGGGTGCCGGGTTTCATTTGCCAGTTGAAACGGGGATGGTCCTTTAAGTTGGAATAGGCTGTGCGGCGGAACAGATTCCAGGCTTCCTTCATGCTGTCCGGATAATTTCCGTATCGGGCACGGCAATAATTTTCCAGATATTGTTCCACGTCCTCCTGGCGGTCCCTCCATGCGGCGTCCGTAACCAGTTCGTAGATCACATCGTTATTTTCTATCCCTTCCGGGGCCATGCCCATTCCGGAGAGGCGCCCCCTGGATGAAGAGTTCAAGGCTTCCAGATGGCCGTTGGCGTAAAAATCCATTACCCCGGTCATGGCGCATTTGCCGCCCATGTTGGGAACCACGCTGTAAACCCACGGTTTATTGAAAAACCCCTTGAAGACGTCCCAGTTCATGCCGTTGCGCCAGAAAGTCTTGTTGTAATCCGCCGCCAGGTCCAGAAGGAGCATCTTATCGTCCGGAACCTTGCTGAGCAAAGCCTTCAGAGTATCTGCGTTCCAGATATTGCGCTGGTATCCGAACATCCATCCCTGCATGACCCATACCGCATCCGGGTTGGTGGAGGAAATGGAGCGGTAGATTTGTTCCCCGAGGGAGCTGAGCATATTGTTGCGGGCTTCGGCGCCTCCTTTGTTTTCGGGAAGTTCCATTTCATTGAAGGAGTCCGCAAGAAAATAGGTGTTTTTCCCGAATTCCTTCTGCCATTCCTGCATGTACAGGCGTCCTATTTTAAGGAAAAGGGGCTCTTCCGGAGAAAGAAAATGGGCGTGGTTTTTTTGAGGCCAGCCTCCCCACCCCAGCCGGTGAAGCTTCGCTTCCGGATAAAGGCGGAGGATTCCCCGGGGAACAAAACCGGAAAAAGCGGGACAAATGGGGGTCATGCCCAGGGATTTCATCCTGTGCAGGATGCGGTGCTGCAGGGCGATTTGTTCCTTGTGCCAGCTGGCGGGCAGGGGGCCGTCATGATTGACGATGTTCCCCATCCGCTGCCAGGGAAGGTGTGCCGGTCCCGTATAAAATTCTTCTATTTCTTTCTCCGTCAGTCCCAGCTGTTTCCATACCCGGACGGCGATTCCCTCCGTGGCAACCAGGGCCAGAGGCATATCTATGCCGTGCAGCGCCATCCAATCTATTTCTTTTTCCCAGCGTTCCCAGGTCCAGTAAGGCATCGTATAGCCATAGGTGACCACATTGAAGTAATAGTGGTTGCGGAAAGGGGAAACGATGCGGCGCGGCGCGGCATCCGGCAGTTGCGCCGGCCAGCGGATATCTTTATTATCCCAGGAAACCATTCCCAGACGGTTTGTCTTCAGAAAATCATAGAATCCCCGGCAGAGGGCTGTGCCGCTGCTTCCCCGGATATTCAGTATTCCGCCGGAGGCTTTCGTTTCAAAAACATCGTGCCCGTCTTCTTTTTCAATAATTTCCAGTTGCAGTTTTTCCGGGGCTTTGGCCAGGGACGGAACGGTCCGCATGATTACTGAACGCGCTGCTTCCCGCTCTCTGTTTTTCTGTATATCTTCTGCGAAGACAAACAGGCTTGTCAGCACGAAAAGTAATAGAATTTTTGGGAAATAAGAGGTCATATTGTAATATATACAAGACAGGTAAATAGTTCTTTCAGGAAAAAGCGGATATTTGCGTAATCCGTTAAAGAAAAAGGCCCCTGCATGTTGTCATGCAGGGGCCCTGGTTGAAAAGCCTGAAAGCTTTTATTCCACCTTGGGCTTCCGCGGCGTTCTCTTGCGCGGCGCTTTGGGCTTTGCCGGGGGGGTGTCCTGGATGTGCAGGAAGGTGAGCGTCTCCGTCCCGTCCGTTTCCACGGCTTCAATTTTATCGCCGGGTTTCACGTCTCCCCTCAGCAGGGATTCCGCCAGCGGGTCTTCCAGCAGGCGTTCGATGGCGCGGCGCATCGGGCGTGCGCCGTACTGCGGGTCGTAGCCGTTCTTGATGATCAGGTTCAGGGCTTCCGAACTCAGGGCCAGCGTGATGTTCTTGGCCTTGAGACGGGAGATGAGCTTGTCCGCTTCCAGATGCACGATACGTTCCAGATCATCCCGTTCCAGCATGCGGAAGACGGAAATGTCATCAAAGCGGTTCAGGAATTCCGGGCGGAATTGCCTGCGCGCTTCTTCCAGAATCTTTCCCTTCATGGCGGCGTAGTCCGCGTTGTCGGCGGCCATGGCGCCAAAGCCCATGGTGCTCTGCCGCTTGGCGGAGGCGGCCCCCACATTGGAGGTCAGGATGATGATGGTGTTGCGGAAGTTGATCTTGCGTCCCAGGGAGTCCGTCACGCTTCCTTCTTCCAGAATCTGTAGAAGCAGGTTCATGACGTCCGGATGGGCCTTTTCCACTTCATCAAAGAGGATGACGGAGTAGGGCCTGCGCCGGACGGCTTCCGTGAGCTGGCCGCCTTCGTCATGGCCTACGTAGCCGGGAGGAGAACCGATGAGACGGGACGTGGTGTGTTTTTCCATGTATTCGCTCATGTCCACCTGAATCAGGGCGTCCGCGGTGCCGAACATGATTTCCGCCAGGTTGCGGGCCAGATAGGTTTTGCCCACGCCGGTGGGGCCCAGGAAGAGGAATGAGCCGATCGGGCGGCGCGGATCCTTGATGTCCGCGCGGCTGCGCCGCAGGGCGCGGGCGATGGCGGAGGCCGCTTCATCCTGGCCGATGACTTTGCTTTTCAACTCTTCTTCCATCCGCAAAAGCTTGGCGGTTTCCTTTTCCTCCATCCGGGCCAGAGGGATGCCCGTCCATTTGGAGAGCACGCTCATCACGTCTTCATCCGTTACGGGAACGTAATTGTTCTCATAGGAATTGCGCCAGGTTTCCAGCATGTTCTGAAGTTCCGCCCTGGCTTGTTTTTCCTCGTCGCGGAGGCGGGCTGCTTCCTCAAAAATCTGGGTTTCCACAGCCTTGTCCTTGCGTTCCTTGATTTCCGCAATGCGGGTTTCCATGTCGCTGATGTGGTCCGGGCGGGTCATTTGGGAGACGCGCTTGCGCGCGCCCGCTTCATCCAGGATGTCGATGGCCTTGTCCGGCAGGAAACGGCCCGTCAGATAGCGGTGGGAGAGCCTGGCTGCGGCTTCAATGGCTTCCGTCGTATAGTGCACCTTGTGATGTTCTTCATACTTGGGTTGAATGCCGGCAAGAATCCGGATGGTGTCCTCCACGGAGGGTTCCCCTACCTGCACCTGCTGGAAGCGGCGTTCCAAGGCGGCGTCCTTCTCAATGTGTTTCCTGTATTCGTTGAGCGTGGTGGCGCCTATGGCCTGGAGCTCACCCCGGGAGAGGGCGGGCTTGATGATGTTGGAGGCGTCCATGGAGCCTTCCGCGGAGCCGGCGCCCACGATGGTGTGCAGTTCGTCAATGAAAAGGATGACGTTGCCTTCCCGGCGTATTTCATCCATCACGGCCTTGAGCCGTTCTTCAAACTGGCCGCGGTATTTGGTGCCGGCCACCATCAGCGCCAGATCCAGGGAGATGACCCTCTTGCTGCGCAGGAGCTCCGGAACGTGGCCCTGGGCTATTTCCTGGGCCAGCCCTTCCACGATGGCGGTCTTGCCTACCCCGGCTTCACCGAGCAGGACGGGGTTGTTTTTATTCCTGCGGCACAGGATCTGGATGACGCGCTCAATTTCGGAGGCGCGGCCGATGACGGGGTCCAGCTTGCCGTCCCGGGCCAGCTGGGTCATGTCCCGGCCGAAAGCCTGAAGCGCGGGAGTCTTGGATTTCTGCTGCCTGGAATAGGAGGGGGAGGAAGGCTCGTCCGTCGGGATGGCGGGGGATTCATTTTCCTCTTCGTCGTCATCGTCGTCCGGGATGATGTTGTCTTCATCCGCGTCCATCTGGTATTTGGGGGTCAGCACGTCGAGCAGTTCGCGCCGCGCCTGTTCCAAATCCACGCCGAAGTGGCGCAGAATCTGTCCGGCCACGCCGTCTCCGTCACGGATGAGGCCCAGGAGCAGGTGTTCCGTGCCCACATACGTGTGGTTGAGTTCCTGGGCTTCCCTGTTTGCCATTGCCAGGACTTTGCGCACCCTGGGTGTATATGGAATGTTGCCTTCCGCCTGGGGTTCCGTGCCCCGGCCTATTTGTTCCTCCACCTGTTTGCGCACGGCGGAAAGTTCCACGCCCAGATTTTCCAGAATGGTGACGGCCACGCCCTTGCCCAGTTTGAGCAGGCCGAGCAGAAGGTGTTCGGTTCCTATGTAATGATGATTGAAGCGGTCCGCTTCCCGGCGCGCATGCGCCAGCACTTGTTGCGCCCTAGGCGTAAAATTATTCATGGATGGTCAAAAAATTGGTATGGTTGCATTAGTTGCCGGAAAGTTCCTTCCGGATCATATCAGCGCGGATCTGGTCCCTGTGTTCCGAAGTGGTTTGGTCCGTGGTGGACAGGCGGGCCAGATGGGCCGGCTGGATGTTCATGATGGTTTTATTGACGTTTTTTAATGCCTGGTGGGAAAAGATGTCCAGAGACGCTCCCATCCGGAGGAAGGAGAGCAGCGCCAGCGCCTCCTGCGTGGAAAGCAGAGTGGCGTTGGTCAGAAGGCCGTAGGCGCGGGAAACGCGGTCCTTCACCTGCAGGGAAGATGACTGGAGCAGCCGCCTGCGCGCGTTCCATTCCTGATGGGCCAGGTCGGAGGTGAAGCGGGTCATGCGTTCCACAATCTGGTCTTCACTGTCCCCCAGCGTGGACTGGTTGGATATCTGGAAAAGGTTGCCGGTGGCTTCCGTCCCTTCCCCGTAAAGGCCGCGGACGGTAATGTTAAGCTGTGCGGCCGCCTGAACGACCTGCTGCATCTGTTCGGAGATGACGAGGCCCGGCAGATGCATCATCACGGAGGCCCTCATGCCCGTGCCCAGATTGGTGGGGCAGGCGGTGAGATAGCCCAGCCGCGTATTGTAGGCGTACGGAAGCCTGGCTTCCAGTTCAGAGTCTATTTTGGAGATAGCCCCCCATGCTTTTTTAAGCTGGATGCCGGGCAGGATATACTGCAGGCGCAGATGGTCCTCCTCATTAAAGAGGATACTGGCATTCTGGCTGCGGGAGATGAGGACGGCGCAGCCTTCCGAACGCGCCGCCAGTTCCCGGGAAATGAGGTGGCGTTCCACCAGCAACTGTTTCTGTTGCTGGGTAAGACCGGAGAGCTCCGCATAATAGCCTCCCTTCATGACGGGGATTTGGCGCGCTTCTCCGGAAGTGAGCTTCAGCGTTTCTTCCCTCTGCTGGCGTGTGGCCCAGCCGGGAAAGGGGGTGGCGGTCAGGTTGCGTGCCAGGCGGATGCGGGAGGTGAGGACGATGTCGTGCTCATCCCTTGATTCCACCATCCATTTGGCGGGGTTGTTGAGTAAGTCGTCAAAGAGCATGTATGTTAATTGGTCGGCGTGCGCAATTGTTTGATTTGATCGCGGAGTTTGGCGGCGCGTTCATAATCCTCTCTTGCCACTGCCAGGGAAAGCTGTTGTTCCAGATCGCTGATGGTATGGGTTTCCGTTTCGCGTTTTTCGGCCCGTTCCGGCGTTTTCCCGTGATGGTGGGAATCAGGCTGGATCTGGGTAAGAAGAGGGAGGATTTCTTCTTCAAAGACGTTGTAGCATTCACTGCAGCCCAGGCGTCCTACGTTTTTGTAATCCTGAAGGGTGAAGGAGCAGATCGGACAGCTTGTGAGGGGCAGGGATTGCAGGGCCGGAATGGGAGCGGCGGGCCCCGCCGCGCCTTCCTTGCCGAATTGGCCCTGAAGGTTCGGGAACAGTTTCTCCGCCAGATCAAAGGCATCCGGGTCCAGCAGACCCCGCTCCTGGGCGCATTTGGCGCAAAGGCAGAATTTGGTGGACTTCCCGTTGATGATCTGTGTCAGGAACACCGTTGCCGGTGCAGAGCATATCTCACATTTTTTCACAACCCGCATTATAATGGCGCTCCCTGTGGCGGACTAGTAGTCTGCGTGTCATGGATTGTCATGAAAACGGGCTTTGTTATTGTACTTTGGACGAATTCTTTCCGTGCTGTTTTAAAAGCCCGCACCGTGATGAATACAAATAGGCTGTGCAAAAAATAATGCCCAGCACCAGAATGATGGTTGCACCCAGATGCCAGCCCAGGGGGAAGGACAGGTAAAAAGCCAGCAGGGAGCCCAGTCCTCCGATGATTCCTCCCCCCCAGAAGAGATGGGACGGCTTGTTGGTAAGCAGGTACACCGTGGCGGCGGGACCGACAAGCAGCCCCAGCGTCAGGAACGCTCCCACGGCCTGCAGAGAGGAAACGAGCACCAGAATGATCAGGGTGAAGATGCCGTAACTGATGAGGCGGGAGGGGATTCCCAGCGTAGTGGCGATGTCCGGGTCAAAAAGGCAGACCAGGATGGGGCGGCGGAAGAGCAGCAGGATCAGGACGCTGACGGAGCTGATGGCGAAGGCGATCCACAGGTCGGAGTCGGACAGGCTCATGATGGAGCCGAACAGCCAGTCGTCAATTTTCTGTTGCAGGCCCAGCCTTACCAGCACGATGAAGCCCGCAGCGAAGGCCGTGGTATGCAGGATGGAGAGGGCTGTATCCTGGTTCAGCCGGGATGTGCGGGAAACGAAGAGGGACCCCAGGCCCACCAGCAGGGCGGCCACCACCGCCCCCGTCAGCAAACTCCAGCGGGTAAGGCCGAAGAGGAGCACCGCCACCGCAATGCCCGGCAGCAGGGCACAGGAGAGCGTGCCGATTTGAAGGGCGGATTTTTTCAGGATAACCAGCCCGCTGACGAAACCGTTGGCGAAGCCGATCATGACGCAGGCCAGCAGGGACCGCTGAGCGATGGGTTCGTGGAGGAATTGGAGAAAATCGTCCATCATGAAGCTTGGATTTCCGGTTGAGGTTCCATTCCGTATGTCTCCCGGATGCGTGCGGGGGTAAGCACTTCCTTCGGGGGGCCGAAGGCGGCCAGCTCCCTGTTCATCAGCAGGATGGTGTCGAAGATGTCCGCCGCCGTGTTCAGGTCGTGGTGGGAGGCGATGACCAGCCGCCCTTCCGCCGCCAGGGAATCCAGAAGCCTCCCCAGGGATTGGCTGGCGGGGGCGTCCAGGCCCGTGAAGGGTTCGTCCAGCAGGAGGACATGGGCCTCCTGCGCCAGGGCCCGAGCCAGAAAGGCCCGCTGCTGCTGGCCGCCGGAGAGTTCTGAAATCTGGCGGTCCGCCAGGGATTCCATACCAAGAACGTGAAGGGATTTTTCCACAATATCCCGGTCATGCCTCCCGAATTTTTTCCACAGGCCCAGGGACGGATAGCGGCCCATTTCCACCAGCGCGCGGACGGTGATGGGGAAAGACCAGTCTACGTCGGAACGCTGGGGCAGGTAGGCTATTTCTCCCGGCGTGTCGTGCAGGGGGCATCCGTTCCACAGGATTTTTCCGGAATCGGGGCGGATCAGCCCGGCCAGAGCCTTGATCAGCGTGGATTTTCCTGCACCGTTGGGACCCATCAGAGCCAGCGTGTGGCCGCAGGTGATGGAAAAGCTGATGCCGTTGAGCGCGAGAAGGCTTCCATAATAAACGCTGAGGCTGTCCACTTCCAGTCGGTGGCGGTCCGGGTGGCTGGCGTGCGCGCCCCAGCAGATGTGGTCCTGGGTGCAGGGAGGGGCTGGGCTGTTCATTTCCATGAGAAGGAGTAGCTGTCGTTCAGGGAGGGGCCGAAGGACCAGCGGGTGGCGGAGACGGTGGTTTTCCCCTCCGGTTCCAGTTCCAGCGTGACGGGGGTGTCCGGCGTGTTTTCCGGCCAGCGGGCGGAAACGGTAAGCGTTACGGAACCGTTTTTCAACGGCAGGCCGCATTCCGTTTCTTCATGCAGCCCGGGCGTTTCGGGCTGCCAGAGAAGACGGCCGCCGCAGGAGATGGAAAGGGCTTCCGGACGGTGGGCGCATCTGACCGTGATGACCGTGGGAACATCCGCGGTTTGCGCCGTGGGGGCGGAATGCTCCGCTTCCTGTGATCCGGTGGTGGGTGCCGTCATGTTGTAGAGGAAGAATCCCAGCAGGATGACGACTCCCAGAGTGGGAAAAAACTGCCGCAGGGGTGTGCTGGTCATGGCCTGGGGGACGGGGAAAGGGCTTCCTTGATGATGCCTGTGTTTTGTCTGAACATGGATTCGAACGTGTGGCCCTCAGGGGCCAGCCCGTCGGTATTGATTGGTCTGGCAACGGGGATGTTCAGGGATTTGGCGATTTCCGTAAGGCTCTTGGGGTTGGAGGAATATTCCGGGAACAGGGCTTTTACCCCGGCTGACCTCAGCTTTTTCAGCGTGGAGGCCAGCTGGGCGGAGTTGCCTTCATCTTCACGGCTTATCCCCTGGATGCTGATGCTGCGGAAGCCGAATTCCCTGCAGAAATGGTTCATGGCCGCATGCCCCGTAACCAGGACGCGGTCCGTTTCCGGAATGTCCGCAAGTTCCTTTCTGGCCCAGGAGGAAAGCTGGTCCATCTTTCTGTTCCACCGGGACAGGCCGGCTTTATAGTCCTGTTCATGGGCCGGGTCCAGCCGCGTGAGCGTTGCGGCCAGGGTGCGGGCGGCGCGTTTCATATTGGCCGGTGTGTGCCACCAGTGGGGGTCGTTGGGACCGTGGGCGCAGCAGTCTCCGTCGTGTTCGTGGTCATGGTCTGCGGTGTCTTCCTCCACGGGAACATCCGGGACGGAGGCTCCGAGATCCAGAATTTGCGCGCTTCCTCCCAGGGCGTCCTTTAATTTGGGAAGGTACGGCTCCAGGTTTTTGCCGGAGGCCAGGACCAGGCGCGCCCGTCCTGCGGCGGCAATGTCCTGCGGCGCGGGTTCAAAGCTGTGCAGGTTGCCGTTGGGGCGCAGCAGGTCCGCCACCTGCACGCGGCTGCCGCCGATGGCGCGGGCCATGTCTCCCAGGACGGGGTGCAGAGCCGCGATTTTCAATACTGGGGCATCCTGGGCCTGAAGAGAGCAGAACAGGCCCAGAAGACACAGAAAAGGAATCAAAATGCGCCGGAGCATGTTCCGCATGATGAACCTTCCCTTCAAGCGATGCAATGGTCAAATTTGTCTTCTGAAATGGGATGACGCTGACTTTTCAGGGATTCTGCACGGCCCTTTTTTGTTTTTCAGCGTTACGGTGAATTTTTGGTCAAGAAGGGAGAAGGCGGCTCCCCCGGCATCCAGCCCCGCCAGGATTTCCGTGCGGGACGATTGCCCTTGACAGGAAATTCCATCAACATGCCGCTTCCTGCAGGGAGGCGGCTGCGCCGGGCGGTCTCCGGATGAGCCGGGTGATGGAGTGATGACAGTTCCCGAATATTCCATGCGGAGCGGGAGAGCTTCCTGAAGAGGGAAGGCGGGGAAGTTTCTTCTTGAAGTCTTTTCCCGTGTTCTTCCCCTGATGGCGGAGGACGGTTTTTTCTTGAGGTGGAAAGTTTTTTCTGGTTCCATTATCGCGCATCATCATGAATGGTTTTCAACTTCTCCAATGTGGCTTGAGCGTGGCGGCCTTTCTGGCCGGCTCCGCTCTGGCGGCGACTCCTGCCGTATATCCGTCCCCCCAGCAGTCCAAATTCACCTCCCAGACGGTTGCTTTCTCCGGGAAGCCTTCCGTGACAATACGTTCCGCCAAGGCGGGCGGGAGCAAGCTGCTGGACGGGGTTCCGGAAAAATCCGGAGCCTACAAGCTGGTGATTTCTCCGCAGGGAAAGGTGGGCATAGGAGCCCATGACGAACGTGGGGCATTTTACGCCATGCAGACGCTGCGGCAGCTGGGAACGAAGACCGGCGGAGAAGGCGTGATTTTGCCCGTTGGGGAAATTACGGATTGGCCGGACATTGAATTCCGCGGAACGGTGGAAGGTTTTTACGGCACTCCCTGGAGCCATGAAGCCCGTCTGAGCCAGCTGCGCTTTTACGGGCAGAACAAAATGAACACATACATCTACGGGCCGAAGGACGATCCCTACCATTCCTCCCCCCACTGGCGGGATCCCTATCCCGCGGACCAGGCCGCCCAGATCAGGGAACTGGTGAAGGTGGCGAAGGAAAACCATGTGGACTTTGTCTGGGCCATCCACCCCGGCAAAGACATTAAGTGGACGGAAGAAGACATGAACAACGTCATCAAAAAGTTTGAGATGATGTACAAGCTGGGCGTCCGTTCTTTTGCCGTGTTTTTTGACGACATCTTCGGAGAGGGCAAGCGGGGGGACATGCAGGCCCTTCTGCTGAACAAGATCAATGACGAATTTGTCAAGGTGAAGAAAGACGTCACTCCCCTGGTCATGTGCCCTACGGAGTACAACCGCGGCTGGGCCAATCCCAAGCCGGGAACTTATCTGGATATTCTGGGCGACCGCCTGGACCCCTCCATCCACGTTATGTGGACGGGGAATTCCGTCTGCCATGACATCACGCTGGAAGGCCAGCAGTGGGTGAACAGGAGAATCAAGCGCCCTTCCTACGTCTGGTGGAATTTCCCCGTTACGGACTACTGCCGTTCCAACCTGTGCATGGGCCGCGTGTACGGACTTGCCACGGAACCGGGGGCCAGGGAATCCATGGGCGGATTTGTCTCCAACCCCATGGATAAGCCGGAGGCCTCCAAGGTTTCCCTCTTCGGTCTTGCGGACTACTCCTGGAACATCAACGGCTTTAAGTCGGAGGAATCCTGGAAGGAGGGAGTCAGGCGCCTGTTCCCGAAGGCGGCGGAAGCCATGCAGGTTTTTGTGAACCACAACTCCGACCAGGGGCCTAACGGCCACGGTTACCGGCGTGAGGAATCCGTGGAAATAGAACCTGTGGTCAAGCGCGTGCTGGAAGCCGCCCGGGAAGGCAGGATAGAGAAGGCTGATGCGGCTCTGCTTAAAAAGGAATTCGCTCGCATGGCTTCCGCTGCGCCTGTCATCCGCGCCAAGGCCGACAATCCCCGGCTGATGAAGGAAATCGGCGCGTGGGTGGACGCCTTTGAACAACTGGGGCGTGCCGGCCAGCATGCCGTGGCGGCGCTGGAGGAAAACAACGCCGGAGAGGCCGCGACCCACCTGGTGCAGGCCACGCAGGCTTTGGCGGCCATGGATGGAATTTCCCGCCGCCATAACCAGGAAGGGCAGCTGTACCGTTCCGCGGTAAAGACCGGTTCCCGGGTGATGGCCCCCGCCGTCAATGAACTGGCGGATATTGTCTCCAAAAAAGTTTTCCCGGCCATTGCCGGCGCTCCGGCTCTTTCCCCCAAGCCTCTGGTCAAGGGGGGCAGCATGGATAAGGCGGAACTCTTCTGTGACGGGGACCGCGGCTCCTTCTGGCACTCCGGCGCTTATGGTCAGCCGGGAGACTGGTATGGCGTGGACTACGGAATGCCCATTCCCGTGCGGAGCGTGGAAGTGCTGATGGGCCGCAACGACAAGGACGGCGACTATGTAGAGAAAGGGCAGCTGGAAGGCTCCCGCGACCTCAAGACCTGGAAGCCGCTGGGGCCGGAGACCGCCGGAATGCAGGTAGCCTGGAAGGCTCCCAAGCCGGTTTTGCTCCGTGCCGTGCGCTACCGCGTCATTGAGCCGAAGAAAACGGGCAACGGACGGGCCGTCTGGACTGCCGTGAGGGAAATAGCCGTCAACACGCCTCCTTCCGCTATGGCTTCCTCCAACGTGGCTGGGCTGGAGGGCGTTTCCGTGCAGAAATCCGACAAAATCGTGCGAATCAACCGCGTAATGGAAACGCACAAGATGAAACCCGGAGAATTTATTTCCCTGCGGTTGGATGGCCCCACGGACGCCACCTGGCTGGAAGTCAACCTGGAACGGGATGACGTCAACTCCTGGGCTGAGGTAGTGCTGGATGTGGAAGGTTCCTCCAAACCCGTGGTCCAGAAGCTGGACAAACAGGGCAAGAACTTCATTGCCAGGGGAAATCAGCTCCCCAAGGGGATCAAAGGCATGAAACTGGTCAATAAAAGCGGGAAGGAACAGGACATTGTTCTGAACATGTTTAAATTTGACGTTCCTCCTTCTGATCCTGGCACCAGCCTGGTCTCCCTGAGCGACAGAAACCTGAAGACGGTTTACCGTGCCGATAAGCCGTTGGACGTAGTCGTTCCCAATCTGGACAACCCCAGGGCTTCCAAGGTAGTCGTAGTGGGATCCGCCGCCTTCGCCATCCAGGCGCGCCGCGGCGAGGGTGCCTGGACGCCGGTCGGCAAGAGAAACGCCGGTCCCGGGGTCTCCGAATTTGCCATTCCTGCCGGAACTTCCGCCGTGCGCCTGACCTACAAGGCTCCCCAGCCGGATGCAATCATTAATGAAGTGATTTTTTCCTCCAGGAAATAACCGTCTCAGGCGCTGGCGCCTTACGCCGAACTCCGTCCGGAACGAACCGGGCGGAGTTTTTTTTGAAAGGGCCGGGCGCGCGGCGTGCGGACTGTTTCCGGAAACGGAAGCGGACGCTTCTTTTCTCCGCTTTGGCCGTCTGTTGCGGAAACAACCTTGACCCTGTTGGATGCGGGGCTAAAATACTGCCATGACGCCGGGTTTTCATTGGACTCTACGCCCTTCCGTGAAGGAGGATGATCCGGTCTTGAAAGCGTTTCCTGCGGAACTGCCCCTGCTGGTCAAGCAGCTCCTGCTGCAGCGCGGTTTCACCGGGGGAATGGAAACGGAACTCTTTCTGGACCCCAGGCTTTCCCACCTGAGCGACCCTTTCCTGATGGGGGAAATGAGGGCTGCCGTGGACCGCATTTTCCGGGCCGTGGATGAAGGGGAAACCGTGTGTATTTATGGGGACTATGATGTGGACGGTGTCACCTCCGTGGCGCTTCTCCGGGCCATTTTGATGGCTTATGACCTGGATCCCCAGTATTTTATTCCCGTCCGTTCCCGGGAAGGCTACGGACTCAGCGAGGCCGGCATCAAGCGCTGCCTTTGCGAATGTGCGGACCCTCCCAGCCTGCTTATTACGGTGGACTGCGGCACTTCCTCCGTGAAGGAGGTGGACATGCTTAACAGCCTGGGGATAGACGTCATCATTCTGGACCACCATGAGGCGGGCCCTTTGGGGCGTCCGGATGCAGCGGCGGTGGTCAATGCCAAAATTGAGGAAAACAGCCCATATACTTACCTGTGCAGCGCGGGCGTAGTCTTCAAGCTGGCGCATGCCCTCCTGAAGGAGAGGAAACTGAAAACCTTTGACCTGAAACTTTATCTGGACCTGGTGGCCGTGGCAACCGTGGCGGACATTGTTCCCCTGGTGGCGGAAAACAGGATTCTGGTTCGCCACGGCCTGGGCAGGCTGGCGCACAGCCGCCATACGGGCCTCAAAACCCTGACGGAAATAGCGGGCATCCGACCTTCCGACTCCGTCAACCACGCGGGCTTCCTGAACGCCGCCCACGTGGGGTTCAGGATAGGCCCGCGCATTAATGCCGCCGGGCGCATGGATTCCCCCATGGATGCGTTGGAACTCCTGCTGACCATGGATGCCAGGAGGGCCGTGCAGCTTGCCCAAATGCTGGATTCCCACAACCGCAAGCGGCAGGAGGAAGAGGAGGCCATCCGGACGGATGCGGTGGAAATGCTTCATAACTCCTTTGATCCGGAGAGGGACAACGTCATTGTGCTGGGTTCCCGCGCGTGGCATCCCGGCGTGGTGGGCATTGTAGCCTCCCAGCTGATGAGGCGGTACCACAAGCCGACCTTCGTCATCGCCTTTGACGAAAGCGGCGTGGGGAAGGGCTCCGGCCGTTCCATTCCCGGCGTGTCCCTGGTGCAGGCCATCCACCATTGCGCGGATACGCTGGTTTCCGGCGGCGGCCATGACATGGCGGCGGGGCTGGTGATTGAAGAATCCCGCATGGACGATTTCCGCCGGGCATTCAACCGTTATGTGTCTGAAACCACGACGGAGGAACAGCGCAGCCCCGTGCTCAACATAGACATGGAAGTGTCCTTCCAGGCGTTGACGCTGGATTTGCTGGACAGCTATGAAAAGCTGGAACCTTTCGGCAACTCCAATCCACAGCCTGTCTTTATGAGTTCCGACGTTTTTCCCACGGAACCGCCCAAGCGCGTGGGAACCAATCATCTGAAGCTTTTCATGCGCCAGGGCATCGTGGAGCGTGACGCTATTTTCTTCAACGGAGCGGAACGGGAGCTTCCCAATCCTCCCTGGGATATCGCTTTCACGATTGACCGCAACGTGTACCGCGGCCGCGCCTCCCTGTCCATTTCCATTCAGGAAATACGTTCCCACCGGGAAATGTAGAAAACGGCCTATTGCTGTGAATAGCAATAGGCCGTTGAGTTGTGAATAATGTGTCAAACCTTATCCTATGGTAATCTTAATAGATTGTTATTAGGCGTATTATCCAGTTTGGAGTTACATAATTTTCTCATCTGGAACTGATTTCAGGAATGAGTTCCAGTTATTGGAATTCTATGTTTATTCGTACATTATAACCTTGTTTAACAGGCAGTTTTTTTGTGAAGGAAGGCGCTCTCTTTCAAAATTTCAATGGATGAGACAACTCTAACAATGTCATATGTATTTGAGGTGTCTTGACAGAGCAGGTTTTAAAGAGCATTGTCTGTCCCGTTCCCCATTCAGGGTGGATTTATAGTAAAAACAAGCAAGATGAATACCCTGTTTCTGCAAGGTCGTCTGTTGCTGCTTCTCGGACGGTAAGTCCGTGAAGATATCTTGATATGCGCCGGTGAGCCGTTCCGGCGCGAGGGAAGTAAACGGCTGTCTTGATTTGCACCAAAGGAATGATTCCGTAACAGGAACGTTTTCCGTGCGCAGTTCCCGAAGGAACGACCTCTTAACATTTTTACTGTAAATGAAAGAACAAATACATATTTTTGATACGACGCTGAGAGACGGGGAACAGTGCCCCGGCGCGGCGATGAACGTGGAGCAGAAAATACAGGTGGCCATGCAGCTGGAAACGCTGGGCGTGGATATTATTGAAGCGGGCTTCCCCGTTATTTCAGACGGCGATTTCCGAGCCGTCCGGGCCGTGGGTAGAGGGAAAGGAAGGGGATTGCTCGACAGCCCTGGCCTTCTTGCGTGGTTTGCTGGATGACCCGGAGGACTTTGACCAATTTCCTTCCTTTATAGCCTGGATGCAGGGGACAAGACAGCGTATTCAGGCGTGCCTGAAAAGGCGCACGGCCCGCACCAGGGTTCATCATCTGGTCATGGCCGGGGAAAAGTATTTCACAAAACCGGGAAGTGAAGGGTTTAACGGCGGCATGGAACATTACCCGGTGATTCTTCTGGATGATATCATGAAGAACGTGAAGGAGGCGGAGCGGTGGAACGTCATGAGCCGGAGCAAGAATATCCTGTATGCCGGAGTGGTCTCCATTTAAGGCAAAGGGAAGGATGCCTTCCCGATGGCGTTGTCCTGGGCGGTGGTGCAGTTGCTCAACACGGATCCGGAGAGAGCCTGACGGCTTTTCCGATGGAGGGAGGCGATACAGATAAAATATGCGGCTTTCTGGCTGAGCGGTTATCATGAGGCGCCTCCGAATGGGACGGAAGATGAAAAGGATGCCGTGGATGAGGCCCTGGCAAGGGAGTTGCCCGCTCTGGCGTGGTTCATTGACCATTACCGGGCGCCGGAGCATTTGCAGGAACCTACGGGACGTCACCGATGCAGAGCATACATGAACAAGACACTAGCCACGGCTGTTCTGGGCATCAGCCCGGAAATGCAGTTGCTGGAACTGATTGACCAGGCCGCACGCTGCGGAACTCCGGAAGATGCCAAACAGATCTACAGGAAGGACGCCACTTCCACGGGTATTTATGACCGTGGAAGAGCTAATCTTCCTGCTAATAAAATGAGGGAATTCAATCTTCTGGCCAGGAACGCGGCTAAACTGGGCGGAAAGTTATCCAAACTGGCAGAGATGTGTCCGGAGCGGGTGCAGGTACGAAAAGAAGGAGGCGGACGGAGGAACGTGTACACCATTGCCCGTTCCGTGACAGGGTAGAACAGAGTGCGGAAATATTCTTAATCAGTTTATTTTGTGGTGATAAAATGGACCGCTACGTGGTGGGATACAGGGCAAGACAGGGTGCGCATTTTTTACTTTGTGTCATTCAATACATTGAATTTGTGTGAGTTGAATGATATCGCACAGGGTAAACAGGGTAATTTTGAAAAGCCTCTTACACATACGTGCAGGCAAAGGAACAAGATGTGAAGGAAACAAAAGCGGACTAGCGTTAGCAACAAGAGAAGAGGGGTTCCTGGCTCTTGAGTATTTTCCTCTCATGAAGAAAACGCTGGTGAACGGGATTATTCTTTTGCCCGGATCCTGATTGAGGAGTGTCCTGACGACGTGGCTGCCTATCTGTCCCAAAAGGAAGGCAAACGTCAAAGCCATTCTTGGAAGTAAGGCCGCTTTTGAAGTGAGATACCTCTTGCCCGTGGTGTGGGAGTTGTCAGAAAGGCGCGTAGCGGTCCTGATGGAGAAATGGGCAGGATACTCTTACTGGAAAACCGGATCAGGCCTTGAACTGGTCCTTTAGTTCCTGAAGGATAGAATCCCGGTTTTCCGGGGTCCAGAACCCCGATACGAAGTCAAACCCCTCTTGCCCCGGGGAGGAGAAGTAGTCCCGGATGATTCCCTGACAGTCCTGGTACAGGGGAGACTCGCTCACTTCCCACAAAATGCCGGGGAACATCCGCAGGTCTTCCTCCGTCTCCATCGCTACGGCACGGAAGACGTCACGGGCGTGTTTTTCCGCCTGGGAATAGTTACCCTTGCGAGCTACCGGCTCCTTCTGGTAGGAAAGAAGCCGTTGTTTGAAGGCGGCAAGTTTCATCATAACTGCCGTCAAGACATTCGGGACGGTCAGGAGAAGGCCGTCGTATTCAAAGGAGAAGTGGTGCTTAAAGCCGAGGAGTTCTGGATTGGTGCGTCCGTGGATGCCGTAATTCCGACCGCGGAGGGACAGGTTTTTGACGCGCATCCGGTCCGTTGCCAACTGGTCTTTCAGGGAGGGAGGAGGCGGAGGAACGTGGAATTCCAGTTCAATATCCACCCCTCCATCCCAGGCCCACCGGCGGTTGTTGGGGTCCGGGTCTGGGACGAAGCCTTGGTGCGTCAACAGTTCCTGGATTTGGCCCTGGGCCTCTATGCTGGCAATCAGGCTGGGGCTGATGCCCATATCCATATCCTTGGTGGTACGGGAGATGCTTTCCCCCGTCCATGATGCCATGGGGATGAAATGGGGAACGGTTCCTTCCTGGTCCCGCAACCATTTTTGTTTGAGGAGGAGGCCATAACCCCCAAGGATCTGGACATGGACATCAAGCCGCTGCAAGGAGGGCCAGATTTGTTTGAGGGAACGGTCTAACGGGGAGGTGAAAGAAGGATTCATGAGCGTGCAAAGTCAATCAGTTGAGGATAGCGGAAGTTGACAAGATCCGTGTATAGTCGCCGGGCGGTTTCCTGCTGGCGGGCATCCCCCCGGGAAGACTGAATCCAAGTCATTACAGGGCCCGACCAGATAGAGCCGTCAGATGCTTCTTCCGTCTGGAAGAAGGCAAGAGGAGAATTGATGAATGTGAGACTCAACTGCGAGAAGGCGGGAGAATTAACTGCCTCCGTTTTGCCGTACTCCCAAAAGAAAGCGGGATCTTCCGTCCAAAGGACGATGGGGCCTTCTTCCCCGAAGGAGGCATAGCGGCGCAGGGAATATTCCGGAGAGTAGCACCATTTAACCTTCTTTTCATTGGCCTTCATGATGAGCTCCTTCCAGTGCAAGTCCGGGGGGAGACGATAATGGTACGGGCCTTCCCCCTCCGGCTGCCGCCATTCCTGCTGCAACCTGTCCAGAAGACGCCCTGGATTGTGGACGATAATATCGGTCTTTCCCTCCCTTCTGATCACTCCGTCCTGTTGATAGGAGGAAATCACTTTGGAAAGCTGGCCCTTTGCCATTTTGCCGCCCCGAAGCTCCATGCGCTCCAGGATTTGCTGCTGACCCTGCCAGAGCTTTTTTTCCAGCAGAACCATAGCCGCCTGAGCGGAAGTGTTGCTATAGGGCCGGGCTACCCGCGTGGGAGACGGGAACAGGTTGGGGTTCCCGGAAAGGCGCATGTAGAAAGGAGGCTTTTTGAGAAGGCCATTGCCGCACAGGTCCGCCGCCAGAATGTATTTTCCCTGGTCCAGGTGGTCCAGATGCGGCTTTGACAAATAAGGCACGATCAAAAGAACTGGGGTAGAGCCGTGTGCCTGCCGTTGCCATGCCGTTTCAATGAAATGGTCGATGAAAGCAGATGAAATCTTGGATTTTATTTCCGGGATGGCCGTAAATGCGTAGGGGACGGAGGGCACGCGGAAGTCCATGGGGACTTCATTCAGAGACGAGTCCCAGAGAAGCTTGCCTTCCATCAGCGACTTCCGGTCCAGCAACGGGTTCAAGGCGGTCCATTCCGTGTTCATGGACCGGATTATAGTTGGTTTCCCGATTACATCAAGTTTCTAATATCGGAAACTTTTTATAAAACGGAAACATTGTTGAATGTCATTTGGTTTTGTTGTTCGCTGGGGGAGAAACGGCAGGATTAGTGCCGAAAATTTCTTCTTTGAGGCCTGTGGCGATATGGTCAAGGTCCGGGAAAACATCCCAGAGATGGAGACCTTCAATCGAGAGGAGACGGCGCAGGGGGAGTTTGTATGCCTGGGGAATCTGTATGGAGATGGGATGGTTCTTTTCCAGGAATATTTCATCCCACTTCAAGCTCGCGTTTTCTATACCATCCTTAGAAAGAATAAGATCCCTTGGGGTAATCTTTTCGGGGGATTCACCAGGCAAATGCAACGTAAACATGGAAGTTTGTCTTATCTGCCGGGCGTTGTAGCAGTCCGGGAAGACTGCCTTGATTTTACCGTCCCATTTTTTAATAGTTTCATCAAAGGAGCCATTACCAAATACGGTTTCATAGTAGTCGTTTTCAATCAAGGTCAATGAATTCAAAATATCATCACGACGGTAATAGGCGGAATCAATGATGTAAATAAAACCGTCTTGGCCATCATCCTTTTTGATGGCAAACCATAATGCGATGCGAGGATTGGCAGTCCAATCCAGAAGACGCGTCGGAAGGCCATGGTGCTGGGCCAGATAGTACCATTCCCTGCTACTTAATGGCCTGGTCATTTGTGCTGAAGCGAGCCGTTTAAAACTATTTAGAATACCGGCTTCCGCTCCGGTCTTATCACCATCAGGATATCTTAGAATCCCCGGTATAAGGGGCCAGTTCCGGGATTGGCCGCGATACCATGTCATTTGAAACTTTGCCTTGGTATGCAATTCCGTGATGAGTTGTAAAAACAGTCTGTAGAAATCAAGTGCTTCCAGATATTCCTTATCGAGAGGAGGAGTACGCATTATATTTGATAATTAACATATTATTTCTAATTTGTCAAGAATAAAGAGATGTGTGATGCCTACCTCCAGAGAAGGTGAATTTATGATTTTTTCTTTTTCCCGTTTTCTTCTAACGTCCCAAAGAAGATGATGAAACGTTGCAATGTGGTGGCAGTAGGATGGTAAATGAACAGTTTTTTGCCCTATTCATGTTGAGCCTCATAATCTATGAATATGGGAAATTTTTAGGATGAACATTATGTTATATATCATTTTCCATTATTCTTGATAATTTTAACCTATTTTTATATACAGAAGGCCATGAATAAGCCTGTGCATATTTTCATTTCTTATTGCCATGAGGACCGTGATTTTCTAAAGGGGCTTCAAGATCATATGATTGCCTTAAAACGGGACGGATCATGCGATGCCTGGACAGACCGTGAAATCCTTGTCGGTGATACGCTGGATAAAGAAATAAGCAGTTCTCTGAACTCTGCCGATATTGTGCTGCTCCTGGTTTCCGTGCATTTCCTGAATTCCACCTACTGCATAAGTAAAGAATTCCAAGAAGCTCTCCGCAGGAAAGAGGAAACGGGTAGTCCCCGTATCATCCCCATTATTACACGGGCCTGCGACTGGATATCCATTCCCGAACTAGCAGCACTGAAAGCCCCTCTGGACGGGAAACCGATTAAAGGATTCCAGGACATGGATGAAGCCTATCTTGGTATTGTGAAGGAGATACGGAGGGTGATCGAGGGACACGGTATTCTGCTGCCAGGAGAACGCTATTCTCTTCCAAAAGATAATGAAGCACTGCAATTACTTTCCGATATTCTTGAAGAAGGGCGCCCAGAAAACAGGAAACGAGCAGGCGCTATGTATATGCAGCGAATTGGGGGAGATTCTTCTCCTGATATGATTTCCTTATCCTTAAATCCCAAGTCTGGGCCCGTCCATATGGATGCTTTAGGATATGGTTTTCCTACCAGACAGGAATTTTGCGAATGGGGAGATGAACTCTATAATTGTGGAATTTGCGAAGCAGTCGCCATAGATAATGACCGTAAATGGCAGTATTATCGTTACCGAATCAACATGGATATAGACCTGGATAAGTTAAAGAAAAAGGTAAAACTCGCTATGCACGAGCGCGGGCTTGAGGTAGAAGAAAAGTAAAAAAGCCATCCTCAGAAGAGATATTAGGGTGTTTCCGATGGATGTTCTTTTTCTTCTTTTTGCGGTCTTCTTCCGGCGTGATGAAGAAGCGGGTGAGGAAGTTTTTCGCGGTGCGTGAGACGATGGCGGAGCATTGAGCGTCTGGTGGTCCCACCGACGCCCGCGGCGTGTTCGTATTCCCGGGTGATGGTGTGGGCGATGCCTTGAACGTCGATTAGGGTGCGGGTGTAGGATTCCGCTATGGGATGAAAAACGGTGGTGCTAAAGTGGTGCAACTTTTCTTACATTTCGATGCGTTTTTACACGCTTTTAACGATTTTTGAGAGAAGTGGAAAGAGAAAGAAAAGCCTCACAAGTGGTTAACTTGTAAGGCTTTATTTTGGTAGGCCCGGTAGGATTCGAACCTACGACCAAGGGATTATGAGTCCCCTGCTCTAACCGCTGAGCTACGAGCCCGTTGCAGAACAACGTGAAAGGATGCTAGCAGAATTGGAGGAGGAAAGCAAAGTTTTTATCCTGCAGTAAACGTTTTGGATTTGCGAATGGGCCGGGAGGCGGGAGAGGCCGGAGAAAGGTTCAGACTTGCAGCTTCGTCCAGCTCCGCCCCTTGACAATTTTATAGAGGATGGCGGATTGGACGGCCATTTCAAAGGCGAAAATCAGCCAGATGCCCCACAAAGTCATGGTTTCCGGTGCCAGCCTGAACCATACCCAGGTGCAGACGACCCGGAAAAAGCCCATAATGCCGTAGGAAATAAGCATGACTCTCCGGGTGTCTCCCGCGCCGCGCAGGGACATTTTCATCACGATGCAGGCGGCGAAGAAGGGTTCCACCACCAGCATGGTCCGCAGCACGGGGATTCCGGTATCAATGAGGGTCGTGCTGCCGTTGGAAAATATCTCCATGAACAGGGCGGGAAAGGCGCTGAAGAGCACTCCCAGGCCTGTCATGAAGATGACGGCGTACCGCATGCATTTCCAGATGGTGATGCGGGCCATAAGCGCGTTCCGGGCGCCCAGGTATTGCCCCACGAGCGTGGAAGCGGCCATGCCGATGGCGAAGCCGGGCAGGAAGCTGAGCGATTCAATGCGGACGGCAATATTGTGGACGCCCAGCACGCCTTTAACAGGCAGTTCACTGATGATGGAAAGGCAGAACATCTGGATGCCCCACATGCCGAAGACTTCCACGGCCTGCGGCAGCCCGATTTTCAGGATGCGCTTCTGCATGCCCATGTCCGGCCGCAGATGGGAAAAGCTGAGGTACAGGGGCGGGGCATAGTGTTCTCCCCGTTCCCGGACAAGTTCTTCCAGGGATTCATTTTTCCTGCCCGTGAAGATTTTTTTTCTGCGCCGCAGCATGATGAACAGGAGGATGCACATGCTGATGCCGTAGCCGCAGACCGTTCCTGCCGCAATTCCTCCGATGCGCCAGCCGCCCAGAGGAGCGTCCGCAAAGACGAAAATGACGCTGAAGATGACATTGAGGATGCCAACGCTCATCATGATCCAGAAGGGAAGCCGCGTGTCTCCGGAGCCTCGCAGGGCGGCATTGATGGCAAAGACCACGCCGCTGAACGGGGCCGCAAATGCGGCCATATAAACGTATTGCAGCGCGTAGGCCCGGGCGGTTTCATTCATGGTCAGTACGTGTGTGACCAGGAAATCGCTGCATGTGAAGAGAAGTCCGCAGGAGATGGTTCCTGCCAGGAGCCCCAGCATGGCGGCCTGGTGCAGGCCATGCTGGGCCTGGGGATAGTCCCTGGCGCCCGTCATGCGGGAAACGATGGCTGTGGCTCCCATCATGATAGACCCCTGGATGACGAAGCCGAACCACATGATGAAGACGACGGCGCCCATGCCGTCAGAGATGTTGATGGTGTCCTGGGCGTCCACCCCTATTTTAGTGGCGATGAAAAGGTCGGACGAGGTGACGAAAAAGCTCAGCAGCTGTTCCAGGAATGGCCAGAAAGCAATGACGGCGATTTGCCGGGGCAGGGATAGTCCGGCAAGTTTTCCGCCCAGGCGGGCGCGTGCCGCCTTGCCGCGTATGATGCCTTCTCTTGCGTCCCCCGCACTCATCGCTGGGCTGTGTAAATGCTGGCAATTCCCCCGTTCAGAGCTTCCGCCGTGATATTGCTGTAGCCGCATTCCCGCAGCAGAGCCTTCATGGCCTGCCCGCAGGGGAAGGCTTCAATGCTGTCCGCCAGGTAGTCGTATGCTTCCCGGTGGCCGGTCATCCACCCTGCGATGACGGGAAGGATGCGGTGCAGATAAAACCGGTAAGGGCTTTTCAACAGGCTTTCAGGCAGGGAAAAATCCAGAATGAGCAGATGACCCCCCGGGCGCAGCATACGGCCCATTTCCCGCAGGGCGTCCGGATAGCTGGCCATGTTCCTCAGGCCAAAGGCGACAGTGACCGCATCATAGGAGGCGGAGGGGAAGGGCAGGTTCATGGCGTCTGCGCAAACCAGATGATCCAGTCCCCGCCTGGCCGCTATGTCCAGCATGGGCTGGCAGAAGTCGGACCCGGTGAGGCGGATTTCCGGCATCGCGTTCAGGATGGCCAGGGCCAGGTCTCCCGTTCCAGTCGCCAGATCCAGAAGGTTTTCCGGTTTCCATTCGGAGACAAGCTGAACGACGCGCTGGCGCCATAGCAGGTCCACACCCATGCTCAGCACATGGTTGGTAGCCACATAGCGCGGGGCAATAGCGGAAAAAGCGGCTTTGACGAATTCTGGATTACGCATGCGGAAAGGGCTGGGGATAGTAAAAAAGAGCACTATAAGTGCTCTTTTTATGAAGGAAAGGGGATGGGGTGTCGGACGGGGCTCGAACCCGCAACAACCAGAATCACAATCTGGGGCTCTACCATTGAACTACCGACACCATTTAGTGTTGTGGTGCGGCAGACATTACCCGTCCTCTTCCATTTTGGCAAGAAGAAAATGAGTTTTTTGAACGGAATATTTTCTCAATTATACAATAAAAACATGATAGGACGGTTATTTGTTTCCCATTTGGAAAATTACGGAGAAACCGTGTGGTCTTCTATTGCACCCTCCTGGATTTGATGTAAACTTTTTTATTATGGGAATTGATGTAATATACGCCGCCTTTCGGACCGACCCGGTAGGTTCTGTTTTCCCGTGCCCGGAGGGCCCGGTGGGCAGTGTGTTCCCCCGGCACCATTCCGGAACACAGAGGCGTATATTCCGGAAGGAGCGGTTTGCGGCTGCATTGGGGAAGGCAGAAGAGAACCGGAAGGAGGACGGCCTGGATGAAAAGGGAGTGTTTCACAAGAGCGTTACTATCCTTTTCAGAGGGTTGTTTTGTCAAGTGGGAGAGCCCGGTTGAACGGCTTTTCGTGAAAAGAATATGATTTTTTATGGGTTATTTGAAAACGAGTGTTTGAATTTATTTTATTTCCAATTACTGTTGCTGAAGCCGCTACTGCATTTTAGTTGTTAACCGCTCATTCATCCGTATCCGCTCCATGAATTTCTTTCCTCATATTCCCATGTTGTCCACTGTATTCAACAGTATAGGTTGCTATTTATTGCCGTTCGGAGTTGTTTTGCTGTGGCTTTTGTACGAGTCAAAAAAAGTAAAGACCATCCTCCTTGCCGCGCTGGTGCTTTTGAGCATAGTATGCATGTTTTTCCATGAAGCCTTCGCTCCCAGCAGGGAATATCCGTGGGACTGCATGGTGGAGCATATTTTTACGGGAACGCTTCTGCCTTTCCTTTGCCTGCTGGGATATCTTCTGTACGTGTTTCTTTGTGCCTGCATTCCTGTTTACCGGAAGGTGTGGAAGGGCATCGGTTTTTTCGTTCTTGGAGGAATGAGCCTGGCTTTTGAGTACGTGAATGTGTTCTTCCCGGTGGCGCTGCTGGCGGGTTATTTATTCCGTTTTACCATTTTCCGGAAATTCAGGAATCACCTTCCCCTGATCAGGAAATGTCACGGGGTTCTTGCCGTAGGGATCATTCCGGGAATATGTCTGATCGGTGTTGTCAGCGCCATTCTGTTTCCTCCTCCGGAGAGCTTTATATGCGACAGGATTCATGAGGAAATGGAGCGTGACATGGCTTTGTGGAATTACCAGAGCAATCTGGTACTGCTGTCCAGCCGTTTTCTTAATATGGAACGCGAAAACGGCTGTATTACCGTAAAGTACTATTGCGAAACGAATATGGGCCCTGCCGTGTACAAGGCGTTCTGCAATAATTACGGCGGTTATGTGCGGGCGGAATGTTCCCTGCTGAACAGATAATTTCCCTGATGGGAAGGAGTCCGCCTTTTCAGGTCGAAGCTGTTTAGATCTGAATGTCTCCGGTGAACACAAGGTCTGCCGGTCCGGTCAGCGTGACGTCAGTAAAACGGTCCCCTGTGCGTTGGAATCCGACTTTAAGCGTGTCTCCGCCCGCTACATCCACCTGAATGGGGGAGGGGGCGTTCGCCAATACGGCATGCAGCAGCGCACAGGCGGTCATTCCCGTTCCGCAGGCAAGCGTTTCATCCTCTACGCCGCGTTCGTAAGTACGTATGGCAATGTGCCCCGGAGACAGGATTCTGGCGAAGTTGGCATTGGTGCCTTTGGGTGAAAAGGCCTCATGGTAACGCAGATAGGCTCCCAGCCTGGAAATGTCCAGGTCCTCCAGCTTGTCCAGAAACGCAACGGCATGGGGAACGCCCGTGTTCAGGAAATGGACATCCGCCCCCACAGTCGGATCGGCATTCAGCACGAAGAGTTGCATGGAGTGGGGATTGGTCAGGTTTACGGTGACGTTGCCGTCTTTTTCAAAGGTTGCGGTGACGACGCCGGCCATGGTTTCAAAAGGAAGGGGGGCTGTCTTGTCGTGATGAAGCAGGGCGGCGGCAAAGTTGCCGAAGCAGCGGGCGCCATTGCCGCACATTTCCGCTTCTCCGCCGTCCGCATTGTAATAACGCATACGAACAATTCCCCCCTTGCCCTGGGAAGGTTCCACGGCGATCAACCCGTCAGCCCCAATGCCGAAGCGGCGGTCACACAGGGCTTCTATGGTTTCTCTGTCCAGCACGGAGGAGAGGCTCAGGTCACGATTGTCCACCATGACAAAGTCGTTGCCGGCACCCGTCATCTTGTAGAAATGAAGCAGCATAATAGTAAGTTGTGTTGTGCCGAAAGTCTAATGTTCCCGGCCGGTTTTGGCAAGGCGGCTTACATGAATGACATGGCATCCACATCAATGACAGCCGTCAAGTCTTCCCCCAGGCCGGCTTCCTGCACCAGTTTCCGGAGAGTGCGGGAGAGGATGCGGGCGGATGGCCCCTTGACCGTAATCTGGAATCTGAACTGTCCGTGCGCACGGGGGATGGGGGCAGGCATGGGGTCGGTCATCGTGGCGGGAGGGGGGAGCATGCCGCGCAGGCGGGCCGCGAGGGTTTGCGTGGCGAATTCCGCCATGCTTTCATGCTGGGAACGTATGGTCAATACGGCGATATGGGTGAAGGGGGGGAGGTCGAAAGTACGCCGCATTTCCAGTTCCTGGGCTGCAAAGCCGTCCGTGTCATGATGCCGGGCGTATTGCAGGGAGGGGGACTGGGGCGTAAAAGTCTGGATAATGACTTCTCCGGAAAGATCGCCGCGGCCGGCGCGGCCCGCTACCTGCGTCAGGAGCTGGAAAGTGCGTTCCCCTGCACGGGGATCCGGGATGTGGAGCCCCAGGTCCGCATTCAGCACGCCTACCAGCGTCACGTTGGGAAAATCCAAACCTTTGGCGATCATTTGGGTGCCCAGGAGAATATCTATCTTATGGGCGCGAAACTGGTTCAGAATGGTCCGGACGGCGTTTTTCCGCCGGGCCACGTCCGCATCCACGCGCGTGATGCGCGCCGCAGGGAAAGTGCGGCGCAGGAGTTCCTCCACCTTCTGGGTTCCGTACCCCTGGAGCAGGATGTTGGCGGACCGGCATTCCGGGCAGGAACGGGGCGGGAGGGCTTTGAATCCGCACAGGTGGCACATGAGGCGGTCTTCCGTACGGTGGTAGGTCAGGGGCAGGGAGCAGTGCAGGCACGTGACTACGTGGCCGCAGTCCGGGCATTGGATGGAGCGTGCGAATCCGCGCCTGTTGAGCAGCAGGATGACCTGTTCCCCCTTGTCGAGACGCCGGTCAATGGACATCCTGAGGCGTTCGGAGATAACGTTGGGACCGGATTTGTTCCTTCCTTCCGTTTTCATGTCCAGGATGCGAATGAGCGGGAGCTGCTGGCCGTCCGCCCTTTCCGTCAGTTTTACCAGGGAATATTTTCCTGTCAGGGCGTTATGGATGCTTTCCAGGGAGGGAGTGGCAGAGCCAAGAAGCACGGCGCAATTTTCCAGATGGGCGCGCAGCACGGCCAGATCCCGCCCGTGGTAGCGGGGGGAGCTTTCCTGTTTGTAAGAGGCGTCGTGTTCTTCATCCACAATCACCAGGCCTAGATTTTGGAGGGGGGCGAAGACGGCGGAACGGGGACCGATGACGATGCGGGCTTTTCCGGAACGGATGGCATGCCATTCGTCAAAGCGCTCCCCGTCCGAGAGGAGGCTGTGCAGCACTGCCACGGAGGAAGGCAGTTCCGCGAAACGGGATTTGAAACGCTGAACCGTCTGGGGCGTCAGGGAAATTTCCGGCACCATGATCAGGGCGGATTTTCCGGATTTTACTATTTGGGAAACGGCCTGTAAGTAAACCTCCGTCTTGCCGGAACCGGTAACCCCTTGCAGCAGGACCGGTTTTTTGCGCTCTGCCGCGCACATGGCCGTGATTTCTTCCAGCGCTTTCTGCTGCTGGCTGTTCAGCTTCATGGGCTGGGTGGGGACGAATTGCTCCCCGGTGCTGGGGTCCCGGTGCACGGCCTCTTCTTTCAGGGAAATGAAGCCTTTGGCTTCCAGGCTGCGGGCAACGTTCAGGGCTCCGGCGCCGAATGCCGCCAGGGGGGCGGACTGTTGTTTCGCGGATGAGAAATAATCCAGCATTTGGGCCTGCCGGGGTGCTTTGCGGTACAGGGCGTCCAGTTCCTCCCGTGCCGGAGTTTTTTCCAGATACACCATTTTGCGCATTTTTTCCGCCGTATTTTCCTGACGAACGGTTTCCGGGAGCAGACACCGGATCATCTGATCCAGAGCCACGGAGTAATAGTCCGCCGCCCATGAGGCCAGATTCATCATCACCGGGGAAATCAGGGGCTCCGGATCGATCAGTTTCAGAATGGGCTTGAGCCTGTCCTTCCAGGCCGGGGCCGGTTCTGACAGCGTAAGCACGGTTCCGGTAGCCGTTCTGTTGCGCAGGGGCACCTGTACGCGGCAGCCCGGCTTGACGTCTCCCGCTTCCGGAGGAATACCGTAATCCAGCACCAGATCGCTTTGTCCGTCAACCAGAATGCGCGCCACCTGCATGGAGTGAAAAGGAGGATAACATTAACGATAGCCGAAGGGGAAACGAGAGACGCCGCTCATGTCCTTCAGAACTTCAATGTAATTGTAGCCGTATCCATCCATGATTTGCGTTACGACGGATGCTTGGTCGTACCCGATTTCCAGGGCTACAAAGCCGTCTTCATTCAGGTAATCCCGGGCGCGGGCCAGAAAGCGTTCAATGATTTCCCAGCCTTTAGGACCTCCGAACAGGGCTGTATGGGGGTCTTTCATGACTTCCGGGGCAAGTTTTTCCCCCTCTGCAATGTATGGCAGATTGGCCACGATAACGTCAAAGAGCATGTTCCGCCCGTTTTCCCCTTTTTCTCCCTCCGGAGCAGAATCGGCATCCTCCGCATGCGGATCTGTTTTTTCCTGGGGAATGTTGGCGAACAGATTCGTCTGGATGGTGGAGACTCTGGCTCCCAGCCGCATGGCATTTTCCAGGGCCAGATCCAGAGCCTGCGGGGAAATGTCCGCCAGCACGACTTCTCCGGCGCGCTCCTTGAGTTCCAGCGCCAGCGTGACGCCGATAACGCCGGAGCCCGTGCCCATGTCCAGGATGCGTACCGGATGGTCCGGGATTTTCTTTAACACCATTTCCACCAGTTCCTCGGTTTCCGGGCGGGGAATCAGGGCGCGGGCATCCGTCAGGAAATCCCTCCGGAAAAATTCCGTGACCCCCAGCAGATGTTGCAGCGGTTCTCCCGCTGCCCTGCGTTTCAGCAGTTCGCGCAGGGGTGCCAGCTCCGTTTCTTCCACGGGCCTGTCAAACTGGGAGTAAAGAGCCGTGCGGTTGCAGTGCAGGACATGGGCCAGCAAATGCTGCATGGTGGCGCGTGCCTCGTCGCACCCCTGGCGGGTCAGATAATCCGTGCCGGCCTGAAGGACTTCCAGTAAAGTTTTCATGAAAGGAAAAAGGAAGTTAGGACATTCCGGCCTCCGCCAGGCGTTCCTGCATTTCCGCGTGCTGAAGGGCCATAATCAGGTCTTCCAGCTGCCCCATCAGGATACCGTCCAGATTGTGGGAGGTGTAGCCGATGCGGTGGTCTGTCAGACGGTTCTGCGGGAAGTTGTATGTGCGTATCTTTTCTTCACGGCCGCCGGAGCCGATGAGATTGCGGCGCGCGGCGGAGTATTTTTCCGCCTCTTCCCGTTTTTTGGCTTCAAAGAGCTTGGCGCGCAGGATTTTCATGCCTTTTTCTCGGTTTTTCATCTGGCTGCGCTCTTCCTCGCACCGGACATAAACGCCCGTGGGTATGTGCCATATCTGAACGGCGGATTCCGTTTTGTTCACATGCTGGCCTCCGGCTCCGCCGGAACGGCATACTTCGATGCGGAGATCTTCCGGGCGGATTTCTATGTCCACTTCCTCCGCTTCCGGCATGACGGCCACGGTGGCGGTGGAAGTATGGATGCGCCCCTGCGTTTCCGTAGCGGGAACGCGCTGCACACGGTGCACGCCGCCTTCATATTTCAGGAAGCGGAACACTTCTTCCCCGGCAATGCGGCAGACGACTTCCTTGAATCCGCCCACGTCCGACGGGCTGCTTTCCAGATGCTCGAAGCGCCAGCCGCGTTCTTCCGCAAAACGCTGGTACATCCGCAGCAGGTCTCCGGCAAACAGGGAGGCTTCATCCCCGCCCGTTCCGGCGCGGATTTCAATGATGGCGTCCCGGTCTTCCGTCGTGTCGCGGGGAAGCAGGCTGTACTGCACGTCGCTCCGCAGTTTTTCCAGGGCGGCTTCCAGTTCTGGAATCTCCAGGGCGGCCAGTTCCGCCAGTTCCGGATCGTCCGTCTTGGCCAGTTCCTGGTTGTCCGCCAGCTGTTGTTCCGTGGCGTTCAGGGAATCCCATGTTTCCATGAGTTCCTTCAGGCGGCGGTGCTCTCTCATGATTTCCGAGGCCTTTTTCTGGTCATTGAAGAAGTCCGGTTCGGCAATGACTGTTTCCAATTCTTCCAGGCGCTGGCGGCGTTTTTCAATGAGAGGTGTGTAATCCATGGCGTTTGCGTGTAAAGGATTTTAAAAGATGGCGGGGCTTTCTGAAAGCCAAATCCGGGGGATGTAAGACATGTTCCGGCATTTAAAAGCAGGGGGGGATTCCGCTCCCGGCGCCTCTGCCGCGCTTTCCTGAATCCGGAAAACCGGGCCAAAAGAAAACCGCAGCCATTACGTTTTTCCAATATGCTTCCCTGAAAAGGGGAAAAGCGGAATTGTCGTAACTGCTGCGGCGGTAAAGCTGGCATCGCGTACGGGACTCGAACCCGTGTTGCCCGCGTGAAAGGCGGGAGTCCTGGACCGCTAGACGAACGCGACTTTTAGGTTTGCAGGGACTGCGCGGCGAAGTAAATACTACCGGAAGCCGAAAGGCAAGAATTATTTGAATCCGAGTTAAAAAAATCGTTATTTTCCTTCCGGTATGTGGGATTCGTCGTAATCGTCCAGCCTGTGCTGCCAGAGGTAGTACCGCGTTTGCTGGACAAGCACGCCGGAAAGTGCCAGCAGGGAAATGAGGTTGGGCAGGGCCATCAGGCCGTTGGCGCAGTCTGCAAAAATCCATACCAGTTCTATTTTAGAGACGCAGCCGATGAAGACCGCCGCCACCCAGATGACGCGGTAAGGCATGATCAGCCGGATGCCTCCCAGGTATTCCAGCGCTTTTTCTCCGAAGTAGGACCAGCCCAGAATGGTGGAAACTACAAACGTAACCAGGCTGAGCGTGAGCAGAGGGGAGCCTATGTAAGGAATTTTGCTGAATGCCAGCGTAGTAAGCCTGGGGCCGTCCGTGCAGGAAATGTCCGGATGCGCGATGATGCTGGTGGTCAGCACAATTCCCGTCAGGGCGCAGATGATGACGGTATCCCAGAAGGGGCCGCTGGAAGAGATGAGCGCCTGCCTGACGGGGTTGCGGTTCTGTGCTGCGGCGGAGGCGATGGCTGCGGATCCCAGGCCGGCCTCATTGGAAAAGAGGCCCCGGGCCACACCGGTTCTCATTGCCGCCATGACGGCCGCTCCTGCTGCGCCCCCGGCGGCGGCTTCTCCCGTGAAGGCGCAGTCCAGAATATACCGGATGGCGGGAATAATATACTCTGCCTGTACGGTCAGGATATACAGGCATCCCATGATATAGATGACGGCCATGAACGGCACGAAGAAAGCGCATACCCTGGCAATGCCCTGGATGCCTCCCAGCATCACCAGAGCCGTCAATGCCGTCAGAACGGCGGCTGTTCCCCAGAAGGGAATGGAAAAGGCGTGGTGGAGCTGTTCCGCCGCCGCGTTCCCTTGTGTCAGATTGCCGATTCCGAAGGCGGCAATGGCCGTGAAGACGGCAAAGGCTGTACCCAGCCATTTGCTGTTCAGACCGCGTTCCAGCACGAACATGGGGCCTCCGCTCATATTGCCGTCCTTGTTCTCCACCCGGTATTTGATGGCGAGTAATCCTTCCGAATAACGGGTTGCCATTCCCAGAACTCCCGTCAGCCAGCACCAAAAGACGGCGCCGGGGCCTCCGGCTGCAATCGCCACGCCCACGCCGATGATATTCCCGGCGCCGATGTTGGCTGCCAGGGCCACCATCAGGGAACTGAATGGGGAGATATCTCCCTTGTCCGTATGATCTTTCACAAAATACAATTTCAGGGCCTTAAGCAGATAACGCTGCGGAAACCGCAGGATGGCGGTGAGGTACAGGTGCGTGCCCAGCAGCATGATGAGCAGGGGCCACCCCCACAGAAAGCTGCTGAAAGCGGACAGCCAGGATGTGAGCGTGTCCCCGGTCTGGAAAAAGGCATTTTGGAGGGCGTCAAGCATACCGGGGGGATTCTAGGGAAAAGAAGCGTGGTGACAAGTCCTTAAACAAATGACGGAGAAAGGTTTTTCACAATGTTATGAACCTGGGCCCGGAGTTTTCCGTTTTTGGGGAATCGGTTCCAGGAAAAATGCCGTCTCCCGTATTCGAGTATCGTTTCCCTGAAAAGAAGATGTGTGTTCCTGGTGCGGCTCTTCCTTCCCCGGAAGCTGAGGAGGCAGGGGCGGACGAGCTGCTGACTGTGGAAAGGGTTGCCTGTTTCCGGCGCGCGCGTTCTTATCACAGGCTCCGCCATGTCCTTGGAATGGTTAAAACCTTCGGACAAGACGGTGTTGACTGCGGCGGTGGGAGCAGATAAAACCTTGAAACAGGGTGTCAATCCGGCCGAGGGAAAGGCGTTTCCCGCTCAGGCGGTTGTGTGGCCGTGACGGTACAGGCGGATAATCAATAATTAGGGACCTACATACTTAACTAACCATACTATTTTAAAATATTTTCGTCATTCCCTTATCATATTAAGGTGAACAGCTTAAACAAAAACGCTGACTAGAATACCTAGTCAGCGTTTTCATAATACATTTGTAATAAATTATCTCTTATTAAATGTTCCTTTTACGGGAAATTCTAATCTCGTACTACTTTCAATCATTATTCCATAGCTTTGTACTTGATTGTTGGTAAATGTCATATCCAACTTATAGCTCACAGGATTACTTTCCACAGAAAGCTTCCCAGTATTAATCCCTATTTTTTCAAAGGTATAGGTACCAGTAACATTTTCCCATACTAATGTATCAGTACCAGGATAAGTTGCTGTATTGAATGAAACCACATTTCCCGAGAAGGTAAGATCTTTGGCTTCCAACTCAAAACCATCTCCTTCCTGATAATCTACATACAATTCACCAACCAAGGATGTTCCATCCAATGTTTCTGGAGCTTCTGAATTGTTTCCATCTCCATTGGATGATGACTTGCTGCATGAGGCAAGCAGTACCAAGGATGCCAGGACTGTTCCAAGTAATAATGTCTTCATAGTTCTTATCTGTGTTTGTTCCCGTTTTAGGAACATAGAAGATCTATTACCGCAGCCCAAATGAGTTGTAAACACTTTTGTACCTGAATTTGGTACAATCCTGTTTTCTGCTATTGTTCCAAAATGAGGAACAGGAATAGTATTGAAGAGAAAAATCTCCGTAATATACTAAAAGAAAAACGTTTGGAGTTAAAATTGACTCAGCGTGACTTAGGAGAACGCCTGAATACTCCTCATACCTTCGTCAACAAATATGAGGTAGGAGAAAGGTATCTTACCTTCACCGAGGTCATTGACATCTGCAAATGCCTACAGATAGATGTTCATAGCCTCTTGGATGATGTCCTGAAGAATTCTGGTGAGTAAAGTCGTCCGAGGTGTGCAATCTTTCCCAGTCCTTCATCTCCAAGTATGAAACAGGGGAGAGGTATTTAACCTTCATCCAAGTTCTGATGATCTGCAAATTGCTCAAAATCCATATTTTGGACTTGTCCAGAGAAGTGGAGTCTTGACAATTATTAATCTTTAGAAAAACTAGAATCTACATAGTCTCCAGTCTATAGTGGGTTGATGGGCATTAAATTCGTTAATGCTCAACTGGGGCATATTATGAGAAAACATAAGAAAAAATCGCGAACCCTCAGGGTAAAAAAAATCAAACATGTTTTCGGTTTTGATTTATTTTACACTGTATTACCCAATGGACGCTGTGCAATGGGTTTTACACCTGAAGGACTAAAAAATAGAGTTCGTTTCTTAGCAAAACGTTAACCATTTTTCCCAGGGGGTAGGCAAGCATATCCCTTGGGTTTTGTTTATTTCTTTTTCCTATTTATAATAAGGTATTACCGTGAAACCAAATCACAATACATCAACCTTCTACCAATCATTTTGGTAATCGTATCTCCTATGAAATCCATTGTCTCAACATTGGACGTATTATGCCTGTAGGCAAACTCATGAATATACCTCTTCAAATGTTTTGGAGACATGTAATGGTAAACGCCATAGTAACCTCTCTTTAGTAGAGACCAGAAACTTTCAATGGAATTGGTATGTACATTACCATTGACGTATTGTTTCCCTGAGTGATTGACAAACTCATGGACAAAACCGGTCAACCCTTTGTAGGATTTGAACTCATCAGTAAACACATTGGATTTTTTTTCAACATACTTTTCAATGAAACCCTGTAAATTGTAAGCGGATGTATCGTCGATATATTTGACGATGACATTACCATTCCTCTGTTTGGCTCCGATTACGATCAATTTGCCGACCGAGCCTCTTCCCTTGTTCAGCTTCTTGGAAAAGTGTTTGTTGGATTCCTTACCTCCAATGAAGGTTTCATCCACTTCTACAATACCATCCAACTTCTCCTTTTTATCCTTCATCCAAACTTCCCTGATTCTGTGACAGAGGAACCATGCACTCTTCTGAGTAATTACGAGTTCCTTGGAAACTTGAATGGAGGAAATACCTTTACGAGATGTTGCCAATAGGTACATGCACATCAACCATTTGTGTAATGGTAATTTTGATTCCTCTAAAATTGTACCAACCCTTACACTAAAGAATTTCCTGCAATCCCTACAGCGATAGGGCATCGGTTTTTGATCCTTACATTCGGTAATATTATGTCTACCACAGTGAGGACACCGGACATTACCATTCCATCTCTTAAGCTCAAAATACTTCCGAGCGGATTCCTCATTAGGAAATTTGGAGAAGAACTCATAGAGAGAAGTGTGTTTGAGCTTAGTTTTTCCCATATCATCGCTTGGTTGATATGGAAATTTTGTCGTGTTTTGATTAGTTTGTACGCGTTTATTTTCAGCGTATTGGGAATTATTTTGTTGATTGAGTTGGTATACAATTTTCTTACCCATATAGGGCGAGTAGAAAATTGTCCTTATAATTGAATGATATAAAAATTAATGAGGATTAAATTAACCTACATTGGGTTTAATGATGATTGTCTGATTGACATATTCTCATTTTTGGGTATTTTTATTGCTGTATGGATGATCAGAAATTATCTTATGATGAACAGATTGAATTTTGTATTAACTTTCGTGATAATATTGAATTTTCAGTAAAATCGTCTATTGAAAAAGATAGAAGTAATAATATTTCACCATATCTTCCTTCTACTTTGACTCTACAAAACTTTACCGATCATTGCCTAAACGAGAAAATTGCTAAATTTGCTTATGACTATTTGTCCATTGAAACCAATGTGACTGAGGAATACCCGACCGTTTTAACTGATCTTCGAGTTCCCCTATTGTTAAGGACTCAATTCTTATCTTGGCTTCTGGATGAGCAACATAATACGGCCCAAACTTCCATCGATCCTCCTTTGGGATTGACTTTTTTAAGTAAAGCTCCGATCTCCTTTTCTGATTTAGTTTGTAGAATAATATCCGCTCTGACAGATAAATGGAATAATTTTTGTGTTGTTTGGATGTTTCATTTGTCTGATCCAGAGAATCAATGTAACATTGATATACATGCCTTGAAAATTGCTGAATCTCATTCCATGTATAAGAAGTATAAGAAGATTTTGAATAATAATTGTTCATATTAAATTTGTGTTTTTATGATAATCGAGGATGATGTTGAGTATCAAAACCATGCTATTTTTAAAGAATTGGATCAATATATAGATTTTTACAATTCCTTATCTACAAATGTATTTTCTTATATGACACAAGGAACAAAATCTATATGTAATATAGATAGTTATGTATACTCATCATTGAAAGGAACCTTGGAATCAATAAAAAATACTCTTAGGAATGGACGAATAAATGATGCTTGGGCGTTAATGAGGAAATATCATGATTCCATCATAATCAACATATACTCGAATTTATATTTAGAAAACAATTTTAGTGTTGAAAATTTCGTTGTTCAACAAATTGATAATTGGTTAAATGGTAAAGATTCTTTGCCGGAATTCAGAATAATGTCTCGCTATATTCGAGACGTTAAATCTTTAGAAAATCTCCGGTCACTTATATTTGAAAAAGATGACAGATATAAGAAAATAAGAGATAGATGCAATAATAACATGCACTATAACTTTTTTTCAAATATTATCTTGAATGATAATGAAATGCATCTTCCAAATAGAGTAAAAAAATTGGATGTTTTTTCTTTCGATTTAAAGGATCTATTTTGTTTACATATATCGTATATATTTTCCATAAAGGAATATTATATGTCTTCAAGTGACTATATTGATTATCTGGAATGTGGTATACAACCTCCGGAAGATTCTCAATATTGGATTGCTCCTTTTATTCAAGAAGCATTAGATGAAATACTTACCAAGCATCGTCCAGATATTATGGAGTATTTACGACAGAATACTTGCATGCAAATTGGATAGAAGACCACCTAATTGGATGGTTAGTCAAGTATGTAGGCCCCAATAATTAATTAAAGAAAAAATGATTGTTTTTACGGAAGAGAAGAAATTTTCCAGGGAAGATGTTCAAGAATTGTTCCTGTCCGTTGGCTGGATTTCCGGACAATATCCGGGGCGTCTGTTCAAGGCTCTCATGAATTCGTCCACTGTTGTTACGGCCTGGGACGGTGACCGCCTGGCAGGGCTGGCGCGGGTACTGGACGACAGCGAGATGGTTGCCTACATGCATTATGTTCTGGTGCATCCCGCCTATCAGGGCAGGGGGATTGCTGGAAAAATGGTGGAAATGGTTAAGGAAAAATACAGGGACTACCTGTATCTTGAAATTATGCCGGAGGAGAGCAGAAACGCCGCTTTTTATGAGAAGCACGGCTTCCGGGTTATGGAAGACGGCGTAGCCATGCAGCTGTGCAACTTTTCAAACAGGAGCTGATACGGGGTGCCGGGGGAAGGTTGCCTGCGGCTGCCGGGGCGCAGGCGATGCGGCCGTTGTCCGCCGGATATATCCGTTTTTCAGCATACTGTGCCGGAAGGCTGTTTTTTATGGCTGAAATCCGCAGTCGAGAAACTGCGGTCTGCCTCGGGGGGCTGGACAGGATACAGTAAACCCGCGGGAATCCTTTCGGATTTTGGCTCCGCGGGTTTACCTTCTCATCCCGGATCAGCTCCGGAAAAGGTTTAGATTCAGTTCCCTGATGATGGATTGAAGCGCCGCCTGCCCCTTGACGGTATTCCCTGCGGGATCCAGGGGAGGCGAAAAAGCCGCCATGGCCAGCTTGCCGGGAGCTACGGCCACCAGGCCGCCTCCTACCCCGGACTTGGCCGGAAGGCCGGCCTTGTACATCCAGTCCCCTGTGGAGTCATAAAGGCCTGACATGCACATTTCCGCCAAAATGGGGGGAACGTTCTCCTCTTTCACCACCCGCTTCTTGCTGACGGGATTGACCCCGCCGTTGGCGTAGCAGGCGCCCATCAGGGCCAGCTGGGAAGCGGTGATATTCAGGGAACACATGCGTGTGTACAAATCCACAATCATGGGCGGCGTATTGTAAAAATAGCCGTAGCTGTCCAGCAGCCAGGCAATGCCGCGGTTGTGCTGGTTGGTAGCGCTTTCCGACTTGTAAATCTCCTGGTTCACGGTCAGGGCCGTGTTGGCGAAGTTATTGAAATTATGGATCATGTTTCCCCATATTTCATCGGAATCCGAACCGTTGACCAGGCTGACCGTCGCCATGGCCCCTGCGTTGACCAGGGGATTGAGGGGCTTGCCGCCGTGCAGCTCAATGGCCATTACGGAATTGAAGGGTTCCCCGGTGGGGTCCGCTCCGATTTTCGCGCGCAGCTGCTTCATGCCGATCAGATCCATGACATAAGCCAGGTTGAATGCCTTGGAAATGGATTCAATGGCAAAGGGCGCGTCCGCAGAGCCTGCGGTCAGCAGGTCTCCGTTGACGGTGACCACGGCAATCGCCAGCAGGTCGGAAGGCACCTGGGCCAGGGCGGGAATGTACGAGGCGTTTTTGCCTCCTTGGACGGTTTTGGCGTAGGCGTATGCGTTATCCAGGGCCGTCCGGATCTGTTCATTGGAAGGAATGTCACTCATGGGATATGGAATGGCTAGGGGTTGCTGCGGAATGGGAATCATTGTTTTTCTCCCATCCGAAGGGTTCAAAGGCGTCTTCGGGATCCACCGGCCGTTTCCAGGAGGGTTTGGCCATGGCATGGATGATGAAGGGAATACCCGCGAAAATGAAGGTGCCCACCACCAGAAGGAGAATGTACATGGTGTTGCTGCCTACGGTAATTTGGTTAGGCGGGATGAAGCTCACCAGGAAAGCCGCCATACTGGCCAGGAAGCCGAGCCCTCCGACAATCCACATGCCGAAGGTTCTGCCGCCGGGAATGCGGAAAGTACGGGGCGTATTCGGTTCCCGGTAGCGCAGGTAAATGCCTGACGCGAACATCAGCATGTACATGATGAGGTACAGAATGATGGTCAGCTGGGAAATAATCTGGTAGGCGGATTGCACGGAAGGCATGATCACAAACATGATGGAAAGCAGGGTGACGATTCCCCCCTGGATAAAAAGGATGCCCATCTGGACGTTGTTCTTGTTCCGCTTCTGCATGACGGGCGGAAGGTTGCCGGCCAGTCCCACCTGGTACAGGCCTTTTGAAGGGCCTCCCACCCATGCGGTTACCTGGGCCAGAACGCCGACGGCCAGCGCAAGCGCCAGAATCCAGTTCATCCAGCCGAGGCCGAAGAAGCTGAAATAGCTGTCATAAGTAATCAGCAGGCTCTGCACCAGATTAATCTGGGAATTGGGAATGATGAAGCCGATGGCCAGCGTGCCCAGAACGAAAATAAGCACCGTAATGATGGCAGAAATCAGAATGGCCAGCGGATAATTGCGCCCGGGATTATTCACATCCTTCACATGCACGGCGGACATTTCCATCCCTGCGTAAAACAGGAAGATGCTGGCTGCCAGAACGAGGTTGTTGAAATTGCTCATGTCCGGCACCAGCTTGTCCCAGCTCATATCCAGCAGGATCGGGTTGCCGCCGGCCCAATAGCCCAGGCCCAGCAGGATCAGGATGGCTCCGGGAATAATGGTTCCGATGATGGTTCCCCATTTGGTGACGCCTGCGGAAGTCTTCATGCCGCGCAGATTAAGCAGGGTGGCCGCCCAGTACACGCACAGCACCACGATGAGAACATACCATTTATTGGCGGCAAGCGCTTCATCCCATCTTTGTCCGGGCCCCATGAAAGCCAGGGAAACGGCGGCGAATGTCAGAACGGTAGGGAACCAGATGGTACTCTCAATCCATTGCAGCCAGATGGCCAGGAACCCCCATTTTTTCCCGAATGCCTCGCCTACCCAGCGGTAAACGCCGCCCTTTTGGGGCCATCCGGTAGTAAGCTCCGCGGCGACCAGGGAAACAGGCACCAGAAAGAATACCGCGGCGAAAATGTAATAAAAAACGGAACTTAGTCCGTAAGTGCTTTCCGCAGGCATGCCGCGCAGGCTGACAATGGCGGAAACGTTGATCATGGCGAGAGTGAATACTCCCATGCGGAGGACGGATTTTACCGCCGGAGCGTTATTGGTTGTTGCGGGGCCTGTTGGAGCAGCCCCTGGTTGAGTCGTATTATTCATTGGTTTATTCCGGGTTGAGAATTGGGACGGCGTAAAGAAAGTGCCGACACCGGCCTTATCTGGACGACCAGGCGGGAGAACCTTTCGTTGAAGGGATGATGCAGATAGAACCGCCGGAGTTTGTCTTAATGGAGGCCGGGAAATTTTTAGACCTTCCGGATGGAATATCCTGGCCGGCAGTGAATGGCCGGGAGTTGGGAAACGCGTCAACACATGGTTATCCCTTATGAATTTTCAAGAAAGATATATATTTTATAAAATGTTAATTGATAGAAATTTATTCTTGTTAATAACAATTATTCAAAAATAAATCCTTGTTCTGTTTTATTTCCTGAAATAGATAAGAATAATAAATACGGGGAAGCATTGACTTCCCGATATTTGTTTCTTAATATCTAACTATTTGGATTTCATGAAAAAACGGCAGTTTCAGCATCATGTGGATTCTTTGCCTGATAATGCTCTCTCAGTGTCCGGAGGTGGGCCGGCTCCGTTTGACAAGGAGGCCGGGGCGTTTAGCGACAGCTGGGACTGGGGGATTATTGTTGATCCGCTTGGTCCGGGGGAAACGGCGGAGTGCCGTTTAATGCTGGGGGTAGATGATAACGGAACTCTGACCGTTGACGGTGAAGGAATTTTCATTCCAGGGGAGGGTAAATACCATGGAGGCACTTATAGGGAAAAAAGCTTGAGCTTTCCTATTGAACCGGGACCGCACCGTGTACACATGACTTATGAGAACGTTGCTGTTCCTCCTGAATGGACTAATCTGGCAATCCTTAATTATTCCATTGAAGTCATGGTCTCGGATGGCTCCTCTTCATCCTCCTATCAGCCGGATGAAGGTTATCCGGAACCTGTGAGTACGGAAGATGAGGGAGAAGACGTGCCGTGTGAATGCGGGGGGGACGGCAATGGCTCTCAGAGCAGTTCCGGTTTTCCCTGTCCGGAGGAAGACAACGGTGAAGGGGATAACGGTGAAGACGAGGCCCCCTGTACCTGTGAAAACAATGAGGGCGGCAGCAGCAGCTCTTCGGCGCACAGCGTGCGCGGTTCCTCCACCCTTTATGGCTCGTCGGCTGCCGGCAGGCGCGTGGTCGCCCGGACGCTCAAGACGGAAATGGTCTGGCGTACCAATTTTGGCTCTTTCCGGGGCATGACGGGGTTGCCGCAGGGGTTGCTGGACATAGTAGGGTACACATTTTCGTCTGAACTCTGGTCCCCTCGTGCGCTCCATTACTGGCATCCGATGACTCATGAAATCATTTCGGCGCCGCTATCGGGAATTGGAGCGAATACCGCTTTCCAAATCAGGAGCGGGGGAACTGACATTAATTACTACTGCTACGCGGATGGTGGCGGCAGCGGGGTTGACAGTGTTGCCCCCATTGCGGGATCCGCCAAGCGCGGAGGGTCTGCGTGGTTCGGGAGGAGGTCCGCTTCCTCAGCAAAGGCGGGAGAATTCTGCCTCAGTATCCGTTCAACCGCGGGTAATACTGTTAACTATACCGCAGGTGTGGCCTCTTCCTTGAAATACGCCACCGGCTACACCGCTAAAAATGGCGCGTCCTACACAAGAGAAGAATTTGACGGAAAGCTGGATATCGTGCGGGCTTCGGATGGAAGCATTCGGCAGATATGGAACCTGTGGGATGGGCTTGCCAACATCGAAAATGTTACGGAATCCGGATATCGCATCGCCCTCTACCTCCCCGAACAGGTGGATGGGAAAAACAGCTCCACCGGCCTTTATCCCGTTACGGGCGACCCATTTAAAACATTCACGATCACCGGGGACGCGGCAGCGGGCAGGCTTGCCGTCACCGAACAAACCGCCGGGCGCGCTCCCTTCACCACCCGCTACTGGCAGGGAACTGACGGAGCATGGAACATGTCTCAGGGGGAAGGAGAAGATTCCATCTTCACTCTGAAGGAAAAGCAGATTGTCTCTCCCGGAACGTGGAAACTCATCACTACCATCCAGAGAGGGGAAAACGGTATCCCTATCTCCCGTGTCTGTGAGACTTATGCCGTCACCCGCAATGGCAATTTGTGCACCAGCCGTATTGAAGGTTACGGAACGGATTACGCCCGGGAGACGACCTACGAGTACACAGGCATGGGAAAAATCGCGAAGGAAACTGCTCCTGACGGAAGTGTCAAAACATGGGCGTACGACCGTTTTGGGCGTGAAATCGTGTCCAGTGTCCCCTGGACGGAAGCTGGAGATAAAGTCACTTACACCACTTATCGGGATCAGACGCAGGCGGATCCGGATATTCTCACCCAATGGGTGACGTTGACGGCTACTGCGGCGGAACTCTGGCGAACGGATTATACTTACATTGAGGAAAATCATGTGCGGCGCGTGGAAAAACGCACCACCGCATTGGGAGAAGAAAATGTACGGCTGGAAGTGAAGGAATCCTGGCTTGGCACGGCTCCCAATGTTTATGCCCGCGGACGCTTGAAAATGAAACAGGGCATGGACGGAATTCAGACGCATTACGCTTATGAAGAGACGGACCAGTACGGAGCCCTTTACAAGGTGACTGCGGAAACGCGGATAGCGGGTGCGTGCGTGCCCGGCCTGAGTTCACGGAAGGTTACTTACGTCTCCGGCCAGGGCAATAACATGCGTTATGAGCAATACGTACAGCTTGCCGATGGTGTTTGGTCAATGACGGATGCGTCTTCTTATAAATATGATGTTGAGAACCGTTGGGTAAAGCGCACCCGCGCCAATGGACGCGTTTACGAGCGCATGATGACCTGTTGCGGCCCTTTATGGGAAAGGGATGAGAATGGCGTGACGACTTCCTATTCCTACAATACGGCCCGCCAGCTGACAGAAACCATCCGTTCAGCCATTGCAGACGGGGAAACCATGATCACTCCGGAAACCATCACGAGTTACACTCGTGATGCCCTCGGTAAAATTACCTCCCTGCGCAGGGATACAGGCCCAATGACGACGGTGGAAAGCCGGGAATACGATTTGCTGGGGCGTCTGGTAAAAGAAACCGATATTCTGGGGCGCACCACCGTTCGCTCCTATAGCGGGGATGGCCTGGTAGAAACTGTTACCACCCCCGCCGGCGCTACCCTCATCACCCGGAAAAGTGCTTCCGGAACAATATTGCGGCGTTACGGCACCGGGCAGCAGGATATCCTCTATACTGTTGAGGTCACGGAAGAAGGGATCCGCACGACGGAGGCTGTGCCGGGCGGGGAGGGGGACGATCCCCGCGTCGTGACGGGAAGCTCCACCGTCAACGGCTTTGGCGACCTTGTACGGATCGCTGCCGCCAATACCTTGAATGGGGAAAACGTGCGCACGCTTGCATACGATGACAAGGGGCGCCTCATCAGGGAACAGCTGGCGGATATGGCGCCCGCCCTCTACGCGTATGATGCTTTTGGGAACAGGACCAGGGCAATCGTTGCCCTGGAGGATGACCCGACCATCCTGAACTCCCGCATTACTGACTATGCTTATGTGACCGAGAGCCGTGAAGACGGAGTCTATAGTCTTGTTTCCATAACAAGCTATACTTCCTCAGGTACTCCTGTTCTTCAAAAGCGGGCGACCTTGCTCTCTGCCCTGAGCCCTGTCCTTGCCGGCAAAACCGTCATGACGGATTCCCGCGGCCATGATGCCGTGGAATGGATGGAATATGGCGGCGGTTCTGTTCGCCTGCGGAAGAAAACCGTGCCCGGCGTCGAGAGCGTCTTCCTCACGCGCATCGTGGACGGATTTACGACGGAGGTTACGGGATTTGACGGTGCAACTGTCCTCCGGCGGCGCACCTATACGGAAACGGGCATCTCCTACGCGGACACAGATGTGCGCGGGAATGTCTTTACCTCCGTCTGCGACATCGCCGGCCGCATCATCTCCGGCACGGATGCCGCAGGCAACACGACCACTTACGCTTATGGCCAGCCTTTTGATCTGCCTACCTGCGTTACCAATGCTCTTGGTAAAACGGCCTGTTCTTTCTATGACATCCGGGGCCTCAAGGAAGCCGAATGGGGGACAGCCGTACAGCCCGCCGTATATGCTTATGACGCCGCCGGCCATATGGTGAGCCTTTCCACCTTCCGTGTTCCCGGAGATGTCATTACCACTGATCCCCGCCTTCGGACGGATGGGGACATCACCACATGGACGTATGATATCGCTACGGGGCTGGTTATCCGCAAAACCTATGCCGACGCCACCCATGTGGATACCGTTTACGATGCGCTCAACCGCGTTGCCGCTACGACGGACGCGCGAGGAACCGTTGCCTCGCGCTCCTACGCCCCCCTTACTGGGGAGCTCGTTTCCATTACCTTTAATGACGACGGTTTTACCCCCTCCATCAGCAGCCTCTACAATCATCTGGGGCAGCTGACGCAGATTGACGACGCTTCCGGAACGCGCATGTTCACGTACAACCAGTATAACGAACAGGAAACGGAAACGACGGCTGGCCTTGCGGCAAGCGTCTTAACCCTCCGCCGTGACGGAGTGGGGAGGCCTGCGGGCTACTGTCTGGATTATGCGGGCGCCCCCGCCTTGCAGACGGCATGGGCCTATGACGCCTACGGAAGGCTATCCTCCGTTTCGCTGAACGCCGTCGGGAAGCCCTTCACCTATGGCTACAATGAGGAAAACGGCCTGCTGGACACTCTTGATTACCCCAACACCCTGAAACGGTGGCGCACTTTGGAAGAAAAGCGCGACCTCCCGGTGAAGATTGACTACCTGCGCCCCGGCAGCGCCAACTACCCGGCCAAAACCGACTACTCTTACGATATACTGGGGCGCCCGGTCACGAAGAAAGACTACTTTAACGCGCCTGCACCCGACCTGACGCACACCTACGCCTACGATGACAGGAATGAACTTGTGAGCGATGCGATGAGCCGGGGCGGCACATACAGCTACTCCTACGATAACATAGGCAACCGCAAAACGTCCCTGGAGGGAACGGATTCCCTTCCCACTACATACGTTGCCAACCGGGTCAATCAATATACGGATATCACCGAAGGTGAGGAGGTGTCTTTTGTGCCGAATTATGACGCCGACGGCAACCAGACGAAGCTCCGGACCGCCACCGGGGAATGGGAAGCCTCCTACAACGCGTTGAATCAGGCGGTCAGCTTCATACAGGGGGACAGGCGTATTGAATGCGTATACGATTATCTGAACAGGCGGGTTGAAAAATCCGTCTATGAGGGAGAATCGCTTATGTCAAGGAAACGGTTCATCTATCACGGTTACCTGCAAATCGCGGAACTGGATGCCACGGAGGTTTTGGAATCCGTGGTGCCCGTCCTGCGTAAAACGTACCTGTGGGATCCGCTGGAACCGGTGGCCACGCGCATTCTGGCCATGGGCGTCTTTGATGAAACGGGAGCCTACGTGGAAGATCTTTACTACACGCATGACGCATTGAAGAATACGACGGCGCTCTTCGGCATCAAGGCGGGCCGCCGAGCCTTGTATGAATACGGCCCGTACGGCTCTGCCGTGAAGATGGAAGGCAATGCGGCGGAGTTGAATCCGTTCCGGTTCTCCAGCGAGTATGCTGATGACGAGCTGGGGTTGGTTTACTACAATTACCGCTATTATAATCCCCAAAATGGTAGGTGGATCAGCAGAGATCCTGCCGATGAACAGAGTGGATGGAATCTTTATATCTTCGTCAAGAACAATACATGCCTGTACTCTGATACGCTTGGCCTTTCTGAAGATTCTGAAACGGAATGTTGCAAGGATGGTGTAAAATACTCTAAAATTGCGGATGACGCAGGAAGGGAATGTTGCGAATATGAAATACAGGAAATTTTTATTTTGGTTAAACCATGCAGCTACTGGTCAGGAAATGTAGGACATGCCTGGGTCAAAACACCCAATATGCAAAGAGGCCTTTACCCCGGAAGTTGGCACAGAGGCGCTTTAGGCGTTGGAGCCGGAGAAATTCGGGATGATGCCTCTAATGAAAAACATGCGTATTCTGGTAATTCCTACGCTTATAAAGCCTGTCCTGAATCAGTAAGTAAAGTTGAAGAGCAGATCCGGGAAGATGAAAAGAATGTCCCTCAATATTCACTATACAACTCGGGAGCAAGGAATTGCTGCGGATGGTCGTGTGAAATCGTGGAAGGAGCTGGTTTTGTAGCCCCGTTTATCCCCGATACTCCTCTTCTGGCTCCAGCTCCTCAAGGGCATAGAGGCTATGGCGAAGGAAGAGAGCCTCACGAATAAGAAAAAAGAATTAATAAATTATTTACAATGAAAAAGAAAATGTGGATTGTAATAGGAATAGCCGCTCTTTACTTCATTTATTTACCGCTCTCCCTCATCTGGTCGGCCATAGATACGGGAAACGGTATGGAGAGGAGTGTAACTCTGTTGAAAACAGTGAAAAAGGATTTGGAACTCCATAAGATATTTGCCCGGCATGGAATGAAATTAATAGGCGATGGAGCTTCCTGGAGAGGTAAAACTTGTCAGATTTGTTTCGTTGTTGAAGACGGAACGAATGCCCGGATTCCTCCGGAAGTTGAGGAGTATCTGTTAAACAATCCTAACCTCGTGAAAGGCTGCCGTATCGAAGTACAAATCATGGCACCTCCAAATAATGGTTATCCTTACACTACTTATTGCGAAAAAATATATTTTCCTTGGAGACTTTTCTATTAAATGAATAGAAATGAAGGACATATTATGGAAAAGTCAATCAACATGAAATAGATGCTATTAAAAAAATATCGAATGTCCATGCGATGAAAATCAATAAATATATTTCAATATTCTTTATCATTTTATTTTCAATATTGTTGATTGATTGTGCAATATCTGAAGAAAATAAAAATCAACATATGGAGCCAGATCGAATTATCTTGAGAGATCTGACTAAAAATTTACAAGTCATTGTAACATTTGGTCATTCCTCCCGGGGAACACAAGAAATTATACTTAAAGAAAATCAGCATATAAAATTCTTTGGCATTGATTTTGCTCTGCGTAAAGGTATTTTATACGCGAAACGAGATAAAGAAGAGAAGGTCTTCCTTTCGCCTGGGTCATATTATATAAACATATCTCCTATAAAGGGGACATGGGTGTCGGGTAAGACATTTATTCCTTTTGAAGGAAAACATCATCCCAAACAATAATTGGCATGAATATAAATTTATGCCAATTGTTTAATTGAGTAGACATGCTCAATATTTTTTTCTGATTCAGTTATTTAATTTCGGAATTATGTAGAATAATCTTGCTGTAAGATTTCTAGAATATTCTGGATGTTGATATTCAGTAAATTGCTTCGATAAAAAATCGGGAAGGTCAACGAAACAAGACTAAAGTAAATAATGCCGATAAATTATTTACAATGAAAAAGAAAATGTGGATTGTAATAGGAATAGCCGCTCTTTACTTCATTTATTTACCGCTCTCCCTCATCTGGTCGGCCATAGATACGGGAAACGGTATGGAGAGGAGTGTAACTCTGTTGAAAACAGTGAAAAAGGATTTGGAACTCCATAAGATATTTGCCCGGCATGGAATGAAATTAATAGGCGATGGAGCTTCCTGGAGAGGTAAAACTTGTCAGATTTGTTTCGTTGTTGAAGACGGAACGAATGCCCGGATTCCTCCGGAAGTTGAGGAGTATCTGTTAAACAATCCTAACCTCGTGAAAGGCTGCCGTATCGAAGTACAAATCAAAATTCCCCCTGAATCAAAGGAAAAGCCTTACAGGGTTTGTTGCGAAAAAATATATTTTCCTTGGAGACTTTTCTATTAAATAAATGCGGAATTATTTTCCCTATTTCTACGGAAATCGCTCTGCTTGTTTTATCTTTTTCTAACTCTTGATGGATGGAGCCGGATTCTCTTTCTGCAGCAGTTGCAGATATCCCTCTTTCCCGGTATACGCAGCTGACGTTGCCGAGTTCTTTGGCCAGTTTGAGCGCCTCGAGGCGCTGGTGCATGATTTTGGTTTCTGCTTTCCTTAGTAGGCAAGAAGATTAACTATACACCAATCATTTTTTGCCATTTCCGTACGTCATAAGAACCATTCCTGCTATGTTTCGATTCTGAGATTGCACTCTCCTTCTTCAAGGAATATTTTATAGGAATGTCGAATCAAAGCAACTTCCCCAATAATACGCATATTGAAAGCTTTTTGGATTACTATACTGCATTGACTGCACCTCACTATGCTGTCTTGCTCACAGGAAAATGGGGAATCGGCAAGACGTTTTTCATCACCAGATATATGGAGAAAATTTCTCCTAAGCAAGAAGATGAATCAGAAAAAATTCCGGAAATAATTAAAATCAGTCTGAATGGAGTCCAAACGAAGGATGAAATTGATGATATGATTATTAAGGAATTTCATCCTTTCATGAATAAGAAATCCGCCAGATTGACAGGAAAAATATTTTCTTCTCTTTTAAAGTCGCAAGGTATCGATCTTGATCATTTGAAAACAGATGATCTTTTTAACATCTATCGTCCTGAATCAATCTACATATTTGATGATTTGGAGAGATGCGGTATGCCGATAGAAGCATCACTTGGGTACATTAATTCCTTTGTGGAAAACAACAACTGCAAGGTGATCATTATTGGGAATGAGGAGGAAATTGCCCCCTATGCTGACAATCAAAAGAAAGCATCCTATAAATCCATTAAAGAAAAGGTCATTGGTAAAACTCTGCGGATGATGCCGGAAACGGAGAATGCTCTCAATTATTTTCTGGAACAACTTCAGAAGGGAGAAGGAAGGAAATTCCTGAAGTCTCGACGGGACTTGATCATTCAGATGTACCAGACATCCAAATTGGATAATCTACGTATCTTGCAGCAATCGCTTAATGATTTTGAAAGGCTGTACGCCTACCTTGAAGATAAGCATAAAAAACATGAGATGTTCATGAAAGACCTTGTCATGCTCTTTTTCATCCTTTCCTTTGAAATCAAAGCCGGACATTTCTCTTGCCATTATTTTAAGGAATGGAAAGAACTCAAAATTCTAAAATTTCTTAATAATTCATCTGCAACAGTCGATGAGAAAAAAGAAATTGAGCAAAATGATTATTTAGAAAAATATGGTGAATATTTTGAAAATGTTATCAAGCATAATAATATTTTTTCCGATGATATGTTGACTCACATCTTGGAAGATGGGTTCTTTCCTGAAGACGACATTAAACAGGAACTGAATAATCTTCCTGCTTATTTTCCATCAAAGGAACCATGGAGAAACCTATGGCACTGGAGAGATCAGAAAAGTGAAGAATTGGATTCTATGCTGGAACAATTTGAACAAGATTTCAAAGAGAGAAAATATTCTGATATAGGTGTCATTCTGCACGTCTTCGGATTGAGACTCTCTTTTTCAGAAAACGGGTTGCTTACCCAAGGGACCGTTGAGATTGAAAAAGAATGCAGACAGTATATTGATGCAATAGTACCGTCTCTATCAGAAGAAAATTTTGATTTTGAAACATCTCGCCTTACGGGGATGTACGGACTTGGATTTTATAAATCGGAGTCGGAAGAATGGTTGAGGTTAAAAAATTATTTGAAAGATAAATTTTTGAATACAATTAAAAATGACTTTAAGAATTCATTAAAGAATCAATTATTATCTCATCAAGATTTGACAGAGGATCAGATTCGTAAATTGAATAATACAAATTTTCAAAATATTAGCATTCTTGAGTTATGTGGTGTTTCTTCTATTTGCAATTACCTAAAAGATGTCCCTTGTAGCCAGGGGCTCGAATTATTCTATATCATAATGAATAGATTTTATCGAGAAAGAACCGATACAAAATCAAGGGAATGGGAATGTCTCCAATCTATCAGAGAGAATCTTGATACAATTCAAAAAAGAGCTTCAAGATGGGACAAGTTGAAGATACAAAATTACATCCAATATATAGACAATGAAGCTTCCAAAAAAATTGGTCCGCACAGCGTTACGAAAGTCTGTAGTGAGGAAGAGTCAGCCCTCTCACCATCGCATTCCGTTGAAAAATCCTGATGAAGATTTCCCTCCCTCCAGCAAAATACTCAATGTCCTCTGACGGCAGTCTGGAAAGCAGAACAAGCCCTTTCTTCCCTAGCGAAGCGGCCCGCTTTTGAGAAAAATATCTCTTATGTATAACTTTCTTGATTTCAGTCACAACAAGTAATTCTCCAAAAATCGGTTGATATATTATCAGTTGATCTATCCCCCGAAAATAGGTCCACAAAGAAAGTTAGGTTGGCTAACCTGACAAAAAACGATGAAGAAAAAATATAGCGTAGAAGAAATCCTGAGAATCCTCAGCGAAGAAAAACCGACATGGGGCATACGTAAAATCACCTCGTACCTCAGGGAGAAAACCGGCAAAGCGATCAACCATAAACGAGTCGAACAGTCGAACGCATCAGACGAGAAAACGAACTGCAAGAGGGAATACAACGAAGAAAGGCCTCACGGCTCTTGAGGAAACATTCCCCCGAGCCTTTATGCTCGACAGCTCCATCAATCAATATTAACAAATACCAAGCCTAACTTTTAATCTGGTACTGCATTTGGGGGGCAGTCCAAGAGAAACCAAGGGAATGATCTTGATGCCGGTGGTACGAACCTTGAGTTTGCCTTCAACTCGGAAGCAGGCGTACCAAGTGTCTTTTCTTTTGATAATTCCAGCCATAATGTTGTAGTGTTAGCGGTTTTGAATCTGCTATACACCGGAAAGTCGATGTAGCATAGTACGTAACAAAACCATGTAATAGGACTGAATATCACACAATCTGCTATCAAGGGAGGCCTTGTAAAATGAGGGGGTTACAATAACTCCGAAGGCAAAAAATGGAGCGGATGATGGGATTCGAACCCACGACATCAACCTTGGCAAGGTTGCGCTCTACCCCTGAGCTACATCCGCTTGGAACGATTGGAGCCTTACGGCGTCCGTGTGCCAAGAGTATATAAGGTTTTTCTGCCTTGGCAAGATTTTTTTAGAGAAAAATCCTGTTTTGCCGACATGTGTGCGTTGTTGCCGGCGTATGGGGCAGGAGAGGGGAGAATTCTGCCCTGTGGGGTATGCCGCTCCGTTCCTTGTTCATGACGTTTTTGGGGAAAGTGGAGAGGCGTAAAAAACGGGATTGTTCCGAAAAGGCCCGTTTTGCCTGTCTTGAAACAATCCCGTTGAAAGGGGGGGCAGGGTTCAGTAGCTTCTGGCCCAGAGAACACGGCGTTTCGTCATGCGTCCGGTGAGGATGCAGGGTGCCGGCTCGCCGCGGCCCAACTCGCCGAGCGGGATGCAGCGGATGGAAATGCGCAGCCGTTTAGCCAGTTCTTCTTCTTCTTCCGGAGACCCGTCCCACGGCACCTGGAGCCAGTCTGCATCTCCCTCTCCGGAAAAGTTTTCTTCCAATTCCCGCAGAGTGGAGGCGGGGCGGATATGGGAGTCCCGGAAGGCAATGGCCCGCTGAAGCAGGGTGTCCTGAATACTTTGGAGAATATCCGCAGCGGTATCGATCAGTTCCGTTTCCGGGACGAAGGATTTTTCATTGGCGGACCGGTCGCGCCGCTGAAGGCAGACGGAGCCTTTTTCCAGGTCCCGGGGGCCTATTTCCAGACGCACGGGCACGCCTTTTTTCACCCATTCCCATTTCTTGGCACCGCCGCCCAGGTCGCGCCTGTCCACCAGCACGCGCAGCGGCTGGCCGTGGAAGGTTTTGGCGCGGAGGGTGCGCGCCAGTTCTTCGCAGTGGTCAAGAATGGCCTGGCGGCTTTCTTCCTTGGGCGTGACGGGAATGATGACGATTTGCTGGGGAGCGACGCGGGGCGGGCAGACGAGTCCGTCGTCGTCGGAGTGCATCATGATGAGAGCTCCGATCATGCGGGTGGAAACGCCCCAGGAGCTTGTCCATGCGAATTGCTGGGTGTTGTCCCTTCCGGCGAAGCAGATGTTCTGGGACTTGGAGAAATTCTGCCCCAGGAAGTGGGAGGTCCCTGCCTGGATGGCCTTGCGGTCCTGCACCATGGCTTCCACCGTGTAGGTTTGTTCCGCGCCGGGGAAGCGTTCCGCCTCCGTCTTTTCCCCTGGAATGGTGGGGATGGCGAGCACGTCCCGCTGGAATTCTTCATAAACCTTGTGCATGGTGAGGGTTTCCTCAATGGCTTCCTCGCGGGTTTCATGGGCCGTATGCCCTTCCTGCCACAGGAATTCCGCCGTGCGCAGGAAGATTCGGGGCCTCATTTCCCAGCGCATCACGTTGCACCACTGGTTGACTTTGAGGGGCAGGTCCCGGTAACTGGAGGTCCAGCGGGCGAAAGCCGCGCCGATGACGGTTTCCGAGGTGGGCCGGATGACGAAGGGTTCCGTAAGCTCCCCGGTGGGAATCATGCGTGTCTTGCCGGTGGCTTCATCCTTTTGTGCTTCCAGCCTGTGGTGGGTGACTACGGCGCATTCCGTGGCGAAGCCTTCGGCATGCTCCGCTTCCTTTTCCAGATAGGAGATAGGAATCAGAAGGGGGAAATAGGCGTTCGTATGGCCGGTGTCCTTGAAGCGCTGGTCCAGGTCCTTTTGAATGAGTTCCCAAATGGCGTAGCCCCATGGCTTGATGACCATGCAGCCGCGAACCTCGGAATTTTCCGCCATGTCGGCGGCCTTGATGACTTGTTGGTACCACTCGGGGAAATCCTGGGCGCGGGTAGGGGTGATTGCGGTTTGCTGAGACATATTGGATGGTTTGTTGAATAGAACGGGCGGGGCCCGCAAAGGAAACTCGGAATAATATTAAAAGGGGGCGTTTTTGTATTCCCGGTAATTGCTGTAGGCGAAGAGGGCCATGAAGATGGGGATAAAGTAGCCGTGGAAAAGCTGGAAACTGAGCAGTCCGATGAGGATGGCCGTGATGAAGCCGGTCATGAATACTTTCCTGGGGGAGCGGATGTACTGGGCGATCAGCTGGCCGCCGTCCAGGGGGTAGATGGGCAGTAGATTCAGGATAGTCCACCATTCTCCAATCATGATGAGGCAGGAGAGAATGTACAGCTTGGGGGAGATGAGCGCTGCTGTGAAGGGGCTGATGGCCAGGTCCCAGAAGTTCAGGTTGTAAGAGGTCATGACAGGAGCGACGATGTTCCAGGTGAACCACAGGCTGATGATGCCCAGCAGCAGGGTCATCATGGGGCCTGCCAGAATCATGAGGGCCCGCCCTCCGCGCGTCAGTTGCATGCCATGGCTGCTTGTCAGGCCGCCGAAGAGTTCCAGAACAATCGTCTGCTGGCCGCCGCCCAGCTTGCGGCCCACCAGCGCGTGTCCCATTTCATGGGACAGGATGGCGATGAAGCCGGCAATGACGAACAGGGCCGGATAAATGAGATCTTCCACACTGCTGATGCTGAGGGCGCCGCCGAAAATGGCCAGCACCACCCAGAAGCTGGGGCGGATGTAAACAGGTATCCCGAACAGGGTGAAATGAACCATGCGCGAGAGGGTAAGGGCAGATTCCCGTTTTGCCAAGCCCGGAGAATGTGCATGCACCGTTTTGGCGTTGGAGCGGCGCAGCGAATTATGTTAAAAGTCTTTCATGAGGCTGTTTTCCATCATCCTGTGCTGTGCCGTGCAGGCTGTCCTGGGGTATGACGGGCCCCCGCCCCTGACGGAGGTGGACGGCCGTTCCCCCATCCGCATGGGCGGGGAGATGCTTGGCGGCTACCGTTCATACTATGTCCACCGGGGGGAAAAGATGGGGGCTGATTCCACGGAGGGCCAGATTTCCGGCGGAGCCTCCCTGTCTGATTCCTGGGCGGTGAGCGGGGAACTTTTCGCCATCCGCAACTGGCAGGGCCGCCATTTCAGTCAGGCCACTTTACACGGGGAAGTCCAGTATTATCTGGCGGACGAATGCACGGCCGGGCTTTTTGTCAACGGGCAGTGGTACGATTCCTGTCCCCTGAAGAACGGGGCGGAGCCGGGCCTGTCCCTTAAATGGAATCCCACCCCTTCCTGGTCTTTCCGCGGTTCCTTCCTGTATGATTCCGGACAGGAGGGTGCATATTCCCAGTGGGGCGTTACCTGGCAGCCCCTGCTGTGCGAATCCGTCGCCATGGTGAATACGGTTTCCCTGGGTTTTGCCCATGATTATCTGGGGAGGAACGGCTTGAAAGAGCTGATGGTGCGCACGGGGGTGCTGTGGGCCGTTTCCGGCGGTCTGCGGGTGGAGCCTTTCCTGGGGTGGTATTGCGGCTACGGGCGGGACGATTTCAAAAAAGTAGTGCTGGGGCTTTGGTGCTCTTACGTTTTTTAACGGGCGGATTTCTCCGGTTTTCCGGCATTTTCCTGTTGCCAAACGGGGAGGCTTGGTCATAATGGCCTGCGTATGATGAAGCCTACACTTCTTGTTTTAGCAGCTGGCATGGGCAGCCGTTACGGCGGTCTCAAGCAACTTGACCCGATGGGCCCCAACGGGGAAGTAGTTCTTGACTACTCTGTTTATGATGCCATCCGGGCCGGTTTCGGAAAAGTGGTATTCATTATCCGCCGTGACTTTGAAGATATTTTCAAGGAAAAGGTCGGCAGCCGTTTTGCCGGCAAGATTGAGGTGGATTACGCTTTCCAGTCCCTGGACGACCTGCCGGAAGGCTTCTCCGTGCCGGAAGGCCGGGAAAAGCCCTGGGGCACCGCCCACGCCCTGCGTGCCGCCCGCCACGTGGTGAAGGAACCCTTTGCCGTAGTGAATGCGGATGACTTTTACGGTGCGGACGCTTTTGTGCAGGCCGCCAAGTTCCTGACCTCCACTACGGATGAACCCGGCAAGGCCCATTACGGCATGATCGGCTATCCGCTGAAGAACACCCTCTCCGACAACGGGGACGTGAACCGCGGCATTTGCTCCATCAAGGGCGGCCTTCTGGATGGCGTGGAGGAATTCGTGAAAATCCAGGCTGACGAAGACGGCGTAGTGCGCGGCAACAACCTGAAGGGCGAACGCCTGCCGGTGGATCCTGCAGAACTGGTTTCCATGAATTTCTGGCTGTTCTCCCCCTCTTTCATTGAACTGACGGAGGATCATTTCATTGACTTCCTGAAAGAACACGGTCAGGAACCCAAGAGCGAATGCTTTATTCCCACCGTGGTGGACGCCCTGATTCATGCGGACCGGGCGGATTGCGCCGTTCTTCCCACTTCTTCCTCCTGGTTCGGCATGACCTATCCGGGGGACAAGCCCATGGTTGTGGAAGGCATCAACAAACTTATCCAGCAGGGCGTATACCCTGAAAAGCTCAACTAAGCCTTTTTCCCTATGCACGATCTCAAGGCTGTATCAACCCTGTTCGATCTCCGCGGCGATTTTGTCCACGGTTATTCCTACGGCAGCGGCCACATCAATGACACCTACTGTATCTGGGTGGATCAGGCGGGACAGCGCATCCGCTACATCCTCCAGCGCGTGAACCATAACGTGTTCAAGCAGCCCATCCCTCTGATGGAGAACGTAAAGCGCGTGACGGACCACGCCCTGAAGCGCCTGAAGGAGGAACAGTGCCCGGAAGCTTACCGCCGCACTCTCACGCTGGTTCCCTCCGTGGACGGCAAGCCGTACGCCCTGGATTCGGACGGCAACTGCTGGCGCGTGTACCCGTTCATTGAACGCGCACGCACGTATGACCAGATCGAAACTACCAAGCAGTGCCAGGAAGCGGCGCGTGCCTTCGGCGAATTCCAGAAGCTTACGGCAGACCTGCCCGGAGAGCCCCTGTTTGAAACCATTCCCAATTTCCACAATACCACTTCCCGCCTGGCGGCTCTGAAAGAGGCCATCCAGTCCGACCCCCTGGGGCGCGTGAAGGAAGTGCAGAAGGAAATAGACTGGTACCTTTCCCGTGAGTCGGACTGCCATCTGGTGGTGGATTACCTGAAATCCGGGGAATTGCCCCTGCGCTGTACGCACAATGATACCAAGCTGAACAATGTGATGCTGGACGATGTAACCGGAGAAGGCATTTGCGTGATTGACCTGGATACCACGATGCCCGGTTCCGCCATTTACGACTTCGGCGACATGATCCGGACGGCCACGTCTCCCGCCGCGGAAGATGAAAAGGACGTCTCCAAGGTCACGATGCGCATGTTCATGTTTGAAGCTCTGGTTCAGGGTTACCTGAGTTCCGCCAAGAGTTTCCTGACGCCTCTGGAAAAGAGCCTGCTGCCGTTCTCCGGCAAATTGCTCACGATGGAATGCGGCATCCGCTTCCTGACGGACTACCTGTCCGGTGACGTGTATTTTAAAATCCACCGTCCGGAACACAACCTGGACCGCTGCCGCACGCAGATGGCCCTGGTAGAATCCATTGAGGCGCAGATGGATGAAATGAAGGCCATTGTGGACCGCTATTAACCAATATCTACCAACATCGGAAAAACATGAAGATTCTCGTAACCGGCGGCGCCGGATTCATCGGTTCCCACATTGTGGAACACTATCAGGATAAGGCGGAGGAAATCCGTGTGCTGGACAACCTGCGCACGGGCTATCTCAGGAACCTGGAAGGGCTCAGGCACACGTTCATCGAAGGTTCCATCTGCGACCGGGAGCTGGTGCGCCAGGCGGTGCAGGGAGTGGACTATATTTTCCACATGGCCGCGCTCGTCTCCGTGCCGGAATCCATGAGCAAGATCAGCGAATGCATCGACATCAATGTCAACGGTTTGCTGAACGTGCTGGAGGAAGCTTCCGCCGCCGGAGTCAAAAAAATCGTGCTGGCGTCTTCCGCCGCCATTTACGGAGACAATCCCACGGTGCCCAAACTGGAAACCATGTACCCGGAGCCCAAGAGTCCCTATGCCATTACCAAGCTAGATGGGGAATACTACCTCAACATGTTCCGGGCGGAAGGAAAAATCAATACGGCAGCCGTGCGCTTCTTCAATGTCTTCGGTCCCCGGCAGGATCCCAAGGGCGCCTATGCTGCGGCCGTGCCCATTTTCATTGAAAAAGCTGTCAAAGGAGAAGACATCACCGTGTATGGGGACGGCTCCCAGACGCGCGATTTCATTTATGTGAAAGACATTGTAGGAGCCCTCACCTTTGTGGCGGAACACCCGGAAGTCACCGGCGTGTTCAATGCCGGTTACGGCGGCCAGATCACCATTGAAGAGCTGGCGCAGAACATCATCAAGGCTGCCGGGTCTTCCTCCAAGGTGCTTCATGCCCCGGAACGTCCGGGAGACGTCAAGCATTCCCGCGCCTGTGCGGACAAGCTCCGCAATGCCGGATGGCAGCCCAGGCATACTTTGCCGGAAGGCCTGGCGACGACGCTGGAATACTTCAAGGGCATTCTGGGCAGGTAACCTTCTGTAATTTCCGGTTTTATATTACCTCCGGACTGCCTCCGCTCCTGCAGCGGAGGCAGTCTTTTTTATGGGAAACTGGGGCTGTGTATGACAAATTGAACGGGTGTTGAAATTCGGATGATGCAAAAAGACTTTTTTATCATGGGAAAAGACGAAGAGCAAGTGTCCGAAAAAGGGGAAAATTATTTATAATCAAGAGCGTTTCATGAATTTTCAAAGCCTTTTGGTTTGACAATAAGGTAATGGACGGAAGCCGATATCCCATATTTGTTAGAGGGAAAAATTTTCTGCGGAAAAAATCCGGGCTGGCATTGAATGTTATTGACGGAAGAAAGGCGTAATAATAGAGACTTCGGGCGATATGTATTTCTTCAGAGATTCTTCTGCCAAGCAATTGCCTGCGTTTAAAGATCCCTGTTTTGAATTGGCCATGGCCCGCCGGAAGGAGGAAGCCCGCTGGGGATGGATACCTTTTGCCATATTCGTCTTCTTTTTGCTTGTGTACCGCTTCTTTGGCCTTGTCATGCCGAGCAATAATGCGGACGGCTCGCAGTCATGGCTCTTTTTGCTGGTTCTGGCGGGCTGGGGGCTCCTGGGTCTCGTCCACATGGTTGTGATTCCCATCTGGATGCTGATCGCCTCCCTTCATTACTGGGAGGTGAACCGCAGGGGATTGGCTGTTGCGGGGCTGCTGTTCAGCATTTTGGCTCCTGTCAGCATGGTTTTCATGCTGTCCTGCTGGTCCATGTTTGGATAAAGGTGCATTTTCCGTTCTGAGGGGGGGAACGGTATCGCTTCCGCCAAACTTTCAGGATTCCGGGGATTGGCCTTTTCTCCGGCCTTTCAACCGGGTAAAGTGTTTCCGATGGATTTGTTCAGTTTACAGGAAGCGGAAGCGCGGGAAGGCTTTGAGCCCGGGGCGGACACTTCCGCCATGCCGCTGGCCGCGCGCATGCGCCCGCGCACCCTGGATGAAGTGGCCGGGCAGAAGCATCTGCTGGCTCCGGGTAAGCTGCTGAGACGGGCAATTGAGACGGACCGGTTTACGTCCCTGATTTTCTACGGGCCTCCCGGGTGCGGAAAGACTACTCTGGCCGCCGTCATCGCCCGGACGACGAATGCCCATTTCATGATGCTCAACTGCGTGGAATCCAATGTAGCGGACATCCGGGAAAAAATAGCCCAGGCGCAGATGAGGATGAGCATGCACGGGCGGAAAACCGTTCTTTTCGTGGATGAGCTGCACCGGTTCAACAAGGCTCAACAGGATGTTCTGCTTCCCCATCTGGAAAAAGGTACGGTCAGGTTTATCGGGGCGACCACGGAAAACCCCTATTTTGCGATTAACTCCCCCCTCCTGTCCCGTTCCCAGGTTTTTCCGCTGGAGCCGGTGCCGGAGGAGGAGCTGGCCGCCCTGCTGAAGCGCGCCCTGGCGGATGAGGTGCACGGGCTGGGCGCATCCCGCGTGGATATGGAGGCGGAAGCCCTGAACCATTTGGCCGCCAAGGCGGACGGAGACGCCAGGAAGGCGCTCACGGCTCTGGAAGTGGCTGTTCTGTCCACTCCTGCGGGGAAAGACGGCGTCATTCATGTGGACATCTCCGTAGCGGAGGAATCCATCCAGCGCAAGGCTATCAGGTACGACCGCCTGGGGGATTCCCATTACGATACGATTTCCGCTTTCATCAAATCCATGCGTGGCTCTGACCCGGACGCCGCCCTGTATTGGCTGGGGATGATGCTGGAAGCCGGGGAGGACATCCGCTTTATAGGAAGAAGGCTGGTCATCGCCGCGTCGGAGGATGTAGGGCTGGCGGATTCCAACGCCCTGCGCGTAGCTTTGGACGCGGCGCGCGCGGCGGAAATGGTCGGCATGCCGGAAGCTCGCATTCCTCTGGCGCATGCTGCGGTTTACCTGGCGACGGCCCCCAAGAGCAATTCCGCCTACGTGGGCATCAATGCCGCCATGGATGACGTGCGCAATGGGAAAACGCTGGCAGTGCCGGAACACCTGCGGACGCCAACGCGCAAGAAGCTGGCTGCCGCCGGAGGCGCGGATGCCGCCAGGCTGGAATACCTTTATTCCCACGACTATCCGGAACATTACGTACCCCAGGCCTACCTCCCGGAAGGCCGCGTGTATTACACCCCCACCGGAAACGGGCTGGAACTGAGGATCAGGGAACGCATGGAATACCGCCGTCAACTGGCGGAGAACGCCGGGGAAGGCGGGAAGAAGGGGTAATTCTCCCTTGAAAACGCGGGAATGAGAAGAAGGTTTCCCTGATTGCTCCTTTGAAGCTGCCGGGAATGTTGTTCGGCTTTGGCCGGCAAGAAGCAGGGAGAGAGGGATGCTTCCGCTTGGGCGCTGGCTGGAGATTCTTCTCCCATCGGAAAAAAGGCAGGAAATTCCTTGGGAATGTCCTGCCTTCGTGAAGGTTGTGAATGGCGGTTTTGTTCGTTTGCCGGCAGGAATCAGGATTCCTTGGTCACGATGATGTCGCAGTCCGCATCGAACCATCCGTGGCCCTGGCAGTCGAAAACCAAGTCCGGCTTTTCGGAACCGGAGAGGCGCAGGGTGAATTCGCGCCCGTTTTTGTCCTGCCGGTCCTTGGGCAGTTCGCTGACTACGCGGTTGCCCTTCATGAAGCGGGGGTTGCGGATATTGCAGCCGCCGCTGTTCATCTTGAAGGTGATCTTGTAGTTTCCGGGGCCGTCAAGCATGCTGCTGACGTTGACGCGGGTAGGCGTCAGTTCCGGACGCAGGTCGTAGCCTGTGAAGTGAGGACTTTTCAGGGTGACGGGTTCCGTCAGGTAGCGGTAGTAGTTCTGGGCGCCTATTCCCATGAGGGTTTTAGGGGATATCCTGGCGATGTCCGTCAGGGTCTTCAGCGCCTGGTCCTTTTTCCCCTCATTGCGGTAGAGCCAGAACCTGGCCGCCATGACCTGTTGTTTTTGAAGGGGAGTCAGGCCGGGGGTTTTGAGCTGTTTGTTTACATAGGCATGGGCGGTTTTGTAATCCTTTGGACCGCCGTCTTTGGCGGAATCATTCACCATTCTCTGCACTTTTTCGATGTAGGGCAGATGCCTGAACGTGTATTTGAAGTGCACTCCCTTGATGTCTTCCGGATCCGCCTTCTTGATTTTTTCCAGAATATCCTTTCTGGCAGAGGCCGCATAAGGAGGAAGCTGCTGAAGCCCTTCTCCGTAAAGAAGGGCCGCGGCCGTTCCGGATGAAGCGGCGGCTTTTTCCCACAGGGCATTGGCCTTGTTTTGCTGTTTTACGGCTTCCATTGCCTGCTTCATGACGGCTGGCAATGTTTCCCTGGAGACGCCTTCCGACAGGAATACCATGTTTCCGGTGGGGGAGACCACCTGAATGGCGGGGATGTTCCAGATTTCCCCCGGGGGTTTGGGCAGTTTCTGCTCTTCTTCCGTCATTTCCTCACGCTCGTCCTGGATACACCAGAGCACGGGTTCCGGGGAGTTCTTGGCCAGGTGTTCCACGGCGCGGGTGATTTCACGTGATTTTGGAGACCAGTCCGTGCCGGCCCATACGACGATCATGTATTTATTGACGGTTTTCGCCTCGTCTTTCACGGCGCTGTAAGCGGGGAGGGCCGCCTGAACAGGGGCGGACAGGAAGAGGGCTGCGGCCAGCAGGCCGGAAACGGGATTGATGTGATGAAGCATGGCGTTAATGGAGAATTTATTTTTCGTAAACGAGGATATGGCGCAGGTGCATGAATTCCGGCTGTGCGTTTTTGGCTTCCACCTTGATCCACTTGGCTTTGGTGCCTTCCGGTGCGGTGATGACCCATTCCTTGGGCATGTTTTCCGTGGCGGCCAGGGGGAACCAGGTGGCTCCGTCCGTGGACGTGGAGACCTCCATTTTCTTCATCCGGTTTTCATTGCCGTCGCGCTTGGTGACTACCAGCCCGGCCAGGTTCACTCCGTTTTTCAGTTCTACAATGACGTTCGGATTGACTTCCTTATCCGTATGCTGGGCTCCGCCGCAGGGACGCAGCAGGTTGATATGGTCCCAGGGGCTGTCCCACTGGCTCGTGGTGGAGCACCGGACCATGCCGTCTGCGGGCACCAGTTTCCAGCCCTGCGGAATGGACGCCTTGACCGTATTGTTCGTCGCATTGGCGCCGGAGAAAGAGGCCGCCGCTTTGCTCAAGGCCTGGAAGGCCGGAATGGAGCGGGCCGTTTCCGTGGCATAGATGGCTTTGCCGTAGGCTTCCTTCAGCTTTTTGGGGTCGGGGGCTTTCCCGGAGGTCCCGGTTTTTCCCGTTTGCTGGGCTACCTTGGCGAATGCGTTGGAGAACACGTCCGCCTGTCCGTTTTCCACAAAGTTTTTCACGCCCCATTCCAACGCCTGGCCAAAGTTGGTGCCGTCCCCCGTTTTCAGGTGGGTGGAGAGGACTGTTTCCAGATAGGCCGCTTTTTCCTGCGGATTTGCCAGGAAGGCGGATTGGGAGTCCAGCACGGGCTGGAATTTCACCGCCCATGATGTGGGAGTGGTGGCGATGGCTTCATGCAGGTCCCGGAACCAGGCAATCCGGTCCGCGGGCGGAATATCCATCAGGAATTTATTCTGCACGTCCTTGAGGATGTCGAATGCGGCAAAGCCGTTGCCCTGATAGTGGGAAAGGGCGTCCTTGGCGTAAACGTACCAGTCGACAGGCTGCATGCCTTCCTTTTCCATCAGCAGGCGTTGAAGTTCCGTGCGGAAGAACGGGTGCAGCGGTGTTTGCCTGAGCGCTTCCTCCCATGCCTGGATGGCCTTGTCCTTGTTGCCGGAAGCCTCGTCCAGCCGGGCCTGGGCGGCCCACAGGTAGGCCTGGTCCGCCTTATCGTTGTCAGCAAAGACATTTTCCATCAGCAGGTAGGAAGTAGGAGCCTGGGAGCCGAAGATATGGTTGTGCATGCCTCCGTCTGGTCCGCCGAAGCCGCCTTTCCATTCCCCCCGCTTCACGCGCACCGCGTATGCGCAGTGGCCCGGTTGTCCTACCGGATAAGCGGGGATGCCGTGGGCCTGGGCCGCCATGGTGCCGAAGTAGGAGAGGCCGCCGCAGACGCCGCCGATGATCTGCGTGTTTTCCGCGGTCGTGTTAAGATCCCTCCACGGCACGTAGAAAAGGGGCCCCTGAATGGTATCGCCAAAGAAATTGTGGCCCGTATAGGGGGCGGCCCAGCAGGCGGCCGTGTACCGCCGCCAGGGGAGGTTGACGTGTTCATTGCTCCATTCATAGGATTTATCGTCCCAGGGACTTCCCACGACGAAGCGCATTTCCCATGGGCGCAGTTTGATGAATCCCGGATGCAGCCTGTTTTCCTGATGCAGTTTTTTGAAAATCCGGTAGCGGCGCACCGGATTGCTGTTGGCGGAGTTGGTTTTGAGCCTTCCCGCCATGGGGCCGGTGGAAAAGACAGAGGCCAGCCCGGTGGCCAGGGATTGGTAATTCCGGAAATCCGGGCTCTTGCCGTCCGCTTTCCAGATGTCGGAGAGGATTTGAAGGCCTTCCGGTGAATTTTCCGGAATCAGGCCTGCTCCAAGGTAAAGCTCCATCCACGCCGGGTCCTGTAGAAAGGTTTTGATGAAAGCGGCATCTTGCGCGCTTTTGGAGAAAACGGCTTTCACCTTGTCCGGTCCCGTGACGCGCAGGAGTTCGTGAATGTCCAGCAAATGGCGGTACTGCTTGTTCTGGAGCAGTTTCTGTTCGGATTTCGTTTGTTCTCCAGCCTTCAGGAGGGTAGAGCGCAGTTCCGTCTGCAGGCCATCAAAGTCTCCGGAGACAATTTTTTGTGCCAGGGGCGCCGGCAGGCGGCTGGAGGAGGCCGGCGTTTCCGTTTCAGTTTCCGTCGGGCCCTGCGCCGCGCAGACGGGCGCCGCGAGCAGGGAAGTGCAGAGAAGAAGATGTGAAATATTCATGTGGAAGGGATTACTTGATAATAGCAGAAAGAGGGGGGAGGGAACCAGTGCGTTTTTCGACTTATTACGATGCCGGGAGGACGTTTTTATCATCCTTTGCGGCATATTTCAGCACAAATGGTCACAGAGCATTTTGACGCCCAGGCCGATGAGGATGAGCCCGGCTCCCGCTTCCAGATGAAAGGTCGGAAAGCGGTGCAGCCGTCCGGTCAGGAAAAAGCCGGCCGCCGTGCACAGGAAGGTGGTGAAGCCGATGGCGGCGGCGGGGAGAAGCACCGCATGGAGGGTGGGGTCGGTTCCACACTGGGCGGATGAAAGGTAAATGCTGACGCCCGCTACCAGCGCGTCGATGCTGGTGGCGATTCCCACAGCCATAAGGGTAGGAAGCGTCAGGCTGGTGACGTGGGGCATATCCTCTTCTTCGTTGCGGTGATTCCAGCCTTCGCGGAGGACGTTGACACCGAGGAAGGTGAACACGGCGAAGCCCAGCCAGTGGTCCCAGGCCGCAATATACCGGTGCACGGAGCCTGTAAGCAGAAAACCCAGCACGGGCATCAGGAATTGACCGGCCCCGGTGGACAGGGAGAGCTTGATTCCGTTGCTCAAACGCTTTTGCTTAATGAGCAGGCCGTAGGAGAACGCCACGACGAAAGCGTCCACGGAGAGGGCAAAAGCCAGGAAGATCAAGTCGGCAAGCGGCATGCTCATTGCGGAGAGGCACTCTAGGATATCCCCGGGAAAAAGCAATTTTTTTGTTCCTTGCGCTTTTTCCTGATTCCAAATGCGGCACAGGCGGGTCGGCTGGATTCCTGCTTCCGGCCGGGGGATTTTGTTTTTTTATGATTTTTTTGTTGTATTTTCTATAAAAACACACCCGTAAAGACACAAGCATACCGGATGGAAGTTTGAAAAAATATTCACTTTTGCTACATGGTATGATTCACGTTTGTAGATATGATATTCTGCGGCGGATGTATTTTTTGATATAGATCTCGTCGGAATTTGTCAGCATGCTTTGTGATTCATGGCAGTTATTCCCGTTGACCGCCATGTTTGAAAGCATAGTTGCATTATTTTTTAGGGAATAGAAGAACGGCGTCCTTGATTATTCAAAACCGCCGTTTGTGTCATTGGGCATGTATAATTTATATCGCGCGACGTTTTTTTCGTCGCCCGGCATATGTTCTTAACCTATTGACGCTTCATCTTGATTGTGTTTCGGCAATGGAATATAAGGCTGCTTTTCCTGCTAATTTTACCCGTGCTCCATCCATGCGGCAATAAAGTGTTCCACCGCGTTTGGAAGCCTGATAAGCTATGATGTCGTCTTTTCCCAATCTGTTCGCCCAGTAAGGTATAATGTGACAATGACCGGAACCACAAACGGCATCCTCCGGCACTCCGCATTTGGGGGCAAAGGTACGGGAAACGCAGTCAGTTTCCGCACCTTTTGCGGTTACATGGAGCAAAAGACCGTTCAGGGCATGAACTTTTGATAGATCCGGATTGAGATGTTCGATTATTTTTACATCGTCAAACACGCATAAAAGGTCACGCCCCATATACGCTTCTCTGGGGGTAGCGCCGATAGCGCCGATCATTTGCTCCGTTACGGGAACTGATTTTAATTCATAGGCGGGGAAATCCATTTCATAAAGATCACCATGCCGTTCTACCACCAAATCACCGCTTAAAGTTTGAAAAACAACTTTTGCCGCTTCTTTCTCATAGAAGTTCAAAATAACATAGGCACAGGCTAATGTCGCATGACCGCATAAGTTAATCTCTCCACCGGGGGTGAACCACCGCAGATGATAGCTCTCCCCTTTTTTGACAGCAAAGGCCGTTTCTGAAAGATTGTTTTCAACGGCCATATTTAACATCAATTCCTCGGACGGCCATTGTTCTAAAATGCAAATCGCCGCGGGATTTCCATGAAAAACTTTGTCGGTAAAAGCGTCTATGATATATTGTCTCATTATAATATATTTATTCCAAATCAACTGTAACTTCGGTTCTGCGCAAAATTTTCAGACGAGAGCCCTGGCATCCATGCAGCTTTTTGCGGGCTTGGCGGTAAATACTTTCCATGCACCGTACTGCTTTTATATCTTAACCGTTTATTAAAGCGGGCGACCCAAAGTCCGGACGTTACTCATAAGCATTCAAGGCGGAGCCGCCGGGAAAAATGAATTGATGGACATGAGCGGTGCTTTTCAGGCTCCATGACCGCAGTTTCAAGAATGAAGGCTGGACAGTTGTTGCTGCGTAAGCTTCATCATTGATTGACAAATATGTTCCCGAACCGCACGCATGACTGGCGGAAGGGGGCATTCCGACAGTCATGCGTTGAGGATGGGAAAGAATGCTATTTGCAGTATTTTTTGATATAGGGCAGCACGGCGTCCGCCCAGATGGCGTAGCCTTTTTCCGTAAAGTGCAGGTTGTCCCTGCTGATGCCGGGGAGCAGTTTGCCGGAGGAGTCCAGAAAGCGTCTGTTGATGTTGGCGTAAGTGGTGCGGGGCAGCTTGCACTGGGCCAGAATGGCGTTGATGCGGTCGTTGTGCTGGCGCAGCTTGTCCTGGGGGCCTGTGCCGCGCGGGAAAATGCCCAGCAGGAGGACGTGGGTGTCCGGGAACCTGACCAGCAGGTGTTCAACGGCACCCAGAATTCCCATGGCCGTTTTTTCCGGGGCTTCCCCTCCTTTGAAATGACCTGTATTGTTGGTGCCGATCATGACGATGCAGAGTTTGGGGTCCGTCTGGGCCGGGATGCCGGAATCCGTGATGCGGTAAATCAGGTTGGTGGTTTGGTCCCCGGAAATGCCGAAATTGCAGGGATGATAGGGGGAGAACGCCTTTTCCCATATTGATTTTCCTTCCCTTTTCCAGTAGTCCGTAATGGAATCTCCCAGGAAAAGGACGCCGCAGGGGTTGTTCTTTATTTGTTCCACCTGCTGTTCATATTGCTTCCTCCACCATTGGGGCTGTTCCCGTGGCAGCGGAGTCAGAGGGGACGGCGCAGCCGTTGAGAGAAGGGAGGCCAGCAGGGAGAAAGCAAGTATGTGCAAAATCTTCATGGGCATTTATTATATGAACGTTTTCCAAAAACGCCACATGAAAGTGGTGGCCTTTTTTTTGCTGCTGCGGCGTGCGGGCAGCTTTTGCTGCAGGGTGTTCCCCCTTGCCAGATTCCGGGGGGTGGTGTAGCTTGTGGGCGGTATGAGTGAGGTATCCCTGCAGCATGGAATGACGCGCCAGATGGCCGTCTCCCAGTCCATGCAGACAGGGATGCAGATTCTTCAGGCTTCCGCTTTGGAATTAAGGCAGATTATCCGCCAGGCGCTGGAAACCAATCCCATGCTTGAGGAGTTGCCGGACGCTTCCCCGGAAGCGCTGGAAGACGGTCCGGACGGGGATGCCTGGAATGAGCGGGAGGACGGGTGGAACGAGTTTACGGCGCGCGGCCGCCCGCCGTGATTTCATGTATGAATCCGTCGTGGCTCCGGAATCCCTGAAAACCCATTTGATGGATCAGGCGCAGCATTCCGCATTGACGGGCCGCGCCCGGGACGCCCTGTTCCTGCTGATTGACGCTTTGGACGAACGCGGGTTTCTGACGGAGTCTCCGCAGGAGCTGGAAGAGCAGGGGTGTTTCAGCATGCGGGACATGGAGGAAGCTCTGGCTGCGCTGAGGGAAATGGACCCGCCCGGAGTGGGGGCGGCGAATTTAAGGGATTCCCTGCTGATCCAGCTTGAACAGCGCGGTTTGAAGCGTTCGCTTGCTTTCCGCCTGGTCAAGCGCTGCTGGCGGGAACTGGCGGCGCACAAGTATGAGGAAGCCGCACGCCTGCTGGACGTGGAACCGGGGGCCGTGGCGGCGGCTCTGGAGGTGATTAGGAGCCTGACTCCTGATCCAGGGGGAGCCTACGCCCCCGGCGGAAACCCTCATCTGCTGCCTGACGTCATTGTGGAGGAGGGGCCTTCCGGCGTGCTGGAGGTTATCCTCACTTCCGAGTATCTTCCGCGCCTGTCCATGAATGAACGGTATATGGAGTTAATGGCTGAGGGTTCCGGAAGCCGGGAGCTGAGGCAATATCTCCGCAGGGCGTTCCGTGAGGGACAGGAGCTGTTGCGGGCTTTGGATATGAGGCAGGAGACCGTTTTGCGCCTGGCCCGTGTCATTGTGCGGAGGCAGGAGGATTTTTTCAGGTCCGGCCCGTCCCGCCTGAAGGCCATGGGCATGGAAGAAGTGGCGGAGGAGATGGGGGTTCATGTTTCCACGGTTTCCCGGGCGTGCCGGGACAAGTACCTGTTGTGCAGGTGGGGGATGAAAGAATTGAGATCCTTTTTCAGTGCGGGAGTTCCGTCTGAAGGCGGCGTTTCCCCGGACGGGGCGGCTTCCGGAGCCGTGGCTGCCGGCGCCGTCCAGGAGCTGATGCGGCGGCTGATTGCGGAGGAAGATTCTTCCAAACCCCTCAGTGACGCCGGGCTGGCGGCCGCGCTGCGGGAAAAAGGGGTGAACATCGCCCGCAGGACGGTGGCCAAATATCGGGAGCAGATGAAGATACTGCCCGCTTCCCTGCGCCGGGGAATATGACAGTCCCCTATATTTTGAATTGTTTATTAATAATTTAACAATCAATGTATTGTGTCTTTTGTTGATGGGGCGCTTTTTTTGTTTTTCTTTCCGACGGAAGAGGCGGTTGACTGATGCGGCTTTGGTGCTATAGTCCCCGCTTTATCGTGATGCGTACATTTACCTGGCCTATTGCCCTGCTGCTGGCGGGGCTTCTTTTCCAGACAGTGGCGTTTGCCGTGTTGAATACGGTTGTTCCCCTGTGGATGGAGCAATTTGATGCCGCCACCTGGGAGGCAGGGCTGGTGGGGGCTTTCTTTTTTCTCGGGAACCTGGCCGGAACGCTGCTGGCTGGCGGCGTGATTCGCCGGGCCGGGTTCAAAGGAAGTTACCAATATGCGTGCCTTTTATGCGCAGTGTCCACCGTTCTGCTGCCTGTGTTTCCCGGCGTGCCGGCCTGGAGCGGCCTCCGGCTGCTGGCAGGGATCAGCTGCGCCCTGGTCTGGGTGGTGGTGGAAAGCGCCCTGCTGAGGGCCGGAACGCTGCAAACCCGCGGCATTCTGCTGGCTTCCTACATGGTGGTTTATTATCTGGGTACGGTGCTGGGGCAGTTGCTTCTGGGCTGGTTCCCAAGCGATATGCCCCTGATTGTGACGGAAGTCTGCATTTTATCAGTGGCGGGCATGGTTCCGCTGATGTTCGCGCGTCTGGAGCCGGGCAATGGACAGGTTTCATCCTCCTCCCATATAGAGATTCGGACACTGCTGAGACGCCGCAGCGTCTTTCTGGGTGTTGTGGGATGTGTGATTTCCGGCGTGGTATTGGGTACTATTTATTGCCTGATGCCCCTGTTCCTGAAGCACCAGGGAATGGACCACTCTTCCGTGGGATACTGGATGGCCCTGCTGATTGCCGCTGCCATTCTGGGGCAGTGGCCCATGGGGCGGCTGGCGGACAGGTACGGCCGCGCTTTCGTCATGAAATGCCAGTCCCTGCTGGTGGCGGCGGCCTGTGCCGGGCTGATGCTGAAGGGGGGGCTGATGGCTCCCTCCCTGATTGCTCTGGGGCTGGCCGGATTTTCCCTGTACCCTGTTGCCATGGCCTGGGGATGCGAGGAAGCTTCCCGGGATGAACTGGTGACCATGAACCAGCTTCTGCTGTTGAGTTATTCCCTGGGCACGCTGGCCGGCCCTTCCCTGACTTCATTCCTGATGCAGAGGTATTCCGACAATTGGATGCCTATGGTTATTGCGCTGGTGGCCCTTTCCTTCATGCCTGTGCTGATGCTGGGCGGCGGCCACGGAAGGAGAAAGCTGTCCCGGTAACGGGGAGAGAGGGAAACGTCAGGATGCTTTCTCGCCCTGGCCGGCGTTTTTTGCCGGTTCGGGCGCGTCGTTGTCCGCTACCTGGTGGATCATATCCGTCAGTGCCTGCACATATTCTTCTGTACGGGCGTCCGTAACGGGATACCTGCACCGGCAGGAGACCGTGGGAATGCCCAAGGCCGCGTAATGGCGGTCGTTGCCTGTGAGAGCGGAGGGTTCCCGTTGTAAGGTAGTGGGCGCCTGTTCCCAGGATTTGGTGAAGGGGGCGGCGCACTGGCCTGCGAATTTCCTGCCGTGGGAGGTGGTCATGAACAGAACGTCTTCCCGGGTGGATTCCGGCCCCGTCTGTTTTCGTTCCCCGCCGGCATCCAGCTTCTGGGGTTCCAGATTGATCATGCCCAGGATATTGGTTGCCCCGATGCTGCCGCTCAGGGAGCCGGCATGCACGCAGGCTCCGGATGAGATGGATTTCCCCGCGGGTTCCGCTCCATTCGCGTACGCGACAAAATAGATATTGTGATTGGTGGGAATGTCCTTCAGGCCTCGCGCCGTCTCCAGCAGCAGAGCCGTTCCGCTGCCGTTGTTGCGCCGTCCGCTGGAATCGTAGTTGGCTCCCACGACGATGCTCTGGTTGTTGGAATACAGGCCGGGTTTGTAAACCAGGATGTTGTAAATGGCTGCTCCTTTTTCCGCGTTTCCCCCGGATACGGGCTGCATGGTGACGGCGTACCCCATGTCCGAAAAGTTCTCTGCAATATATTTGGCGGCGGCTTCCATGGATTTGGGCTGGCTGGCGTTTCTGGGCCCGATATCTTTTTGCAGAACCTCCGTGTGTTTTTCCATGCGTGCGCCCAGGGTCCGCGGCGTTTCCGGTCCTCCGGAGGAGACCATGGAAAGCAACGCGCAGGAGGAAAGACCGGTGGACAGCAGCAGGAATCCGGAGGACAGAACGGCGTAGGGATACATGCGGGGCGTCATGGCTTTACAGAGTTTCAATGTAATGCAGTTCACGGGCGATCTGGGCTGCCAGGGGGATTTTCATGTGGTCCGGCAGGACGCTCCAGGTATAGGTTTCCACTTCCAGATGCGGCTGCGGGCCTTTGCGGGATCGGAGGAAATTGCGTGTTTTCAGGATGAATTCTTCCGTACCTTTCAAGGGTGTTTCCGGTGAAGCGTACAGGGGAATGTGGTAATGGATGCGCCATTGGGAATCCCGCATTTCCTCCGCATAGTCCCGTCCATAGGCCAGGGCATTGGGCAGATCCGGGAAAAGCATGACGCCTTCCCGAAGAAGGATGCTGGTCTGATGGAAATAAACGCCGTCATCAAACTGCTGGAGGCGTTCCAGATCTTCTTTTCCGCATATGCAGCATTCCAGGGCGTTGGAGAATTGCACCTTACAGAGGGCGATGTTGTTTTCCTCCCAGGCGGAGAGGGTGGCTTCCGGATCTTCCCGGAGAATGGCGAAATGGCAGGTATCGTATGTCAGCCCCAGGTGGCGTTCGATGAGTTCGGGGCGGCGGGAATGGTTGCGAAGGCCGTTGAAAAAACGGATGGCTCCATCCGTATCGTGAAAATGGCCGAATGGCTCCGGTTCCAGCCCCAGCTGCATCAGTCGGCCGGTCTGCCTGCCCAGCACATCCAGGAAGCCGCTCATGGCGTCCAGCCGGGAGAAGATGCGTTCTTCATCCGCATGAAACCAGCTGTGCGAGGCAGGGAGCGTGCTGACGGTCAGCCTGTCAGCCTGTTCGTCTCCAATGAGTGCCAGAATGCGGAACAGGTTGCAGGTGTATTCAAAACGTTCCGGTGTAGTCCAGTCCGGCTGGAAAACGCGTTCTTTCACGCGCTGCCCGTGGAAATTTCCGTAAGGGAACCCGTTAAGGGTTTCCACGCGCGCGCCCTGGTCTTCCAGCCATGATTTCAGGGTTTCCGCGGCGTGCGGCGTTTCCAGAAGTTCTGCCGCCGCCCTGGCGGACAGGCGCAGGCCGATGCCCAGGGGGAGATTCTTCAGAGGGGAGTCCATCGCCGCAAGTTCCTGCCTGATGCGGGGAACGCAGGTGAAAAGGGCTTCCCTGGTTTCCGCCCAGGATTCGGCGGGATGAATATTGGTGCAGTAGGAAAGCATGGAGGCGTGTGCGATGTAAAGGGAACGGCGGTTCGCTGCGGGATGTTTCCCACGTTTATATACAGCTCAGCGGAGAAAGAAAATTTCACGGAATTCCGCTTTTTGGCGCCATACGGGGGCTTTCCGGACAAGTGAAACGCGTGCAGCGTCTTTCAACTTCTGGAATAGGATGTCGTTGACGCAATAAAAAACAGGCCGCTTGCAAGCTGGGCCTGTTTTTTTGCAAAGAGGGCATTGGCCCCGGCCCGGAAGCCCGCCGTGGAGGCGGAAAAGCTCCGGGCCGGGGAAGTCGCCGGCTGTTACTGGACGATGCCCAGCGGAGCAGTCGTTTTCCAGTCTCCGCGGGTGAAGTCCGGGAATACCTGGGGCATGCCGCCCTGGGCCACGGAGTATTCGGAAAGCTCGGAGACGGAGGACCAGAAGGCTCCTTCATAAACGTTCTGGTCCATCGGTTCGCCATTGCGGAGGCATTCGATGATGCGGAAGAGCATCACGAAGTCCATGCCGCCGTGGCCGCCCATCTTCAGGGCCAGCGGCCCGATTCTCTTCCAGAGCGGGTGATCGTACTTTTCAAAAATGGGGGCCAGTTTTTCTTTGCCTTCAATCCATTCATGATAATTTCCGTTGCCCAGTTTTTCGCCGGCTACGCGGGTCGGGAAGCCGGCCAGGGTGCCCAGGGTGCCCTGGATAAGGTTCAGGCGGGAGTAGGGGCGCGGACTTGTTTCATCCCATTCCACCAGGACGGTGCGGCCCATGGTGGTCTTGATGATGGAAGTATTCATATCGCCGCAGGCAAAGTCCAGCTTGTTCCACTTGTGGTCCGCCGGGAAATTTTTCCTGGCGTACGCGGCGCGGCCCAGGGCCGGGCTGGAGAAGGAGACGAGCCTGCCGAAGCAGTCGTCCTTGCGGGCCAGATTCATATACTGGGCAATGGGGCCGAGGCCGTGCGTGGGATACACGTTGCCGTTGCGCTTGGCGTAGTGATAGGTTCTCCAGGAACCGGTGCCGCGTTCCACCTGCTTCATCTGTCCGCGCAGTTCATGGATGTAGGCGGCTTCTCCGTACAGCAGGTCGCCAATGACGCCCTGGCGCACCATGTTCAAGTACATGAGTTCTTCACGTCCGTAGTTGACGTTTTCCATCATCATGCAGTGCTTCCTGGTTTCTTCGGAGGTATCCACGATTTCCCAGAGTTCCTTGATGGAGACGGCCATAGGCACTTCCACAAAGGCGTGGGCGCCCATCTTCATCACGTCGCAGGTAACACGGCAGTGCCATTCCCAGCTGGGGCAGACGATGACGGCGTCCGGCTTGACTTCCTTCATCATGCGCTTGTAGTCTTCCGGCCCTTTCGTGAAAATGGGGGGGCGCTTGCCCGTCTTCTTTTCCACGACGTCCGCACTGCGCTTGGCCCAGTCTTCATACAGGTCGCAAATGCCGACAATTTCCGCACCTTCTATAACGGCCATCTGGCCCACGTGCATGGAACCGCGTTCACCCACGCCGACAAAGGCCACACGCACCTTGTCCAGCTTGGGAGCCCTGAAGCCGCCCATATAGATGGCGCCGGGCTTGCGCGGGGGCCACGTGGTCATGGGACCGATGTTGTTCGGGTCCGGAATGGTGATTTTCCTGGGAGCCAGGGGAGCTACTTCCTGGGCGTTGGCAAAGGAACCGGCAGCAAGGGCGCCAGTGGCCAGGCCCAGGGTCTGAAGGAAACGACGGCGTGATGATGAATTATCCATGGATGGTAATTGTATGAAGGATTTGAATCCCTAGTCTGCCATAAATACTGAGGCTTGAGAAGCTTTCTTTCACAGATGATGAAAAAATGCATTCCTCTGTAAAAACGGAATATCCCTGATTCCTGAAGAGAATCAGGAGGGTATGTCGCCGCCTTTTGAAAATCCCGGATATGAAAAAGCCCCGGTCCTGCCGCAGCGCGGGAAGGACGGGGGCTGTAAGGGCATCATCCGGTTGTGCCGATGTTGCATGCCGTTGCTTGGGAAATAAAGCTGGGGAGCGAGCGTATCGCCGCTCCGCGTTCCGAAGGATCGGCCCTGCATCGGAGGACATCCGGAGGGTGTTGTTTGTTGCCGCCGGCGCTGGCTGCCGTTTCCGTTCCCGGCGACGGGGAAGATCATTCCGTTTCCTGCGGCTTCTATTCAGGGGACCCTGGCAGGGGGCCGCGTGCCGTGGAATCGGGATCATCTCCCCGATCATCCGTAGATGGTCCGGTTATTGCGCCATGCCGGCGGCGGGAAGTTTTGGCGCCGCAAGCCTGGCATAGGCTTCATTCAGAGCCTTGCCCAGCCTGGGGCGGAAAACGGTGGTGGCGGGCAGCTGGGTGCCTTCCATGCCGCAGGAGCGGAGGATGTCCGGGATGGACGGGGCCAGAGTGCGCTTCATGATGTTCGTGCAGTCTTCCAGGTCCACTCCGTATTTTTCCTCCATCAGGTTCTTGATGCGGTCCGCCATCTTTCTCATCCTCTCAATCTGTTTTCTGGACATGATCGGCTGGATGATTTCATTCGGGTCGGGGACGTAGCCGATCAGCATTCCAATGGCCCGTTTCAGATCTTCCGGCAATTCCGTTACATTGCCGCTGTTAAGGACCTGAGCAAGAACCTGATAACTGCTGGTGGCGTTTTCGTCATAATCATGAATGCCCGAGGCCAGCGCCACGCCTGCGATGCTCTGCACGTAGCGGGCTACTTCCGGGGAATAATTTCCTTCCACGAAGGTGGAGGGAACGTCATCCGCGTAAGCCTGCATGGCGGCCTGGCAGGCGAGGGAACCGACGGTGCCCGCGCATAGTGTCCTGATGATGAACGAGGTTATTTTCATGATTGAAACTCCGGTTGAAGCTTCCCGACTGGAACGATTAGGAGAACCGTTTGCAGCAAGTGAGACCGCGTTGACTTCAATTCCGTTCAAAAGTTTTTTGAATGATTAAAATCATGCTTCCGCACGGCTGCCGTTCCTTCCGTACCCTTTCCGCGGCTTCCTGCGGGGAGCGGAACGTTTTTCCTGCATGGAGCTGCTACTTTTCCTGCGCGCTTCTGGGACCGCGCGCAATTCAGCCGGGACGGAGGCGCTGGAAGCGTGCACAGGAAGGAGGCGTTCCAACAGCTTGTGCACGTTCCTGGCTTTCCTGATTTCCTCCGGGGAACAGAGAGCGATGGCTTGCCCGGCGGCTCCGGCACGCGCCGTGCGGCCGATGCGGTGCACATAGACCTCCGGTTCTTCCGGTAAATCATAGTTGATGACAAGCCGTACGTCTTTTACGTCAATGCCGCGGGCGGCGATGTCCGTGGCGACGAGGACAGGCGTTTCCCCGGAACGGAATTCACGGAGCATGCGTTCGCGCCTGCCCTGGCTTTTGTCCCCGTGAATGGCGGAAGCCGGATAATCCTTTCCGGACAGGAAGGAGGCCAGGCGGTCTGCTCCATGCCTGGTCCGGGTAAAGATAAGCGTGCGGCCAGGGAGCTCCTGCTGTTTCAGCAGTTCCAGGGTAAGGAGCCTTTTTTCCGACTGGGAGCCGACCATGCAAAGGAACTGTTCTACCCTGTCCGCCGTGGAGGAGGGAGGGGAGACTCTCACCGTTTCCGGTTTCTGAAGCAGAGTCTGGGCCAGTTGCCGGATATTGTCCGGCATGGTGGCGGAAAACATCTGCGTGTGGCGTTTCCTCGGGATTTTGGAGACGATTTTTTTCAGGGCCGGGGCGAATCCCATATCCAGCATATGGTCCGCCTCATCCAGAATCAGGGTTTCCACGCTGTCCAGACTGACGGTCCGGCGTTCCAGATAGTCGATCAGTCTGCCGGGCGTGGCTACCAGAATATCCAGGCCTCCGGCCAGTTCCCTGAACTGGGAAGCATACCCCACGCCTCCGAAGATGACGGCGGTGGACAGATGCAGCCCTCTGGCGTAGGCGCGGATATTTTCATGAATTTGCGCAGCCAGTTCCCGGGTGGGACTCAGAATAAGCGCCCTTACCCGGCGGCCCGGCGGCTTTCCGGAACGTTCTGAAAGCTGTTGAATAAGGGGCAGGGCGAACGCGGCCGTTTTTCCGGTTCCGGTTTGCGCCAGCCCCATCAGGTCCTTGTTCTGCAGCAACAGGGGGATGCAGGCTGCCTGGATGGGAGTGGGGGTCTTGTACTCCAGATTCTCCAGTTGGCGGAGAATGGGAGCCGACAAGCCAAGCTCCCTGAATGTAGTTGATACCATGTCTGTGGATGTGTCTGTGAATGCGCCTCGGCTGCAATGAACTGACGGAATCACGGCAATAACGGAACAAAAAAGCCCGCAGGAGCGATACTGAAAAGATCAATACGGAGACGCCCGTATTCCGCCAACCGCAAATGACTATCAACAATCAACAACCAAACACCATTCAGCGGGAACGAACTTATCAAAACACGGCGAAAATCTCCTGTCAAGGAAAATAAAAACGTTTGTCCTGTTAGTGTTCCGTATCTCCGCTTCAAAAACAGTTCTTGTCATGATTTTTTTATAGAAATTGAATATGAATAAATTACCGGATGAAGCGGGTGAGGAATCCGCCGTCAACCCTAAATTCTGAATATGAATGACTGATTAATTTCTGGCGGACAATTTAGGGGGGAATACCCAAGAGGCTCTTTTCCTGTTCCGGTACAGGTTTTATCTGCATCAGGGAGCCGGCTGACATGTTAGAGGCCGCATGTCCCAATCAGCGGATTCCTCATCCGTATACTTTCCTTTGAATAGACGATGTTGAATTAGTTATGTCCCTTAAAACAAAGGTAAAGAATGGAATTGGCATTTTTCTTGTCGTGTTGTCCGTATGTTGCGGCAGCCCTCTTTTTGCGGGGCTTCAGCCGGAAGAGGGGATGGATTTGAGCAAACCCCGGATTTGGACGGCGGTGACAGGCCATCAATTAAAGGCAGCGTATGAGGGAAGAGATGGCAACAAAATCCGGTTGCTTGCAAATGGTGGAAAAATAAAAACCATTTTACTGGAAAAACTTTCAGAAGCTGATCAGCGGTTATTGGAGCATCTGACGCGGGAGGAAAAACGGAGCGGGGAAGCTGGATTTCCGGATTCCGGCAGGAATGGCAAGGAGCATCCATTTGTCGGATTTCTTGCTGAAGCGAAACAAAAACGCCTTGATGGAGAAGAAGGTGTGGAATATTACCAGAATCTGATTGATGCTCTTTATGAAGAAATGAAAAAACATGAATTCGGGTATCCGAAAGATTTTATTAAAGAAGATGGTTTGTTCAATATGAAATATTTAAAAAGCGTTCACGGTAAGAAAAAACGAATTTCTGAGCGCGTAAATCTTTTTACGGGAAAACATTTATTTACTCCTTCCTATGGTAATGAACCTCGTTGGGAATGGGTGGATCAGAAAATAAATTTTGTCATAGAAGGAGATCTTATCCGACTTAAACAGCAAGATACTCTGTATGCAAAAAATAAGGAAAAGATGGTGGAATTCGGTATTCTGATTAATAAGAAAAAGCGCAATGCTGAAAACTATAAAGCTTGGTATACGGAAGACAGCAACGATTATTTGTACCGGTTGGAAGCTTGCGTGAATTCATCTGATGACGGCAGGTTCGTCATAGACAGAATGAATAGAGAGGAATGGCTGCATTTATGTGCTCACGATACGAAGAAAGGAATTTTCTATACTTTAAAAATTTTGGTTGATGAAAATGGAAAAATAACAATCAGAAATTCCGAAGAAGGCTCATTCCTGTTTTTTGCCACAGTTCCCAAAAACAGGGGGTCTAAAGATGTTTTTGCTTATCCGAGAAATAATGACAGGCTTGTTTTTAATTCAGTGTACAGCATAGCTGTTGCTTTGGGGAGATACGATAGGAACGGCTTTCTTATGGATTTGGAAACGCTGTGGGCTGGCGTGGAAAAGAGGGGGCATTATATTAATGCCAAACCTTCGGGCAAACATGATGATCCTTTAAATGTTTTTGCGGAACGCAATGTCAAGGACAGGTAAGGCGACTTGAGAGCCGTGGAGGCGTTCATCTTCCGGAAGAGAGGATGGACAGCTTGAACGTTCCAAGGCTTCAGCATGTGCAGGAAGGGCGACAGCGGAAGATTCCGCATGCATTCTTTCATACAGGAACCCGGCGGAATGAAATCATGCTCCCGGTATATGAAATGTCCCGGAGAATGAACAATGTTGCCTCTGTCTCCTGGACGGATGGGGGAAAAGGCAATTTTCAACGCTGCAGGAATTTGCGGGCGCCCGCGCAGTAAACGGCTCCGGAATAAACGGTCAGGATGACGGAACCCCACAGTGTAACCTGGTACAGCAAGTTGGAGGCGCCGGAACCGTTCCACAGGCAGAGCGCGGCCAGCCGGTCCGTGATGGAAGGCAGGTATTCCGGCGTATGCGTCCATGTCAGGGCCAGCAGGCAGGCGATGCAGAAGGCCAGCTGGAAGGCGGTTTTCCATTTGCCGGACGTTCCCGCAGGGATGATGACGCCATGATCCTGCGCAATCTGGCGCAGTCCGGTGACCAGGAATTCCCTGCTGATGATGAGAATGGTAATCCAGGCGGGGCAGAGCCCTTCGCCCGTCAGGTAAATGAAGGCGGCGGAGACGGCTATTTTATCCGCCAGGGGGTCAATCAGCTTGCCGAAGGTGGTGACCTGATTCAGGCGGCGGGCCAGGTAGCCGTCCAGCCAGTCCGTGCAGGCAGCCAGAATGAACGTGACCAGCGCAGCCAGGTATCCCCAGGAATACCGGTCCGCGACGCTGACTGCTGCCGTAAAGACGACTACCAGGGCAATACGCGTCAGGGTAATGGCATTGGGCAGGTTCAGCATACCGGTTTATTAGGGGACAGATGGCTGCCCGTAGCAAGCTTTTTTGCTGGATTCAGGAATGAAATTTCCGGAAAACGGCGCACGGAAAAAAGCGAAGGGAATACGAAGATACGGGCAACCGGGCGCATGATGCGTGCGTTTCAGTTCCTGCTTCCCGTTTCCGCTGTTTTGCGGCAATTAATTCCCGATCATTTTGTAGAAGTCTTCCTCGGAAATGACGGGCACGCCCAGTTTGAGGGCCTTGTCCCGCTTGGAGCCTCCTCCGCTGCCTGCCAGGAGGCAGGAGGTGGATTTGGAGATGGCTCCGGTGGCTTTTCCCCCGTGAGAGGCGATGAGCTGTTCAAAGTAATCCCGCGGATGGCTGAGCGTTCCTGTGATGACGAAGGTTTTGCCGGACAGGGAGCCCGCCGGGATTTCGAGAAGGCTGGCTCGGTAAGATTGGGATTGGGGATTGATGCCCAGTCCGTGCAGGACGTCCATGGTATGGTTCCCTGCTGCGGAGGCGAAAAAGCTCCGGAGGGATTTGGCCGCCGCCACGCCAATTTCGGAGCCATAGCTGAATTTGGCCGTATTTTTACGCAGGTAGCCCGTTGCCAGATAGGAAGCGGTCAGGCGGTCGATTTCCTCCATCAGTTCCTGGTGGCGCTCCTGTACCGCCTCTGCGGAAAGCGCGCCTTCCTTCACCGCCTTTTTGTTTTCGCGGGTGTTGGGGTTGGTTTTGGCGGCCTGTTCCACCAGTTCATCCAGGCGGACGATGTCCCGGAGGTAGGGAGAATCCGCCACATGCTTCAGGTCGGGATGCGTGTCCGCCAGCGCCTTGGCGACAACTTCCCCCACCAGGGGAATGCCGAAGGCGATGAGCCAGCGCTCCAGAGGAAGCCCGCGCGCGTTTTGCAGGGCGTCCAAAGCTTTCCGGGCATTCTTTTCCCCGTAACGGCGCGGTTCTTCCGGCGTGCCCAGGTTCAGGTTGGCGAGCTGGTCCGGCATCAGGGAGAAAAGGTCCAGCGCGGAGGACGCCAGTCCGGAGCTTCTCAGCGCTTCCGCCACGGAAGAGCCGATACTTTCCACATCCAGAGCGGACCGGGAACAGAAATGGGTGATGCCCGTGACGGCCTGCGCGGGGCAGGTGAAGTTGGTGCAGCGCCAGGCTACTTTCCCTTCTTCCTTCATGATGGGGTTGCCGCAGGCGGGGCACAGCCCTTTCGTGGCTTCCAGGATGCTGTAGGGCCTGGCGTCCTGCGGGCGTTTGGAAAGGTTCACTTTCAGAACGGCCGGGATGATTTCCCCCGCCTTTTCCACCAGCACCGTATCGCCTATGCGAACGTCCTTCCGGTCGATTTCATCCTGGTTGTGGAGGGTGGCCCGCGCTACCGTAGAACCGGACAGCAGCACAGGCTGCAATTCCGCCACAGGTGTCAGCACCCCGGTGCGTCCTACCTGCACGACAATATTCAGCAGGGTGGTTTCCTTCTGTTCCGGGGGGAATTTATACGCCGCCGCCCAGCGGGGCGCGCGAGCCGTAGCTCCCAGCGCTTCCCGCGTAGCCGTGGAGCTGATTTTAATAACGGCTCCATCCGTGCCGTAGGGGAGCGTATGGCGGAGCCTGTCAATATCCCGCACGGCCTGGCGGGTGGATTCCAGGCTGTCCGTGTAATACACCGGCTCATTGCAAGGGATGCCGCAATGGCGGAGCATGTTCCAGAAGTCTTTTGCGTCCCTGAGTTCCGGGCCTTCATACGCGCCCAATCCGTGGGCCAGGAAGGCCAGCGGCCGGGCGGCCACCTGCCGGGGGTCCAGCTGCTTGAGGGTTCCGGCGGTGGCGTTGCGCGGGTTGGCGAATGCGGGGAGCCCGTCGGCGTCCCGTTCTTCATTCAGTTTGGCAAAGGCTTCATTGGGCATGAAGACTTCCCCGCGCACTTCCAGCACGGGCGGCGCGCCGGGAGGGAGGGTGAGGGGGACGCTGCGGATGGTGCGGACGTTGGCCGTTACGTCGTCCCCCACGTCTCCGTCTCCGCGCGTGGCCGCATAAGCCAGTTTCCCGTTGCGGTACATGATGGAAAGGGCCACTCCGTCAATCTTGGGTTCCACGGAGACGGGCACGTTCTCCGTTTGCAGCGCCCTGGACAGCTTATGGTAGAATTCCGCCAGTTCTTCATCCGGTACGGGGGCGTCCCGCTGCTCAAAAATGTCGTCAATAGACAACATGGGCACCGCATGTCTGATCTGGTTGAAGCCCTGGAGAGGGGCGCCGCCTACGCGGCGCGTGGGGGAGTCCGGATCCGACAGTTCGGGATGGGCTTTTTCCAATTTTTCCAGCTCCAGGAACAGGGCGTCATATTCCGCGTCGGAAATCTCCGGTTCCGCCTGTTCGTAATACAGACGGTTGTGGCGGCGCAGTTCGGAACGCAAATAGTCTATGCGGCGGTGAGCGGGGTCCTCCGCGTTTCCGGGGTGGTCGGTGCCGGCATTTTCCCGCGCCTCCCCGGCCCGGGGTGCCGTTTCATTTGTTGCCTGCTGTGAAGGCTGTTTGCCGGCTGCCAGGGAAAAAAGGTCTTCCTCCATAGGAAAAATGAGTGGGGAAAATGGCTATTTGCTCAGTTTGATGACGGAACAGGGAGTTTTGGAATGTTCATGAGCCTTGAACAGGACCGTTCCGTTGACGACGGGAAGGGCGGTGTTGTCCCCCAGAAGCAATGCTTTGGAATAGCCGGCGGGCAGGGTGACGGCTGTTCCCCCGTCATTTTCGTAGCCGGTGGCATCCAGCGGCTGCATGCGGGCGTGTTCCGCTCCCGCCGTCAATTCTTTCATGGTTCCTTCACTGGGCGGCTGGGCCGGCCCCTTGTCCGGCGGGGGAATCAGGAAGACGAAGATATCCCCCTGCCGATTGATGGTGGCAGGCTGGTCCAGCTGCATGAATGCCCGTGTTCCGTACACGGCTTCACCGTTGATGTTGAGCCATCGGCCTACGCCGCGCATGGTGGCGGCCACTTTTTCCGGAATGGTGCCGTCCGCCATGGGATTGACGTTCAGCAGAAGATTGCCTCCCTTGGTAACGCATTCCACCAGTTTTTCAATGATGGTTTCCGGAGATTTGATGTTGGTGTCGTAGCGGTTGTAGCCCCATTTGTCGCTTACCGTCATGCAGGATTCCCAGTCCACGCCGGGATATCCGCGCCGGGGGATGAAGCGTTCCGGGGTAATATAGTCCCCGCAGCGCAGGTCCAGCGTGCCGGCCTGGTTTTTGTTCAGGCCGGAATAAGCGTACAGGCGGTTGTTCATGATGACGTCGGGATTGATGGAGCGCACCATGTCCATCAGTTCCGGCGCCTTCCAGCCTTTGGCCCCCTCCATGGCTCCCTGGGAGTAATCCCACCACATGATGTCGATGGGCGCGTAACGGGTCATCAGCTCCCGGACCTGGGCGTGCAGGTATTTCTGGTAAGCGGCGTGGTCGCGGGGAATGTTTTTCCTGTTAAGCATTGCCGCCTGTCCCGCAGGGTAGCAGAGGTCCGGGCAGATGGTGTTGTCATAGGACGGGTGATGCCAGTCAATGACGGAGTGGTAGAGGCCCACTTTCAGGCCGCGCTTGCGGCAGGAGTCCACATATTCGCGGATGATATCCCGGTTCACGGCGCTTTTGGCGTCGTAATCCGTCAAGGCGCTGTCGAACAGGCCGAAGCCTTCATGGTGCTTGCTGGTGAGCACTACATATTGGCAGCCCGCATCCCGGGCGAGCTGGGCCCATTCTTCCGTCAGGCCTTCCCTGGGCTTGAACAGGGGCAGAGCTTCCGCGGCGTAGGTATCCGTATCCACTTCCACGTTTTTTTGAATCCATTCGGAACCTCCGGGCCTGCCTTTCCATTCCCCGGCCAATCCGGAATACAGGCCGTAATGGATGAACATGCCGAATTTGGCATCCCTCCACCATTCCATGCGCCGGTTGCGTTCCCCCGCCGTTTCCCTGACAGCGGCATGGTTGGCATCCGCAGGGAGGGGGAGGCCGGGCGCTGCTGCCGAAAATTCCGCGGGAACGGTGGCCGGGGAACCCTGCTTCATTCCGCCGTCGCGCAGCCGGGCTGCGAACTGTTCGTCCAGGGCCAGCGCAGGCTGTCCGTTTTCCGTAATGATTTTAGTGGCGGACTGCTGGGCCGGGGCGGGAAGTCCCAGAGTGACGGCCAGGGCGGCAATCGTGGCTATGTTCATGGTTGTTCAGAATGGTGTGAGGCTGGGGGGGAAGACTGAACCTGCTTAAATGACGTCCGTATCCGCGTAGCTGCCCAGAATCTTCAGCATGGAGCAGTGCTGCTCCAGCTCCGGAAGGGTTTCCCGTAAGGGGGATTCCTGAATGTGGCCGGCGGCATCTATGTAAAAGACGTATTCCCAGTTGATGACTTTGGACGGGCGGGATTCAATGCGTATCAGGTTATTGTTGTGCCGCTGGAAGCAGTTGACTACTTCCGCCAGGGTGCCGGGTTTATGCTGGATGCGGATGAGCAGGGAGGTGCGGTCCCTGCCGCTGGGCTGCGTTTCCTGGCGTCCGATGACGGCAAAACGGGTGGTGTTGCAGGACTGGTCCTGCACGTCTTCTTCCAGGATGTTCAGGCCGAACAATTCCGCGGCCAGCGGACAGCCGAGGGATGCCGCGCCCATGGCGGCGTTCTCCTTGGCAAGAATGCTGGCTTTCGTGGTGGAGGACGTTTCCACGAGTTCCGCGTTTGGGAAATGCCGCTGGATCCAGTTCCGCGTCTGGCCGAGAACCTGGGGGTGGGAATACAGGATGCGGATGTGTTCCCGCGGAATATCCGCCATCAGGCTGTTGCGGATGTTCAGATTGATTTGGGCGCAGATTTTGAGGGGAGAGGTGACGAAAAGATCCATCACGGCGGTGACGGAACCTTCCGAAGAGTTTTCCACGGGAACTACGCCGTACTGGGCCTTCCCCCGGTCCACCATGTCAAATACGTCCTTGAAGCTCTGGCACGGAATGAGTTCGCAGCTTTTTCCGAACTGCTTGAGGGCCGCCTGGTGGCTCCAGGTTCCTTTGGGGCCCAGGTAGGCAATGGTCAGGCCGCCTTCCAGAAAGAAGGAGCAGGAAATGATTTCACGGTAAATAGCCTGGAGGGAGGCTTCCGGCAGCACGCCCGCATTCAGGCGGTTCAATTTGTTGAGCAGGGCCGTTTCCCGTTCGGGAACGAAGATAGGGGAATTTTTTTCCTTTTTAATGCAGCCGACTTCATGCACCCATTCGGCGCGTTTTTTTAACAGCTCTACAATCCGGGCGTCCACCTCGTCAATGGCCAGACGCGCCTTTGTCAGGGCGATGGTCTGTTCATCCGTGTTTCCGCTTTTTTGCTGCCTGGGGGGATTGTCCGGAGAGGCGTCCTCCCCGTGGTGCGTGGTCTCCATGTCTCTGTGAAAGCTGTGTGGTTAAAGCCGTGTCAGGGTAGCGGTTCCGGGGGGGCAAATCAAGATTAAAGGGGAGGTCTCCGCCGCGGATTCTTCTTGCATGCGCGGAAGATGCCGGGCAGGTTCATTTCTCCTTGATTGATGAAAAGAGTATTGTTCCCGGCTGACTGTGACCGTGGACGCTCCTGCCGGAAAGGGGGCGTAAGAAGGTGAACGGCGGGTCTGTTGCCGCATCTTTGTCCGCAAGGAGGGGGGGCACCGGATGACGGCGGATTGCTGACGAAGGCCGGGCCGGCTCTGGGATTTGAATATGGCGCTTTCCCGTATTCTGTCCGTTGAAGCGGCTTCCGTTGCCGGGAAATGGCGGGGAGGTTTAGTTCCGTCCCCCGTCTTCCTGTACCGGGCGCGGCTCCGGGATGGCCCCGTAAAGCCCGTTGGGGAAGAGCTGGAGCCACGGCGTGTATTCCGGCGGGACGGGCGCTTCGAAATCCATGCGCTTTCCCGTGCGCGGGTGGTCGAAGCCCAGCCGCCACGCGTGGAGCATGAGCCTGCCGGGTTTTGCCTTTTGCCGGGCGGGTTTGGCGTAAATGGGATCCCCGATGAGCGGATGGCCCAGATGGAGCATGTGCACGCGTATCTGGTGGGTTCTGCCCGTGTGCAGCGTGCACAGAACCAGGGAGGAGTCCGTGGACGGGTCTGCGCAGAGCAAATCGTAGTCCGTAATGGCGGCTTTCCCGGAACCGGGATTGACTACTGCCATTTTCAGGCGATTGACGGGATGGCGGCCGATATGGGTGAAGACCGTGCCGGAACTTTGGGAAGGAATACCCTGGATGACGGCCAGATAACGCTTTTCCGTGCTTCGGGCCGCGAACTGCGCCGTCAGGGACTGGTGGGCGCCGTCATTTTTTGCGATGACCAGGCAGCCGGAGGTGTCCTTGTCCAGGCGGTGGACGATGCCCGGGCGTTCCACTCCGCCGATGCCGGAGAGGTCCCCGCAGTGGTGGAGCAGGGCGTTTACGATGGTGCCGTCCGGGTTGCCGGCCGCGGGATGCACGACCATGCCGCTTTCCTTGTTGATGACTACCACGTCTTCATCTTCATACAGGATGTCCAGGGGGATATCCTGAGGCTGGGCTTCCGCCGGTTCCGGTTCCGGAATGCGGACGGTGATGGAATCACCGCGGGAGACGGGGTTTTTAGGCTTGGCGGGAGAGCCGTTGACCAACACGTCCCCGCTTTTGATCAGGCTCTGGATCCTGGAGCGGGAAAGCTCCGGAAGGTGGGCGGCAAGGTATTGATCCAGGCGGATTTTCCCGTCGGCGTCGTCCGTAGTCAGATTCATGTTCCGTGGCGTTTGGTCAATGGCTGTAGGCGGAGGGCGGCAGGTCAATAAAGGTATAATCCAGCCCGTAGACATCCTTGAGAAGAAGCCCCAGGGCCTTTACGCCGAACGTCTCCGTAAAGTAGTGGCCGCCGAAGACCAGATTGACGCCCAGTTCCTGGGCCAGGGGGATGTTCCAGTGGGAGCCTTCCCCGGTCACGTAGGTGCGGCAGCCGAGGGCCGCTGCCTGGGCAAGATCGTCTCCCGCGCCTCCGGTACAGATGAAGACATCTCCGGCCGGAGCCTCCGGGGAATCTTTCCAGAAGGCCTGCACGGGCGCGCCGAGGACGGTTTCCAGTTTTTGCTCCAATTCCGCGCATGTACCTGGAAATTCTCCGTGCGTACCGAGGGAAACGCCGTGGTAGTCCAGCCCATCATGGGAACATGGCCGGAGGCCGCAGGCCTTCGCCAGCAGGGCATTGTTGCCGTATGCGGGGTGGACGTCCAGAGGAAGGTGGGCGGCGTAAATCGCCAGGTTCCCGTCCATGGCGGCTTTCAGCTTCCGGTAGGCGATGCCGGTAATGGGCTGCATGGGCTGCCAGAAAATGCCGTGGTGAAGAAGGAGCAGGTCCGCACCTGTTTCCAAGGCCGCATGAATGGCCTTTTCTGAGCCGTCCACGGCGGCGGCCACCTTGGAAACGGTGCCCCCGTTTTCCAGTTGAAGGCCGTTCAGGGCGCGGGGGGCGTCCGGAATGGAATTCACGGAGAGGATTCCGTCCAGAAAGGAGATGGCGGTGTGCAACTCAATCTTGCTCATGCGGGAGGAGTGGTTAGTTGTCTTCCGAAAGGCTGGCGCCGAGCAGACGTACGGCGTCCATGTTCAGGATAAAATAATTCGGGGTTGTATTTACTCTGCCGTAATAAAATCTGCTGTATCCGGCCTCTCCCGCCGGGGCGATTTCCAGCGTGATGACTTTGTCCTCCGTTTCCGGTTCCGGGGCAAAGGTAATGTCGCTGGAACCGGATTGGGACTGCACGGGGGCCGCCTCCTTGTAAGACTGGAGGATGAGTTTCAGGCGGAAAACGGGATTTTTCAGGGCTTCATGCGCTGTGGCGTCCGTATAGGGGAGCCAGGTGCTCACCTCCATTTTTTCCAGTTCGTCCAGATAGCGGTTGGCGCGGTTCGGGTTGATATTCAAGGTTTCATCCTTCCCGTCTTTGGAGGCTGTCCAAGAATCGTCCAGACGGTCGAATTTCAGAACCAGGGGGCCTCCGGAACCGATGCGTTCCAGGTGCATTTCTCTGAGGTCAAACCTGCTGAAGGAAAAAAGCCTCTTTTTTTTCCAGGCCAGTGCATCCGTCAGCAAATCCTTCATGTAGGCGTTGTCCAGTATGGCGACGGTGGGTTTTCCGGCCTGGCGGGCATACCAGGAACCGTCCGCACCCTTGGAGAAAAACACCGTCACGGGGGGGCGTGGCTCTTCACCGGGTTTGGGCAGAAGGGACATGGTGAGCGTCATTCTGGGATTATCCAGCCCGTACACGGAAAGGTCCGTAACTTTGTCCGAAGCGAAGCCGGCCACTTTTCCCTGTTTAACGGTTTTCAGCAGGGAAATGAGATGCTCCGGATTAGCTTCCTGGTAACGGGTGCCCTCTGCCGTGTACAGCCAGGTGGGCTTGATGCCTTTTTTCTCATCCCCCTGAATGAAGCGGGCGATGGTAGGGTAATCCTGAAAACTTTTACGGATGGAAAGGCCGGTAATCTTGTAATCCCCGATGTCCGTCAATTGCTTGGAACGCAGAAGGCCCAGATCCAGCGGAATATTGCGTACGCCGGGAACTTCCTTGTTGGTTTCCGTCGTTTGCGCCAATTCAAAGACGGCCTTACGGTCGGAAACGGTGGCTTTGACCAGTTCGGACAGGCTTCCGTTGTCCGAGGGAGGATAAATCCGGAGCGTGACGGGCTGTTCCTCCATTTGCTGGGATTTGCCGTCCCCTGAAAGGCGGCCTGTGAAATTCCTGATGGAGACGGAGGTGATTTGATCATCCGTCATATCCGGCACGCTCGTTTCCTCCGGGTTGTACACGCGCACGGCGGTCAGCTTCTGGAGCGTGCCCAGCAGCACATCCATCATGGCCGGGTCCGTATCCAGGGAGAGGGGATACGTGATTTTCCAGGGAGAGCCAGGAGTCTTGCGCTCCAGGGCGATGCGCTGGCCCCGGTTGTTGATTTCAATGGAGGCGGGCATGGCCGGATGCAGGAGCAGAGGACGGTGGTCCCGAAGCTGGCGGATGCCGGATTTGAACAGAGGGAGGATGTTGCCGGTGCCCACCAGAATGCGGGTGTCCCGGCCGTAAAAATCCGTCTGCATATAGGTGGTGTCATCCGTGGTTTTGTTCTCCGGATCGTCCACCAGCCAGGGCGCCGGGGAACCCAGCGTATAGCGCGCCACAGTGGAGGAACGCTTTCCGTCGTCGCTCATTTCCTTGAGAGTGATGGTAACGGGAGTGGTCTTCACGCCGAATTCCTTCAGAGATGCGGAATCAATCTTGTGCAGGGGCAATGCGTCCACGATGCTGGTGGAGTACGTGTACTGGAGAATGGCCGCCGCCGCGCGAGGATCCATACGGTCGTTCCAGGGCTTTTCGCACCACCAGACGCCGTTGGGTTTGCGGCGGAATTCCGCGACATCTCCCACGCAGTTGATGCGCATCCAGGAAACCTCGTTCATTTCTTCCCGGGTGTACGGGAAAAGCCGTTCTCCGGAACTGAAAGCGGTGCGCCCGATGATGCGGGACAGATTGCCGTCAATCATAAGGAGCACCGCTGCTCCGACAGAAGCGAGGGTGATGAGGATGAGAAGAATAAAACGGAATGTGCGCATGTGCTTCCGGTAATGGGCGTGGGTGGAGTTAATGACGGCGCGTGTTCCAGATAATCAGGGCGATCAGCAGTGCCAGCAGGGGGAGTCCGATATTCGTCAGGAGTTCCAAAACGCCCAGGGCGTTGCGGTCCAGATTCAGCTTGACGGTCAGGTCATGGCGGGAGCCGAGGCCGCGCAATTCTTCACGGTCCGTCATCCAGCCGATCAGCGTACGCATGAAATCCCTCTGTTCCGGTTTGATTTGCCGGGGCTGGAGCAGGTCCGTATTGCCAAGCAGAACCAGGCGCCCGGTAGTCTTGTTCTGGTTCACGTCCCCGGCATTCCCCCGGATGAGGGCCGCGCCGATCATCAGAGGGCCCGGATTATCTTCCCTTGCGTCGAACTGGGCAGGGAACTGGTTGTATTTGGTTTCTCCGTAATAATCCTCCGTTGTGACCAGGAGGGGGTATGGCGTAATGCGCTTCTGTTCCATGGCCGCATTGTCGGAATCCAGAATGAGGGAGATGCTCTCCCCTTCCAGTCCGGTGCTGGAATTCCAGAATTCACGGGTGCAATTCAGGGAGGGGGCGAAAATGGAGTTAATTTCAAAAACGGAACGGTTGCCCCTGTTGCGGAGCATCACGCGGTCATTCTGGGGCCGTAGCCCCTGTTCGCGGAGAAAGCGGTAAAGCTGTTTGGGTGTGTCATTCTGGGGTTCCAGCATGATCAGAATGGCGGCGTTCGGGCGCGCCCAGTACCGCTGGAGCACTTCCGCCTCCTGCGGGGACAGATCATATTTGGAACCGATAATCATGAATCCTGCGGCGTCTTCCGGAATTTCTTCCAGACCGCTCATGCGGATGGGAACAAGCTGCAGGTTGACGGAACGGCAGATTTTGCCCAGCGTCGTGAAAATGCTTTCTTCCTGGTTGTTGCTCAGGGACTCGTTGAAGTTGCTCTTATCCGCCGCGATATAAATTTTACGAGGTTCGCCGTTGGCCGCTCCGTAAATGCCGGCAGTCATCATGTCTTCAATCTGGAGCGCCACTGCCTTCATGCTTTTGCCGTCCGGCCCGGGTGCGTATACTACGAAGGCGTCTCCGGGCAGGATGCGCACGTGGGCAGCGTCCGCCTGGGTGCCTTCAAACGTCTTGAGCGCTTTTTCCGTATCCTCCCGGGCATCAATGATGACCAGGTTCTTCTTGAATTCAATTCCGTAGATATTGGAGATTTCACGGGCCTTGTTCGGCTGGCGGAGGGGATCCACATACTCCACCTTCACCTTGCCGTTGGAATAACGTTCGTACTCCTCGAGCAGAGAACGCATGCGGGTGTAGTTCTGCGTGGTGCGCAGGAAAGCGAACGTGATTTTGACGGGGGTTTTGCGCTTCTGGATTTCCGGGGACTGGAGCATGTTGATGCTCTGACGGGAAATTTCATAACGCTGGTCTTCCGTCAGGTCCCGGCGGTAATACTCGTGGCAGCCTACGTAATTCAGGCATACGACGATAAGGAACAGCAGGAAAAGCTTGATCCAGGTCATCCAGGGGCGTTTGACCTTGCGGGCGGCGGGCTGGGAGGCTTCTGCGGCCGCGGCGGGGGTGTCTGGTGTTTCGCTCATAGATAAAAATGAAAAGTGGTGAAGGCGGGATGAGTCAGTGTTTCCAGCGGCGGTGGTCAATGATGCGGATGGTGACGGCCAGCGTCAGGACTGTCATGGTCAGGTAAAACACGACGGGGCGCGTGTCAACCAGCCCGGCGGAAAAGCGGTCCAGATGTTCCGAGCAGGACATGTAGTGGAAAATCCCCGCTGCGGGGAATTCCCCCCACACCACGGGAATCAGACCCATGAAGAAAATCAGGACCAGCAGGCCGATGGTGATGATGCCGGAAATAATCTGGCTGCCCGTCATGGAGGAGGCGAAAATGCCGATGGCCGTGAACCAGGCGCCGACCAGCAGCAGAATGGCGTATGCCCCGGCCCAGTCCGCCAGGCGGTAAGGCAGAACCATGCCCGCGTCATATCCGTAAATCCACTGCACAATCAGGTTGGACCAGTCCGCCAGGATGGGATAGAGAAGCATGGGCAGCCACAGGATGATGTAAAAGGCGTATGCGGAAAAGTATTTTCCCAGAACCACCTGCCATGTCTTGATGGGCGTGGTGAGCAGGGATTCCAGTGTTCCCGTCTTTTCCTCCTCCGCCAGGGAACGCATGGTGAGCAGAGGGAAGATGAACAGGAAGTAAAACCAGAACATGGGAGAATGCAGGATGAAGAACAGGATGCCTTCCTTCTGCGGGGCCAGTTGAAAAGCCTTCAGCGTGCCGGACAGGGAGACGCTCTGAAGGGCCATGACGAAAGCCAGGATAACCCATCCGTACGGAGTCATTACGTAGCTTCTGAGTTCTTTTCTGAAAATGGTAAGTACTGGAGACATGGGGAGAAAAGGGAAATGGGCGGTGGTGGATAGGCGGGGATGGAAAAAGGGGGGGGTTAATCTTTACGGGTCATTTCCACGAACACTTCTTCCAGCGTGGGGGTGTGGCGGTAAATATGGCGCAGGGGGCAGCCCTGTTCCGCAAGGAGGCGCGCAGCTTTTTCACGGGTATCCGTCCCGGCCTCCGCGCGTACGGTCAGCGTATGCCAGCCGTCGGCGTCCGTTCCTTCATGGATGACCTTCTTCACATGTTCCAGGTTTTCCAGTTTCCGCGTAATCAGGGCCAGGTCTCCCCGGAATTCCAGAGTAATCTTGCCGGCTGCCCGTAGATTGGCCGTCAGGTTGGAGGGGGTATCCGCTGCCTTGATAGTTCCCTGGTCAATGATGATGACCTTGTTGCAAATCATTTCCACCTCACTGAGAATGTGGGTGGAAAGAATAATGGTATGGTTGGCCGCCAGACCTTTGATCAGTTCGCGTATCTGGCGTATCTGGTTGGGGTCAAGACCGTTGGTAGGTTCGTCAAGGATCAGCAGGTCCGGTTCCCCCAGCAGGGCGTCCGCCAGGCCTACGCGCTGGCGGTAGCCTTTGGAAAGGGTGCGGATCATCTTGCGGCGCACGGGATCTAGGCCGCATTGTTCTACAACCTTGGAGACGGCAGGCCAGATCTGCCTGGAAGAGATGCCTTTAAGCCTGGCGCGGAATTTCAGGTATTCCGTGACGCGCTGGTCGTCGTAAAGGGGCACGTGTTCCGGCAGGTAACCCAGATGTTTGCGAGCCTCCAGGGGATTTTTCACAATGTCGAACCCGGCAATCGTGGCTGTGCCGGAAGTGGGGGGCAGATAGCCGGTCAGCATGCGCAAAGTCGTGGTCTTGCCTGCGCCGTTCGGCCCCAGGAACCCTACGATTTCCCCCTTTTCAATCTGGAAGGAGGCATTCTTTACCGCTTGAAAGCGGCCAAACTCTTTGGAAAGCTGGTCGGCGTGGATCATGGAATCAATGGGAACAGGGTGATTCTAATCCAAACCGCTTTCGCCTCAAGCTTATTCTCCCCTGCGCCGCGGAAGCGCTTCTTCCGCTTGAAAAGCCATGGGCATTCAACGGGACCATGCTTTTCCAGCAGGGCTGGAGGGAAGGAAAATCAATCCCTCAACTCCTCTTCCAGCCTCTGGACGATATCCCTCACGCGCACATCCTCTTCCATACGGGAGGCGACCAGCTTGTTCGCATGGATGACGGTGCCGTGATCCCGGCCGCCGAACGCCTGGCCGATATCCTTCAGGGAGCATTCCGTCAGGCGGCGGCTCAAGTACATGGCGATCTGGCGTGGAAAGGCGATGCTGTTGGGACGGCGCTTGCCGGTCAGGTCGCTGACCTTGAGTTCGTAAAAATCAGCCACGCGCTTCTGGATGGAATCCACGGTCAGGATGCGGCTTGTTTCTTCCCGCAGGATGTCGCGTAAAAGCTGCTCAATTTTGGCGATGTCAGGCATGTCTCCTGACAGGGAAGTAAAGGTGGCTACACGGAGCAGTGCTCCTTCCAGCCGTCGCACGCTCTTCTGGATGCGGCTTGCCAGAAACTCCAGAATTTCGTCGGATACGTTCATGCCGGCCCGGTCGCGCTTGCTGCGCAGGATCTCCAGCCGTGCATTGTCGTCCGGAAGGTTCAATTCTACCGTAAGGCCTGATTCCAGACGCGCCGCCAGCCGGGGGTCCAGATTGGAAATATCGCATGCGGCGGCATCCGCGCAAATCACGATGGTTTTGTGGGCATGGAACAGTTCGTCAAACGTATGCAGGAATTCTTCCACCGTTTTTTCCTTGCCGGAGATAAATTGCACGTCGTCCACCAGCAGGACGTCTGCCTTGCGGTACTTGCGGCGCAGTTTGGTGAAGCTTTGTCCGTTCTGGGTTCGGGAAGCGTCAATAAATTCATTGGCGAACTGTTCGCCCGTGACGTACACCACATTTGTGGATGAATCCTGATGGAGCACCTCATGGCCAATGGCCTGGAGCAGATGGGTTTTGCCAACGCCGGATTTCCCGTACAGGAAAAGTGGATTGAACAGGGCCCGTTCCGACTGGGCGACGGATAGTCCGGCCTGGTACGCAAAACGGCTGTCCTCATACACCACGAACGAATCGAACGTATATAAGTCATTCAGGCATGCCCTGGCGGCCGATGTACGCTGTTTTTTGACCGGTGCGGCCGGGGAATCCGCCGCCTGCGGCGTTTTGGCCCGGGAAGAAGCTTTTTGCGGTTGGCCTTCTGCAGCGGGCATGGAAGCCACTTCATCCGTGCAGACGAATTTGATCTGGCGTTCCGTGCCCAGAGCCAGCATGGCGGCCTGCTTCAGCTCCGGCGTATAGCTGTTTTCCACCCAGAGGGCGGCCATAGGATCGTCGCACACCAGCGTCAGCGCCTTCCCTGAATCCTCCAGCAGGGAAAACTTGGGAAACCACAATCCATAAACCTCCGGGGACATGATTGTTTGCAAGGCTCCCGTGATTTTGGACCAGGTGGCTGACAGTTCTGATGGCGGCGTCATTGTTATTGGAAATAAAAGATGTTGCTGGTTAGAAATAGCCGTAAGGCGTTCCGTCCCGCTACGAGGCCGCCCGCGGATGGAACCGGATCAGGTTCATCCGCAGCCGTGACAGCTCGTGGCGTCCATCGGGGTGGAGAAGGCGAACTCATCCGCTTTCAGCTCAACACCCCGGTTGACGGGAGCGCCAAATTACTGATTTGCGTCTGAGGAAAAAATATCTTTTTGAAACAGCGCGAGTCATCGTTCTGCGGCTCTACGTTCCACGGGGGTTCCACATGAAAAAATATTTTGTTCTTGCTTCCTCCGATAATTTAGTCCTCCTGAGTATATTTTCTGTATGACATTGTTAATTACTCATCATCAATGTGTTGTTGTTTTGTTACTGGCCTGGGTGACGAAAAGTGCATGATTACGCCGCCGGAAATCAACCACTTACAGGGACCGGAACGGAACTGTCCGGGAAGATGCAGGAGGGAGGCGGTCCGCATGGTTGACAACGGCCGTCCGGAAACCTAACGTGGCTGCATCATGGAACAAATGGAACAGCCAGGGGAAGCATGCCTGTCTCTCTGCCGGGGGAAATTTCTGGAACTTCTGAAAGAGGGGAGGTGGGAATACGTGCGCCGGGTTAATGCCAGCGGAGCCGTCATGATCGTGGCCGTGACGAAAGAAGGAGAACTGCTGCTGGTGGAAGAATACCGCGTTCCCCTGCATGCCCGGACCGTAGGGCTGCCTGCGGGCATTTCCGGGGATGAAGGGGAGGAAAGCACGCTGCAATCCGCCCGGCGTGAACTGGAAGAGGAAACCGGATACCGGGCGGACTCCTGGACGTATCTTTTTGCGGGGCCTTCTTCCCCAGGATTGACTACGGAAATGGTATCCTTCTATCTGGCGGAAGACCTGCATCGAATATCGGCAGGAGGCGGTGTGGCCCACGAAAATATTACTGTGCACCGCATTCCTCTTCCTCAGGTGCATGACTGGCTGATGGAGCAGATGGGACAGGGAAAAGTGGTGGACCCGAAAATCTTTATGGGCCTCTATTTCCTGTCCTGCTGCGGCAATGGCATGGGACAGAAGGCATCATAATGTCCTGTGCCGTAAATGCCCGCATGCAGGAAACGGCATGGGACACAGGCTGTATGAAACGGTTGAGTGAAAAATGCTTCATCCGTAATGATTTCCCTGGAGGGGAAGGCGGGTTGCCGTGATAAAATGCTCCTGATCCATAAAAAAATCTGGACATTCTTTCCGATCCGGGTTAAATATTTCCCCGCCTTACGGCATCAACCACTTAACGGCAGGGTAGCTCAGTGGTAGAGCAGAGGACTCATAAGCCTTTGGTCGGGTGTTCAAATCACCTCCCTGCTACCATCTTCAAAGCCCCTTAAATCCAACGGTTTAAGGGGCTTGTTACTTTTAGTGCATATATTGCACATCATGCTGGAAAACAGTGAAAAAGGGTATCATATGGTCAAAAAAGCATGCACAATGATGCACAGCTTGATTGACAATTGGAAGCCTCCCCCCGGCACTTTCCGCTCTGGAAAACCGTGGAGTACTGTTATTCCGGTGCATATATCCACACGGGGATATGAATGTTGGATTGGAATCCCGCTTGTGAGAAGCTGCGTTTTCTTTTCTCAGGATTTTGCCGTTCAGGATGCCGCATGAAGTGAAGGCTCCGATACCGGACAGGTACTGGAAAATAAAAAACCGCATTGTTTTTGGAAATGCGGCGGAGGGGGGGAGAATGGGTTTTAGATGCTGCGGCGCATCATCAGAGCAGCTAAACCCGAAAGGCTCGGAGAAGCCGTAGCCGGGGACGGATTAAAAATCCGCATAATTCTTTTTTAGTTATGTGGTTATTTTATAAGATTTTTATTATCAAATTATTATTGCTGATATTTTTTCGGCGGGCAGAAAATTTCAGGAGGAAAAGAAAAATGGAAGACCTTTCCCGAATTTACTATATACCCTTTAACGAGAGACGGGAATAGCTACCCGTCCATTTGGTGCAGGGGATTCCGCCCATAAGCAGGAACGGGGCAGAGAGGTAAATAGAAAACTATTTCAGCCTTAACCCGAAAACCCCGGATTTGCGCCCGCTGAGTTCCAGAGTGCGCAGGCGTTCCGGGGGCAGGCTGTCGCGGGAAAATTCCGCGTAATGCATGCGGTCCCGGAAGTAATGGACGGCGCTTTGGGAGAGGGCAAAGATGAATTCCATTCCCATTTCCTCCGCTTTTCTTTTGGCAAATTCACATAGTGCGCGGCCATAGCCGCGGCCTTCATGGCGGTGCTTGATGTACAGGCAGCCCAGTTCTGCGCTATGGTGCTCCGGGTAGGGATAAACGGCAACGCAGCCCACGATGCTGTCGTCCAGGGTCAGCACGTAGTAACTGTCTATTCTGGCGGCAATGTCTTCATAGTTCCGGTTGACCAATTTGGAGTCCACTACGGAACGGGCGATCATGGAGAGGAGTTCCGGAATGTCTTCTTCCTTCAGCGGGCGTATTTCCCGGTAGGAGTCCGTGTGGACCATGGTTCCTACGCCTTCTTCAGAGAAGAGTTCCTCCACCAGCACGCCGCGCATTTTTCCGTCCAGCAGATGCACGCGGGGGATTCCCGCCCGGCAGGCTTCCGCTGCCTGGTCAAGCAGTTCGCGGTGGGTTACGTTTCCTGCCAGCTCCGCTACTTCCGATTCCAGAATGGCGGCAATGGGGCGTCCGTCCAGGGACGGAACCTTGTGGTCATTGAGCAGGGCGATGTATTTGGAGGCCCCCAGACTGAAGGCCATATGGACGGATTCCGGGTCAAAGGAGCCGGAACGGCCGGAAGCCACCACGGGAATTTGGTGACGCCCCAGAATTTCCCGGACTCTTTCCCGGACAAGCTGGCCGCCCTTCAATGGCGCTTCCACCAGGGCGGAGCGCATTTCACAGACGCGCGTGTGTTCGTACAGCGCGGAGGCGTCCGCCCCTTCCACAATCAGAACGGGCCTGACGCCTATTTCCTGCAGTACGTCCAAGTCCAGCAGGGCATCCACCAATTCCCCGGAATCCACCAGGGGGCGTTCCACGTGCACGGCAAAGATTTTATCCCTGAAGTACGGAACATACTCCAGCACGGAACGGACATTGGCGGATTTGTTGGGAGGGAGCGTAGCCAAGGCGGACCGGAAGTTTGGGGCCGGGGCAAACGGACATTCCCGTTTCCCCCGGCCTGTAAGTGATGCGCGGCTTTTTTAGAATGTACGGGTATCCGCGGAATCCCTGTTGTCCATGGTTTCCGCAAAGTCCTGGGAGTCCAGAGTGACGGCAATTTCTTCCCCTTCTCCGGGGACCGGCGTTTCTGCCGGCGCCTGGGGGGCTTCTTCCTTGCGGAGCACGACGCTGACCTTGCGCTTGGGCATGACCAGTTTGGGTTCCGCCACGGCTGGTTTGTAACCTTCCCCAATGGTGGTGGCGTCGGAAATGACGGCCGGGGCCTGTTCCGGTTCCGCCTGCCGGGCGGATTGTTGTTCACGTGCCCGGGAGACTTGTTCCCTCAGGGCGGAGAGCAGGTCCGAAGGCATGCCGTCAAAGCCGATTTCCGGCAGGCTGGTTCCGCCTTCTTGGTTTTCGTCGGAAGATTCAAACTGGGGCAGGCTGGCCAGGAAGTCCTCAAAGGCGTCCAGGTTGGTGGTGCTCTTGAAGAGGTTGCTGATGGCTTCGCTCTTGATGCTTTCCATCAGGGTGATGAAGAGATCGTAAGCTTCCGATTTGTATTCCACCAGGGGATCTTTCTGCCCCTGGGCGCGGAGGCGCACGCCTTCCCGCAGGGAGTCCATGTTGTACAGGTGTTCCTGCCACATTTTGTCAATGGCCCCCAGGATGATCTGGCGTTCCATGTGGTCCAGGTATTCCGGGCGTTCGCGGGAAGCCTTGTCTTCATAAGTGGCCTTGACCTTGTCAATGAGGAAGGCAATGGTGTCGTCTATGGGCCGTTCTTCCAGCTTGGCGGCCTCCGCCGTGAGCCCCAGCGGGAAGGAGGCGTTCATCCAGGCGAGCAATTCGTCCGGGTGGGTGACGCCTTCCGCATCCGGGTCCAGGAATTCATGGGCGCGCGTGGCGATTACTTCTTCCAGAATATCGTAAATCATTTCGCGCGGGTTTTCCGTGGAAAGCACTTCATTCCGGTATCCGTAAACGATTTCGCGCTGCTTGTTCATTACGTCGTCATAGTCCAGCACGTGCTTGCGCCACATGTAGTTGCGCTGTTCCACCCGTTTCTGGGCGGATTCCACGGATTTGTTCAGGAAACTGTGTTCCAGCGCTTCACCGTCGGCTACGCCCAGGCGTTCCATCATCTTGGTCATGCGTTCCGCCGCGCCGAAGTTGCGCATCAGGTCGTCTTCAAAGGAGATGAAGAACTGTGAGGCGCCGGGATCCCCCTGGCGGGAGCAGCGGCCGCGCAGCTGGCGGTCAATGCGGCGGGATTCATGGCGTTCCGTACCCAGGACGAAGAGGCCGCCGAGGTCGGCTACGCCTTCGCCCAGTTTGATGTCCGTGCCGCGGCCCGCCATGTTGGTGGAGACGGTGACGGCTCCGCGCTTGCCGGCCTGCGCCACGATTTCCGCTTCGCGCTGGTGGTTTTTTGCGTTCAGAACTTCATGGGGGATTTTGGCCCTCTTGAGCATGCGGGAGAGCGTTTCGGAGGCGTCCACGCTGGCCGTGCCGATCAGGATGGGCTGGCCTTTGTCGTGAAGTTCCTGGATTTTGTTGACCACCGCATTGAATTTTTCACGGCGGGATTTGAAGATGAGGTCATTCTGATCCTTGCGGATGCAGGGGCGGTTGGTCGGAATGGGAAGAACGTCCAGCTTGTAAATATCATGGAATTCCGCAGCTTCCGTTTCCGCCGTGCCGGTCATGCCCGCCAGTTTTTTGTACAGACGGAAATAGTTCTGGATGGTGATGGTCGCGTACGTCTGGTTTTCCCGCTCCACTTCCACGCCTTCCTTGGCTTCCACCGCCTGGTGCAGACCGTCGCTCCAGCGGCGTCCCGGCATTTCACGGCCCGTATTCTGGTCGATGATGATGACCTTGCCTTCCTTGACGACGTATTCCACGTCTTTTTCGTAAATGCAGTAGGCCTTCAGCAGCTGGGAGGTGGTGTGCAGGCGCGCTCCCGTTTCGTCAAGCTGTTTGGTCAGTTCATTTTTGCGGCGCAGTTTGTCTTTTTCCGTCAGGCGCGGATCTTCGTCCATTTCCGCAAAGGCGGTTCCCAAATCCGGCAGCACGAAATCTTCCGGATGGCCGGGGGAGATAACTTCCCGGCCTTTTTCCATCAGGTCGGCGTCGTGGGTTTTTTCATCCACGGTGAAGAACATTTCCTCCTTCAGCTTGTAGAGTTCCTTCTTGCGGGTATCCTGGTAAAGGGTCAGTTCATATTTTTCCACGATGCGGCGCAGCTCGGGATCCTGCATGGCGCGCAGGAAGGCGCGGTGGCGGGGCTGGCCCATTTTTACCTTGAACAGGCAGCGGCCCACTTCTTCCGTGCGGCCTTCTTCCTGGGCTTTCAGGGCCTGGGCCATCAGTTCGTTGCAAAGGTCCGTCTGGGCCTTCACCACGCGCTCAATGGCGGGGCGCAGGGTATCGTACTGCTGTTCCCGGGTGACGACCGCAGGGCCGGAAATGATGAGGGGGGTGCGGGCTTCGTCAATAAGGATGGAGTCCACTTCATCCACAATGGAGAAGTAGTGCCCGCGCTGCACCTGTTCGGACTTGGAGGTTGCCATGCCGTTGTCGCGCAGGTAGTCGAAGCCGAATTCGGCGTTGGTGCCGTAAGTGATGTCGCAGGCATATTGCTCCCGGCGGAGCTGGGAGGGCATCATGCTCTGGATGCAGCCGACAGTCAGCCCCAGGAACTGGAAGAGCATGCCCATCCATTCCGAGTCGCGGCGCGCCAGATAATCGTTCACGGTCACCACATGCACACCCATGCCGGTCAGGGCATTCAGGTAAACGGGGAGGGTGGCTACAAGCGTTTTCCCTTCCCCCGTGGCCATTTCCGCAATGTAGCCGCGGTGCAGGGCAATGCCGCCCAGCAGCTGCACGTCAAAGTGGACCATGTCCCAAACCTGTTTTTGACCGCAGATATCGCGTTCTTCCCCGCAGAGCAGGCGGGCGCCGTGTTTGACGGCGGCGAAGGCCTCCGGCAGTATCTGGTTCAGGTAGCGTTCGCGCAGCTTGTCAAACTGGGGCGTAATGTTGTTCCAGGCGGCTTTCCCTTCTTCAATGGAGGCGGGAGTGGCTTCCACCGCGGGGAGGGAAGCGAATTCGCTTTTCAGGGATTCAAAACGGGCGTTCAGTTTGGCGGCTATTTCCTCCAGCTCTTCCCTGGGCGCCGCTTCCACAATGCGCACGGGGGGCAGATCCAGGGGGAGGAAGCGATGGAGGTACCCCTGCCATTCCCTCGTTTTCTCAAGCAGGAATTCCTGTCCCTTGCCGTTCCATGATTCTTCAATGGAGACGATTTGTTCCACAATGGGGCGCAGACGGCGCACTTCACGCTGGTTTTTGGTGCCGACAATCTTGGTTAGAATCCACTTAATCATCTTTGTCTTGTTGAAAATTGACGAGGTAGAGTCGCTTTCAGCGGTCTAAGAATCGAAAAATACTAGCGGCTGCCGGAAGAAATGCAAGCACGGCCCTCCATTTGTGCTGATGATGACGTAATAGGCAGGTTGGACCTGGCCGGACTCCTCTGGAAACCCGGATTCATGACAGGCGCTTCTCTTGGAATGATTCCAAATTGATGATATTCTTTCTCCATGAGTCATTGTGAGGATGGGCGCATCCGCATCCGCGGCGCCCGTGAGCATAATTTGCAGAATGTGGATGTGGACATTCCCCTGGGGCGGCTGACGGTGGTGACGGGTCCTTCCGGATCGGGGAAAACAAGTCTGGCCATGCACACGCTGTATGCGGAAGGCCAGCGGCGTTATATGGAAACTTTTTCCCCGTACGTGCGCCAGTTCATGGACCGCATGGACAAGCCGGATGTGGACGCCGTAGAGAATATTCTTCCGGCCATCGCCCTGCATCAGCGCAACTCCGTCAGGACATCCCGCTCCACGGTGGGGACCATGACGGGGCTGAATGATTACTGGAAGTTTGTTTTCGCCCGTCTGGCCGTGGGCATTGACCCGGAAACAGGGCGGGAAATCAAGCCGGAAACGCCAGGTACCATTGATGAAAAGTTGCATGCGGAATTCCCTGCCGGAACGGAAGTGATGGTTTGCCTGGAGGTGGCGCGGCCCGAATCCGTGGATCTTCCCACGTTGAAAAGGAATCTGGTGGCACAGGGGTATTTGCGCGCTTTTGCGCATGGAGAGCTCCTCCGGCTGGAGGATGAGGATTGGACGCTGGAGGAAGGAGAACCGCTGCTGGTGGTTCAGGACCGCGTGAGGCTGTCGGAAGACCAGAGGGAACGCAGGCTGGAGGCTCTGGAGACGGCCATGCGCCTGGGCGGCGGCGTGGCCCATGTGATTCCCCGTGTGGACGGCGTCTGGTTGTCCGCTTTGAAATTCCGCGGAGACTGGCATCCGCTGATGGAACCGCGGCCGGGCCTGTTTTCTTTTAATTCCCCGCTGGGGGCGTGCCCGGAATGCCGCGGCTACGGGCGAGTCATCACGATTGACTACAACCGGTGCATCAAGCCGGAACTCAGCGTTCAGGACGGGGCCATCCATATTTTTGAGGGGGACGGAAAAGTATTTTCCGAATGCAAGCGGGACCTGATGCGCGGCTGGCGCAAAAACGCCCGCAAAGTCCGTCTGGATGTGCCGTGGAAGGATTTGAAGCAATGGGAGCGGGACTGGCTGCTGTACGGCGACGGCGATGACCCGGATGAAATGTATGAACAGGGGCTGTGGTACGGCATTGCGGGATTTTTCAAATATCTGGAAAGCCGCACGCATAAGATGCACGTGCGGGTGTACCTGAGCCGTTTCCGCACATATCAGGAATGCCCCTCCTGCCACGGTTTGCGCCTGAGGCCGGAAGCCCTTCAATTCAAGGTGGGCGGCAAAAGCATGCCGGAACTTTCCAGTATGCCCATGGATGAACTGCTGGCCTGGGTGGATAGGTACGTGACGCCGCGGGCGGATGAAGACCCCGGCTTGAAACATGCCGTGGCGGAACTCAGGAGCCGCCTGGAATATCTGAATGAAGTGGGATTGGGCTACCTGACGTCCGACCGCTCCACGCGGTCCCTGTCCGGAGGGGAAATTGAACGCGTGAGCCTGACGACCTGCCTGGGCGCTTCCCTGACGGATACGCTGTTTGTGCTGGATGAACCTACCGTTGGGCTCCATCCCCGCGATACGTCCCGTTTGATTTCCGCCATGAACCGGCTTAAAAAGCGCGGGAACACCCTGGTGGTGGTGGAGCATGAGGAAGCGGTCATGCGTGCCGCGGACTGCCTGGTGGATATGGGACCCGGTTCCGGACGGGAAGGGGGAAGGCTGGTTTATTCCGGGATGCCTGCCCGGATTGGAGAAATTGAGGAATCCCTGACGGGGGCTTTTCTTTCCGGCAGGCGGCGCATCGCGGTGCCCAAAAAGAGGCGAAAGCCGCGCCAGTTTCTGACCGTATCCGGAGCCACGCGCCATAACCTGCGCAAACTGGACGTGAAAGTGCCCCTGGGCGTCTTCACTTGTTTGACAGGCGTCAGCGGGTCCGGGAAAAGCACCTTGGCCCACGATGTTCTTTACCTGAACGCTCTGGTGGAGAAAGGAGCCGTATGCGAGGAGGAACCCGCCCGCGTCAAGTCCATCAAGGGCTGGGAACATCTGGATGAGGTGGTGATGGTGGACCAGAGCCCCATCGTCCGCACCCCGCGCTCCACCCCTGCCGTGTATGCCGGAGTTTTTGAAGAAATACGCTCCCTCTTCGCGGAAACGGAGACGGCCCGCGCGCGCGGCATGAAGCCCGGTTTTTTCTCTTTCAACAGTGGGGACGGCCGGTGTCCGCGCTGCATGGGCATGGGGAGTGAGAAAGTGGAAATGCAGTTTCTTTCCGACATTTTCGTTCAGTGTCCGCTTTGCCACGGATCCCGGTACGGGAGCGAAGTGCTGAGCGTGTACCGTGACGGCAGGAATATTGCGGACGTGCTCGGCATGACGGTAGCGGCTGCGCTGGAATGCTTCAGCGCGGAAAAAGGGGCCAAAGCCTCCCGCATCGCTTCCAAACTGGGCGTGCTTCAGCGCGTAGGGCTGGGGCACCTGACCCTGGGGCAGCCTCTGAATACCCTTTCCGGCGGGGAAAACCAGCGCCTGAAGCTGGCTAAAATCCTGCTGGACCAGATAGGTTCCGGCGCGAACAGCTCCAAGATGCTGATTCTGGACGAGCCGGGAACGGGGCTTCACTTTGCAGACATTGAAGTTCTGCTGGCCGTGTTTCGGGAACTGGTGGAGCAGGGGCATACCCTGCTGGTCATCGAACACAACCCGGAGTTCATCAAATCCGCGGACTACGTGATTGACCTGGGGCCGGAGGGCGGCGCCGGAGGCGGCCATGTGGTGGCCACGGGCACGCCGGAGGAAATCGTAGCCGCCGGGAAGGGATACACGGGCAAATACCTCAGGGAGGTGCTGGAAGGCAACCCTTCCGTTTACGACCCTGCGGACGCCGCCGTCCCGGAATCCGCAGACATGGATATACCGGAAGGCGTGATGGCCTTGCGGGGAGCGCGCCACCACAACCTGAAAAACGTGGACCTGGACGTGCCTCGCGGAGAAATGACCGTGCTGACCGGGCTTTCCGGCTCCGGGAAGAGCTCCCTGGCTTTTGATATCTTTTTCGCGGAAGGGCAGCGGCGTTTCATGGACGTCATGTCCCCGTACGCCCGGCAATTCACGGAACAGCTGGAAAGTCCGGACATTGACCGCCTGACCGGATTGCCCCCCACGGTGGCTATTGAACAGAACATGTCCCGAGGGGGCACCAAATCCACCGTGGGAACCGTCACGGAAATCTGGCAATTCATGCGTCTGCTGTATGCCAAGCTGGGGCAGGCCTATTGCCCGCAGTGCGGTGTTCCGGTGGGCAAAAGGTCGGAATCGGAAGTGGTGGAGCTGGTGGCGAGGGAACTGAAAAAACATGGCGGACTCGCGTTGCTGGCCCCCCTCGTCAGGGGACGCAAGGGGCATTACGCCGACCTGGCCCGCTGGGCGGAAGGAAAGGGATATGAGGAAATGTGGGTGGACGGCAAACTGTTTCCCCTGAGCGGATTCCAGCCGCTGGACCGCTATTCCAGCCATGACCTGGACTTGGTCGTTGCACGGCCGGAGGCCTCCTGGCCGCCGGAAAAGCTTGCCGGGGCGGTTCATGCCGCGCTGGAGATGGGGGAAGGGTTCCTGCAGGTGCTCCCGCCCGGTTCCGTCCGTCCGGAACTGATGGGCACCAGGCTGGCATGCGCCTCCTGCGGGCAATCTTTCCCGGAACTGGAACCGTACACGTTTTCCTTCAACTCTCCGCGCGGGTGGTGCCCCGTATGCCGCGGGCATGGAATCGTCGGCAGGGGGAAAGTAAAGGAAGACCAGGCGCAATCCCTGCTGGAGGCTGAACTGAAATATGACAGGGAACTGGCGCGGCAGGCGGACGATGACAAGGGAATAACAACCTGCCCTGCCTGCCGGGGCGTGCGGTTGAATGAATTTGCTCGCGCCGTGCGGCTTCAGGGAGTGACTCCCGGTGACATTGCCTCCCTGCCTGCCGTGGCCGCCGCAGAACTGGTCAAAGGGTGGCAATTTGAACGGGAGGAAGCGCTCATTGCCCGTGACGTAGTGGCGGAAATCACGCAGCGCCTCAACTTCCTCCAGCGGGTGGGGCTGGGCTACCTTTCCCTGGACCGGAGCGCCACGACGCTCTCCGGCGGGGAGACCCAGCGCATCCGTCTGGCTTCCCAGCTGGGTTCCCACCTCCGCGGTGTGCTGTACGTGCTGGATGAACCGACCATCGGCCTGCATCCGCGGGACAACGAATTGCTGCTGGGCACGCTGGATGAACTCAAACGCCGGGGCAACACCCTGCTGGTGGTGGAACATGATGAAGATACCATGAGGCGCGCGGACCATATTGTGGACATGGGGCCGGGAGCCGGCATTCATGGCGGCAGAATCATGGCCCAGGGTACCTTTGAGGAACTGGCCGCCATGCCGGACTCCGTCACGGGCGCGGCCCTGCACCATAAGCCCAGGCATCCCTACCGCGGGAAAAGGCGCAGGATTCCGTCCCAAAAGGATGAATCCGCGTGGCTGCGCGTGGAGGGCTGCTGCCTGCACAACCTGAAGGGGGTGAACGTTGCCATTCCCAAGGGGAGGCTGACGGTGCTCACCGGCGTATCCGGAGCGGGGAAAACTTCCCTGATGACGGGAACCATCCGTCTGGCTGCGCGCCAGGCCATCGGCGACAAGCTCACGAGGGAGCAGAGAAAATTATGGAAAACCTCTTCCGGCTTTGACTCCATCCGCATGGTGTACGGCGTGGACCAGAGCCCCATCGGCAAAACGCCCCGTTCCACCCCGGCCACCTACGTGGGTTTCCTGGACGACATCCGGACCCTGTTCGCGCAGACGGCGGATGCCCGCAGGCTGGGCTTTGACCGCGGCCGTTTCTCCTTCAACACGGGGCAGGGCAACTGTGAATCCTGCAAGGGCACGGGCATGCAAAAGCTGGAAATGGACTTCCTGCCCCCCTGCTATGTGCCGTGCGAGACCTGCCGGGGCAAGCGCTACAACGCCGCCACCCTGACCGTGAGGTACAAGGGGAAGACCATTGCGGACGTGCTCCAGATGGACTTTGCGGAAGCGGCGGAATTTTTTGAAAGCCAGCCCCGCATTTCGGACCCCCTCAAACTGCTGTCGGAAACCGGCCTGGGTTATCTGACGCTGGGGCAGGCCTCCAACACGCTTTCCGGCGGGGAAGCCCAGCGGCTCAAGCTGGTGACGGAACTCATCAAGGGCCGGCGCGTCAGCCGGAACGCCCTGATGAAAGGCAGGGAACTGCCCGGAGACCTGTACCTGATTGAAGAACCCTCCATCGGCCTGCATCCGCGGGATGTGCGGCTGCTCATTGACGTGCTGCACCGTCTGGCGGACCAGGGGAACACCGTCGTTGTCATTGAACATAACACGGAAATCATGGCGGAGGCGGACTACGTCATCGACATGGGCCCCGGACCCGGCGATGCCGGAGGAACCATCGTGGCGGAAGGCACGCCGGAGCAGATAGCCGGGAAAAAATCCCCCACTGCGGAATACATCCGCCGGGAACTGAATGGGGAGTCTTAGGCAGGAGGAAGGATCAATAAGGCACTCAGGGCCGTTCCGGGAATGCCGGGGCGGCCGTCGTATTCGCCTGCCTTTTTCTGTTCCGTGAAAACAGGCATGGCTTGCACCCGGCATAAAAGAAGTTTGGCGGAGAGAGTGGGATTCGAACCCACGGTGGGTTGCCCCACGGCGGTTTTCAAGACCGCTGCATTAAACCGCTCTGCCATCTCTCCATGCAACAAGCGCGGGCACAGGCTACCGTGAAGGAGACGGCTCTGTAAAGTCCTATTCATGTCTTTCCAACATGTTTGCGGGAACAGCCCGTTTTTTCAAACGGGAGGCTTCCACCTGTTCCCGCGGCATCAGGGCAGGAATTCTCCCGGCAGGAGGCTGATGAGCCGCATGGCGCATTTCCGGGGAGTGTCTGCGGAAGTGTCTATGGAGAAATCATGCGGGAAATGGCGGTGGATGCCTGCGTGCTGGCGCTGGGCATGGGCCGGGGCAGGAGTCCGGTCAGTGCGGCGCCGCTCGCGCTCCAGCAGAACATCCTGGCGGCATTCCACCCTGACCAGGATGCGGGGGATGCCGTCCAGGCGGTTCAAGAGGTCCTGAATCCAGCGGCGGGATTCTCCGATGACGTGGTCCACGATGACCAGGGCGCCTTTCCGGGCCGCCTCGGCAATGGCGGCGTGGAAAGATTCAATGAAGGGCAGGCCGGATTCCCTGACGGCATCCAGGGCGGTTTCATGCTTTCCCCGGCTCATGGCCAGATAATCGTCCATGGAGAAAATCATGGCTGCCTCTTTCAGCAGAAGCTGCAAGTTCCGGGCCAGCGTGCTTTTTCCCGCGCTGGAGGCTCCGTTGAGCAGGATGACGCGCCCGCTTCGCGGCCGGGGCGCTTTCCGGTTCTCCGCGGGGTCTTTCTCTCCCATGGTTTCATGGTTTTCCGGACGGCTCGCGGAGGTGTTCCGGTCACCGTTTCCCGGCCGGCAGGTTCCGGCCCCTTCCGTAAGGGTGGGGGCTTCCTGGCGGGAGAGGCAGGCTGGTTTCCAGAGGATGTCGGACGCGGCGGTCATGGAAGGTTCATGGGCATCATGAATAAAAAGCTCCGTCAGGGCAATCATAAGAATGGTTCTGTGCGGACGGGATCGCTGCTGCCGTTCATGTCTTGCCGGGCAGACGCCGGGAAGGATTTTCTTGCGGAGCGGCTGCGGCGGCATGGATGCCGTCCGTCATGACTCCGTGGGGCATGCTGCGCCTTTTCCCGTCAATAACGGAGATCCTCATTCCTGCCGGAAGCTTTCCCGGCCGTCATTTGCTTCTTGCAGCGGACGGGGGAGGCATGAGAGAGTCCGTCATGGTCTCTTCCCCGGATGTAGTAGAGTGTATTTGTTTCCAGCTCCGTCATGCCGGGGATATTTCCTTCAGAAAAATGTTTGGGGACTACGGATTGTACTGCGGCCGGATATTCTTCGGTTTGGTGTGTGACAACCAGTTGTATGTCAAGATAACGGAGCCGGGTTTGAAGATGCTTCCGCAACAGGAGCAGGGCTGCCCCTATCCCGGCGCCAGGCCGCATTTCCTGGTGACGGATCTGGACGATGACCGGACCCTTTCCTCCCTTGTCAGGGAGACATGCTCCATTCTGGCTGTTCCGTCTGTTCTGGAGGGGAAAAAGAAAAAGGCGTCCGGTGAAAAAAGAAGCAGGCGCCCTTAGACGCCTGCCGGCAGGAAATGGCTGCTGGAGGGGAAGGTTATTTTCCGGGAGTTTCCGGAGCGGCCAGAGAGGAGAGGTTCTTCTTCAGGCCGGCGGCGGCGGTTTGCGTGGCTTCGTTGTCGGACTCCGTGAATTTGTCCACGGCCTGCGTCAGGGATTTAAGGTCGGATTCCGATATTTTGCGCCCTTTTGTCTTGCGCTGTTCCAGAGCGGAGATTTTTTTATTAAGGTCGGCCAGTTTTGATAAATCTCTGTTCGCTTTCAGGGCCGCCAGAGGTTCGTCAAATTCCTTGACGGAGGGAACCGCCGTTTTGAGGCGCATGATGGCCGTTACCGCTTCCAGAGGGTCGGACTGGATCCGGGCCTGCACGATTTCCTTGGTATTTTCCAGCCATGCGTCAAAAGCTTCACATACGGCCTGCGCTTCCTCGTCATTCGTTTTTTTTCTCAGGGGTGTGATTTTGGATTCGATGTTGCTGCCGGTGGAAACGACCGTTTTGGCCAGCGATTTGTATTTGTTCAGTTCCACTCCTTCCAGAATAGGAAGGCCGCGTTCCATCTTCATCACTTCCTTTTTCACCAGGTCATAGAGCTGGGGAGGATAGCCCTTGGCCACGACTTTTCCGTTGGCTCCAATCAGAACGGCATGAGGCAATCCGCCCGGGCAGGGAGCCTCCGGAATGCTCAGACTCTGATAGATGGGGAAAGTGATCTTCTTTTCTTCCAGAAACTGTTTGACCCTGGGGGACGGGAGCTGGCTGTGGCTGCCTATGACAGTAAAGCCTTTGGACTGGAATTTTTCCTGCAATTCCTGCAGATGCGGCATGCTGGCGATGCAGGGAGGGCAGTTGATGCCCCAGTATTCAAAAAACACCACTTTCCCTTTCAGGTCGGAAGCTTTGAGTTTCGGCCCGTGGATATGGCTGCCGTCGTTGAAGGCTGGATAGGTGACTTTGCTTTCCGCCGCCTGGGCGGAGGCGGGAACCGCCATGGCGGCGATGATACCGGATAAAATAAAGGCAGGAAAGGCGTTCATGGAACGGATGATGAAGAATTCAGCATTGAGTGTCAAGGAGGAAGCGGAATTTTCAACTGGAGTTTCCGAAGGGTTCAACGGCCCGCATGCGCCGGGGATGGGGGGCTGGCCGGGGCACTCCCTGCCCTGGGAAGATTTGGCTGTTTTTTTCCTGAGGGAGAGGCGTTTCAGGCTATATCCAGTCCCATGATGTAGTCCGTCATGTAGTAACCGTGGCCGATGTGGAAATCCCCGCGTTCCAGGGTCCGCATGCCCATGCGCTGGTAGAATTCCACCGCCCGGGTGTTATCGCGGTTCACGTTCAGGCGCATCAGGCACGGTTCCGGGTGGATGCTTCTGATGTAGCTGATGGCGTGGCGGAACAGAAAGCTTCCTATATGCAGGCCCTGGAAGCCGGGCAGAACGTAGATTTTCTGCAAATGGAAGACGCCGGGGCCTTCCGGCTGGACGGACAGGTAGCCGCAGTCCTTTCCCTCATGGGAGGCGATGAAGTACACGTGCCCCTCCTCCATCTGTTTTTCCAGATTGGCGGGGGAATACATCCAGTCCATCATGAAATCTATCTGCTCTCTGGAAAGGAGGTCCCGGTATGTGGCCGGAAAAGCCTGGCAGGCCAGTTCATGGATCAGCGTGATGTCGTCCTTGGCGGCTTGGCGGAGAGTCGGCATGGCAGAAATATTACACGGAAAAGCGCCGGATGAAAAGGGCCTCTTCCCCATTTCCGGCGGAATTTTCCGGCATGGCCTATTTTCCCCTACCTATTCCGGCGGAGACATCCTATGCTGAATGCCGCCGTTTTTCTGACAGCCTTCCGGGAAATGCTGTTTTTATGGCGAACCCTGCATGTCCAGTCATGAAAGAACCCATTCCCATACAACAATGGCTTCCCGCGGGGCCTCTGAGGGACATGGGTGAAAAATACGTAAGCCAGCTTCCAGACGTAGCGCAAAATCCCATCGGTCCGGAATCCCTCATGCACCAGTCGGATCATTCCTGGTCGGAATACCTGGTAGCCTATTCCCTCCTGTACCCGGGGGTAGTCATCATCCTGGCCCTGCTGGGGGGGCTGGGGCTTGGGGCTTTCTTCATTTTTTGCCGCCGCCGGGAATATTCCCACCGTATTTTCTGTTCCAAATGCGGCTCCATGATGTACCCGTGCGGGCTGCACTGCCCGGAGTGCGGCACGCCCAATCCGTCCCCCCGTGCCCTGAACTGGATAGGATATTCCAGGCTGCGCACCGTGGTTCCTCCCTCCGGATGGAAAAGGCATGAGGAAGTTCTCCGCAGCTATCGGCGGTGTTTTTACTGCGGGCAGCCTCTCCGTGAGCCCTCTCTTGACCAGTGTTGCCCTGCCTGCGGCAAGGCGGTGCTCCAGGGTGAGCAGTCCGTGGACCGGTATGATGCGTATATTGGCCGCCGCAGGGGGTGGACCTTCGCTGCCGTGGTCGTGCTGGGGGTGGTTCCCATTTTGGGGCCGCTGCTGGCTTCCTCCCTGTACAGGAGAACGCTCATCAACCCGTATTCCCTGTACATGACCGTGTACCGGGAAAGCTTCCTGATGGTGGTTCTTTTTCTGTGCCGTCATTTGTTTCGCCTGCTGCCGTTCATCGGCATCATCGGCATGCCCGTCCTTTGCGTGACGGAATACCACCTGTACCGGCGCATGTTCCTGTGGAAGGCGGAGAAATATGATTTCAGGGGGGAATGAAGCAGGAGACCCTCTTCCGGTAATGCCTGTCCGGCGCCTGCGCGGAAAATCATGGGGTGCGGGGCTGTTGGGGCTTCCGGGCAGCGTATCGTTTCCGGCAGCCCGCTTTATGGCGCGCGGCGGCAGGAAATGGGGAATAAAGGATGGCCGGCTCCTTGATTGACGCGCAGCAGGGGATGCGGAGTTGATGGAGAGATGTTCTCAATGAATGTTTTACGGCTTATTGTATCAAGTATGACAAGGAATTGTTTTTTTTCTTATGGACTAAACTTACCTGGTACAGTATGTAGGCAGTGTTCCCCGGAGGGGGGCGGGATGATTCCCAAACCCCCGCATGCGGAGGAACAAAAACTGTAATATAAATAAAATGAAAATGAAAAGAAAACTGGCATCGGTTCTGGCGAAGGCTTTCTCCGGAAAGTCCGTGCCGGAAAAGAAACGGGAAAGGGAGGCCAGGGCCTCCAAAAAACTGGAAGCGTGGCTGAAGGCTTCCAGAATGCGCTCCTTTTAAGGAAGCGCCCGTTGAAGGGAAGGGTGGATTCGGGCGCCGGGCGTTCGGTTCGCCGGCTGGGACGGGGATGTTATCTCCGTCCTGTTGTTTTTACCGGAAAAGGTATGTCTTGATGACAGTTGCGCCTTGACTACGGCGGTAGAATGTCCGTTCATCTGGGCAGACATGACCATACCCGGAATTCTTGAAGAAAAGTTGTCTTCCGCATTAAAGGCGGTGTTGGGGGAGGAGCTTCCCGCTGATTTTCGCGCCTCGGTGACGCCCTCCGCGGATTTGCGGTTCGGGGATTACCAGAGCAACGCCGCCATGGTGCTTGCCAAGCGGTGCCGCACGAATCCCCGTGTGCTCGCCCAGCAGGTGGCGGACCGGATAGGGCAGGATGCCGTGTGCTCCCTGGAAATTGCCGGGCCCGGATTCATCAATTTCCGCATCAGGCCGGAATTTTACGCAGCGCGCCTGCTGGCCATGCTGGCGGATGACCGGCTGGGGGTGGAAAAAGTGCAGGCCCCCAAAACCATTGTCATTGACTTTTCCGCTCCCAACGTCGCCAAGCCGATGCATGTGGGCCACATCCGCTCCACCATTATTGGTGACGCCCTTTCCCGCGTGGCCCGTTTTGTGGGGCACCATGTGATTACGGACAACCACATCGGGGATTGGGGTACCCAGTTCGGCATGATCCTGTGGGGCTGGAAGAATATTCTGGATGAGCAGGCCCTGGCCGCCAACCCTATTGACGAGCTGCTGCGGGTGTACAAGGATGTGAACCTGATGTGCAAGGAAAAGCCGGAACTGCTGGATACCTGCAAGGCGGAACTGGTGAAGCTCCAGGCCGGGGACGGGGAAAACCTGGCCATCTGGAAACGCTGCGTGGAAGTTTCCAAATCCGGCCTTTCCAAAATTTACGACCAGCTTGACATCCATTTTGATTACTGGCTGGGGGAAAGCTTTTACAATGATGCCCTGGCCCCGCTGGTGGACGGCATGATCGCCGCCGGAATGGCCCGGGAGAGCGACGGGGCCATCTGCGTGTTTTCCGACGGTTCCGTGCCGCCCAATGAAGACCCCTTCCTCGTGCAGGACAAGGGGGAATGGCGCGCCAACCCCTGCATCATCAGGAAAGCGGACGGAGGCTTCCTGTACGCCACCACGGACCTCGCGACGCTGGACCACCGCATCAGGACGTGGGGCGCGGATTCCATCTGGTACGTGGTGGGCGCCCCTCAGGCCCTGCATTTCAGGCAGATTTTCTCCACGCAGCGCCGCCGCGGCATGGACGGGGACTACCGGCACATTGCGTTCGGCTCCATTCTGGGTGACGACCGCAAGCCGTTTAAGACGCGTTCCGGGGATACGGTTTCCCTCCAGGATGTGCTGGATGAAGCCATTGAACGCGCGGCCCGCGTGGTGGAGGAGAAGAGCCCGGACATGCCGGATGAGGAAAAGAAGCGCGTGGCGGAAGTTGTGGGCATAGGCGCCGTGAAGTTTGCGGAGCTGTCCCAGAACCGCATGACGGATTACGTTTTCAACTGGGACAAGATGCTGGCTCTTCAGGGAGATACGGCGCCGTACCTCCAGAACTCCTACGTGCGCGTCCGCTCCATCTTCCGCAAGCTGGACGGCGGGCCTTTGGACTGGTCCGCCCCCATTCAGCTTTCAGAAGATGCGGAAATCCATCTGGCCCGGCTTCTGGCCCGCTACGGGGAAGTGGTGCCGCAGGTGCTGGACGACTGCCGTCCGAACGTGCTGGCCGCCTACCTGTTTGACCTGGCCAGGGCTTTCCATTCCTTCTATGAGGCGTGCCCGGTCCTGAAGTCGGAGGGGACGGTGCGGCACTCCCGCCTGGCCCTGTGCGAGCTGACCGCACGCACGCTGAAGCACGGGCTGGGCCTGCTGGGCATCCAGCTTCCGGACAGGATGTAACCGTTTCTCCCGTATGGACGTCTCTTTCCTCCATGTCCTGCTGGCCGCCGCCGTGGCGGGGTGTTCTTCCGCCGCCGCGGACGGGGCACACGGGTATTGGATGAACAGCCCGTCCCTGAACGGCTGGCGGGAAGCCGTCTTCCGCGCCGGCGTTCCGGCGCAGCCTGCCGTGCTGCCGCCCGGCGTGGAGCCGATGATGGTGGGTTCCTCATCTCCCGCCGCGCAAATGCTGGTGCTGGAGGGAATGACGCATCTGCTCACGTTCGGGGACATGAGGGCTTTCCTTAAATTTGACGCCGCTCTCCGTCTGGACCCGGACTGCCTCATGGCCCACTGGGGCAGGTGCATGAGCCTGATGGGCGCGGGGCCCGCCTTCCAGGACCAGCGCGTCCATTCCATGAAGCGCATGAAAGAGCTGACGTTGCGTCCGGACTGCCCGGAACGGGAACGCGCTTATGCGGATGCCCTGGCCGTGCTGCTGATGGATGGCCCCGTGAAGGCGCGGGAAGCGTGGAAAACCATCTGTTCCACCTGGAAGCGCGACCCATACGCCTCCCTCTTTTACGCCATGCTCCTCCGGGACGGCTTTGACGGGCAGGGCAACCCCGGAGAAGGGCAGAAGGAGGCCGTCCGCGTGGTGGAAGACGTCCTGAAGGAACGCCCCGGCTTCCAGGCCGCCCTGTTCATGCGCGCCCTGCTGGAAGAGGTGGCGCCATCCATTTCTCCGGCAACGGTGGAAACCGCCCGCAGGGCCGTGTCCGCCAACCCCTTTTCCGCATCCGCCCATCATTTACTGGGCCATTGCCTGTTCCGCACGGGAGATTATGAAGGGGCATCCGCTGCGTTCAAGGAGTCTGAAAATCTGTGCCTGGCCTGGGAGAAGGCGGAAAACGTGTCTCCCGCGCTTGATGACGCCTACTTCCGTTCCATCCTTTACCGTGCCGTTTCCGAATTCTGCGCCGGCCGTTACAAGAGGGCGGAAGCCATCGCCTCCAGAGCCGCTTCCGTTCCCCTGGACAAAAAGCATCCGCTGGCTCCCGGAACCCTCCTTCAACTGTGGGAGGCCAGGACGCTGCCTGCGCGCCTGATGCTGGCCCGGCCCAGCCTTCCCCGGCAGGCCCTTGTGCTCAAGGCTTTTCCGGGCCCTCTCCCCAAAGGGTTTCCGGATTTGAGCAACGGCATGACCGCAGTGGCCTCCCAATACATGGGCGCATGTTACGCCGCAAGGCAGGGCAGAACGGACGCCGTGGCGTCCGCCTTTGACAAGATGTCCGGCATTCTGCGGCTGCTGATGGACGGCGCGGACGCCGCCCGGAGGCAGATGAGCGTCTCCTACTGGGCGCGCTGTCTCCAGGCGGGCAGCCTGTATTCTTCTGAAATCCGCTCCCTCATGTTCCCGGATTCCGCCAATGTCTGGATGTCCGAGGCCATACGGAGCCAGCGTTTTTCCTCCCTGCTCCTGCCTCCCGTAGTGCCATACCCTGCGGAATGGGTGCTGGCCCGCGCCTACCTGAAGGCCGGAAAATTCCGGGAATGCGCGGATATGTGCGAACAGGCACTGAAACGCTTCCCGAACCATGCCGGAGTGCTGGAGACCCTGGACAAGACCCGTTCTTCCGGAAAATAATTAGGAATAAACGTGGGGGAGCGGTTTTGATGCCCGGTTTCCTCATGGATGGATTGGAGATGGCATTCCCCCTCATCACGATGGAACATGACGTCCAATCCCGGGACAGGAAGCTTGTTCATCTTGAAAAATAAGCCTGCGGTGATAAAAAAGGGGCGTGAAGCCGTGCCCGGAAGGTTGCGGGTTCCTTCTCCGCCGCTATGAAGATGTTCGGTCCGCATGCCCCGGAGGCCGGATCCGCCGCAGCATTCATCAAGATGCTCAGCAGGTTGCGGCTGTTCCGCCGGATGTTCCTTAAACATGGTAAGTTTTATTTTTTCATGGCTGTTGCGGCAAATACCGGAACGCGTCCGTTTTCATTTTCAATAACATCATACATCAAGCAATATGAACCATCCCTATCTGGACCCCTCCTTTCTGGTTTCCTGGTCCCGGCTTACGCCGGAGGCCATCAGGCCGGACATCACGGAAGCCATCTCCCGCGCCAAAGAGAATATCCGGACCATCTGCGACCAGCCGCTGGAGTCCCTGACTTATGAAAGCACCTTCGGCGCTCTGGAAAAGGCCTCCGAGGATCTGCACCTGGGCTGGGGCCGCATCATGCACCTGGACTCCGTCAATGACGAACCCGCCCAGAGGGAGGCCATCGGGGAAATGCTGCCGGAAGTGGTGGCTTTCTCCTCCTCCGTGCCGTTGAACCCGCGCCTGTGGACGGTGCTGAAAGCCGCGGCCTCCTGTGACTGGGTGAAAAGCCTTTCCCCCGTCAGGCAGCGTTTCATCCAGGAAACGCTGGCAGACTTCCGTGAGAGCGGGGCGGACCTGCCGGACGACGTGAAGCCGGAATATGCGGAAATAGAAGCCCAGCTCTCCCTGAAGACCAAGAAATTCGCGGAAAACGTGCTGGACTCCACCAACGCCTGGGAACTCATTGTGGAAGATGAAGCGGAACTTTCCGGGCTGCCGGATTCCGCGAAGGAAGCCGCCCGCCTGGATGCCCTGGCCAACGGCCACGGCACGGAAGAAGCCCCCCGCTGGCGCTTCACCCAGAAATTCACCTCCCTCCAGCCTGTCATGCAGTTTGCGGACTCGGACAGCCTGCGCCGCCGCATGTGGGAGGGCTCCTGTTCCATCGGGAAGGGCGGGGAATACGATAATGAAGCCCTTATCGCTGAAATCCTGGAACTGAGGGACAGGAAAGCCCATTTGCTGGGGTACGGCTGCTTTGCGGATTACGCCACTTCCCGCCGCATGGCCGGGAGCGGAGCCAACGCCCTGAAATTCATCAACGACCTGCATGACAGGGTGAAGCCCTCTTTCCTGAAGGACATGGAAGCCGTTCGCAGATACAAGGAGGAAAAAACAGGAAAACCCGTGGAAAAGCTCTCCCCGTGGGAAACCGGATACTGGTCTGAAAAACGCCGCCGCGAATTGTACGCTTTTGACGAGGAAGACCTGCGCCCGTATTACTCCGTGGAAAAAGTCATGGAAGGGCTCTTTTCCATCTACTCCGGCCTGTACGGCATCACGGTCACGCCGCGTCCCACGGTGGCGTTCAAACCCGGTGAATCCGGGGAAGCGCCGGAAGGCGCGGTGGAGGTGTGGCATCCGGACGTCCTGTTCTATGAATTGCATGATGCGGAAAGCGGGGAACACCTGGGTTCCTTTTATGCGGACTGGCACCCGAGGGACTCCAAGCGCGCCGGAGCGTGGATGAACTACCTGAGCGTAGGGGAACCTCCGCACGGCGGAAAACCCCGCGTTCCCCATCTGGGTCTCATGGTCGGCAACATGACCAAGCCCGTGGGGGACAAGCCCGCGCTGCTGTCCCACCGGGAGGTGGAAACCATCTTCCATGAATTCGGCCACCTGCTGCACCAGCTCCTTTCCGATGTGGAAGTGAAGTCCCTGTCGGGCACCAACGTTGCCTGGGACTTTGTGGAACTGCCCTCCCAGATTAATGAAAACTGGTGTTGGGAGCGTGAATCCGTGGACCTCTTCGCCGCCCACTATGAAACGGGTGAAAAAATACCGGACGAACTGTTCTCCAAAATGCGTGCCGCCCGCAATTATATGAGCGGCACGGATTTCATGCGCCAGCTCTGCTTTGGCAAGCTGGATCTGGAGCTTCACGTAAACTGGCCTCATTATAAAGGCGTTCCGCTGGAAGAAACGGATGAACGCATTCTGGCGGATTACCGGGTGCCGATGACGGACCGCGGCCCTTCCGTGGCGCGCCGCCTGACCCACATCTTCGCGGATCCCACGGGTTATGCTTCCGGTTATTACTCCTACAAATGGGCGGAGGTGCTGGAAGCGGACGCTTTCAGCCGCTTCCTGAAAGAAGGAGTGCTGAATCCCCGGACCGGGCGCGACTTCCGCCGCTGCATCCTCAGCAAGGGCAACAGCAAGCCTGCCGCTGAACTCTACCGCGACTTCATGGGCCGTGATCCGGACGCGGAAGCGCTGCTTGTCAAATCCGGCGTTCTTTAACCTCTCTATCCATATTATCTGCACAATCCTTATGCCTGAACAAAAGAGACTCTCCCTCGCCGGCATCGGGTGCGGTTCCCGTACGCGCACCTACATGAAGCTGGCCATGGAACAAAAAAACCGCTACCGCATTGCCGCCGCGGCGGATCCCGTCAAACAGCGCACGGAAGCCGTTCGCGACTTTGCCCCGGAGGAGGAACGGGATTCCGTCCGCCTGTTCAAGGATGCCGCTTCCCTGCTGGCGGAACCGCGCCTGGCGGACGTGGCCATCATCGGCACGCAGGACGACTACCATTACGCTCCGTGCAGGAAGGCCATGGAGCTGGGCTATCATGTCCTGCTGGAAAAGCCCATCGCCAAGACGCTGAAAGAAGCGCTGGAGCTGAGGGATACGGCTCGCCTGCTGAAGCGCCGCGTGGCCGTGTGCCACGTGCTGCGCTACACCCAGTTTTACCGGACCCTGAAAAAAATCATCGACAGCGGGGAAATCGGGGAAGTCATCACCTTCAATGCCAATGAAGGCGTGGGGGCGTGGCACTTTGCCCACTCCTTCGTGCGCGGACACTGGGGCAACAGCAAAACCTCCACGCCCATGATCGTTGCCAAATGCTGCCATGACATGGATATCCTCTACTGGCTCATGGGCCGGCGTAAATGCCTTTCCGTCGCCAGCTTCGGGGAGCTTACCTTCTTTACGAAAAAGACGCTCTCCTCACCCCGGCCGGAACGCTGCACGGAGTGGACCACCCCGGTGGGGGAAGACCCCTGGGACGCCCGCAAATACGCCACGGACGACGAATGCAAACGCTGGCTGGGCATGGTGTATGACCGGGCGCAGGAAGCTACCGCGGAGGAAATCTGCGAATGGCTGAAAACCTCCCCGTGGGGCAGGGACTACCTCCAGTGCGACAATGACCAGCCGGACCATCAGGTTTCCATCATGCGCTTTGAGGGAGGCTTGACGGGCACGTTCACGATGACGGCTTTCGAACAGGGGCGCCACATTGAAGTGTATGGCACCAAAGGCAAAATCCGAGCCGGAGTCTTCTACAAGGAAAACGGCCCCGGTGAAATAACCGTGACGCCCCACTTTGGCGGAAAAACCCGCGTGGTGGAGCTGGAGGAACTGGCCGGAGGCTACCAGGGGCACGGCGGCGGCGACTGGGGATTGATTGAGGCTCTGTATGATGACATGCTGACGGTGCCCTCTCCGGAGGATATGACCACTTCCATTGAGGAATCCGCCCATTCCCATGTGATGGCCTTTGCCACGGAACACGCCCGGCTGAGCGGGCAGGTGGTGGATGTTGCTGACTTCGAACGCAAGGTCGCGGAAGGCATCCTGAATTATTGATGCGGTTTTCCTCCTTGAGGGAAAGGAAAAGGCGCAGGCGTCCAAAATGCCTGCGCCTTTTTGTATATAAAATTCTATCCTTTTTTTAGGCGGATTTAGAATCCGCATTGCGAATGCAAAGGATGAAAAATTTTCGGTACAAAAAATAATCCGGTCATTGACATTTCAGTTCATCATGTATGTAATGCGTTAATAATTAATCTAAAAATTATTTTTATGGAGAGAAGAGCCGTTTTTCTTCCATTCTGTGTTTCCATAATGGGCGAAGGGGACAATTCGTTTTCTTTCCCGTTCGGAACTGGAGGAAAAAACATGGTAACAGATTCATTTATCTGCATTTTTGATTCTTTTATGTTGACACCGGATTCTAAATCCGGTACGGATTTTTTTGTCATGAGAAAAACACTTTGTCTTTTAGCCGCCTTGGCATTGTCTTCTCTATCAAATGCTGCCTCATTTTCTTTGGAGCTTTCTCCAACCGGGGGCGGGGCTCAGAACACCGTATCCCTTGACGGAATAACACCCCAGGATATCTTTGGTTATGAAACCGATGTCTGGCATGGAACTATAACGAAAAGCGCTTTGTCGGGCCAGGTGTCGTTAAACGATGGTTCCCTTGGTCTTCAACTCGGCGGAGTAGCCGATGTCGGCAAGGGAAATTTTGCCGGTCTCAAATTTGACATGCCTTCAGGAGTGGAGTCTGCCAAGATGTCTTTTACGATTACTTACACCTCTGCTTGGGGAGCCGCCAATTTCAACTGCGATTATACCTGCAATGTGTATGGATTCACGGCCGAGGGAACATCCACGGTCATAGGAACATGGTCTTTGCAAAATGCCAAAGCTTCTCTTACCCAGAATGAGCCTGTTGATGTCTCTTTCGACCTGCAGTTGGACCCTGATACGGATTATTCTTCTTTTGGCTTGATATTCAATAATACCCGTGTGGCCAATGCCGGCGGCATGGGGTGTGAGATCAGCAACATTCTTATTTCCGGGGAAGCAGTACCGGAACCGGCTACGGCCTCTCTGGGACTTCTTGGCCTGGGCGCCCTTCTTCTGCGCCGCCGCAGAAACTGATGACGGTCATACAGGTGATTGACCGGACAGGCTGTGTCCAAGCCGGTTTTGTGCGAAGAGGGGATGGTTCATCCCCTCTTTTTTATCCGTTTTCCACGCAGTTTTTTCTGGTTTGATGGACAGGGACGGATAAAATGGCGGACGGTATTTATGGTTAAGGTGTTTTTCAAGAGGGCAGCCCATTTGCTGACAGCGTTTTTTGCGGGAGGCGTCTGTGTCCTGCAGGCGGCGGAGACGTCCGGCTTCGGCATAGACCTGGGTAATGGTTCCGGAACGGCGCAGGAGGGATGGACCAATGTAACCATGCCAGCAACGGCATCGGGAGGCGCCAATACATTTGTTGCCGTTCCGTTAATCAGGAATGGTGCGGCTTCTTCTTCTTCGTCCGTGGCAGTGGGAAGCCTGTTCGGAAGGCTGGTTTCCCTGACCGTCTCCGCCAGATGCAGTTCTGGAGGTTCTTATACGCTGGCGGAACCCAATACCCGGTATACTTGGTATGAAGGGGGGAAGCACAGGCACAACGGTACGAACGCTGACGCGCCTTCTTCTTTTGAATTCCCCAATGGCTGCGAAGCTTTCAATACCAGCATGCGTCTGAGCGCCAACGGGATGCCGTCCGCCTCCGCCGCGGCCAGGCTTTCCTTCTCCGGATTCCAGGCGGGCAAGGAATATACGGTATCTTTCTTTTGCGGGCACAATGCGCCTGCTTATGAATCCATGACGCTGGTCAGCGGAACTCTGGTGGATGTGCGGGGGCTTCAAAGTTCCATGGGGAGCCTTTCCGGGAATCAATTTTCCGGTCTTTCCAATTCATCGGAACAGGACGCTTATCTGGCTGTGGAGTGGAGGGCCTGTGCGGATGAACAGGGCAGGCTGGTGTTTGATGTGACCAAGGAGGCGGACAGCAGCGCTTCCGGCCGCATGGAACTGAATGCCGTTACCGTCAGTACGGACGATTCCCCGGCTCCGGAAGTTCCGGATCCCCGGCCTGTCAGCGTCTTGCACAATAAGGCGCTCATTTTTCTTCCTTCTTCTCTTGCGCTCCCCGTTCCTTCTTCCACATGGGCGGCTGAAGGCCAGTTAACCTGTGAATTCTGGGTCAGGCCCAATGATGATGCCGTCACGGGAAAAATCATTTCTTTGGGAAATGCGTCTGTTTCCCTGGAACACGGTTGTCTGGCTCTGTCTGCTCCGGATGGGGATTCCGTCGCTTCCGTGAAAGCTGCCGGGAAGGAATTGGCTGCGGGGGAATGGCACCATGTAGCCGTCTCCGTCGGGGAGGAGGTTATCAGTCTGTATGTGGACGGAGGCCTGGCCGTTTCCTCGCCGCGGTCGCCTTACCTGCAGGCCATGAAATCAGGCTGGAAAGGGATTGTGCTGGAGGCGGGGTTCAAGGGTGCTCTGGATGAACTGCGTTTCTGGAATGCGGCTCTGGGCGGGGAGGAAGACGACTTTTTCTTGAACGGACCGTTGCCCCTGTCCCATCCCAGGTATGGGAGGCTGGTGGGCTGCTGGCGTCTGGATGGGGATTTCCGTGATGCCAAGTGGACGGAATTTGCGGAAAAGACAGGGAGCGCCTTTGTGCGCCCTTACCAGGCGGTTGCCCCTGAAGGGACTGAATTTTCCATTGTCACGGATAATGAAACGTTCCGTTACATGCTGGTGACGGCGTATGTGAGGAATGTGCATGTTATTTATGACTGGCCGGAGCGCGCCCATCTCATCAATAATTCCGATTTAATCTACATCAATTCCGTTACGCCGGCCGCGAATGGTTCTCTCAATTTTCAATATCCGGACAATGACGTGACGGAAAGCTCCGGTGTGGTTCTGCTGCCGTCTGACGGGGAATGTTCCAATGTCCTGGACTTCTCCGGGGAAGGGGCTTACATGAACGTGGGCGGAGGTTTGCTGGGCGGCGGCAGTTCCGGAGCGTTTACCGTGGAAGTCCGTATGGCTTTGGACGGAGACGGACAGGAGGCGGTGCTGTTTGAAAATGATAACGTTTCCATGAGGCTGGAATGGAAGGAAGACCATTACAGGGTCCGTACCCAGGCAGGCCCGGATAAAGCCTGGGAGGCGGATTTGCCGCCTGTGGAAGCCGGCAGGTATTTCTGGCTGGCCTTCGTCAGGAATTCTTCTGCGGATACGGCGTCCTTTTATGTGGACGGGGAGGCCGTAAGCACGGCCGCCGCGGATGCGGGGGAAATGGAGGGAACTGCCAATGCCGTCATAGGAAGGAATTTGGATGGCAGAATTGATGAAATGCGCGTGTGGCATGAGGCCCGTGCGGCGGCTCGCCTGGGGGCGGCTGTCCAGCACAGCTGGGGAGACAGGCTGTTGGTGGGCCGCTGGGGGACAAGTGACCAATTTGGCCATGATACAGCTTCCTGGGTGGAACATGTCCGTATCCTCCGCAGGCTGACTGAAGGCGTTTCCGGAATGCGGATACGGCTGGGTGTCTCCGGCGGGAACTGGTCCGCCATGCTGTCTGATGCAAATGCCCGTGAGGCTTTTGCCGAAAATGTGGCGGAAGTGGTACGCAAGCATCAATTGGACGGACTGGATTTGGACTTCGAATGGATTGACCAGAACGATACGGCCGCCTGGAATAATTACGGAGAATTGGCCAGGGCTATCCGGGCGGCTTCCCCGGATATGTTTTTTACCATTTCCTTGCATACCTACTATTACAAATTCCCGGCGGCCTGCATGCGTTATGTGGATTATTTCACGTTCCAGAATTATGGCCCCCAGATTGATGTAAACGGATATAGCAGCATGGTTTCCGCATGCGGAACATACCGTTCATGGGGCTATCCGGACTCCAAGATCATGCTCAGCGCTCCGTTCCAGGGGACTCCGGGCGCGGGGCAGGGCGCCGATATTCGGGCTTACCGGGACATTGTCTCAGCCTGCGCCGGAGTTCGGGAGGATCCTTCTCTGGATTCCGCCAGCTTCAATTATGGCGGAGGCAAGGTTAAGACGCTGCACTTCAATGGTGTGGATACGGTCAGGAAAAAGGCTCGCTACATCAGTGAACAGCAAGTGGCTGGGTTCATGTACTGGGATTTGGGAATGGATGTGGCGGATTCCGCCGGGAAGAACAACTACTTTGACGAATGCTGCCTGCTTCGGGCCGCCAACCGTTATGTTTCCTCCACCGCTTATCCGGATACTCCGGCCCCCTTTGCCCTTTCTTCTGCGGGGGAAACCGTCCCGGCCGGGGGCGGTGCCGTGGCGGTGGAAGTGCAGTCGGAAGAGAAGGCTCTGGGCTGGGTGGTCGCAGATTGTCCGGACTGGATTTCCGCCTCCACCGTTTCGGGAATCGGCCGGACTACAGTCATTTTGACGGCGGCGGAAAACAAATCCGCTGACGGACGGTCCGGAACGGTAATCTTCCGTTCTTCCGACAAACAGGAATGCTCTGTCATCATAACGCAGGATGGCGCCGAATTGACGGGCTACGACAAGTGGGTGCAGGACTCCTTCCCTCCGGATGCTGCCGCGGACCGGACGGCTGCGGATGCCGTTCCTGCCGGGGACGGTATCCCCAACCTGATGAAATACGCCACAGGACAGGATCCGTTGAAACCCTGCGGGAGCGTTACGAAAGTAACGCTGGAAGAGGGGGAGGACGGATGCATGCATCTGGTGCTGCGCTGGCCTGTAAATCCGCAGGCAACGGATGTGAAGCATGAAGTGGAAGCCTCCACGGACCTGGTCGACTGGATTTCCCTGGGAGAAGTGGAAACCGCCGGAAAGACGGCTGCCGAATTTTGGGATGCGGAACCCGTACGGGAAAGCGGGATGGAACGCCGGTTTCTGCGGTTGAAAGTGACTCGGGAATAACTTAGGTACGTCCTTTCTGAAAAAAATTCCGTTCCAGCTTCCGTTTTTTGAGAAATCTATACGGTCCGGCGGGGCATGCCCGGCTGGGGAGCGCCGCGTGCCCGTACCGCAACCGGACGGGCGGCTGTTTGTACAAAATACTCGAATTACAAAAGCATTGCTTCCCTTGAAACAGGCAGGGGCGCTTTAAAAAATCGCGTCCGCTTCGCACGCATTATTTTCTGCCGTCTGCAGAAACCTGTGCCAAAAATTTGTGTTCCACCGCCATTCCGTGGCATTTCCGGAACGGGAAAGGAGCCTATTTCTTCTTCGTGTTGAGTTTTTCCCTTACCCGTTCCACATTGGCAAGAGCGTCTTCATTCCCCAGCTCCGCCGCCCGTTCATACCACTTTTGGGCTTCGGCCAGGTTCTTGGCTACGCCAGTTCCGCGTTCATACATGGAACCCAGGTTGTTCATGCACTTGGCGTCGTCCTGTTCCGCCCCCTTGATGTAAAACTGATAGGCCAAGGCCATATCCTGCGGGGTGCCGAGGCCTTCTTCATGCAAGTAGCCGAGCAGGAAATGCATGCCGGGCACCGCATGCGTCTGGTTCTCTTCCAGATCGGTCAGAATATTCAGCGCCATTTTCGGGTCCGGTTCCAGATCCTCTCCCTTGATGAGCAGGCGCGCCTTCTCCACCAGAGCTTCCGGATCCCTGGTTTCCGCAGCTTTCAGTACATAATCCTTGTACAGTTCCCTGTTCGGCTGCACGCCGATGCCCTGCTCGTAATAGCGGGCCAGCCTCTTGAAACCGCGTACGTCCTCCTTTTTCACCAGGGCGGTGGCTGCCGTCATGGCAGAAGCCAGAAGCTGCTGCCGTTCCGCAGGCTCCTGCACATTCCCTGCCACGGTTTCATAATAATTGGCCAGCTCGTCCAGTGCCGTCAGGCTGCCGAGTTCCACAGCCTGTTCCCAGAACTTCACGGCTTCCGGATTGATGGTTTTCGGGGCCGGGGCCTGGCGTTCCCTGCCGGACGGGGTCATCCAGGGAGGAACGGTTCCGGCATCCACCGGAGTATCTTCCCCCTTACCCTTCTGTTCCGGTTTCCGGAGCCACGGCGGAGTGTTGGCGTCCCCTCCGTTCAGGGTCAGCTTGACCTGCTGGCAGGCGGAAGTGAATCCGTTGTCCAGGGCCGCTGTTTCCCCCGTATTCTGGGGATAGGCCGCCTGGTTGGCCAGGAAAAGCAGGGAGGGGATATGCCCCCGTGCCGCCAGACCGTGCATCATGGCGCTGTAAGGCTGCAGGTTCTCATTGTTGGAACTCCACATGTCCGCCGCATCCACATGGCCTTTCAAGGCTCCCCGGAACATCCAGGAATCCCCCTCGGCCATGCGTTTTTCCAGGCCGAATTCATAAATGAGGGCGCGGCCGAGCACGTACATGCCGCAGGGATCTCCCTGTCCGGCGGAAAGCCGGGCCCAGGCCAGGGCTTCCGGGTAGCCGGATTCTTCGCTCCTGTAACTGAATAACATCAGGTATGCCAGATCCGCCTGGCTGCGGGCGTTCCCCCCCTGAGCTTTTTTACGGAGGGTGGCGGTCAGCTGTTCCCATTGTTCCGGCGTGACGTATTCAGAAATTCCTTTCAGCGTGATGAAATCTCCTGCGGCGGCTTTTGCCAGGCAATCGTTCAGCAGCGTTCTGGCAGGTTCTGCGGACGGTTTGTCCATTAAGTCCGGGTTTTCCATTTGGGCCAGGCGCAGCCTGGCCAGGGGGTGGCCTTCCTCCGCCGCCTGCCTGTACCATACGCGCATATTTTCCCGCGCTTCATGGGCCTTCCCTACGGAATCCAGTGTATTGGCCAGTTCCTCCTTCCACAGCTCGCCCAACTGTACGCTGGAATCTGCGTCCCCAAGCTGAGAGGCCAGCTCAAGCTCCTTATGCGTCTTGGCGTAGGGGGGAAGCTGGTTGAGTTTTTTCTGGGGGAAGGAAAGAGGTTCCTTCAGGTATGGCATGCCCCGTTCGTCATGAAGGGACAGCAGATCAAGGGACGCCTTGCGCAGCTCCTGTTCCTGCGGGGGGTGCGCTTCGGAAATTAACTGGGCGTACCAGGCACAGGCGTTATTGCTGCCCAGTTTCCTGGCCTGCTCGAACAAAGGCTGGAGGAGGGAGCTTTTCCCTCCCCCTGTTTTTTCCTTCATGCCGGCGGAGAGGTCCGCCAGCAGAGTTTCCAGATCCCCTCTGGAGCGCAGTTCCGCCAAAAGCTTTCCGGCCTGTGCCGGTGCGGCCCCCTTCGTCAATTCCGCCAGAAGCCGCATGGCCCCCGCGTGCCCCTTTTCCGCAGCCCGGGAAAGGGATTGAATGGCCGTATCCCTCCATCCCCTGCCGTCCTTGCCGTCCAGGGCAAGGGCCAGTTCCCCTATCCGCGCCAGAAGAACCGGTTTGGCGTTTTTCCGGTATTGCTTCAGGGTCTCGATAACGTTGGCGGGATTTTCCTTCAGCCAATCCACTTTGATGAAAGCGAGCTGGGCCAGCGCATCCTGGTCGCCGGAAGCGGCCTTCTTTTCCAGGGGGGCCAGGTAGCGTTTCAACTCGGCTTCCGGAAGATCCGTGACGGTGTACAGGGCCGTAACGGCATCCATGTCTCCCTTTTCCGCAAGCTTGCGGCAGGCAGCCAGCCATTCCGCATGTTCCGGTTGCATGGGTTGCGCCTTGAAAATCCCGAAAATCCCGTAAGGATCCGTCATCATGAGCTTGGGTGCCGGATGGCCGGATGCCGTGGCCGCATCACGGAAAAAATGCTGCATATGTTCCAGGCAGGCCAGCGGCAGGTCTCCACGGTTCAGGTAATAAAGCCCCATCCAGTATTCCCCGGCCAGCATATTGGCCCGGAAGTCTCCAGCCGCGGCTTTGTCCAGCACTTCCCCGTACGTCCAGCCGCCGTCCATAGGCAGTTGGGAGAGGTCCCGGACCGGAGCGTATTTCACCTGCCCGGGAGGATTTGCCGCTGCGGCGGACGAAATGTCCTGGCCATAAGCCGGAACGGAAAAAATAAAGGGAATAAGCAAAAGACGGGCTCGCATGGGTCAACTCTTTTCTAGCAGGAAAAACCTCTGCCCTACAAGCGTTTTTCACGTGTCTGAATGTTTAATTATTGGTCATGTCACGTTCTTTTTTTAAAGAAAAAAATGGAGTGGGACCGGGTGGTTCCGAAGACGCGTGCGGAAGCCCGCAAGGCAGAGGAAAATGGCTTCCTGGGAGACGGGATGAATGAAGTGGGCAAGGGATTGGGGATTTCAACCCCGCCGTATTTCTTCATTCCATCAGGTCCGGATTCTTTTGATGAATATCCCCGGAAGATTACCTTTTAGTAAATTCCCTTCAACTTTTCCGGATGATCGCTCAACTGGGAGCGTAGCCGGTTTCTGTCCAGCTTTCCCATGACCGTGAGGGGGATGGGCGTTTCCATGATGGCGCGGATGCGCTGGGGGCCTGGGGCCGACGCATTCCACTCGCGGCAGGCCTGCTCCAGAGGGGTGGCGGAAGGGCCGCAGGCGACCAGTTCCATTCCGGCACGCGGATGTGGAACTGCCTCCACGACAGCCTCCGGGACGCTGCGGCGCAAAACGTCCTGAACGGCATCCGGATCCACCAGTTCCCCCAGGACTTTGACAAGTCTGTCCGCCCGGCGCAGAAAGGTCAGCAAACGCCCTTCCAGGCGCACCAGGTCGCGGGTGCTCCACCACTCCTGCGGAGCGACTCTTTCCAGAAGGAACCCTCCATGAGCCTGCGTCAGCAGGCGGCCGAACAATTTGCCTTTCCCCTGGAAGCGCAGGAGGCCGCCTTTGTCCGTCTGAGCTTCCCAATGGGGCAGAAGGGAAAGGCGGTCCGTATGGAAGGAATCTCCGGGAAGGGCCGTGGCTAATTGGGAGCCGGCTTCCGTCATGCCGTAGCTCTGCACTACGGGCCAGCCAAGGGTGCGTGCTTTCCGTCCCGTCTCCGTGTCCAGCGCGCCGCCGCCTACGATAATGCATCCGGCGGTGGAAGGCGCGCGGAGGCCGAGGCTGACCAGATCCACTACCTGCGTGGGGACCAGGGAGGACCATCTGGCTCCGGAACTTTTCATCAGGTCGGCATAAGCCTGCGGGCACCACTTTCCGCGGAGCGTATGGACGGCGGTTCCGGCCAGGGCCGCGCGCAGGTAGATCATGGCGCCCCCCACATGCCATACAGGCAGCGGGCAGCACCAGTCCCCGCTTTCCGCATGTAAATGTTCCAATGCCCCGCGCGCGCATATGTCCAGGGCGCGGCGGGTAAACAAAATGGCTTTGGGCGGAGAACCGGAAGAGCCGGAGGTGGCGAAGGCTGTGATTCCGTCCATGCCCCGGAGGGAAAGAAAGGCGGCGGCCTCTTCCGCCCAGCCCCTCAAATGGGGCGGGGCCATCACGCAGGGGCCGTTGCCGCGGTCCCAAGGCAGGGGTGTTCCGGTGGAGGGCATGGCGGCGGCAGTTTACCGGAGGGCTTTTCTGCGCAGGGTGTGCCAGCGTTCCTCCATGCGGGGCTTCAAATGATGCTCAATCCATGCATAGGCTGCTTCCAGGCCGCCCGCTTTGAAAGTGCGGCCTATCTCCGCTTCTACGCCTGTGGCGTTGCCGGTGCGGCGCAGAAAATCATTGCTGGTGAATTCTACGAAAAGCTTGCCGTTGATCGCTCCTTCCTCCGCCAGAATCCATTCCCTGACGTACAACGCCAAAATGGCGTCCCCTACCCATGCCTCTGCGCGGAGGCGTTCTTCTGTAGCCTTGTCCATATGATGGTTCATGAAAATCTGGCAATGGCGGTTTTCCTTCCCAGAGGATCCCTGATGGGAGGCGGAGGCACGCCGGGGGCCTTGTCTCCGGAGGGGGAAGCCGGTTGGCGGTTTTCCCGCGGGAGCTCCGGCAGGTTGTCCGCGGGGGAGGCGGGAGCTCCCGGCATTGGCGGATTTTCCTTGTTGCCCTGTGGCGCAGGCGCGGCTCCCGGAACCAGCGGCACGTCCAGCACTCTGTCCTGGGCCGCGCGGCGGTTGGCGGCGTCCCTGGCTTCCAGAGACTTGCGGAGTACCGTTTCCGATTCCGAATTCCAGTACCCGGAATCCAGTTCAATATAAATATTGGAGTAAGGCAGGGATGTCTTGGTTTTAATGACCAGAACGTTGAATTGCCTGGCCGCGTCTTCGATCAGGGAATTGATCGTACGGCTCATCAGTTCAAAATGCTGGCGCCCAGGAAGCATTTTATTGATATTGTTGCGGTAGCGCTTAATGCCGGGAGCATAGTCCTCCGTAATGCTGCGCAGCTCCGAGCTGATCATGATTCGGGGCACCACGTGGGCTTCCTCTTCCAGCATATTCAGCACATCCAGGAGTACTTCGTCCGATGTCTTGTCGGAAACCATGGTTCTGATGCCGGTTCCCGTGTAGGCGGGAAAGGAGGATTCCGCGATGACAATCCAGTTCCTGGCCCCCACGATTGCCAGGTTTTTATATAACTGCTCCTTCCATTCCCGCTCTGCCGGGTTGGCGTCCTGGCAGCCGCTGAGCAGGCTGATGATGCATATGGGCAGGATGAGTCGGGTCATGGGTGGGACCCCGCCTTGCGGGGCTGGAAAATGGGCTAGAATTTATGGGACCGGGGTTCGCGGCAGGCGCTGGGGCAGCGGCCTTGTTCCGTAGCGAACGGCGCTCCCTGGGTGGGAGCCGCCTCCGTAAAGGCGACGCCCGGCAGTTCAGTAGGTACGCCTTGAACAGGGAAATCCTTTCGCAGAGGGAAATAAGGATAACCTTCCCACATCAAAATGCGGCGCAAATCAGGATGGCCTGAGAACTTGATGCCCATCAGGTCCCATGCTTCACGTTCGTGCCAGTTGGCGGACTGGAAAATTTCCGTGACGCTGGGCACTTCTTCGCCATCGTCCACCTTCGTCTTGAGGCTCAGGTTTGCTCCCGTTTCCGACTGTGTCAGCGTGTAGTTGACTTCAAAGCGGGGGCTTTCCCCCATATTGTCCACGGAAGAAAGGTTAACCAGCATATCAAACCCGGCGGAATCCCGCAGCCAGCGGACAACATCCGCCACGGCTTGGCGCGCGACGGTCAGCGTAATATCTCCGCGGAATTCGTAGCGGTCCGTGATGATGTCTTTCCCAAAGCGGTTTTGGGCGTTGTCTGCGGCGGTTTTAATCTGTGATTCTAGAGAAAGCATGGAGAAAAAATGGTAAAAGTGAACGGAAGAAACGTTTGAAAAAACTTATTCAAGGGGCATTTCCGTGTTGACCGGGACGGGAGCGTTGGCTTCGCGAGGTTCTTCCTTCTTGAAGAAAGTGCGTGCGGGCTGCTGGGTATCCAGCTTCTTGCGCAGGGTGAGCAGGGCTTCCAGAATAGCCTCCGGACGGGGCGGGCAACCGGAAATGTAAACGTCCACGGGAAGAATCTTGTCCACGCCCTGGAGTACGGAATAGGAGCGGAACATGCCGCCGGTGGAAGCGCACGCGCCCATGGCGATGCACCACTTGGGTTCCGGCATCTGGTCCCAGATGCGGCGGACAGCCAGGGCCATTTTATAAGTGACGGTGCCGGCTACAATCATCACGTCCGCCTGGCGGGGGGAAAAACGTGTCACTTCCGAGCCGAAGCGGGAAAGGTCATACCGGGAACAGGCCACGGCCATGAACTCAATGGCGCAGCAGGAAAGACCCATCGGCATGGGCCAGAGGGAATTTTTACGAATCCAGTTGATGGCGGCGTCCAGGGTGGTATAGACAAAATTGCCTTCCGCATTGGAGTCCAGTACTCCCGTTTCGTAAATATTCGGTTCGTTCGTGGTGACCATGATAACAGATGATTCTTGCTGAAGCCAGATTAGCGAGATGCCTTCAACTCTCAAGCCTTAATTTGATTCAGCCATGATTTTCTGCGGCCTGTTCCGGCCCTGTTTTCCGGCATTCCGGGAGGGGGGATGAATAAACCCGCACAGGGTTTCCCCCGTGCGGGTTTTTTATCCAACTATATTACCTATGAAACTCAGAACTCCCCATAATGGGCGGCGGTCTCTCTACCTCCCGCCGCCCGGTTTGTTGCTGATGCAGGTTAGAGTCCCGGACAGGAGCATCCGTTCAAAAAGAAGAAATTTGTATGACAAAAATCCGGGTATATATTTTAAAATGATTGATAATAAATAAATTATATAGCTATTCCCTTTCAGGGAGATACGGGGTAGGGGCTTCATTTCTTTGTGGCGCCTGTGAGGAAAATGGCGGAGCGGAACGGACGGAGAGGCCGTTTACGTTTTTCCCGTTCCTGAAGGCGCGGATGGAGAGGTGCGCGATCAGCCAGAGGCCCAAAGTAATACAGGCTACAAGAGCTGGCGGGCTTTCCGTAATATCCCATAAAAATAGAATAGCCAGTTCTGCAGTCAGTAAAAAAGCCCCATGAAACGCCAGTACGGTGATTCTCCCTTATGCTTGGCGCGAGGAGAAAAATCAGCAAGAAGGGACGGGATATCCAGCAGGAAAACGAGAAAATCAAGCATGGTATTTGTTATGATAAACCGGGAAAACAAATATAGGGTTCTCTTTATTCATTTTATTTGTTCGGCATCCGGCAGTCAAGAGGCGGCTATCTGTAAATAGTCCTGGTACAGGTTCGTCCATGGCTGGCGACTGTCCCGTTGACGGTGATTTTCTTCATGTACCTTCGTCCCTGGCGGTCGTAGCCGCATTTCAAGATGGTCGCTCCGTCCCGGCTGGTGAAGCTCGCCGCGCGGTTGGCTGCGTAGGAGAGTTCTTAGGCCAATTCCTGTGCCGTCTTGCGGTTACCGATGTTGTCGCAGCTGTAACCGTATGAGGGGACGGCATCCAGGCCATCATAGCTCAGGCTGCTGGAGACAAGCATGATTTCTCTCGGAGAAGCAATTTTATCATATACAAATTCTTCTTGATACGAATCAATCTATGTTACTGTTTAATTTTTTTCTTAATTCATTATAAATATTTTCATGTATTTTATATTTGTTTTGAATTTCTTTTATCAAATGTTTGATTGTTGTCCGTTCCAGATGATCAATTTGTAAAGAACCAATCTTTTTTTCTATCATATCTATTTTTTTGAGCAATTCGCAATCTGATATCGACATGATTTTCATAAACAATTCCAAATCATTAATTTTGTATATATCCAATAAATATAAAATTAAATAGAGTACATCTGATTTATTATCATTTAAATTATTTACGTAATTAATAATTTTTTCCTTGGCGGAAACAGCAGAACTTGGATCCTCTATGCCGTTGCATAAGGTATTTTTTGATTTTATTTGATTAACATGATTTTTCATAGAGGAAAGATTGAACCATTTGTGATGGTTCAATCTTTCTATCTCCGCCAATAGCATAATATGATATAAAGCTCCCTTTTGAGATTTAAAAAAATCTTTCAAAGGATTTTCATTTAAAACAGTATATAAAATAATAGGAAATTCGGAAGAGTGTGAAAAAGTGGATTTTTCATCCGTGCAGCTCTGCAATGTGACAATCATTTTTTCGCAAAAAATTGCATATTCATTAAATTTTTGATTATCTCCATAAACTATTGTTGATGTGAAAATAATAGGAATTATTATATATTTTGACATAATATGATTTTTTAGATTTCGAAAGTTTCGTCGTATACCGGATGGCGATATATTGTTGCAATAAATCTTAATTCATAACAATTTCGTGAAGATGTATAAAATTGAATAGGCATTTATAAATTTTTTCTCTGTCTCCTGCGTTTGTCTTGCGGTTGCCGATGTTATCGTAGCTGTACTGTAGGGGTGGTGTTCAGGGTAACTCCGGTGAGTTTGTTTCTGCCTTGTAACTGAAACTGTCGCTGTGGACGGATTCCGTTCCCCGCCACTGCGTGCGTATGGTCGCGTGTCCCAGGGCATCATAGCTCTTAATACAGAATAAGAAAGACTTGCTATTGCATCAATTAGAAAATAAAAATCCGTAGAATATATTATATTTTTTGACTAAAGCTATTTTTCCCATATCTTAAAAAATCCATTCATATTGCAATCATGTCATTCATGACAATTTTTAAAAGCAGAAGATTTATAATAATCATTATTTTTTATTTCCTCACACTATTTTTTACATTTTCCCAATTATTTATGATGAGTTCATACTCATGCGGGAAAGAAGGAGAATTTATATTTTCGGTTATTATACTTTCTGCTATCAAATATTCCATTTAACCATATCCAGTATTGAGAAGTCGAATACTGAATGTGTATATTTTTCCGTATTAATCAGTTGAATAGTTTTCAAAAAAATTAAATCTAGTCACACAATGATCATCTCCAAAAGAAAATTCTTGCCGTGTGTTCTTTTGCTCCTTTTCTGCAAATGACAAATTGCTTCCTGATAGAAAAGAAAGACCTGTTAAAATGATTATTCATGTTTTCATAATTTTATTTAAATTGTTTTCCTTCTTATAAATTTTGTATCTGGAGATGAAAGTTCTTTAAACGATACAAAGATCATTCCTTTAGCGCTGCTGCTAGATAATAATGCGCCAAAACAATCTAAACCATAAGATTGCATTAAATATGTGTTATCTATTAATTTCATTACTTTATTTTTGTCATGTCCGTTATCTGTAGTAATGAAATCTCCAACTTTGATTTCTTCTCCCGAAAAATAATTTGCCATAATTTTTGTTACTTGATGGTTTCAATTCCTCCTTGGTAGGTCACCTGTATATTCAGGATAATAGGGATTGTTCGAAATTGTAGTACGTTTATCGAAACACCGGCAACCAGCTACTATAGGAAACTGATTAACTGTAAAAATATGATAATGAGGATTCCAGCCGTTGTGTGCATGAGTTCTGCGACATTGCTGCTTTTGATATCCCACAGGTGGACGGGTTGTACGAGGCTGCCCGTGGAAGCCGCCTGTCCATAGGGGGGAGTAGTCATAAGCCGCCGTGATCGTTCCCTGTGCGTCGAAGACCTCCGTCACATTCTTGTTGAAGTCCTCTCCATAGCAGTACAGGGAGGCGTCCTGCACGAGGGCCAGGGGGCGGGTGGCCATCGGTTCCAGAAGATCCTACAACAATATTCGGAATACAGTCCGATATATTAAATATACGAAATTCTATTGTCGTTATTTATGTTTAGTAGTTTTTTTGTTTATTTCGAAACCGTTTTTTTCTTTTCACTTTTTTAGGATTAATATTTTTTTATTGATTTTATTATTTTTTATTTCTTTTCTTAAATGAAAGAATTTTCTATAAAAATAGAATGAAATTGATAATATTAATATTGCAATTATAGTTGTATAAGGGAATAATAAATCGTCAGCTATGATCCCTAATAAGATAATAAAAAATGTTATAAAAAAATACCATGCTCCTTTTTTTAATCCATACACATAAAAAGATAAGCCAATAGCTAATACAAAAGAAAATATATATAAGTAATTCATTGTTTTATATTTATCTTAAAGGATAAAATGGTCTTGTAGGTGGTATATAATTTGGATTTTCCTCAAGAATGTTATTGTTCTTATATTGTTGAAAAGAATCTATTTTTATTTCTACTTCTATTTCTACTATAATTATTATGATGATGTCTTGACAGCATTTTTCGTACTTGTTTCCTAACGTATTTTTGTAATTTTCATAAACCTCAGAACCTATATTTTTAGCTAATCCTCGAATAATTCCAATTAAAAAATTATTCTTTATTTCATTTTTATATTCAGAATAAATATTTTCTCTTTTCTGTTTTCTTTTCAAAAGTTTTTTTTGATGAGTTGTTGGTAATTTTTCTTTATATATGTGAATTTTCTGACGTATTTTTAATGCGTTTGCGCATCTTAACAGACTCCTTAATATTTTTATATATATTTTTTCCTATTTTTACATTTCCAGGTATTCCTGCAGCCCCTAAAGCTGTAGAAGTTTTAACCGAACCCCAATCTATATCTGTCCAAGGATCTTCTTTGTCTTGAATATAGTTTGCAGTAACTTGAAACCCATAATCTATTAAAGCTCCTCCTAATAATCCAAATATTCCTATCAACCCCAAAGTATCAAACTTATCTTTAGGGCTGCTACCGAGGAACACATAAAGATTCCACCCGCCCTGTTCAGCGATAGGATCGCGGTTGATCCACCTGCCGTCTGCAGGATTATAATAGCGGTAATTATAATAGTCCAGTTCCAATTCCCCATCGTGCATCTCGCCGGACCACTGGACGGGCTGGACGAGGCTGCCCGTACCGGTCA